>Ga0302325_10033748_pt1 | contig 10481 bp, 4 predicted proteins | sample Palsa_T0_2_FD_201948 | JGI IMG/M metagenome (GOLD analysis project Ga0302325, IMG submission 201948) | Peat permafrost microbial communities from Stordalen Mire near Abisko, Sweden - Palsa_T0_2 | ecosystem: Environmental > Terrestrial > Soil > Palsa > Peat permafrost | place: Sweden: Abisko...
GCCTGAACGCCTATCCCAATAAAGTTCTCAAAGCCCGCATCGATAACATCCTGCCGATCCTCGATCCCAGCCTGCGCACCACGAAGGTTCGTCTGGAAGTCCCCAATCCCGGCGCCCTGATGCGCGTCGGCATGTTCGTTACCGCCGCCTTTTACGGCAAGCAGGCCGAAATGCACGCGGCCGTGCCCGCCACTGCCATTCTTCATTTGCACGATCGCGACTCGGTCTTTGTCCCCGCGCCTGACAAGAAATTTCACCGCGTGGAAGTCGTAGCTGGAAATATGCTTCCCGGGAACATGCAGGAAATTATCTCGGGCATCCAGCCCGGCCAACAAGTGGTGCAAAGCGCGCTCGTGCTGCAGAACACGGTGGACCAGTAGATGATTCGCAAATTTGTCGACTTCGCGCTGGAGAACCGCTTCCTCGTGCTGGCCGCCGCGGTTGTGCTGTTCGGCTGGGGCGCGATTTCGTTCCATCAACTTCCGGTGGAAGCCTATCCCGACGTGGCCGACAATTATGTCGAAATCATCACGCAGTGGCCGGGAATCTCCGCGGAACAAATCGAACAGCAGGTCACCATCCCGCTTGAAATCGAGATGAACGGCATCCCTCACGTGGTGCACCTGCGCTCGTTCTCATTGTTCGGGCTCTCCGACATCAAATTGATTTTCGATGATGAGGAAGCCAATGCCTGGGACCGCGAGCGAGTTCTCGAGCGGCTTTCGCAAGTCACCTTGCCCACGGGCGTGGTTCCCCAGATGGCTAGGGACTGGAGCCCCGTAGGACAAATTTATTTTTATACTTTGCACAGCACTAATCCCCAGTTTGACGTGATGGAATTAAAGTCACTCGAAGACTGGGTGGTGGAGAAGAACTTCAAGGCCGTTCCCAATATCGTTGACGTTTCCAGCTTCGGTGGCCCCACTCGCGAATATCAGGTGCGCGTCGATCCCGATAAGCTCATCGCCTACGGCCTCAGCCTGGCGCAGGTGGAGCAGCAACTCACGAACAACAACGCCAATGCCGGCGGCAGCTTTATCGAAGCCGGCCTGCAGCAGGTGAATATTCGCGAAGTGGGCCTGGTCAAAAACGTTCAGGACATCGAAAACACAGTTCTGGTCACCAAGGCCGGCACTCCCCTGCGCGTGAAAGACATTGCCGTCGTTCAACAAGGCCCCAAGATCCGCCTCGGCCAGTTCGCCCGCGCCATCCATCGCGAGGACGGCAAAATCATCGACAACGACGACGTGGTTTCCGGCATCGTGCTCCTGCGCAAAGGTGCCAACGCCGACGAGGCCCTTGTAGGGATCCACGCAAAAGTCCAGGAGCTCAATGAACGCATCCTGCCGACCGGCGTGAAGGTCGTTCCCTTGATCGACCGCAGCGATTTGGTGCACTACACCACGCATACGGTGCTGCATAATCTGACCGAAGGCATCATCCTCGTCTCCATCGTGCTGTTTCTTTTCCTGGGGAATATCCGCGGCGCAATTATCGTGGCTCTCACCATCCCGTTTGCCCTGTTGTTCGCCGCCACCTGCCTCAACCTGAAGGGCATTCCCGCAAACTTGCTCTCGCTCGGCGCCCTGGACTTCGGAATGGTTGTGGACGGCGCCGTAGTCATGGTCGAGAACATCGTCCGCCATCTGACCCTGCGCCAAAATCACGACGATACCCGGACCGTGCTCGAGGCCATTCGTGACGCGGCCCACGAAGTACAGCGTCCCGTCTTTTACGCCATCGCCATCATCATCACCGCCTACATGCCCATTTTCACCCTGCAACGCGTGGAAGGCCGCCTGTTCAAGCCCATGGCCTGGACCGTGGCTTTTGCGCTCCTTGGCGCGCTCCTGTTTTCCATGCTGATTGCGCCGGTGCTCTCCGGTTTCTTTTTCAGTAAAGGCGTCACCGAATGGCGGAACCCGGTTATGGAATTCCTGAAAACCAAATACCGCAAGGGCGCCCGCTGGACCGTTGAGCATCGCCCGATCACCGTCGGCGTCGGCGCTTTCCTCTTGCTGGTTGCCGTTTATCTCACTCTGGGCGGCTTCATCGGCTCCGAGTTCCTTCCGCACCTCGATGAAGGCGCGCTCTGGGTCCGCGGCACTCTCGCTCCCAGCACCGGTCCCAGCGAAGGCATACGCCTTTCCAATCAGGCCCGCGACCTGCTCTGCTCTTTTCCGGAAGTGCCTCAATGCACCAGCCAGGTCGGCCGCCCCGACGACGGCACGGACACCACCGGCTTTTTCAACACCGAATATTTCGTGGACTTGAAACCCAAGGAACAATGGCGCCCCGTCTTCCATGAGGACAAGGAAGAACTCATCGCCGCCATGGATCGCGAACTTGAAAAGATTCCCGGCGTCTCCTGGGGTTTTTCCCAGCCCATCGAAGACAACATGGAAGAGGCCGTCAGCGGCGTGAAGGGCGAGCTGGCCACCAAGATTTATGGCGACAATTTGAAATTGCTCGAGGATAAGGCCGATCAAATCGTAAACGTGATGCGCCAGGTCAAGGGCATCGAGGACCTCGGAGTCTTTCGCGTTCTCGGCCAGCCCAACATCAACTTCCAGGTGGACCGCGAGCAAGCCGCCCGCTATCAAATCAATGTCGCCGATATTCAGGACGCCATCCAGACCGCGGCCGGCGGCACGGCCCTCACCCAAGTATTAAAAGACGAGGAGCGCTATGACCTCGTTCTGCGCTACCTCCCGCAGTTCCGCTCCACCAAGGAGGCTCTCGAGAACATCCGCTTGCTCTCTCCCTCCGGCGAGCGGGTTTCCTTGGCGCAGCTCTGCAAGATCAAAGAAGAAGACGGCGGCTCGGAAATCTACCGCGAAGGAAACCAGCGCTACGTTGCCATCAAGTACAGCGTGCGCGGCCGCGACCTGGGCGGCGCAGTCGAGGAAGCCATGCGCAAGGTAAACGCGCAGATTCAATTGCCGCGAGGTTACCACATCGACTGGGAAGGCGAATACGAAAGTGAAAAGCGCGCGGAAGCGCGCCTGCTGGTCATCGTCCCCTTAACCATCCTGATCATCTTCCTCATTCTCTACAGCATGTTCCGCTCGCCCAAATGGGCCGCGCTCATTCTTGCCACCGTGGCCATGGCCAGCATCGGCGGGCTCTTCGCCCTGCTCATCACCGGAACGCATTTCAGCGTGTCGTCCGGGGTCGGCTTCCTCGCTCTCTTTGGCGTCTCGGTTCAGACCGGCGTGATCATGCTCGAGTACATCAATCAACTCCGCGCCCGCGGCTACTCCATCGAAGATTCCGCGATTGAAGGCGCCGTGCTGCGCCTTCGTCCGATCATGATGACCATGCTCGTAGCCACCCTGGGCTTGCTTCCCGCCGCACTCTCCCACGCCATTGGCTCCGATTCCCAGCGGCCCTTCGCCATCGTCATCGTGGGAGGTCTTATGGTCAACTTGGTATTGAGCATTTTCCTTCTGCCCACGATGTACGTGTGGTTTGCGAGAGCGGGCGACAAGCTGCCGGCTCCGGAGGAAAGTTTCGAGGTTTAATCCTGTACTTGGGCCTTTCGGCTAGGCGGCAATTGCGAGGTCTGTTCCGTGTCAACCGCGGATGCAAAATTCAAAAAGACGTGTCCCAAATGTGGCAGCAACTCGGTTTGCAGATCGCGCCGCCACGGAGCCTTGGAGACGTTTTTGCACGCCCTGAAAATCGTTCCGTTCCGTTGCGACGATTGCTATAAGCGATTCTTCCGCCGCGCGGCCTGATCGATCCGCATCCTTCGCTGCGACTTCAGCGGAACCAGCCCGAATCCGCCCCCGCCTTCCGCCCTTCTTCCGTCAACGCTTCCAGATCGCTTTGCAGTTTTGCTTTCTGCGCTTCGATCTGCTTGATCTGGCGGTTGCGATCCTCGATGTAAATCACGCCCACCGAAGCGCCGCTCATGGGATCCACGCTCACCGCGCCTTTCTCCTTGATCTCATCCTGGATGCGCGAGATTTCCCGGTCCAGCTCCGCCATCTGATCTTTGATTGCTCCCGCTCGGCCGCGCCAGTACGTTTCGTCCTTGGAGCCGGAACTCGCCGCGGCGTTTCCGCCGCCCGGCCTCGCGTAAGCGTTCCCGCCATAGCTCGGCGCTCCGCCCCCGTGGCTCCCTGATCCCACCGACGAAATGCCGTGGCCCGACAAGCCGGAGAGCTTATCCTCGGTGTACACCTTGGTCGTCTCGGTTTTCGGCTTGTCGGCTCGCGCTTTGCGTGCCGCGTCTCCGAGCGATGGCGCCGGAACCGAGAGGTCCTGCAGCCCTTGCTGTGAAGCCGAAGTCGCTTGGCCCTGTGCCGCTGCGGACGCTTGCCCCGATCCTTGCGCCGGAGGCGCCGAAGAAGACCCCGATTGTGACTGCCCAAACGCGGTAGGCGTCAGGTTCAGCGCCAGGATCAGCACCGCGGAAGAAATTACTGGAATTGCCGGGAATCGAGAAAGGCGCCGCGGCCCGTTATCGCACCGCTCGGCGGCCAAGGATTTTGGTGACGCACAGTTCGCGCGCATGTCGCTCATCGTTGTCTCCCGCTCTTGGACCTTCAGGACTTAAGACAACGTTATGTCCCCCTCCGCCCAGGGTCAACGCTCTCGCTTCCCTCCATCATCGTCCGCGTTACCTGTACCGACGGCCAGTGGGTTACAATGTCAGTCAAGGAAAGCATCGGCGTTCCAAGATCATTGTGGATGCCTCTCCCTTGAAGCCCCACGCAAAATGATTGCTCTTGGAAACGACGAACGCCTCTGAATGGTGGTGATCCAGATGCCCAGCCCGGTGTGGCGATACCTCATTTTTGCAGCGTCATTTGTCGTGGCTATCGTGGCGGCGATACCTGTAGCTCATGCTGCGCCTCAAGAAAGTTCATTTGCCGACCCCCATACACGCGGTACCTGCTCGAACTTAGGCCAATACATTTTCGTCGGCGGGACCGCTGGTTTCGACGCCCTGCGTAATGGCAATCAATTCGAAGAGCTCCTCAAATCAGGTCACGTGGGACTATACCAACACGCCAATGCGATCGTCGCAGCCGAGAAGTCACCCGGCGACCTTGGCGCCATCGAGCAGGTGTTTAACGGGACCGGCCCAGGCCAAGCCGAACTCGGCCAGGTAGGCTCGAATTATTTCACGCTTCCCGCGAGCTACGGTTACTACCAGAGCGTGTATGTACAAAATGGCCTCAATCCCTCGGAAGCCAACGTGAACACCCCGTCGGATTCGGCTGCCCCCGGACAATTGGAACAGGACGTACAGCAGTGGAAGGAATACGTGGACGCGGCCCGCAGCGTGGGCATCGAATCAGTCGCTCCCGTAACAGGCCCGAATTCCGCGAGCGAACCAAAACTGGGCGAGAACGTTTTTGCCACCAATCCGTTCTATGCGCTCGAGCGGGAGGAGGCCTTGTACGGCGAAGCAATCGCGTTCGACGTTCCGCCAAAATTCTTTCTGACCGGCGGAAGCGGGCCGGGCTACCAGAAGTTTATCGTGCAAGCAATCCAATGGGGAAATGCCCATGGCCTGCGGACCACCGTGTTGCTCTCTCCTTACCCCTGGCCTACGAACCCGGACGGCAATCTCGAAACCTTCCGCCAATTCACCGGCAATACTTTTAGTCGCGACACCCGGGAATTTGTGCATCGTCTGATGAAAGCTGGCGCGGTTCCCTCCGAATGGGCCGTGGACAATTATGAAGATACCTATCCGGACGACGCACCCGCCATGGTCCCCGAAACCGTCCTGAACACGACGACTGAGGTTGGCCTTTGGTTGGCCAGCAACGCACCTGTTTACGCGCATCGGGATAATGCCCAGGGCGTGATATGTCTTCCCCCGCCGCTCACACCGGCGAAGAATTTAGGAGTCTTCATTTAGACCACCCCGGCTCGCCTGCGTGCATCATCTTCCGCTTTACCTGATGTCATAAATTCCTTGTGCGATAGACGCAAGAAGCATTAGGATGCGCGAGCCGGAGGGGCCAACAGCAAATTCCCGTGAATACTCTCCCCGTAATGCTCGGCGCGCTTTGTGTTTTTGCCATCGGCTACCGCTACTACAGCGCCTACATCGCCGCCCGGGCCCTCGAGCTCGACGACCGCCGCACCACCCCGGCCCACACTTTTGAAGACGGCCACAACTACGTCCCTTCGCCCAAGGTCGTCCTGTTCGGCCACCACTTCGCCGCCATCGCGGGCGCCGGCCCGCTCGTTGGCCCTACGCTCGCCGCGCAATTCGGGTTTGCTCCCGGATTTATCTGGCTTTTGATGGGAGCGGTGCTGGCCGGCTGCGTGCACGATTTCATCGTCCTGGTCGCCTCCATGCGCCATGCCGGCCGCTCCCTGGCCGAAATCGCGCGGACCGAAATCGGCCCCTTCGCTGGATTCGTGGCCATGATCTGCATTCTGTTCATACTCGTGGTATCCATGGCCGGACTCGGAATCGTGGTGGTCAACGCTCTCGCCAACAGTCCCTGGGGCGTCTTCACCATCGCCAGCACCATTCCCATCGCCATCGTCATGGGCTTTTACATGTTCCGAAGCGCGCCGGGCCGCGTAAGAGTAGGTGCGCCCAGCGCGTTCGGCGTCATCTTTTTAATCGGCGCCGTAGTGGGGGGCCACTGGATTTCCTTGACTCCTTTCGCCGCGCATCTCACCTTTTCCGCGCACCAGATCACCATCCTCATGGCCGCTTACGGTTTCATCGCCTCCGTGCTTCCGGTCTGGCTGCTGCTCGAGCCCCGCGATTATCTTTCCACTTACGTCAAGCTCGGCACCGTGGCCGCCTTGGTCGTCGGTGTCTTGATCGTTCATCCCGACATCAAATTCCCGGCGGTAACTCAGTACGTGCACGGCGGCGGCCCCATCATCAAGGGCGCGCTCTTCCCCTTCCTCTTCGTCACCATCGCTTGCGGCGCCATTTCCGGCTTTCACGCCCTCGTGGGATCCGGCACAACTCCGAAGATGATCAATAAAGAAACCGACGCTCGCCTCATCGGCTACGGCGCGATGGTGGCGGAATCTCTCGTCGGTGTGCTGGCCCTGATCGCCGCTTGCTCCATGTTCCCCGGAGATTACTTCGCCATCAACGTCCCGGCCGCGGGTTACGCCAAGCTGGGCCTGCATACCGTCAACCTCGATACCTTCTCCGCTCAAGTAGGCGAGAACCTCGCCGGCCGCACCGGAGGCGGCGTCTCGCTCGCCGTCGGCATGGCCCAGATTTTTCGCGGCCTCCCCGGAATGTCCGCGCTCATGGGCTACTGGTATCATTACGCCATCATGTTCGAGGCCCTCTTCATTCTCACCACCATTGACACTGGCACGCGCGTGGCGCGTTACGTCCTGCAGGAACTTCTGGGCAAGGTGAGCAAGCCCTTCGCCAACACACATTGGCTGCCCGGCAACATCGTGGCCACCTCGCTGATTGTTTTCGCCTGGGGCTATCTGATTTATACCGGCTCGATTTCCACGCTGTGGCCGCTTTTTGGAACGGGCAACCAGCTCCTCGCCACCATCGCCCTCGCTGTCAGCACCACATTTCTCATTAACATGGGCAAAGCAAAATATGCCTGGATCACCGCCGTGCCCATGCTCTTCGTCGGCGCCACCACGCTCACTGCAGGCGTCCTTTCTATCCGCAATATTTTCTGGCCGCTCACGCTCGTCCCGGCCACCAGGGTTACCGGTTACATGGATTCCATCTTGATGGCTATGTTCGTCGTCGGCGTTGTCCTGGTCTTGCTCGATGCCGCCCGTCGCTGCTGGCTCACGCTGCACGGCGCGCCGATCCCGAAGCAGTCCTTCGGCCCCCCGGTCGTGGACGGCGAAATTCGCATGGGCTGCTGCTGACCCGCCGGCCTGAATTTGTCGCAGGTTTAATGTTGCGCCGCGGCCTTTTTACCCTGAGCCTCGAAGAGTAGCGCGGCAGAACCCCGCATCACTCAAAGCTCGGACTCCCCGGCCCATTGAACAAATCAACCTCCGGACACGTATCATTGGCTGGGAGTGCCCATGAAAGACATCCGATACGCACTGCGGCAATTCGCCGCCTCACCCGTTTTCACCGCGACCGTGGTCCTGACCCTCGCGCTCGGCATCGGCGCCACCACCGCTATCTTCACTCTGGTCCACGCCGTGTTGTTGAACTCCCTGCCGGTGGCGAAGCCGAGCGAACTCTATCGCGTGGGCGACATCGAGAATTGCTGCGTCAACGGCGGCCTGCAGGACGATTGGTCGCTCTTCTCCTACGACAAGTACAAAACCTTCCGCGACAACACCCAGGGATTCGTCGAACTCGCCGCGCTTCAGGCCGGCTCGAACCTTGTCGGCGTGCGTCGCAGCGGCTCGAACCAGGCCGCCCAATCCATGAAAAGCGAATACGTTTCCGGAAACTACTTCGCGATGTTCGGGATTGGCCCCTATGCCGGGCGCGTGATCACTCCCGACGACGACAGCAAGGGCGCTGCTCCCGTTACCGTGCTCAGCTATCGCGCCTGGCAGCAAAAATTCGGCGCCGACCGCTCCATCGTAGGCTCCAGCGTCAGCTTCAACGGGCAGCCTTTCACCGTCGTTGGCATCGCGCCGGCCAGCTTTTTCGGCGACCGCCTCGAAAATCCTGCCGCGTTCTGGATCCCCATCGCCGACGAACCTCTCATCAACGGCCCCAGCAGCATTCTGGATTTTCCCCAGCAGGACTGGCTCGACATCATCGGTCGCATCGCGCCGCATGCCGACCCCAAACAAATCGAAGCGCACATGCAAGTCGAACTCCAGCAGTGGTTCTTGAGTCCCATCGCCAAGCTGCAGCCCGGTGAAACGGCGCTGGTCTCCAAGCAAACGCTGCATCTCGCGCCCGGCGGCGCAGGCGTTCAACAACTGCGTGACGAATACGAGTCCGGCCTGCACCTGCTTATGTGGATTTCCGCTCTGGTCCTGGCCATTGCCTGCGCCAACGTTGCCAATCTCATGCTCGTGCGCGCGACGAACCGCAAACTCCAAACTTCCATCCGCGCCGCGCTCGGCGCCCCGCCCTCGCGCCAGATTCGCCAGGTGCTCACCGAAAGCCTGGTGCTCGCCGCCCTCGGCGGCATCGCCGGAGTCGCTCTGGCATTTGCCGGAACCCGAATTATTCTGCGCCTGGCGTTCCAGGAAACCTACGTCGCTATCCACGCCTCGCCATCGCTTCCGGTTCTCGCATTCACCTTTGGCGTCGCCATGCTCACAGGAATTTTATTTGGAGTGGCTCCGGCATGGATCACCGCCAAGACCGCTCCCGCCGAGGCTCTTCGCGGCGCCGGGCGTTCCACCCGGCAAGGCAGCGGATGGACGCAAAAATCGCTCGTCGTGGCCCAGGCATCTTTGTCGCTCGTCCTGCTCTCCGCTGCCGGATTGCTCACGCAAAGTTTGTACAACATGCACGGCCAGAATTTCGGTTTTGAGACCCCCAATCGCTACATCGTCCACATCGATCCGCAGATGGCCGGATACAAGCCCGCTCAGCTCGACGCTCTTTACCGCCAGATTCACGAATCGCTCAGCGCCATCCCCGGAATCAGCCAGGTCAGCTTTTCGCTCTACAGTCCGATGGAAGGCGACAACTGGGGCGAAACCGTCTTCATCGAAGGCCAGGCGCCTCCGCCTCCCGACTCGGATCAGAACAACGCATCCTGGCTGCGCGTCAGCCCAGGATATTTCGAAACGCTCGGCACAAAAATCATCCGGGGCCGCTCCTTCAGCGAAGAAGATTCCCCTACCTCGCGCAGCGTGGCGGTGGTGAACCAGACTTTCGCGAAACACTTTTTCAAGGACGTCAACCCGATCGGGCAGCATTTTGGCGATCTGGATGCGAAGCACGCTGGTCTATTCGAAATCGTCGGCGTCACCGAGGACACCGAGTACCGCGAGCCCACTCACAAAATCCCTCCGATGTTCTTCCTGCCCGCCACGCAGCGCGTGGTGTATGACGACCCGCGCTTCCTCACCTTTGAAGATCGCAACCATTATCTCAACGCCATCGAATTCAAAACGCGCGGCATGGTCCCGGGCCTCGAGCCCCAAGTGCGCGGCGCCCTCGCCGGCGTGAATCCCGATCTCGCCATCATCGACTTCACACTCTTTGCCAAGCAGGTTGACGACAACTTCACCCAGCAGGCCATGATCGCAAAGCTCACTTCGCTCTTCGGATTTCTCGCTCTGGTTCTCGCCTCCGTCGGTCTCTACGGCGTCACCGCCTATACCGTCGAACGCCGCACCAACGAAATCGGCATCCGCATGGCCCTCGGCGCCGGCCGCTTCCACGTTCTGAAACTTGTCCTGCGCGGCGCGCTCCTGCAAATCGCGGTAGGCCTCGCCATCGGAATTCCCTTCACCATCGCCGCCGGCCGCGCCATGGCCGCGCAATTATTCGGCGTAAAACCCTGGGACCCGCGCATCCTGCTCGTCACCACCGCCGCGCTCGTCCTCGCCGCCTTCCTCGCGGC
>Ga0302325_10033751_pt1 | contig 10480 bp, 8 predicted proteins | sample Palsa_T0_2_FD_201948 | JGI IMG/M metagenome (GOLD analysis project Ga0302325, IMG submission 201948) | Peat permafrost microbial communities from Stordalen Mire near Abisko, Sweden - Palsa_T0_2 | ecosystem: Environmental > Terrestrial > Soil > Palsa > Peat permafrost | place: Sweden: Abisko...
CGCATGATGGGCCGAGTTGATGCGGCCACCCGCCCCGACGTGGGTGAGCTTTCCCGTGTCCTCCTCCAGATGGGCCCTCGTCACGCCGACGGTGAAACCACCGGGCAGCTCGAGCGAGCCACTGGTGTTGATCGGTTCGTCGTACTGGCTGATCTGGTAGTCCTTCGCCTGGTCCGGGTAGAAGTAGTTCTTGCGGGCGAAGCTCGACGGCCGGATCTCGCAGTGCAGGGCCGTCCCGATCCGCATGGCGAGTTCCACCGCCTGCGCGTTGAGCACCGGCAACGATCCGGGAAGGCCGAGGCACACCGGGCATATGTTCGTGTTCGGTTCCTCCCCGAACGCGTTGCGGCAACCACAGAAGAGCTTGGTCTGCGTCGCCAGCTCGCAGTGCACTTCGAGCCCGATGACCGTCTCCCACGCCGTGTCCGCCTCGGCGGTGTCCGCGCTCACGACAGCGTCCCGGCAATCGGAGCGGCGGCCTCGACGGCGCGGGCCACCTCGAAGAGCAGACCCTCGGCGAGCGCGGGGGCCAGGACCTGCACGCCGACGGGAAGTCCGTCGGCTCCCGTCCCGAACGGCACGGAAAGAGCGGGATGCCCCGCCAGGTTGGAGGGAATGGTGCAGATGTCGTTCATGTACATGGCCATGGGATCGTCCACTTTGTCACCCAGTTTGAAGGCCGTCGTGGGAGCGGTGGCGCCGAGCAGGACGTCGAAGGATGTGTAGGCCCGTTCGAAGGCCTGCACGACCATGGTGCGGACCCGCTGTGCCTGCGCGTAGTAGGCGTCGTAATAGCCGGCCGACAGCGCGTACGTGCCCAGCATGATGCGACGCTTCACCTCCGCACCGAACCCGGCCGTCCTGGTGGCCGTGTTCATGGCGGCCGCATCGTCGGCGTCGACCCGCAGCCCGTACCGCACGCCGTCATAGCGAGCCAGGTTGGACGATGCTTCCGCCGGGGCGATCAGGTAGTACGCCGACAGCCCGTAGCCGAACTCGGGCACGCGGACTTCGTCGACCTTGGCCCCGGCCGCGGCCAATGCCTCCGCCGCCTCGTAGACACGCGCCACCACGTCAGGCGCACATCCCTCGATCAGGTTGGGGCACAGGCCGACGCGCACGCCCTCCACCCCACCATCGGGTGCTCCGAACGTCGCCGGCGATGCGGTGCGCAACGAGGTGGTGTCGCAGGGGTCGTGCCCGGCGATGACGTCGAAGAGGAGCGCCGCGTCGTCGACATCGGCCGCGAACGGCCCGATCTGGTCGAGGGAGCTGGCGAATGCCACCAAGCCGTAGCGCGAGACGCGGCCGTAGGTGGGCTTCATGCCGACGACGCCGCAGAGCGCGGCCGGTTGACGGATCGATCCTCCCGTGTCGGACCCCAGCCCCAACGGGGCGAACCCGGCCGCCACCGCGGCGGCGGACCCGCCGCTGCTCCCCCCGGGCACCCTGTCCGCGCCGAGTGGATTGCGGGTGGGCCCGTAGGCGGAGTTCTCCGTCGAGCTGCCCATGGCGAACTCGTCCATGTTCGTCTTGCCCAGGGCGATCGCACCGGCGTCACGGAGCACGCGCACCACGGTGGCGTCGTAGGGGGGCCGCCAACCCTCCAAGATCTTCGAGCCACATGTGGTCGGGATCCCCCGGGTGCACAGGTTGTCCTTCAGGGCCACGGGGACCCCGGCCAACGGTCCCGGGTCGCGACCCTGCGCGACCGCGGCATCGACCGCGTCGGCCCGGGCCAGTGCTTCATCACCCAGCACCGTCAAGAACGCATGCACCTCGACGTCGCGCGCCGCCACCGCGGCCAGCGCCTCCTCGGTGATCTCCCGGGCCGAACGCTCTCCGGCGCGCACTGCGGCCGCCAACTCTCGTGCGCTCGTCACGGCGACTCGCTGCCGATACGCGGCACCCGGAAGCGATCGTCCTCCACCGACGGCGCCGCCGCCAACACTTCGCTGCGGTCGAGGCTCGGTCGCGGCTCGTCGGGCCGCAGCACGTTCTCGACCGGAAGCGGGTGGGCCATCGGCGCCAGGTGGGACAGGTCGAGGGCGGCCACGTCGGCCGCGTGGTCCAGCACCGTCCCCAGCTGGGCGGTGAAGAGATCGACCTCCTCGTCGCTCAGGGTGAGCCGGGCCAGGTTGGCCACGTGGATCACATCGTCACGGCGCAACGGTCCGGGACCCCCGCGCACCGGGCCGCCCGCCTCCGGGCCGCTCATGCGCCGATGGGCGCGAGGACATCCGTGACGAACTGCACGGTGCGCGCTTCGATCTCGTCCTTGTCGTAGTCGAGGGTGGCCACATGGAAGCTGCGCTCCAGCACGATGCGCTCCACCGGGCCCTTGACGCCCTCAACCAGGCGATCACCGGACACCGGAGGGACCACGTGGTCCTGGGGGCTCGAAAAGAGCAGGATCGGGCACGTCACCGAACCGAGCGCCGCCTCGACGTCGGCCGCGGCGGCGAAGAGCGACCGCGCCGCGCGCAACGGCAGCTCGGCGTAGGCCGATTCGACCGCTCCCTCGAGAGCGATGTCCGACCCCACGCCGGGAGCAAGTTCGTCCCCACCGTCGATGACCGAGTCGATGAAGGCGAGGGTGTCGGCATCGGGAGGGACGACGAGGGGATTGACCAGCACCAGCGCGGCTATCTCGGGGTGCCGCTCGCCGAGCCAGATGCCCAGCGTGCCTCCCATGGAGAGCCCGACCACGACCACGGACTCGCACCGGGCGGCCAGCTCGACGTAGGCGGCGTCGGCGGCGGCCGACCAGTCCTCCCACCGGGTGGGCACCATGTCGGCCACATCGGTTCCGTGCCCCGGCAACAGCGGCAGCTCGACGGTCAGGCCGGCGCCGGCCAGCGCCAGGGCCAGCCCACGCATCGACTGCGGATTGCCGGTGAATCCATGCAGGACCAGCGCGCCACGCGCATCGCCGGGTGAGGAATAGGGCTCAGCGCCAGGAAGAATGGGGGCCGTCACGCTTCGCCATGCTACCGGTGAGCCGACTATCGTTCCGCCGATCGGGAGCGCCTGCCGGCGATCCCGCGACGCCCGCACGCCATCAGTTCGAGCCGAAGACGAAGGAGCATCTCGATGCCGTACCCGTTCTTGAGCGACGAGTGGTTGGAGGAGGCCCATCGTATCCGCGCCGAGTACGAAGGGAAGTCCCTGCCCTTTCCCCATCCGGTCCGCATGAACCTGGTCGTGACGGGGGTGCCCTTCGGCGACAAGGACATCGATGCCCACGTGGACACATCGAGCGGTGATCTCGTGCTGGACGTGGGCCACCTCGAGACCCAGGACCTCAAGGTGACGGTCGACTATGACACCGCCAAGGCGATCTTGATCGAGGGCAACCCCCAGGCCGGCATGCAGGCGTTCATGGCCGGCAAGATCAGGGTCGAAGGCGACATGACCAAACTCATGGCCCTCCAGGCCGCTCCCGTCGGCAGCGACTCCAGTGCCGCGGAAATGGCCAGCCGCCTCCGCGAGATCACCGAGTAAGGCGGCGGCCCTCACCCCACCTGACCGACGGGACTGCCCTCACCCCACCTGACCGACGGGACTGCCCTCACCCCACCTGACCGACGGGACTGCGCTCCTCGACGCCCGGCGGATCGGCACTCCCCGTGCCACTGGCGCGGACAGCGCCACGGGCCAGTGGTCGCATGAAGACGGCGCACAGCACGCCGAGCCCGGCGACGAGTGACGCCACCCAGAAACCGACCTGGAAGCTGTGGAGGAGCTTCGTGCTGTGATGGACGTTCTGCAGGCCGGCATGGCGGGCCAGCGACTCCTGGAGTGTCAGCACGACCTGGATCCCCGCCACTTCGCCCACTTGGGTGGCCATCAGTTGTGCCGCGCTCATCACCCCGTATTCGGAGGCGGCCACCTCGTTGGCCATGGTCGACGAGGCCGCCGGCAGTGAGATGCCCATGCCCAGGCCGGACAGCGCCAGGGCGAGCACGATGACCGCGAGTCCCGAGGACGGCCCCAGCGTGGCGAAGACCACCATGGACACCAATACCGAGGTGGCCCCGACCACCGCGGCGCGTCGTTCGCCCGTCCGCACCGTCACGTAGCTGGCGATCGGTGAGCTCAGGGAGAACAGCAGCGGGCGTGCCACGGAGACGAACCCCACCTCGGAGACGCTGTAGCCGTAGACCTGTTCCATGAGCAGTGGAAAGAGGAAGAACCCGCCGAAGTAGGCGAAGTTGGAGAATCCCTGCATGCCCATGGGGAAGACGAAATTGCGCCGGCGCCAGTACCTGGTCGGGATGAGCGGGGTGGCGAACGTCAGCTCGCGCCACACGAAGAGCCCGATCAACGCGACGGACGATGCGCCGGATACGACCACCCCGGTCGAATCCCACCCGACGATGGGACCGATGCTGAGGACCAGCATCGCCGCGGTGACGGCACCGGCCAGGCTCCAGCTGCCGACCCAGTCCATCCCCTCCCAGGTCCTCTCATCCGGTGCGCTGCCGGCGGGCTCCACCCCCGGTCCGCGGTGCGCCCGATGACGCGAGGGCAACAAGAGCGCCACCACCAGCGAGGCGAGGACCAGGAGGATCAACTGACCCCAGAACAGGGCGCGCCAACCGAGGTACTGGATCACGGGTGAGCCCAACGTGACGCCGAGCACCGGACCTCCCGCGCCGACCAGCGTCCACCACCCGAGCGCCTTGATGCGCTCTTCCCGACCGAACAGCTGCAGGATCAGGGCCATCGACGCGGTCCCGGTCGCGGCGCCCTGCACACCATCGAGCGCGCGCCCGACGAGAAGCACGCCCACGTTGGACGCCGTGGCCGTGACCACCGCGCTCACCATGGCGCCCGCAAGCCCGAAGAGGTACAGGCGCCGGTGGCCGAAGAGATCGCCCGCCTTGCCGAAGAACGGTGCCGCAATGCCGAATGCCAGCAAGGGTCCGGTCGACGCCCAGGTCAGGACGGAGAAGTTGGTGTGAAAATCCGCCTTGACCGTCGGCAGGGCGACCACGAACACCGTGAAGGTGATGTTGAGGGAGAGCAGCCCGGCCAACAGCGCCGTGAGCGCCCACCACCGGTAGCGGGGACTGCGCTCGGCGCGGTCCACCACTCGTCGGCGCAGCATGACGGGCCAGCTCGGGTCCACCGATGCCTCGGCGCCGCTGGCCCCCATCGCCGCGCCACCGGGGTCGGTCTTCGGGTTGAGGAGGAGATCGGGACGCTCCGAGGGCGGGTTCTCCACCGACGGGACCCTACCTTGGCCCACCTCGGTTCCTGACGGGAACGAACGTCAACGGAGCGAACGTCAGCGGAAGCGGCGGGACCACCAGTTCGGGTCGCGGCCGTGGGCGTGAAAGTGGTGGGGGATCTGCCGCATCACGCGATCGACCGCCCATCCATCGGACCCGAAGCGGGCGTCGGCGACGAGAGCGAGTTGGGCCAGCATGTACGCGACGTCCTCCTCGGGAGGCACCGGTCCGTGGTGCTTCCACACCACCATGGGGACATCGCAGATCTCGCAGTCGGCCACCCAGCACACATCGTCTTCGTGGTGCCACGGCGAGATGTGCGCCGCCTCGCACAGATCGCAGGCGGGGTCGAAGGGAAGGGCCACCGGGCTCTATTGGGCCAGGATCTCGACCGCAGAACCAACGTCGACGGTGGTGCCCGTGGCGGGATCCGTGCCCACGGCGGTCCCGGTGGGATTGCCCTGCACGCCGGTGACGTCCAGCCCTTGCCCCTGCAGGATGCTGGTGGCCTGCGCGACCGGGTAGCCGATCACATTCTGCACCTGTGTCGTGGGGGGCCCGGTCGACACGTACACCGTGACGGTGGACCCGTACGGGGCCAGGGTGCCACTGGGCGGGTTCAGCGCGATCACGTCGCCCGCCGGGATCGTGTTGTTGGGCGCGGGCACCTCGGTGCCGTTGAGGTTGGCTGCCTGCAACAGGACGAGAGCGTCGTTGAAGGTGTCCGACTGGGAGATCGAGGTCGGTACCGGCACCGGCTGATGGCCCTTCGAGGGGACCATGTCGAGGGTGGCACCGTAGGGCGCCTTCTTGGGCCGCGTCTTGCCCCCGTACGACCAGGAGATCAACAGGCTGTTCGCCACGTTGTTGTCGTACTGCGCGGTGACGCAGGCACCCTTGAGATGGGCGTTCTGCAGGGCCACGGCAGCAGTGGCACAGGTGAGGCCGGTCAATGGCGGGACGGCCACCGCCGGCGGCCCCAGCGACGGCACCACCGCCAGGACCGAACCCTGCTTGATTACCTTTCCGGCCTTGGGAGTCTGGGTGAGGATGACCCCGCTGGCGATGGGGATCGACTTCACCCCTTTCTTCACCTTGAAGGTGAAGTGGTCCTTGTCTGCGGTGGCCTTGGCCTGGGTCAGCGTCAGCCCGGTGACGGCCGGGACGGGACCGGACGCCGTGAAGACCTTCTCGCGCCAGGCGAGCAGACCGCCGGCGACGAGAGCCAACACGAGAACCACGATGCCGGTGATCCACGCCAGCTTGCGGCGGTTCTTCGGCCGGACGGCGACCACCTTGCCGTTGCTCGACGGTGACGGTGAGCGTGAGCCCTTCTTGCCCGAGGCCCCCGGTTCCGCGTCGAAGACCTCGCCCGGACCCGCTTTGGTGCCGACCGGCGCCGGCTTGGAGAGCGGGGCGACCTGGGTGAGCTCGGAGACGGCCGGGGCGCGGAACCCGTTGACCGGCGCCGGGGCGACGTGGTCGGGCGGATGGAGCGGGAGAGGCTCGGGCGTCGGGAGCGCGCTGGCCAGCGCACCCAACCGGGCGGCGAAGCCGGCGGCGTCCAGCCGGGCCGACGCCTGCGGCGCCGCTGCCCGCGCCAGCACGTCGTCGAGCGGTCCGAGGGCTTCGTGGGGCGGCAGCGGCATCCCGACGCGTGCCGCCACCGTGCCGATCGTCGTGTCGGTCACGAAGGGCACCGTGCCCGAGAGCGCCTCGTAGAGCACCAGGGCCAGGGAGTACACATCGGCCCGGCCGTCCACCGGTTTGGCCTCGGCCGACTCGGGCGACATGTAGCGCGCCGTCCCGACCATCGCTCCGGCCGGCTCCGTGTAGGACGCCTCGGCCAGCGCGCGCGCGACCCCGAAGTCGGCCACCCGCACCCGGCCCTCTTCGTCGAAGAGCAGGTTCGCCGGCTTGATGTCGCGATGCACCAGGCCTCTGGCATGGGCGTAGGCCAGGCCTTGCGCCACCTCGGTGCCGAGGTGGGCGGCCTGGGAGTGGCTCAGGCGGACGCCGCGGTCGAGCAGGTCGCGCAGGGACCCGCCGCCCAGATACTCGAGAACGAGATACGGGCCGTCGGTGTCCTCGCCCCAGTCGAAGACCCTCAGCACGTGCGGATGGTTGAGGGACGCCACCGAACGGGCCTCGGCACCGAAGCGCTTCAGGAAGGCTTCGTCGGTGGCCAATCCGGGCTGGAGGACCTTGACAGCGACGTGACGTTGCAAGGACACGTCCTCGGCCAGGTAGACGTGAGCCGAGGCGCCAGTGCCCAGTGCGGAGAGCAGCCGGTACCGCTTCCCTAGGACCCGGCCGATGGATTCAGAGATAAGGGGCATCGGGACAATCCGTAGGCTACTGACCTATTGCACGGCTCCGGTGGACACTCCCTGATCACTCAGGCCCGATCACCCAGGGAGGGCGCCCGACTCGAGCAGGGAATCGAATGCGTCTGCGGGCACGATGGGGATCCCCAGCTCTTCCGCCTTTTTCAGCTTGCTGGCCCCGGGCGCGTCACCCAGCACCAGCGCGAAGGTCTTTTTGGACACGCTGCCAGGGGACTTCCCGCCGCGGGCCAAAATGGCCTCCTCCGCCTCCTCCCGCGTGTACCCCGGTACCGAACCCGTCACGACGACGGTCAGGCCGTCGAGCGTCTGCGCCGGGCCTTCGCTCCCGGCGGCACCGCCCGCACCCCTTCCGCCCGCACCGGCGCCACCGCCCGCGCCAGGTTCCTCGGTCGTGACGCCGGCGGCGCGCAGTCGCGCCAGCACCGCCTGGTTGGTGGGCATGGCCAGGAACTCGGTGATGCTGGCGGCGATCACGGCGCCGATGCCGTCCACGGCGGCCAGCTCGTCCTCGGTGGCCGCCATGATGGCGTCGAGGGTACCCAGGCCGCGGGTCACCGCCCGGGCTCCCGTCGGCCCGAGGTGGCGGATCCCCAGTCCGACCAGGAGCCGGCTGAGCGGCTGGGCGGTGGAGGCCGCGATGCCCTCCACGAGATTGGCGGCGGACAGGGCGGCGAACCGCTCGAGCGCGGCCAGTTGCGGCACCGTGAGGTCGTACAGGTCGGCGGGATCGGCGATCAGCCCCGCCTGCACGAACTGGATCACCCTCTCTTCGCCCAGCCCCTCGATGTCCATGGCCGAGCGGGAGGCGTAGTGGACGATCCGCTGCACCCGCTGGGCCGGGCAGTCGATGTTGGTGCAGTAGGTGTCGCTCTCACCCTCGAGCCGCACCAGCGGCTGCCCGCACGAGGGGCATGCAGTGGGGAACTTCCACTTGGGCTTGCGGCGCTTGGGCGCGCCGGGCCCGCCGAGCACCGGGCCCACGATCTCGGGGATGACGTCTCCCGCCTTGCGCACGATCACCACATCGCCGGGGCGGACGTCCTTGATCCGCACCTGGTCCTCGTTGTGCAGCGTGGCCACCTCGACCGTCGAGCCCCCGACGAAGACGGGCTCCATGCGTCCGAACGGTGTGGCCCGACCGGTCCGGCCGATCGACACCTCGATCCCGAGCAGCTTGGACGTTCGCTCCTCGGGCGGGAACTTGAAGGCGATGGCCCAGCGCGGCGCGCGGGAGGTCGCGCCCAGCCGCCCGTGGAGCGCCAGGTCGTCCACCTTGGTCACCACGCCGTCGATCTCGTAGGCCAGGCCGTGCCGCTCGTGTTCCAGCTGGAGGCAGCGGGCGATGACCGCCGAGACCCCTGTGACCGACCGGGCATCGGGGCTCACGGGAAACCCGGCCTTCTTGAGGAGGGCCAACGTCGCAGTTTGCGTGGCCGCGGGCCAGTGGCTCCCCTTGGGCGACCCCTCCACCTCGCCCACCTGGTAGGCCCAGAACGAGAGGGGACGGGTCGCCGTGACGGCCGGGTCCTTCTGGCGCAGGGCGCCGGCCCCGGCGTTGCGAGGGTTGACGAACAGCCTGAGTCCGGCGGCCTCCTGGCGCGCGTTCATGGCCGCGAAGTCGGCCAGCGGCATGTAGATCTCGCCCCGGATCTCGAGCAGGGCGGGGAAGGGGCCCGCCTTGGCGTCGAGGGTCTTCGGCACGCTCTTGACCGTCGCCACATTGGCCGTGACGTCCTCGCCGGTAACCCCGTCCCCCCGGGTGGCGGCTTGGGTGAAGCGCCCCCGCTCGTAGGTGAGCGACATGGCCACCCCGTCGACCTTGGGCTCGCTGGAGAAGCTGAGGCGCTCCACGTCCAGGTCGGGTACCTGGCGGCGCAGGCGGTCGGCCCAGGCCCGCAGCTCCACTTCTTCGAAGGCGTTGTCCAGGCTCATCATGGGCACCCGGTGCCGGACCGGTTGGAACAGCCCGAGCGGTGGCGCGCCGACGTTCTGCGTCGGCGAATCGGGGGTGACGAGGGCTGGATACGCCGCCTCGAGCTCCCTGAGCTCACGAACCAGGAGGTCGTACTCGGCGTCGGGGATCTCAGGCGCGTCGAGCGCGTGGTAACGCTCGTTGTGGTAATCGATCAGCTGGCGCAACTCGTCCGCCCGGGACGTCGCCTCCTCCGGCACGTCGTCGGCCACGGTCAGGCGGCGATGCCGGCGCCGACCACGGCGTCCGGATCCACGACGTCGTAGAGCGCCACCGTCTGCCCGGGCGCCACCGGTCGTTGGGGCGCGTCGAAGTGCACGACGACGCCGGCCGCGGTGCGGGCAATGGTGCAGGGAGCGGGCCGGCCGTGGGCACTTACCTGCGCCACGGCCCGGTCGCCGTCATGAAGCGGCCGGTCCACCCAGGTGAGCGTGGCGGCGGGGAGCACCACGGCGGAGGTGAGCGCCTCGGCGGCGCTCCCGACCGTGACCCGCCGGGCGGGCACGTCGACCGCGACGACGTAGCGCCGCGCCCCGTCGGTCCCGTGCCCCATGCCGCGGCGCTGTCCGACGGTCACCAGCTCCACGGCCTCGACCGCTCCCACCGTCTCCCCGCGGCCGTTGGCGACCGTGGCCGGATGGAACTCCAACTTGTCCGCCAAGAAGCCCTGGCGTCCCTCGACACTGCCGATGAAACAGACATCCTGGCTGTCCGGCTTGCCGCCCGTCCGCAGGCCCAAGCGGCCGGCGTGGGCCCGGACGGCCGACTTGGTCATGGTGCCGACGGGGAACACCACGCGGCGCAACTCGGCCTGACCCAGCATGGACAGCACGTAGGACTGGTCCTTGTCGACATCGGCGCCGCGCCGCAGGCGAAGCGAGCCGTCCCCGGTCACGCGCGCGTGGTGGCCGGTGGCCAGCCGG
>Ga0302325_10033752_pt1 | contig 10480 bp, 4 predicted proteins | sample Palsa_T0_2_FD_201948 | JGI IMG/M metagenome (GOLD analysis project Ga0302325, IMG submission 201948) | Peat permafrost microbial communities from Stordalen Mire near Abisko, Sweden - Palsa_T0_2 | ecosystem: Environmental > Terrestrial > Soil > Palsa > Peat permafrost | place: Sweden: Abisko...
GTCGCTGAATTTCCCGCCGGGCGGGGTGATCGTCGGGCTGAGATACTGATGGTCCTGCAGCGTGTCATACAAGGGTCGCGCCGGATCAACCTGATCGTGCGATGACTTGCCGGCACTGACGGCAAAGATGCGGATATTTTCGTTATTGGGCAGCGTGATGGCGGTTGCGCCCCTGGGGAGATCGAAGCCGTATTTGAACAGGTAGGTGAACTTGTAAAACTCGTTCCCCTTCGCCGGATCGTGCCGATGCGAGCAGAACCACGCAACGGTGGACTGCTTGACAAAACCCGGCACCAGCCCGGCGAATTTGTTGGTGAAATCGTAGGTCAGCTCGGGCACGACACCGCGCCAGATGCGGTTGTCCCATTGGCCGACATAGCCGCTCCAGTTCTGGATGGTCCGGTGAACCTCCGCGCCATTGATCTGGAAGGTTGCCGGCACATCCCCCTCCGCGGCGGCGGCAAGCAGGTAGACGCGGTCAAACCCCGCGGGCAGCTGCAATGTCTGGCCCTTGCAGATCAGCGCGTTGTTCTTTCCATCCCGGGTTGGTCCCAGTTTGAATTCGATGCCTTCGCTGGAAATGGTCGGCGGGAGCGCCTCGGCGGCGTAGGTGTGCCCGTCCTTGTCGAACGCCCCATCTGTCAGATTTTCGTGCGTGCTGACCGCATCCAGATCGTACGCCAGCTCAACCGGTTGGGACATCGGCGCGGTCAACTTCGATGCCGGCGGCGCGAGCTTGACCGCAAACGCCCGCAGGCTGAACGGTGTCATGTCGGTCACGAGCTTGCCATCGACAAGACTGGCCTTGCTGATCGGGCGCTCCTGCCCGTCCACTTCGTGAGCCGAGAGAATCGGCGAAACAAAACTGACGCGCGTGCCGGGGGCATTTGTGCCATCGGTCTCGTGCAGACGAATGATGATCTCATCGCCCTCCTCGGCTTTCTTCATCGCGGAGATCGACACATCTTCCTTGTTCACCTTTGCGATCGAGACCGATTTGCCAAGCGACCCTTCGTGAGAGGCGGAGGTGAAGGTGAGCAGCGGTTGATTGAGGCGCTGCGCCGACCAGGGGATATGCCCCTGCTGCCAGCCGCGCGCATGCGGAGCGATCGCGTAGATGAATTCATGCCGGCCCAGATCCTGGGTGCCCTGGTCCTGATACCCGCCGCGCGTGCCGGGCGTGTAAAGAAGCGTCAGGCGGATGGTGCTGTCATCGGGTTTGTCTGAACCGTACTTGCAGTCGTTGAGGATGGCGGTGCCGAAGCTGCCGTCGGTGGCGGTCAGATCGAGCCACTGCTGCTGGGGAACCTCGAATTTCTTGGGGTTGTTGTTTGGGCGCTGAACCGCACATGATTGCGATTCGTAGCTGGCCAGCGGATTGCCGACCGACATCGGGAAGGCCGCTTCCAGGCTGACCTCGCGGCTCTGCCAATCAATGTGGTTGAGCACCTCGACCTTGTCGCCCGCCGCACCGGCGGAGAGGCGAATGGTTTGCATGATGGTGGATCCGCGGGCGTGCCGCTGGGTTTCGATCGCGACCCGCACCGGGCCATTCTCGACGATGCGGAAGGCGCAGGGTCCGTCGACATAACCGACCGGGGGTTTGTTGCGATCCTCCCAGTCCATGTTCCACGCGGGAAACTGCCCGGGATTCTCATGCAGGAATTCCAGCCGGGCGGGGGCGGCCAATGCTTCGCGGTTGACCTGCTTGTCGAAGATGGACGCGATGTCCCCGTCGGCATTGAGAGTCACGCGCAGGTGTTCGTTCTCCAGCGCGTGATCGCTGACTTTCAGGTGCGAGGATTGCTCGGCAGTTGCCGCCGCCGGTCGCACGCTGAAGATGGCTGCGCCAACCGAGGGCACACGCGCCAGGAACAGGATATGAGCGGTGTGATCATCCTGCGAGACGATCTGAAACGGCACCGGTTTGGCATCGGGACCGACCACATCGAATGATGCCGGCGCATTTTGAATGGTCGCCTCGGCAATATCTTCGCGATCGATGGACAGCGGATTGTAGACGACAATCGGCGTGCCCTCGCCGCGCGTGTCCATCGCCGCCGCCATGCCGCCGACGCCGTCCTGCGCCACCGCCGCAAACTGATTCAGGGCCAGCACCATGTTGTTCCAGGTGTACTCATACGACTTGGGCAAAGCGGTGCCGGCCATGGTGTCGTGGAAGTGCGCGCCCAGTTGCAGGGTCCAGGCGTTGAACAGTTTTTCGCGGGGATACGGGGACGATCCGAGCCAATCGGCGGTGACCGCCGCTCGCTCGGCGGCGTCGCCCAGTTCCTCCAGCTTGCGGTTGGTGCGCTTCACGAACGCCTGCGAACTCAATGACCCGGCTGAGTGGTTGGTCAACAGCAGATCACCCTGATATCTGGGCAGTTCGGCAACCTGGGCGGCGGACAAATCCTTGAACATCTGGTCCGAGGTGCCCGAAATCACATGCACCGGGCCGGTGCCGGTCACGCTTTTTTCCACCCATTGAACCGATGCCTCCTTGGCTGCGCCGCCGCGGTCACCGACGCCATAGTAGCGGTAATCAACGAAAACGCCCGACCGCCTTCCATCGGCATTGATGCGCCTGATCCAACCGGCATCCTTGCTCTGGTCATCGGTCACGCCCGAGTCGTACGCGCCGGGATTGAGCGCGGCAATGACGCTCTTGCCATCAGGCCCGACCCAGACGCCGACGTTGAACGGAATTCCCACCGCGGATCCCCAGGTAAGCTTGGCGGTTGAGAATCCCTTGATGCCGCAATGGGCGAGAATGCTGGGGAGGGACGCCTGGAAGCCAAAACAGTCGGGCAGCATGAACTCTTCGCTCTGCATGCCAAAGTCCCTGCGGAAAACCTCGTTGCCGTACAGCACCTGGCGAATGATCGATTCGCAGTTGGGCATGTTCGCATCCCCCTCTTCCATCGACGAACCGGCGGGGAACCACCGGCCGGCCTTCACGTAGGCCTGCAGTTTCTTGTAATCCTCCGGGTAATACTCCTTCATCATCAGATAGCGATTGGCCCCGGTGAAATTAAAGACGTAGTGCGGATACTTCTCGAAGAGCTTGAAATTGTCCTCCATCGTGTGCCGAAGAAACTCGGCGATCACCTGCGGATAGCTCCATCGCCATTGGGTATCCAGATGGGCGTAACCGACAACGTACAGCGTCGGTCCCTGCGGCGGGGTGGACGCGGAATGAGGTGCTTCCTGCGCGCGAAGAGGAAATACGGCAGCGAGGAAAATGAAAATTGCCACAAGCGCAAGCGGGAGCTTTCGAGTTGAATTGATGGGGAGCTTCATGGCCCATCAAGTAGTGGATTGCAGGGGTGTTTGCAAGCGGACTGAGCGGTTGTGACAATATTGCTTGGTGCACGTTTACCGCCGCGAAGGGCAAATGGAAATCCACGCCGTTCATGAGATGACGCAACGCCTCCCGCTTGCCCTTCGCGCAAAAAAACAAGCCTAGCAATTCGCCCGTTCCGCTTTGAGCTGCGCTTCATCCACATCCAACGGTCTTGGCCCGCACAGATCTTCACCGCAGGCGATCGGCGGTTGCCCGACGGGCACCGGCTCGCTCGGGCAATCCTGCGCGCGAACCGGCAAACCAAACCCGCTGCGCAGGCTCCGGCGATGCTGCAGAATCATCTTGATTTCGCGCGCCGTGCCCACCGAAGGTGGATTGTTCTTCACCGCGTCATCCAGCATCGCCCAGGCAATTTCGGACGCCACGGCGCTGTCGCGCGGAGTCGGGTATCCCATGTTGCGGCCGGCGGCGATCGACTTGGCGAAGATGTCGCACATCACATCCAGCTTCTTGTCGTTGAACATCGAGGTTTTGCGGTGCGTTCGGTTGACGCCGAAGCATTCGATGGTGGCATCCTTGAAATCGTGCCGCATCCGGCAGATGCCGCGCGTGCCGATCGCTTCGACGTAGCAGTTGTGGGTTTTCTCGGCGGATAGGTGGCCATAGACAAATCCCTGGGTGATGTCGAAGACGATGCCGTTTTCGAATGCGCCGTGGGACTGAACCCACCACGGATCCTTGTGATCCCACATGCGGATGCCCTGCGCGTGCCAGGTTTTGTACTCGCTCTTGGCGTACCAGCGGGCAACATCGACGTAGTGCATGCCGCAATCGTGAAACGGCGGGCCTTCGGGCTCATGACCTTCACCGGGCATGTGACCGGGGGTCATGTGGCAGACGCGGATGATCGCGAGGTTGCCGATCTCCCCCTCGGCGATGAACGCCTGAATTTCCTTGTGGTACCAGGCATTGCGGTTGAACATGTTGACCGCCACATGCCGGTCCGAGGCTTCAATCTCCTTTACCAACTCCCATTCGGTGGCGCTGTCGGCGGCGATCGGTTTCTCCGCCAGCACATGCAGCTTTTCCTTCAGTGCCCGGCGAATCAGCGCGGGCCGCGCATCGGCCAGCGTGAACAGCCCGACCGCATCCAATGATTTGTCTGCAAACAATTGGTCGGGAGACGAAACAATCCTGGCTGTCGGCACGGTGCGAGCCGCCAGCTCCCGGCAGTTGGCATCCATGTCGCAGATGCAGACCACATCGTACCGGTCATCCAGTTGCATGACCGAGACGAATCCGCGGCCCATTCGTCCGAACCCGATGACACCCATTCGAATTTTGCGGTTCATAATCTTGAGTTGCATTATAGCAAAGTCGCAGGCGGTTTTGGGATCAAAGGCATACAATCCTCAACGAAGCAATTGACCCATTCCCATGTCGTTGGAAGGAGAACACGCAATGTACGCAATTACCGGAATCACGGGGCAGGTGGGTGGTGAACTGGCTCAGGTTCTTTTGCGAGCCGGGCGGCAAGTCAGAGCGGTGGTGCGGGACATGAAGAAGGGTGCCGGTTGGAAAAACCGCGGTTGCGAGATCGCCGTCGCCGACATGGCTGATGCTTCAGCGTTATCGGCCGCATTCAGGGGCACCGAGGGCATTTTCGTGCTGCTTCCGCCGGTGTTCGATCCGTTGCCGGGGTTTCCTGAAGCGCGGGCAACCATCGCCACCCTGCGATCCGCCATTGAAACCGCCCGCCCCGCCAAGGTGCTGTGTCTTTCGACAATCGGCGCGCAGGCAAAACGCACCAACCTGCTCACACAGCTTGGCCTGACGGAGCAAATCCTCGGCGATTTGCCGATGCCGATCACCTTCCTGCGAGCTGCATGGTTCATGGAAAACTGCCGATGGGATGTGCCATCGGCCCGTGACACCGGCGTGATCCACAGCTTCCTGCAGCCGCTCGACAAACCGGTGCCGATGGTGACCACCGCCGACATCGGCCGCGTCGCGGCGGAGATCCTTCAGCAAGCGTGGACGGGCCGGCGCGTCGCGGAACTGGAAGGCCCGACCCGCGTGACTCCGAATGATGTTGCCGCCGCCTTTTCAAAAATCCTGGGGCACCCGGTCCGGGCAGAAGCGGTTCCACGCCGATCCTGGACTGAATTGTTCAAATCGCAGGGCATGAAGAACCCGATGCCGCGAATCGAAATGCTGGACGGCTTCAACGAAGGGTGGATTGAATTCGAGCACGGGCAGACCGGCTCGCAAAAAGGAACCGTTGGGTTGGAAACGGCTCTGCGGGCTATCATCGCGGATGTGAAGTAATTCATTCGGTTAACGCCCGGCCAAGACTCCTGGAGAAATAATGAATCTGCAGCTTGACCCCAAAACGACGGCCTTGATCCTGATCGATCTGCAACGGGGAATTGTCGGCCGGCAGCTGGCGCCGCATTCGGGCGCGGAGGTGGTGAAGCGATGTGCGCACATGGCCGACACTTTCCGCAAACAGGGCGCGATGGTGGTGTATGTGCGGGTGGATTTGTCGAACATGCTGAAGCTGCCGGTGGATTCGCCGTCGATGCCGCCGGGCGCGCCGCCTCCACCGGCGTCGATGTCGGAACTGATTCCCGAAGCAGGGATGGTTGCGGGCGATGTGCAGATCATCAAGCGGCAATGGGGGGCGTTTTTCGGCACCGATCTGGAGGCGCAGCTGCGAAGCCGCGGGATTCAGACGGTTGCCATCGGCGGGATCGCCACAAACTTTGGCGTGGAGTCCACCGCGCGTGCCGCCGCGGGGCTGGGGTTTGCAGTTGTGTTCGTGGAGGATGCGATGTCAACGGTCAGCGCGGACGCGCATCGGTTTGCGATGGAGACCATCTTCCCCCGGCTGGGGCGGGTGCGTACGGCGGAGCAAGTGGGCTTGTCCAATTAAATCCCGGCGGACGTTGAAACACTCGACGATTTTTGTTACTCGATTGCACCCTGTCCCGGCGTACCGGACTTCAACCAACTGCGAACGGCCCATCCATGAAAGAAAAATCCCCGCTGATTCATCGCCCACCGGCGGTGCCGCTGATTGCTCATGATCCGTATTTCTGCGTCTGGTCCTTCTCGGATCATCTGGCCAAGGACTGGTCAAGGCATTGGACCGGCAGCGGGCAGTCAATCTCGATCCTGGTACGGGTCGATTCAAAAACCTACCGCATCATGGGCGGCGCGCCGCAGGGGCAGCCGGCCGAGCAGCTTTCGGTGCAGGTGCTGCCGACGCGGACGATCTACACGTTCGGCTGCGGTGATGTGGATGTGCAGCTGACCTTCTGCACCCCCGCACTGTGCGATGATCTGGATCTGCTGGCCGGGCCGGTGACGTATCTGACCCTCGGCGTTTCCAGCACATCTAAAAAGGCTCGAAAGGTGGCGATCTGCGTCGATGCCGGCGGCCAATTCGCAACCGACTCCGAGGGCGAACCGGTGGATGCGGCAAGATTGAATGGCGGATCATTGGCGATCCTGCGCATGGGCGCGACCGATCAAAGAATGCTGCGGAAATCGGGCGACAATCTTCGGATTGAATGGGGATACCTGTATCTCGCCGCTGACGCAGAGTCATCGACATCGGCAATCTCGTTTGCCGAAAATCTGCGCAACAGCTTCAAGGAATCCGGCAAGCTTCCGGAGGTGGATGAGTGCGTTGTGCATCATCCGTCCAACGCTTCCTGGCCGATGCTGTCGTTTGCGTTTGACCTGGGGAAAGTTGGCAGCAAGCCAATATCTCGCACACTGCTGATTGGATACGACGATGTGTTCAGCGTCGAATATCTCAACCAGAAGTTGCGGCCCTACTGGCGGCGCAACGGCGCGACCATTGTCGACATGCTTCGCGCTGCCGCGACCGATCAGGCATCGATCCTGCGCCGCTGCGAGCGGTTCGATGCGGAGTTGATGAAGGATCTCACCACCGTCGGGGGTGAGAAGTACGCGGCCCTGTGCGCGCTGGGGTATCGGCAGGCGATCGCGGCTCACAAGCTGGTTGCTTCTCCTGCCGGAAAGCCGTTGTTTTTCAGCAAGGAAAACTTTTCCAACGGCTGCATCGCCACGGTGGATGTGACTTATCCCTCAGCGCCGCTGTTCCTGCTGCTGCAACCCAAATTGCTGGAAGGAATGCTCGCGCCGATCATGGAATACGCCTCGTTGCAGCGCTGGCGTTTTCCCTTTGCCCCGCACGATCTGGGGCAATATCCGCTGGCCAACGGCCAGGTGTACGGTGGTGGTGAGCGCACCGAGCGTGACCAGATGCCGGTGGAGGAAAGCGGGAACATGCTGATCCTCTGCGGCGCGCTGGCCCATGCCAGCGGTTCAACTGAGTTTGCCCGAAAACACTGGGATCTGCTGAGCAAGTGGGCGCAGTATCTTTTGGCCAAAGGATTGGATCCGCAGGAGCAATTGTGCACCGACGACTTTGCCGGTCATCTCGCGCACAACGCCAACCTTTCGCTCAAAGCATTGATCGGCTTGGCGTGCTACGCCCGGCTTGCTGAATCGCTGGGCGAGGCGAGCGTCGCCAAAAAATATCGCGCCGCTGCCGCGAAAATGGTCACGCAATGGCAATCGCTTGCCGAAGACGGCGACCACACCCGCCTGGCGTTCGACCAGCCCGGCTCGTGGAGCCAGAAGTACAACCTGGTCTGGGACAAACTGCTGGGGCTGAATCTTTTCCCTCCTTCGGTTGCCAAGCGCGAGATCGAGTTTTACAAGAACCGGCAAAACGTGTTCGGCCTTCCGCTGGATAATCGCAAGACCTATACAAAGCTGGACTGGATTGTCTGGTCGGCAACTCTTGCCGATGACGATCAGGATTTTCGCGCGCTGATTGATCCGCTGATCGATTGGCTGAATCGGACTCCCAGCCGGGTACCCATGACCGACTGGTACGACACCCTCGACGGCAAACAGATGGGCTTTCAAGCCCGCTCGGTTGTCGGCGGGTTGTTCATCAAGCTACTGGCCGATAAAAAGCTCTGGAAAAAATGGCGCGCTCGTGCGGCACAGTAACGCTCACGGCGTGTCACTCTGACCGGTCCCGAATTCCATTGCAAAAATGCACCGCTCCAATCGGCGGCGGGTTGAGGCCATCCAGCTAATTTTGGCTCATATTTATGACGAAGGTAAGGGTTGAGCGGCTTAAATTCCATTATGACTGACTCTTACGGCTTCATACAGATATGGACAACCAGATCAACCGAAGAGTGATTGTCATTGATGATAACACCGCGATTCACGAGGATTTTCGCAAGATCCTCGCGGAGCGGAAGAATGCCGGCGCGCTGGATGCTGCGGCAGCCGCATTGTTCTCGGACCCGGCCAAGCCTGCTGAAGCAGCCGGACCGTCGTTCGAATTGGATTACGCCTCGCAGGGGGAAGAGGGTCACCAGAAAGTCCTTGCCGCCGTCGAACGGGACGAGCGATACGCGCTGGCGTTTGTGGACATGCGAATGCCCCCCGGCTGGGACGGACTGCAGACGATTGAAAAATTGTGGGAAGCGGATTCCTCGCTGCAGGTGGTCATCTGCTCGGCGTATTCGGACTATTCGTGGTCGGACATCATCAAGCGCTTTGGGGTTGTGGATCGCCTGCTGATTCTCAAGAAACCATTCGACACCGCGGAGGTATGCCAGCTCGCATGCGCGCTGACTGAAAAATGGCATCTCTCGAAATACGCATCGCTCAAGCTGAGCCAGCTGCAGAGCATGGTGGAGGAGCAGACCCGGTCGCTGAAGATAGAGATTCAGGAACGCCGCCGGTCGGAATCGGCGCTTCGCACCAGTGAGGACCGTTACGCGCTGGCGGCGGCCGCCGCGAACGACGGGCTGTGGGATTGGGATCTGATCAGCGACACGGTGTTCTATTCCGCGCGATGGAAGGCGATGTTCGGTGACGAGCAGCAGAAGATTGGGACGGCTCCCTGCGAATGGTTCGACCGTGTTCACCCCGACGATATCGGAGCGCTGCGGCAGGAGCTCGCGGCGCATATCGAGGGAAAAACACCAAATCTTGAATTCGAGTATCGCGCCCGGGCCAGCGACGGAAAATACCTCTGGATGCTCTGCCGGGGGCTGGTGGTGCGCGATGCCGATGGAAAGGCCATGCGCATTGCCGGATCGCAGGCGGACATCACCGACCGCCGGATGGCCGAGGAGCAGCTGCAGCACCGTGCGACGCACGATGTGCTGACGGGTCTTGCCAACCGCGCGGTGCTCACCGAGCACCTGCGGCGGTGCATCGGGCGCTCGCAGCGCGACGGTGGCCAGTATGCGGTGCTGTATCTCGACCTGGATCGATTCAAGAACGTCAATGACAGCCTGGGGCACGCTGTCGGCGATGCGCTGCTGATCGACATTGCGGCACGGCTGAACACCTGCATTCGTGAGATGGACACGCTGGTCCGGCTCGGGGGGGACGAGTTCGTGCTGATGCTGGACAGCATTTCCGGGCCGTCGGACACGGTGCGGGTGGCCGAACGAGTGCTGAAAAGTTTTGCCGAGCCTTTCAATCTCGACGGGCACGAAGTCTTCAGCGGGTGCAGCATCGGCATCGCGATCGGATCACCGTCGTATGCAAACCCCGACGACATCCTGCGCGACGCCGACATCGCGCTGTATCAGTCCAAGGGGGCGGGGAAGGGCAATTACCACATCTTCGAGACCACGATGCACGCCTCGGTGATGTCGCGGTTGAAGATGGAAAACGAGCTGCGCCACGCATTGGAGCGGAAGGAATTCCGCCTGCACTTTCAACCGATCGCCTCGCTGGAAACCGGTCAGATCCGCGCGATCGAGGCGCTGGTTCGCTGGCAGCATCCGGAGCGGGGATTGCTCGCGCCGGATGAATTTATTTCCATAGCCGAGGAAATCGGAGTGATCGTCGGGCTGGGCCGCTGGGTGCTGCGTGAAGCATGCACGCAGCTTCGCCGGTGGGAAGCTCGGTTCCCGTGGATGGATTCGCTGTCGGTCGCGGTGAATGTTTCGGGCAAACAGTTTACCCAGACCGGGTTCGTGCAGGAGGTTGAATCGGTCCTGCGGGACACCGGTCTGCGGCCCGATCGCCTGAATCTGGAAATCACCGAAAGCTCCGCCATGGAAGGGGCGGCAAACACCATCGGCATCCTGCACC
>Ga0302325_10033755_pt1 | contig 10479 bp, 11 predicted proteins | sample Palsa_T0_2_FD_201948 | JGI IMG/M metagenome (GOLD analysis project Ga0302325, IMG submission 201948) | Peat permafrost microbial communities from Stordalen Mire near Abisko, Sweden - Palsa_T0_2 | ecosystem: Environmental > Terrestrial > Soil > Palsa > Peat permafrost | place: Sweden: Abisko...
AAGAGCGAGGCGACCAGCAGCAGGAACAGGTTCGCGCAGATCAGGCGGGCGTCAACGGCGCGGACCCGGGTGAAGAGATCATGGTGATTGATCCAGATCGAGGCAATGTTGAGGAACGCGGCCAGGTAGGCGAGGTAGGCCGGCCACTGCTCGACGAGCACGTGGGCGAACCTGCCCCGGCTGTCGCCCGGCGCGTGCAGGTCCAGCACCAGCAGGGTCAGCGCGATCGCGAAGATGCCGTCGCTGAACGCCTCGACTCGGTTGCTCTCGGGCAGCCGCAGCGCCGGCGAGCCCTGCTCGGTCATGCCCTGCAGCTTGCCTGACCCGGCGGCAGGGACTGCGCCGGAGCGGCCAACTCACGCGCGCCCTCCGGGGTCGCTGACCGGCAGCGATACCATCACAGGTGTGCTGCCCGAGTCGGCGCGGCTGCGGTACCGCGAGATGAGCCTGGACGACCTGGATGAGCTGGCCGGGCTCCTTGGCGATCGCGAAGTCATGGCCTACTACCCGGCCCCGATGACGAGGCAGGACGCCACCCGGTGGATCGAGTGGAACCAGGGCCTGTACCGGAGCCGGGGTCACGGCCTCTGGGTCCTGACGCTGCGGGAATCGGGTGAGTTCGTCGGGGACTGCGGACTGACGCCGCAGATGGTCGACGGCGTGGAGGAGCTGGAGGTCGGCTACCACGTGCGCCCGGCCCTGCAGCGGCAGGGCTACGCGACAGAAGCCGCCGCCGCCTCGCGGGACCTTGCCCGTGACGAGCTCGGCGCCCGGCGGCTGACCGCGATCATCCACCCGGACAACCGGCCGTCGCAGCGGGTCGCCGAGAAGATCGGCCTGCACCCGGAGAAGCGCACCAGGGACTCCCGCGGCGACGACATCGTGCTGTACGCGGCCAGCTGGTGAGTCGCTGCGTTGCGCCAGATTCCCGCTGACCTGGCTGGTCATCCAGACCGGCTGAGATGGAACGCCAGGTATCAGCAGAGCGCGGGCGGGTCGTTCGTCCCGCACCCGCTGGCGGTGCTGGCACTGTCTCTGGAGTTGCCGGAGGGGCCCGTTCTGGATCTGGCGAGCGGCGCGTCGGGCAGTGCGCTGCTGGCTGCCGGGGCCGGGCGCCGGGTGGTCGCGGTGGACATCTCCGAGGTGGCCCTCGGCCTGCTCGGCGAGGAGGCGAGGCGGCGCGGGCTCGGCGGCCTGCTGACGCTCGTGCACGCCGACCTAGGGACGTGGCACCCGCCGCCGCGCGGCTCGGCCGTTGTGCTGTGCACCGGTTACTGGGACAGAGCCGTGTTCGCCGCCGCCGCTGACGGCGTGATGGCTGGCGGGGTGCTCGGCTGCGAGGCGTTCACTGCTGAGGCCGTGGGCGCCCGGCCGGGCCTGCGCGCCGGATGGTGCCTGGCTCCCGGCGAGCCGGCGTCGCTGCTTCCGGACGGGTTCGATGTCCTGGCCTTCCGCGACCTGCCCGATGACCGGCACGGGGCGAAACGACGGCTGCTGGCCCGCCGCCAGGCGGGCGCGGAAGGGGAGCGATGATCACCGTGCACACGGCCGCGGAGCGGCCGGACCTGTGGGAGCGCGGCCTCGGCCCGGTGCCGGTGTGGCCCGAGTACAACCTGCACGGCGACGTGCTGAACCGGTGGTGGGGGCAGCTCAGCGAGGACTTGCCGGAGTTTCAGTTCGTGCTCTACGACCAGGGGGAAGACTCGGTCGCTGCCCGCGGCTACACCGCGCCGGTGGCATGGGATGGGCGCGATGAGACGCTGCCCGACGGGATCGACGCCGTCGTGGAGGTCCTTTTCGGTGCGGGCTCGCTGGGTGGGCCGGCGGCGGGAGCGGCGGGGCCGGCAGGGGCAGGGGCGGCGGCGCCGGCGGGAGCGGCGGGGGCGGCAGACACGCTGTGCGCGCTCGCCGCGGAGATTCCGCCGGATGGCCGGGGCCGCGGCCTGGCCGTCGAGATCCTGGCCGCGATGCGCTCGATCGGCCAGCGGCATGGGCTGCGCCGCCTGATCGCGCCGGTGCGGCCGTCGTGGAAGGAGCGTTACCCGCTGGCGCCCATCGCGAGCTACGTCCGGTGGCGGCGCGAGGACGGGAAGCTGCTGGACCCGTGGATGCGGGTGCACGAGTCGCTCGGCGCCCGGGTCGCCACGCCCCTGCCCCGCTCGCTCCGCATCACCGGGACCGTCGCCGACTGGGAAACATGGACGGGGCTGCCGTTCCCCGAGACGGGCGAGTATGTCTTCCCCCGCGGCCTGGCGACGCTGCACATCGACCGCGAGAACGACCTCGGCTCCTACTGGGAGCCGAATGCCTGGATGATCCATCCCGACCTGTGACGCTTTAAGCTGACTGAACGTGGCAGAGTGGCCACCCGCGTTTTAATCCCAGCGAGATGACGCCCTCTTCGGGCACGATAGGCCACTGAGACGAGGAGGAGCGGGCAATGGTGTCGCAGGCGAGCAGGCTGCAGAATGTCCGGTACGACATCCGGGGACCGGTGCTGCGGCGCGCCAGGCAACTGGAGGCCGCCGGGCACCACATACTCAAGCTCAACCTCGGCAACCCGGCCGCCTTCGGGATCGACGCCCCGGACGCGGTGCTCCGCGACGTCGTGCAGAACATCGGCGACGCGCAGGGCTACAGCGACGCCCGCGGCATACACCCGGCCCGGCTGGCGGTCGCCCAGTCGTACGAGCGCCGCGGCGTGCACGGGGTCAGCCCGGACGACGTGTTTCTCGGCAACGGCGTGTCGGAGCTCATCGTGATGGCGCTGCAGGCCCTCCTCGACCCCGGTGACGAGGTGCTCATTCCCAGCCCCGACTACCCGCTGTGGACCGGGGCGGTCAGCCTCTGCGGCGGCCACGCCGTGCATTACCGGTGCGACGAGTCGGCTGGCTGGGCGCCCGATCTCGAGCACGTCGCCGCGCAGATCACCGAGAAGACCCGCGCGCTGGTGATCATCAACCCGAACAACCCCACGGGCGCCGTCTACTCCAGGGAGACCCTGCTCGGGCTGCTGGATCTGGCCCGCCGCCACGGGCTGCTGGTGCTGTCCGACGAGATCTATGACCGGATCCTCTATGAGCACGCGGTGCACGAGTGCGCCGCCGCGCTGGCCCCGGACCTGCTGGTGCTGACGATGTGCGGGCTGTCGAAGACCTACCGGCTGGCGGGCTTCCGCTCCGGCTGGCTTGTCGTCTCCGGGCCCCGGCAGGACGCCGCCGAGTACCTCGAGGGGCTCGAGCTGCTCGCCAACATGCGGATGTGCCCGAACGTGCCGGCCCAGTACGCGATCCAGACCGCGCTCGGCGACGGCGGGCAGAGCATCGCGCACCTGCTGCAGCCCGGCGGGCGGCTGCGCGAGCAGCGCGACCATGCCTGGCAGAAGATGAACGAGATCCCGGGGGTCGACTGCGTCAAGCCCCTCGGGGCCCTGTACTTGTTCCCGCGCCTTGACCCCGAGGTCCACAAGATCGCCGACGACGAGCAGATGGTGATCGACCTGCTGGAGCAGCAGCACCTGCTGCTCACGCACGGCACCGGCTTCAACCTGCCGACGGCGGACCACCTGCGGCTGGTGTTCCTCGCCGCCGTGGATGTGCTCGACGACGCCATCGACCGGCTGGCTGCCTTCCTGGAGACCTACCAGCAGTAGCCCGCGGACCGGCGGCACCGGGCAGGCGGGCCGGGCCGACGCCACTGCTGGTGCCTCGCGGCGTATCTAGCGAGGAGCAGGCGTTGGCTGCGCGTTTCCATGGCGTGGTTGGGACTGCACTGCGGAAACAGCGACAGTGCAGTCCCAACCACGCTGTTGGCCAGACGCGGCGAGCTGCGGCCCAGGTGATGTGCCGGGGGCGCGGGGCGCGAGGGGCGCGAGGGGCGCGGGGCGCGGATCGAGGGCGGTCAGTGGCTGATGGGGGCGCCGGCCAGAGCCGCGATGATGCCGAGCGCGGCGGCGCACAGCAGCGCGGGGACAATGCCCTTGCGCAGCGCAAGTAGCCATGCCGCGGCCAGCAGCAGGACGCCGGCCTGCCACTGATGGCCGAGGTCACGGCCCAGCGGGATGGCCGCCCCTGCGATCGCCCCGATGGCGGCCGGCCGGGCCCCGGTCAGCAGCGACTGGACCCGGCCGCTCGACCGGAGCGCGCCGAAGTGCGGGCCGCCGGCGATGACGAACACGAATGACGGCAGGAACGCGATCAGCACTGCCAGCAGCCCGCCGGCGATGCCCGCCGCGGCGTAGCCGACGACAGCGACGGTCAAGACGACGGGCCCTGGCGTCACCTGGCCGAGCGCCACCGCGTTGAGGAACTGCCCGCCGGTCATCCAGTGATAGGTGACGACCGCGTCGTGCTGCATCAGCGGGATGATCACGAAGCCGCCACCGAACGACAGCGCGCCCACCTTGATCGCCACCCAGGCCAGCGCGCCGAGGCCGCCAGCGGCGAGCGCCGGCCCGGCCGTGCTTCCGACTCTGGCCAGGGCAGAGCCTGCCATGGCCGGGGCAGCCCGGGCCAGGCTGCGCGCCGTCGGCAGCGCGCCCGCCGAGGCAGCGGATCCGGATTCAACCCCCCGGCGTCCCAGCCAGGCGGCAGCCGAGGCAGCGGGCCCAGATCTCCCCCGCGCCAGCCAGGCGGCAGCTGGGAGCCAGCCACGCGCTCCCCCGGCCGGCTTCCCTGGCCCGGAGCGATGGGCGATGGCCACCTCGGCGAGACCGCACGCGAGCAGGACTGCGACGAGCAACTCGCCCGCCGTGGCCCCGGCGACCGCGCCCGCTGCGAGATAGGCCAGCCACCTCCAACGCGCGGCGCGCCGCCCGGTTGTCCGCTGCCAGCTGGCAGGCAGCAGGCTGACTGCGGCATTGACGGCCACGGCGGGGACGGCCGCGCCGGCGCCAGCGGCGGCCCCCCGCACCCACAGCGGCGGATGACCGGCCAGGAACAGCGCGGACAGGGCGAGGATGATGACCAGGCCGGGCACGATGAAGCAGACGCCGCCGACGATCGCGCCGGCGGCGCCGCGGAGCCGCCAGGCGCAGAAGATCGCTAGCTGGGTGGAGGCCGGGCCCGGCAGCAGGTTCGTGGCCGCGATGCCGTCCGCGAACTCGGGCGCTGGCAGCCACCGCCGTTTGTCCACGCACAGCTTCCGGAGCAGCACGATGTGGGCCGGCGGCCCGCCGAACCCGATGACCCCGATCCGGCCCCATTCCGCGGCGATCGTGGCCAGCGGAACGCGCTCGGCCGGCGGACCTGGGATCGCGGGCCGCTCAGCCACCGGCCGCTCCGCCGCTGCTTGCTGGCCCGGCTGGCGCCGCACTCCCGGCAGGCCCGGCTGGCCCGGTACTCCTGGCAGGCCCGGTACTCCCGGCAGGCCCCGCGCTTCCCCCGGCGGGCCGGGGTTTACTCGCGCCAATCGCGGGGGCCCAGGCCGGGCGCGGTATCAGGCAGAACGGATGGCCGGCTGGGTCTGCGTACACCCGCGAACCGCCGGCGCCCGGCAGCCGCCGGGCGCCGAGCGCGAGGACGGCCGGATCGGCCGCGTCAACGTCGTCCACCATGACATCCAGATGGACCTGTTGCGATGAGCGGGGATCCGGCCAGCGTGGCGGCTGATGGCCGGGTGCAAGCTGGAACGCTATCCCGGATGACCTATCGCTGCTGGCCACGACTGCGAAGTCATGGCGCAGCCAGGTAACGGGAAGGCCGAGCAGTTCCGAGTAGAACGCGGCGAGCGCCGGCGGATCGGGGCAGTCGATGATCACGTGGTGCAGTCGTCCGATCATGGCCGCGATCCTGCCATGTGCGTCCTTCGCCGCGGCTGGCCGACCGCACCCCGGGGATTGGCCGCTGCACCCCTGCGCTCGTTGCCCCACCCCCGCGCTCGTTGCCCCACCCCCGCGCTCGTTGCCCCACCCCTGCGCTCGTTGCCCCACCCCCGCGCGAGCCGCCAACACCGCGGCCGCGCCCCGGCGCTGGGCCGCCGCACGCGCGTGACCGGCCAGAACGAGCAGAACGGCCAGGTCGGCCGGGTAGGTTGAAGCGTGCGGTGTACCCGAGCCTGGAGGTACTGAGGTGGCCAAGACGCCCGAGCTAGGCACGATCGCTCCCGATTTCACGCTCCCCGGGGTGCTGGTGACCGGCGGAGACGCGACGCGGGGTGACTACACCCTGTCAGCACTGCGCGGCAGGCCGGTGGTGCTGGCCTTCTACCCGGGGGACAACACGTCCGTCTGCACCAGGCAGCTGTGCTCCTACACGTCCGACATGGACAGCTTCAATAGCCTCGGCGCGACCGTGTGGGGCATCAGCCCGCAGGACGTGGACAGCCATGAGGGATTCGCGCGCAAGTACGAGCTCAGCTTCCCGCTGCTCGCCGACGTCGGCCTTGCCGTCACCCGGCTGTACGGCATTGGCCTGCCCGGGGCCGGCCTGCGCCGGTCGGTCTTCGTGGTCGACGCCGAGGGCATGCTGCGCTGGAAGCACGTGACGCTGGCCGGCTTCACCTTCCCGCGCGCCGAGGCGATCACCGCTCAGATCGCGGCCCTGGCAGGCTAGCGCGGCCCTGCACGGGCAGCGCGGTGCAGGCCGGCCGGGCGAGGCGCATACGAGCAGGGCCCCGGCCGGCGGCGGCAATGTGCCGCTGCCGGCCGGGGCCCCCGGTCTCGCTGTCAGGCCGCGAGAACGGCCTCGATCTCGAGGCTCAGCGTGATCTTGTCGGACACCACGGCGCCGCCGTTCGCCATCGGGGCGCTGAAGTTGACGTTGAAGTCACGCCGGTTGAGCTCTCCAGAAGCGCTGAAGCCGGCGCGGGTGCCGCCAAACGGGTCCGGGCCGAAGCCGTTCAGCTCCAGCTTCAGCGGCACGCTCTTGGTGACGCCCTTGAGGGTCAGCTCGCCGTCGAGGACGTAGTCGTCGCCGTGCTGGCGGATGCCGGTCGAGCGGTAGGTCATCGTCGGGTACTTCTCGACCTCGAAGAAGTCAGCCGAGCGGATGTGCTCGTCACGCTGCTCATTTCCGGTGATGATCGAGGACAGGTCGATCTCCGCGGTCACCGAGGAGGCCAGCGGGTCCGTGCCGGTGACCAGCTTGCCGGAGAAGGTGTTGAACCTGCCGCGGACCTTGCTGACCATCATGTGCCGTGCCGAGAAGCCAATCTCGGAGTGCACCGGGTCGATGTCCCAGGTTCCGGCGACGTAGCCGGGAATGCTGGTCTGCGTGCTCGATTCGGTCATGGGTGCTCCCGATTGCTAGTGGACAGGGTGTGCTGAGGACTAGGTTGTTGAACTCTCAATCGCTATCATGTCCGGCATGATTTGTCAAACGCTCAACCATCTCGGGTATCCTGGCATCGTGAGCGCTTCAGAGACCCGATGGCTGACCGCCGATGAGCAGCGGAACTGGCGGCTGTTCCTCACGGCCTGCCAGACGCTCTTCGGCGCGATCGAGGGACAGCTGCAGCAGGGCGCAGGGTTCCCGCACGGCTACTACGAGATAATGGTACGCCTCTCCGAGGCGCCTGGCCGGGCGCTGCGGATGAGCCAGCTCGCCGAGGCGTCGACCTCCAGCAAGAGCAGGCTGTCGCATGCCGTCGCGCGGCTGGAGGAACGCGGCTGGATCCGCCGGGTGAACTGCCCGACCGACCGCCGCGGCCAGGTCGCCGAGCTTACCGACGAGGGGTTCGCCGCGCTGGCAGCCGCGGCTCCCGGCCACGTGGACCAGGTCCGCCGGTCGCTGATCGACGTGCTCACTCCCGGGCAGCTTGAGCAGCTCGGCGAGATCAGCGCGGCGATCGTGGCCGCGGCCGATCACCCCTGCGGCCCCGCGCTGCCGGTAACATTGGCCGCAACGCGCTGACGGAGACGAGTAGCCAGGGATCCCGCGAGCCGGAGAGAGCCGCCACCAGCTGAGAAGGCGGCCTCGCGGACCCAGGGCGAAGACCCTCCTGAGTGCGGGGAGGAACGGCGGTCGCGCGCGGCCGACCCGATGCCCCGCCGGCCCGCCCCCGTTACCGGGCACGAACGAGGCCACGGTCCGCCCCCCGGCGGGCGGCGGCGAAAGTGCGGTGGCACCGCGAGTTCCCTTCTCGCCCGCACTCCCAAGGGTCCGCGCGACTCGCAGGAGCGTGATGATCCCCCGAACCCTGGCCGCCGACCTGCCCGCCATGATCGGCCAGCACATCAGAATCGAGGGCTGGCTGCACCGCAGCCGCCAGCTCAAGTCGATGACCTTCCTGATCGTCCGGGACCGCTCGGGCCTCGCGCAAGCCGTGGCGACCGACCCGGAGGCGATCAGGGCCGCATCGCTGCCGGAGGAGACCGTGATCGCCGTCGAGGGGACGGTCACCGCCAGCCCGCGGGCACCTGGCGGGGCAGAGATCACCGATCCGGTTATAACGCAGTTGTCCGGGCCCGCCTCGGCGCCAGCGTTCGACCTCTACCGGCCGGCGGTCACCGCGTCGCTGCCCGCGATCCTCGACGGCGCCCCCACCACGCTGCGGCATCCCCGGCTCCGCGCGCCGTTCGAGATCTCGGCGGCCAGCGTGGCCGGTTTCCGCCGCGCGCTGGGTGAGCTCGGCTTCACCGAGATTCATACGCCCAAGATCGTGCAGTCGGCGACCGAGTCGGGTGCCAACGTGTTTGGCATCGACTACTTCGGCGCGCCCGCCTACCTGGCGCAGTCGCCGCAGTTCTACAAGCAGGCGCTGGTCGGCGTGTTCGAGCGGGTCTTCGAGGTCGGGCCGGTCTTCCGGGCCGAGCCGCACGACACGGCCAGGCACCTGGCGCAGTACACCAGCCTGGACGCCGAGTTCGGGTTCATCACCGGCCCCCACGACGTCATGGCGGTGCTCCGGGACGCGCTTGCGGCAATGGTGGCGGGAGTGGACCGCGACTGCCGTTCTGCCCTGGATCTTCTGGTCCTGAAGCTGCCGTCAGTACCAGGGCAGATCCCGGAGATTCCGTTCGCCGACGCGCAGGAATTGCTCGCCCGGCATACCAGCGAGGACCCGCGCGGCGAGCCCGACCTGGCGCCGGCGCACGAGCGGTGGCTGTCGGAGTGGGCGCTGCGCGAGCACGGCAGCGAGTTGCTGTTCGTCACCGGCTACCCGATGGCGAAGCGGCCGTTCTACACCTACCCCGACCCGGCCAGGCCTGGCTATTCGAACAGCTTTGACCTGCTGTTCCGCGGCCTAGAGCTGGTCACCGGCGGGCAGCGGCTGCACCGGCACGCCGACTACCTGGCCGCGCTCGCCGAGCGGGGCGAGGACCCCGGGCCGTACGCCGCCTACCTGCAGGTTTTTGAGCACGGGATGCCGCCGCATGGCGGGTTCGCCATCGGGCTTGAGCGGTGGACGGCGCGACTGACCGGGGCCGCCAACGTCCGGTCGGTCACCCTGTTCCCCCGCGACATCCATCGCCTCAGCCCTTGACGGCTGCTTAGTGGCGGTGCTGCTCAGTGGCGGCGCTGCTCGGTGGCGGCGCTGCTCAGCGGGCGACGCTCAGCGTGCGCTGCTCAGTGGGCGACGGTGATGCGGCGGCGGACAGCGTCGCCGCGTTCCACCACGTCGGCGATCGCGATCGCGTAGTCGGGAATGGTGATCCTGCTGTTGCCGGCGTCGTCGGTCAGCAGCTGGTCCCCGCCCGCCCGGTACTGGCCGGTGCGCTCCCCCGGCTCGATCAGCGCTGCCGGGCTCACGTAGGTCCAGTCCAGGTCGCCGGCCGCCCGGTAGACCTCGTCCAGCGCCCTGGCGTGCGCGAGCGCGCCCGGCTTCCAGGCCGCGGGGAAGTCCGGGGCGTCGACCAGCCGCTGGCCGGGAGCGACCTCGAGGCTGCCCGCGCCGCCGACCACGACCAGGCGGCGCGCGCCCGCCCGGCGCATCCCGTCGACCAGGCCGCGCGCCGCGCCGAGCAAGCTCTCCTCGTCGTCCTCGCTGCCGCGCCGCGGGCCGACGGCGGACACGATCGCGTCGACGCCCTGGGCGAGGATGGCCACCGACGCCGGGTCGGCCGCGTCGCCCTGGATGACCTGAACGTCCAGCCCGTCGATCGGGGCGCCGGCCCGGGTGACCGCCACGACCGGGTGCCCGCGCCGCAGCAGCTCGGCGGTGATCTCCCGGCCGATGGCGCCGCCGGCGCCGAAAACGAGAATCCGCATGCCCGCTACCTCACCATGCCCGGCCCCGCCGCGCCGCGTTGCCCCCCGCCGCCGGAGCGGCAGGGTTCGTCGCGTGAGGGGTTTCGTCGCGTGAGGGGTAGGGTTCGTCGCATGACGGAGCTGGACGACCTGGATGCGCTCTCCTCCCATGAGCTGCATGACCGCGCGGTGCACAGGGCGGTGCATCATCTCGATGTCGCGTTCCTCTGGCAGCTGCTCAGGGAGATCCCGGCCGGCGAGGCAATTGCCGGGCACCCGGACAACGCGCGCGCCGATGCGGTGAAGGTGTCGTCGCTGATCTCCGACGCGCTGGGCTCGGGGGCCGACGGCG
>Ga0302325_10033757_pt1 | contig 10479 bp, 9 predicted proteins | sample Palsa_T0_2_FD_201948 | JGI IMG/M metagenome (GOLD analysis project Ga0302325, IMG submission 201948) | Peat permafrost microbial communities from Stordalen Mire near Abisko, Sweden - Palsa_T0_2 | ecosystem: Environmental > Terrestrial > Soil > Palsa > Peat permafrost | place: Sweden: Abisko...
GTTCTGGCCAGAGGCATAGTTCAATCAATTCGGCCATAGCAATCATCGCTTCATATGCGAGCTTGCGCAACAAAAATAATACTTACACGTATGATTTTTGGAGAATACCCGTTGATTATTTTTGGGAATAACAAGCCGTTGGCTGGCGACCTCACTGGTCATGAGCCAGCGTTTTCAGTTGTTCCAGCCGCCGTTGAACTTGGGCCATCATCGGGTGATCGGATTGAGCCTCTTTCAAGAGGGTGTAGCAACGCTCCATTTGTTTTTTGGCTTCGACGTATTTGTGTTCAGCAGCGAGTGTGTCGGAGTAATTGTAAAGTGGGGTGCAAAGGGAAAGGCTGCCCATGCCATGGGCCGCCACCTCGAGCTTCAAGCACCGTTTGAAGGTATCCTCCGCCTCGGTGTAGCGTTGCGTCTTGGCGTAAAGCATGCCGAGATCGTTCAGCACGCTGGCAATCTGGCCCTGGCTCGGCTCCTGGACGCGCCGCTCGATAAATTCATTCACCTGCAGGTTCACTTTGACCCGCGGCGATTCCGCCAATTCGAGGGCATCCTTCAAATATTTCTCCGCGTCTGCGAGCCGTTTATCCATGAGTGCAGCTTGTCCACGATCCTGAAGGCAGAGGCCCACTGTCCTGTCAAAATGGCCGTATTTCTTTTCGACCAGCGATTGGCCTCGGGCGAAATACAAGTCGGCCTCATCGTATCTCTTCGAGTACATGCAAGCCTGCCCGATTTCGAGAAAGTTGCCAGCGAGACGAACGTCGTTCGTGCCCCATTTCTGTTCGTCGATCGCCAACGCGCGTCGAAAACTGTCCTGGGCATCGGCAAGTTCTCGAAGCTGAAAGCGGACTGAACCATGTTTGCGCAACGTCTCCGCCAGCCTGGGATCCCCGGCGGGAAATTTCTCCGCATCGGCAATGGCTGCTGCGTAGCCATCACTGGCTTCGTTTAGTTGCCCCTTTTTCCATGCGTTATCGCCTTTTTCGATATTCTTCTTCCAATCCTTCTCGGCGGCTTTGTCCTGAGCGTTCAATGAGCGGGAAAAAAGTAGTGCCGCAACGAGCGCGAATTGTCCCAGCAGACGCGTCATTTTGGAAAACCGGCGAAGGCGATTTTGGTCTTTGCCTTGGTTCACCAGAGCAAAGTATCTGGGCGTTACAAGTCGGTCAAATTGAAAGCGCCTCAGTTTCCGGTCCATGCTTTTTGGCCTAGGCAGAGTTGGCGGAAACCGATTTTTGACAAGTTAAGTTTGGAACGATAACGTAGCAGCACTGAAACGATGCTGTCGATCACGTCCAGTTTGCGCACTCAAGCAGAAAAGCGGCCAGTTTTATGGCTTCTTTTGGGCACCTTGCTCGTTGCACCGATTTTGATGCCTCTCGGCGCGCTTTTCCTGGTCGCGGTGCTGTGGAGTATGTCGCATGGCCGCTGTTCGCGGGATTTCAAATGTACGAAGGCCATTACCTTTTCGGATTTACCCTCGCGACCGGTTGGCTATTGTGGATCCGCTTTGGTAGCCGATTTCTAGGCTGGAGCTTACAAGGACTCGAATGGGGGGCTTTTTGAGTCCACCGCTAGCGCCGGATCTCGCTTTCAGCAAGTTCCTGAATTGTAATGAAACAACTGCTTAGGGTCCTCCTGGCCGCTATCGCGCTCGCCGTCGCGGCTTCCTCGCAGGCAGAGCCTGTTCCTTATGGCAATAATCCCAGTGCCGGCAAATTCTATGATGTCCGCGGCTTTAAAATGTATTGCGAAGAATACGGGACAGGCATGCCGCTCCTCATGATCCATGGAAACGGCGGGAGCATCCAGGCCTTTGCCCACAACATTCCCTATTTCGCTGCCAAATACCGGGTCATCGCAGCCGACAGCCGCTCCCAGGGAAAATCAAAAGACCCCGGTCCGGTGCTCACCTTTGAAATGATGGCGGACGACGAAGCCGCGCTGCTTGACACGCTCCACATCCAAGCCGCCTATGTGCTCGGTTGGAGCGACGGTGGTATCGTCGCGCTTGCCCTGGCGATGCGCCATCCCGACAAAGTGATCAAGCTGGCCTCGACCGGAGCAAACGTCCAGTCGGACGCTTCGGCCTTTGTGCCCGGCCTCTGGGACGGCTGGAAAAAGCAATACGACGCTGACAAAAATAAAATTTGGAAGACCGACGAAGAAAGAAACAAATGGAAGCTTTTTAGGCTCGACTTGGAACAGCCCAACATTCCGTTCGACGCGCTTCAGGCTATCGGCTGCCCCTGCCTCATTATCTGCGGCGACCACGATTTAATCTCGATCGAGCATACCGTCAAAATCTTCCAAAATATTCCCCAAGCCGCGCTCTGGGTGGTGCCCTCTTCCGGCCACGCAACCCTGATCGAGCACGCCGCCGAATTCAACAAAAGGGTCGATGAATTCTTCTCCAGTCCGGGCGGGGCCTCAAAACCTTGACCTTACGGTTTCCGGCTTAGGCATTCTTGTATTCCCCGTCCGGGATCTGTTCCACGTGCATTTTCTGGCCGGATTTGTCGAAGTAGGAGCAGGTCATGGCCAACAGGTCACACACCCATTGCGCCACTCCAACTTCGCCCACCAAACGGCAAAGCGTCGGGTAGTCGGAAAGACCGCGTTGATGTTCTGAGATGATTCTTTTCAGGGATTCCATGTCTGATCGATCATTCACGGAACAGGCCGGTCCCATCCTCTCCAGCGTCAGAGTTTCTCCGTTGGCGCCGTGGAAGACATTGGCGCCCGCCGCAATCACGTGGTCGTAGCAGGTAACTCCCGCGCCTTTGAGTTCCCGGATGAGAGCCGGGAAGCCAGCGCCAGTCCGGGGCCGGGAGTAAATCGCCTTGATGTTTTCCGCCGTAAACGACGCTGGTTTTGCGCCGGGAAACCATTCCGTATGCTCATCGCCCTGGCGGCCAAAGTAGGCCACCCGCCTGCCGCGCAGAAACGCGAAATATCCCTGCACACCCGCCGCCATCGCGCGACGGGTGAAATCGCGATAGGACTGATTATTCCGCTGACTATCCAAAATGTCCGCGCGAACCGCCGCCGCATCGAAATCCGCCGCCACCGGCGGCAAACCTTCATAATTGATCGGGGTAACGACCGCGTCACCTTCGGCGCTATAAAATGTTTTTTTCATGCCTATATAATCCACGTGATAATACTCGACTCCCGCCGTCAGCAATTGGCTGACGGCTTCAGGGAATGACATGGTTCCTGCCAGAGTTTTGCGGGCTGTCTCGGTGATGATTTTCGCATTCATATTTTTGTTCTTTGCTTTGTTATTCCATTTGGTCTCGGCCGCGCTTGGCTGGGTCCCACCGGTTGGCGTCGAGCAATTGCTTGATGGTTGAGAGAAATTTCTTGCGTTCCTGGACCGAGAGACTGCGAAAGAACTGTTCGTCGTTCTCATCGGCCAGTTTGGCAAGTTGAGGCACCAGCTTTATGGCGGACGGCGTCAAGGTCAGTCCGACGGAGCGTCGGTCGCTGCCTTCGCCTCGGATCAGCAGCCCTTTCTGAACCAGACGCTCCACCATCCGAGAGAGCGAACTTTTGTCCACCCCCACCTCTGCGGCGGCTTCATTGAGGGTGACATCGCGCTTATCGTAGAGCGTCCGTAGCACCACCCATTGGGCGACAGAAATATCCTTGGCCGCCAACTTTTCCGCAAAGGTGCTCGAAACCAGATTTGAAAGGCAACGCAGCCAGTAGCCGACATGCTTGTGCAGCTCGCTCGGATTCAATTTATCCATGCAGTGACAATAGTTGCGTATGCAACAGTTGTCAATGCATTTCAGAAAGAATTTTCCAAGCTTCGGCGGACTGCCCATGAATTGCCTTTAACCCGCGTGGCTTCAGCGCGATGGAGAAAGCATGGGCAAATCGGGTGACCCACTCCGGCAAAGCAGGACCTATTTATTGCGCTGCTTCGCAAGCCATTGATAATAAATGGAACGGGTGAAGGGAATCGAGGCCCTGGTGACTATTCGCTTCTCGGTCAAGTGCCGACCACTCTGACATCTCCATCTGGCTTTTTTATCTCGGTCTCGACGAGAGCTTTTAGAACGGTCTCGAGAGAAATGGTCCCTTTTTTTGAGCCAGCTTCACCGTGCTCGAACTCGATCCAGCCTTCATTAAAGCCATCAAGCATGCGGATGCGCGGAATCGGATTTTTCATCCCTTGTGATGTAAAGAGAGCCTCCCAGGATTCTGGTGGAACGGCTTCCATCCGCACCGCGCGGCCCAGGAGCTTTGCGAAAATGGCAGCGATGTCATTTGGGGTCACTCGTCGTGGCCCCTCAAGTTCCACGATGCGGTGACCGGTCCACGTTTCCTGGAGCAACTTGGCCGCCTCTTTTCCAATGTCCTCCGTGGCCACCATTGGCACCGGCTTGTCGAGTGGTTGCAAGAAGCTCGCGATCAAGCCCTGCTCGCGCGCTGCCGCGACGTCCCAACTGTAATTCTCCATGAACCAGGCTGGACGGAGAAGCGTGATAGGCATCGGATATTCGCTGAGGGCCTTCTCAATTATTGTATGCTGGGTGAGAAGATTTGACTCACGTGCCTGTGCCCCGATCGTGGAAAGATAAACGACCCGAGCCGGCTTCGCTGTATCCAACGCCGCCCGCAGGACCGCTCCTAATGCCTGCGCTTCAGGAAACCCTGGCGACGGGTCGAAATTCGGTGGCACGAGCACGAAGGCCCCCTCCACCCCTTGCAACGCGGCCGCGAGAGAGCGACTGTCGTTAATATTCGCCAGCGCAACTTCGCAGCCACGGTTGGACCATGCCCGGCCTTTGCCGGCGTCCCGCACAATGGCGCGAATGGATTTTCCCTCCGCGAGCAGAGCGCGCGCAACCGCGCCTCCGACCTGACCAGTAATTCCCATAATTGCATACATAATATGGTGTGTCTGTTACCATTATTGTCAGCAATTGCCAAGAGCCCTCATAAATGCAGAAACCAGAGCGGCGCGGCTGGAGGCTCTTCCAATAAATGAATGGTAGGATGGCTTGATTAGCTTTGATTGGGTGCGATTGGAGGTGCCACGAATATCGACTGGCAATGGACACACCATACCGGCGGCTGTTTCGGAGAAGTCCTATCTTTCTTGAAGTTGGCGGATCGGCTGGAATGAAGGCCGATCTGTTTTCTCAAAAAAGCATGCCGAACTATCCGAAATTATCATGGAAATCAACGACTTGCGTGAGCTGGCCCTCGATCCTGATCGACCCAAAAAGAATCGCTGGCGGTTTAATTTCTCACTGCTTGCCGCGGACCTCTTATCCCAAGTTGTCAAAGAGCGGGCGCGCCAAAGCGTGCCAATGGAGCATAATACCATATTGAAATGGGATAGCAAGTTATCTATAGCGGGAAAGCGAAACTCCCGCACAACGTGTTGTGCCTCCCATCTCTGTTCTGACTTTGAGCCGTGATTCGATTTCTGGGAAATATTAGGGCTCGATAGAATCTCGCCCTCCCGAAGAGGCCAAAGGTTACAAAAGACGATGTTCCTATTTTTCGGTGGGGCGAACCTCCCGGTGAGCCCTGATTTGTTCGCGCGAAGATGTCACGGCTCAGCGGGAGCTCGCCCCACCGGGTGATTGGATTTTTACCAGACTCCAATAAAGATGGACAATCCGACTTGTTTCATGTCAGTTTAGTCTCACGCAAAAAAAAGCCGAGGGCCATCATGAAAATCCGACTCTGCGCAATTATCTTGCTCGTTCTAACGCTGCCATTTGGGCTTTTGGCCCAGCCCAGCATTGTGAGCCAACCCCAAAGCGCTACCGCCGTGCCTGGCGCGACTGTGACTTTTTCTGTCACGGCTGCCGGTTCGGCGTTGAGCTATCAGTGGCTCGAAAACTATTCCCAGCTTGCAGGCCAGACTAATTCAAGCCTCGTGCTGACTGACATTAGTACGAATAGCGCGGCCCGATATGCTGTGGTTGTAAGCAACGCCCCAGGGGCCGTGACCAGCAGTCCGGCTATCCTGAGCATCCTGACCGGTCCGCCCTCTATCCAAGTACAGCCGCAGAGCCAATCTGTATGGGGCGGAACTCCTGTTACTTTATCGGTGGGAGTAGTTGGAGGCGGTGCGAGCGGAAGTCTTCCGGCCATTGGCTCCGGCACCTTGCAACTATGGCTTAGGGCGGACTCGGGAGTCATTGCCAGCAGTGGCGGACAAGTCAGCCTATGGGACGACCAGTCGGGCAATGCCAATGATGCTGCTCAACCCAACACTAATCTTCAGCCGGCGCTGGTTTTCGCTGCCGGTTTGGGCGGATGGCCGGTAGTCCGGTTCAATGGTATTCAAGATAACATCAACGGCAGTTACCTCTTTGGGCCGGAGACGGTGAATGTTCCCAATGCCATGACATCTTTCACTGTCTATGATGCATTTTCTTCAGCCAACACCGAAAACGTTATCTGGGACATTGGCGTGCCGGATGAATTTGGCGGCAACCGTATTGACATGATCGATGAAGGGGACATGTATTTTAGTTTTTGGAACCCTGGCTACGCCGCTCCCTTCATCGTTCCCACCAACACGTACCGCATTAGGATCGATCAAATCAACACAAACTTGGACACCCTAAGTATGTTCGACCTGACCGCGAATGGCGCTACAAATTTCACGACGTCAATGAGTGGCGCGAATACGCCCGCTGCCGGCTACTACCTTGGGGGTTTGAATTCATCGGCAGGTCCGTATGTCGGTTCGAGTCGGAATTTCGATGGCGATATCGCGGAGATAATTGTCTATCAAGGCATGCTGTCCTATCAGGACCGTTTGGGGGTGTTGTACTATCTCCAACAAAAGTACTACCAGATTGACGGTCCAGGTTTGAGCTTTCAATGGCTCTTCAACGGCACGAACCTCGCTGGAGCGACCAATGCTTTCCTGGCTTTTCCGAATGTGCAGGCCGAGCAAGCTGGAACATATAGTGTCGTGGCCAGCAATGTCTATGGTGCGGTGACCAGTTCAAACGCGGTGCTTGAGGTCAATTTAATCCCCATCATCCTCGCCCAGCCCACTAATCAAATGGTAATAGCCTATCAACCTGCTGCATTCACCGTGGTTGCCGAGGGGCCTAGCCCGCTGCCATACCAATGGACGTTCGATGGATCCAACATCCTCGGAGCTACGAACTCGGCCTTGGTCTTCAGCAATGCGCTTCCCAGCGAGGCGGGAACGTACCAGGTGATTCTGGGAACGGTGCCAAATGTAACTATCAGCTCCAACGTGGTATTGAGTCTGTTTCCGTCTAACGAGATTGCATCAAGCCTCGACCCCGGCCAATTGAACATCGCCTTGCAAGCGGGGGGCACCGTGACGTTTGCGGTCGATGGCACAATTTATTTGACCAATACAATCAACATCGCAACGAACGTTATTCTCGACGGCGCCAATCATTCGATCACGATTTCCGGTAGTAACAGCGTCGAGATTTTCAATGTGTCTGCCAATGCAAATTTCACCCTTCGCAACGTGACCTTGGCGGATGGATTGATGGTCGGCCAGAGCGATTATTATGGCCAAACATATCCGGCGCCCGCGTATGGCGGTGCAATTTACTCATCCGGGAATTTGGACGTGGCGAATTGCACGTTTTCCAACAATAGCGTTGTTAGTCCTGGGAATTTTCCTGCGTCCGCAGACGGGAGCAGTACATATGGCGGAGCTATTTACAGCACCGGAATTTTATTGATCACGAACACCGTTTTCGTTCAGAACTCGGCTGTTGGCGGTTACGGTGCCGCGGAACACTACGAAACCGCTGGCAGTGGGTTTGGCGGCGCAATTTATAACAACGGAGGGACAATCCTCATGGGAAATGTAACTTTTTCCAACAATGGAGCTGGCGGAGGATCTGCCTATGCGGTAATTTTTAGTGGTAATGGTGGAACAGGCGCCGGTGGAGCAATATATAGCGCGGGCGGAACGATTGCCGGCAGCAACATTGTTTGCATGAATAATGGCGCAGGCGGTGGCGGAGTAGCCGGTGGATTCAACGAGTATTATTCCGTAAACGGAGGCTCGGCGCTAGGAGGGAGCCTGTATCTAAGCGGCGCGACGCTTTCAATTTCAAACGTCATTTTTTCCAACAACGCCTGCTCGGGTGGATCTGGACTTTACGGCAGTGGAGGTTCGTCCTTTGGAGGCGCTGTCTATGTGAGTGACGGAACAACAATTATTTGCGACACTTCCTTTTCCAACAATTCAGCAACTGGAGGTTTTCGCCCTAATAGCGACGGAGGTTCTGCATACGCCGGCGCCCTATACATAACTGGTGGGAGCGTGGTTGTTAGTAATAGTATATTTTCAGGTAATTCAATTCACGGCGGCGGAGGACAATATGACTCGTCTCTGACACCATGCTTCGGAGGGGGCTTCTTCAATGCTGGTTCTGCTGTCTTGATAGATTGCAACTTCACGAACAACTTGGCCCAAGGCGCAATTGGCGGGCAGGACCCTCAGTATTCGCCGTCGTCACCTGGAATTGGCGGCGCGATCTATAATAGCACCCAACTCCAAATTCACGGAGGGAGCCTTGCAAACAACCAAGCCGTCGGTGGTCTGCTTAACGAATCGTTGCCACCATACGGACCAACCGCAGACGGATTAGGCGGAGCAGTGTATAACGATGGGAGCTTGGAAATCGAAGGTGCGAGTCTATCGCAAAATAGCGCACTTAGTCCAAACCAAGGATTTGGGAATACATCTGGAAACGCCTGGGGCGGCGCCATCTACAATACGGGGTTTGTCTCATTAACGAATACAACCTTGAGCAGCAACTCAACCAGCGGGTTGACAAATTTTGGAGAAGAGATTTATAATAGCGGCGTCATCCAAGCTGATATCAATAGTGTCCTGAATCCGTCAGTGATTGGAACGCCTCCCCTTACCTATCAGTGGCAGATCAGCAGCAACAACATAACGGGCGCAACAAAGGCGCAGTTCAATCTGGGCAACGTCCAATTTGGGGAGGCGGGAACGTATAGTTTGGTCATCAGCAACGCGAGCGGATTGGTGACCAACTTTCCTGAAATCATCAATTTGCCGCCGGCGCCGCTGTCCATCTCCAGCGTGACACCGAATACCGGCCTCACCCTTGGCGGCACGAATGTGACCATCCTTGGCACCGGTTTCACCAACGGCGCTTCCGTGTACTTTGGCGGCACGCTGGCCGCCTCGGTCACGGTCGTTAATGCCACAAATATAACGGCGGAGACGCCGGCGGCTTCCGCTGCGGGGCCGGTAAACGTCACCGTAATCAATGGCGACTTCCAAACGGTTGTGCTTACAAACGGGTTCACCTACATCGCGCCCATCTCGCTTTCTCCGCAATCAAGTGGAATCAATAGCAACGGAACATTCACCATCGACATCGGCGGCCCGGGTCTGCCCGGTTATAATTTTACCATTGAGTCGTCAACCGACCTTGTCAATTGGCGGCCGCTCCAAACCAATTCCGGCCCTTTCACCTTCAGCGACACCAACGCCTCCAGCTTCACCCTGCGCTTTTATCGCGCGGTTTTGACGCAGTAACAGGGACTATTTTAAAACCCCTCATCCTCACCTACTCCCCCTGGAGAAGGGACGCTGGTGGACGCCTCTTGTTGGCCGGTGAGCGACCGGCTAGGTCTGTTGTCCGAGTTGGCGGCTAACGGAGGACGACCACACACCACACCCAAGCTTGCGCGATTTCTTATTTCCAACAAATATGGTCTTGCCACCTGTGAAGCGCAGTTCTACGCTAGGGTAGGTGTTCCGCCAGAACAATGATTGAACTGATCCAATTTTATTGGAGCCCTTTCTGTTTGGTGCAGCGGCGAATCCTGGAATATTCAGGTGTTCGTTTTAAAATTACCAATATCCCCAACCCGGAACGCTCCCTGGTCTGGCGTCTGACTCGCCACCGTTATTACGGCGTTCCCATTGTGCGCGATGGCCGCACGGTCGTTTTTGAGACCGAGGAAGACTCCCAGGTCATCGCCAAATACCTCGACGCCAAGCTCCAACTGGATCTTTTCCCCAAGGAGTTGCGCGGGATAGATCGTCTTATTTGGCGCGTCATTGAGGATCAGGTGGAAGGGGCGTGTTTCCGCCTCAACGATATTTATTACCAGGAGTTCGTGCCGAAAAAGGACCAGCTTGCCTTTTTGCGCCACAAGGAGCGAAAGTTCGGCCGGGGCTGCCTGGACCTTTGGCGCGCCCAGCAGGAGCATTGGCTGAACGGCTTGACGGAAAAGCTGACGCCCTTTGAATGCATGCTGGCCGAACGTCCGTTTTTGTTGCGCGCCCAGCCGCACTTTATCGATTTCGACCTCTGGGGAATGCTCGCGTGCTTCCTCCAATCCGGTCATTACCAAATGCCCGCCGTTCATACATGCTTGCGGGAATGGTACGAGCGCATGTCGCACTTAAAGAAAGCCGAAGTCCATAGTGAAAAATTACATTCTTGATAC
>Ga0302325_10033758_pt1 | contig 10479 bp, 9 predicted proteins | sample Palsa_T0_2_FD_201948 | JGI IMG/M metagenome (GOLD analysis project Ga0302325, IMG submission 201948) | Peat permafrost microbial communities from Stordalen Mire near Abisko, Sweden - Palsa_T0_2 | ecosystem: Environmental > Terrestrial > Soil > Palsa > Peat permafrost | place: Sweden: Abisko...
ATCCAGGGCACCCTGCTAGTTGCCGAGGGCGGCGGCGAAGTGCCCCGCGACCGGGTCCGCGGCCCGCTCAACAACGGCGGCCTGTACGGCGAGCGTTACGGCTGGTACCTGCCCGGCTTCCCGGACCAGCACTGGGCCGACGTATCGCTGCCCAATTCCGATCCGCGCCCGGGAGTCGCGTGGTACCGGACGACGTTCCGGCTGCGGGTCCCTCCGGGCGTCGACGCCTCACTCGGCCTGACCATCAGCGACGACCCGGCCAAGTCCTACCGGGCACAAATTTTCCTCAACGGATGGAACGTCGGTCAATACGTCAACAACGTCGGGCCACAGCACACGTTCGTCCTGCCGGCCGGCATCCTGGACTCGCGCGGCGAGAACACCCTGGCCATAGCCGTACTGGCGGACGGCACGACCGCCGGTGGCCTGGGCTCTGTAACCCTAGCCAACCTGGGCACCGCGGCCGGCGGCGTCCCGGTCCGCCCGGTGCTCTCCCCCGGCTACCCGGCCGGCCAGGCTCGCTAGTGCGCCGCATCAGCGGGCGCGCTCAGCGCGCCCGCCCTGGCGGCAGCGAGCCCGGCGTCCGCGGCGGTATCAGCGGTGCGTTCGCTGATCGGTTCGCCGGTGACGAGGATCCGCAGGTAGATCGGCGCGAGGACGGCTCTGACGACCTCGGCCGGATCGGTGCCGACGGGAAGCTCGCCGCGGGCGATGGCGGCCCTGATGACCGGCTCGGCCTGCCGGTAGCGGTTTTCGAAGCGGTGCCGCTGCGCGCCGGCCACCTGCGGTATGCGCACGGCGTCTGACAAGGTGACGGCGGTGACCGCCTGGCCGGCGGGGCTCGCCAGGAACCTGACCAGCGATCGCGCGAGCGCACGCAGGTCTGCGCTAATGTCGCCCGAGTCCGGGAAGGGCACGCGCGTGCCCGCCAGTTCGGTCACCGCGTCAGCGACCAGGCTCTCCCGGTCCTTCCAGCGGCGGTAAACCGTCGTCTTGTGCACGCCTGCCCGCCGGGCGACGTTCTCGACGGTCAGCGCCGCGTAGCCGCTATCGGCCAGCTCGCCGAGTGTCGCGGCGAGGACCGCGGCGCGGACCTTCGGGCCGCGGCCGGGCGGTCGGCCGCGACGCGCGGGAGCGTCCCCGGCCCTCATCGCAACTCTGAGTTGCATTGGCTCTGGCATCGTGCCACGATCTCAGTATCGCGACTCGGAGTAGCGATAGTCGCGGGGGGCGGGAGTGCGAGGCAGGAGTCTTCAGGTTGAAGAAGTCGTCTAGAGCCCTGGTGGTGGCGCTGGTTGTCGTGGTCGCGCTGGCCAGCTTCAACGTCACCATTCCAGCGGGGAGGTCGGCGGCCAGCAACTGGAGGTTCGTGCTCACCCATCCGCCCATCCTGCTCCACGTGATCGTGGCCACCGCGGTCCTGGTCGTGGCGGCCGTCGCGCTGATCATGTCGCTGCGCAGTCGTGACCGGACCTGGATTGCCGTGTCCGCTGCCGGGCTGGTTTTCGTCCTGCTGGCTTTCGTCGCAGGCCAGGAATATGTCATGTCCTTGCAGAAGGGCGCGCTGAACTATATGAGTCTCGGCTGGGTGGGCGCGGTCATCATGTACGGAACGGGCTGGTACCTGGGCCGCAAGAGGGAGCGCCGGACAGCGAAGGCGAACGCGCGCGAGAGCTAGCAGGAGCCGGCCGGCCCGGATGGCTAGGCCACGAACGGGGTGCTGCCGGACGGGCTTTCCATCGGGCGGCCGGCGGCGTGCCAGCCGAACATGCCGTCGGCGACGTTGACCACCTGCCAGCCCGCGCCGGCCAGCGCCTGGGCGGCCTGGTTGGACCGGCTTCCGGCCCGGCAGATCACGTAGACCTCGCCGTCCTGGGGTATCTCCTGGTAGCGGGAGCCAAGCTCGCCCAGCGGGATGTGCATCGCGCCGGGCGCGTGACCGGCGGCCCACTCATCGTTCTCCCGCACATCCACCAAGCGGGCATCCGCAGGCACTTCGGCCGCAGGCACCTGCGGTACCGATGGCTGGTTCATTCGGTTCCCTTCGCTCGTCGTGGCCGCTGCCACGGCCAGGACTGATGGCCTGCGGGCGGCCACGCCGATGCGAAAAGGGTACCTGGGTATCCGGCCCGTTGCCCCAGCGTGCCGGGCTTACCCGTTATGTCGGGCCGTCCCGGCGATCTGGCCCGGTGGATTCAGGCGTGGCGGGATTCAGGCGCGGGCGTCGTCGCCGGCTCGGTCCGCCTCGGCGAGCCGGGCGTAGCCGGGGGAAAGGAGTTCGCCCAGGTCCTTACCGCGGACCCGGACGGGCGGTGGCTCGAAGGTCCGCAGCAGCAGGTCGGGCGGGGTGACCGGGGCCACCTGCAGCCCGCGCAGCCGCGCCCGGCTCATTCCCGGCGACCAGAACCCCTCGGGGCCACGATCCCGCAGGCACTGGGCGAGCGGCGGGGCGGCGACATCGATCACCGGGCCGGGCTCCGCGACCGCGGCGGCCGGGAGCCGGCGCAGCGAGCCGAGCAGATCCTCCCGGCCCCGGCCGCGCCAGGCCAGCACGGCGAACGGGTCTTCGTCGAACACCTCGGCCAGCACGTAGCAGACCGCGGCCAGGTGCTTGCAAGGCACTCCCCAGTCCGGGCACGAGCAGGACATTTCAAGGTCACGGGCAGAACGCGGGAACAGCGGGGTGCCGCACTCGGCGAAGACATCCTCGATCTCCGGGGGCATCTCGCCGGCCAGCAGTTTCGCGCGGAACAGCGCCTGCGCGCCGAGCGCGTCGGTGACCCGGCGCCACTGGGGCGTGGTGAGCGGGAGCACGCCGATGCGGACCGTGTACGGCGCGGGCCGGGAGCCCTGGACCCGCGCGGTGACCTTGCCCTGCGCCAGCTTGAACTCCAGCACCTGACCGGCCCGGGCATAACTGCGCCCGCGGGACAGCCGGCCGCTCATGCCGTACGACTCCAGCACGTCGATAAACCGGCGCGACCACCACGTCTCGCCGATGGCCCCGCGTTTACTGCGGGCCTTGATGCCCCCTTCGACCCGGACCGGCCCGGTGGCCTCGTACCACCAGGCCTCGCCGCGCCTGCCCCCAGACCGGGCCGGCCCCCCGGGCGGGCCGGCGTTCACTGCGACACCGCCTCAGGAGACAGCGCGAGCACCGTGCGCAGATCGGCCACGGACAGTTCGGTCAGCCAGCCTTCGCCGGTCCCGACGATCCGCTCGGCCAGTGCCTTCTTCTCCTCGATCATGGCGTCGATCCGCTCCTCCAGCGTGCCCACGCAGACGAACTTGCGGACCTGCACGTCCTTACGCTGGCCGATCCGGAATGCCCGGTCGGTCGCCTGATCTTCCACCGCCGGGTTCCACCACCGGTCGACGTGGATCACATGATTGGCGGCGGTGAGATTCAGCCCGGTGCCGCCGGCCTTGAGGGAGAGCAGGAACACCGCGGGTTCGTTGAGGTGCTGGAATTCTTCGACCATCGAGTCGCGCTTCTTCTGCTGCGTACCTCCGTGCAGGAACAGGACGGGGCAGCCCAGGCGCGCGGCCAGATGCGGCTGCAGCATCCGGCCGAACTCGGCGTACTGGGTGAAGCAGAGCGCCCGTTCCCCCGCGGCGACGACCTCGTCGCAGATTTCCTCCAGGCGGGCGAGCTTGCCGGAACGGCCGGGCAGCCGGGAAGAGTCACCCAGCAGGTGCGCCGGATGATTGCAGACCTGCTTGAGCTTGGCCATCGTGGCCAGCACCAGGCCCCGCCGCTCGATGCCCTCGGCCGCCTCCTCGATCCTGGCCAGCATGTCGGTGACGGTGGCCTGGTAAAGCGAGGCCTGCTCGGGGGTGAGGTTGCACCAGACCTTCATCTCCTGCTTCTCCGGCAGGTCGGAGATGATCGTCTTGTCGGTCTTGACCCGGCGCAGGATGAACGGGCCGGTCAGCCGCCTGAGGCGGTCGGACACCTCCTCGTCGCCGTGGCGCTCCACCGGGATCGCGAACTCGGTGCGGAACTTCTCCGCCGGGCCGAGCAGGCCGGGACTGGCGAACTCCATGATCGACCACAGTTCGGCCAGCCGGTTCTCCACCGGGGTCCCGGTCAGCGCGATCCTGGACCCGGCGGGCAGACTCCGGACCGCCCGGGCCTGCCGGGTGCCGGGATTCTTGATGTTCTGCGCCTCATCGCAGACCACCCGGCCCCAGGTGATCTCGGCCAGTTCGTCGCGGTCGCGCACGGCGATCGCGTACGTGGTGATGACCAGATCGGCCGTGTTTAGGGCCGCCCGCAGCCCGTCCCCGGTCAGCCGGTCGGAGCCGTGATGCACATGCACAGCCAGGTGCGGCGTGAACCGCTCCGCCTCCCGCTGCCAGTTCCCGACCAGCGACATCGGGCACACCAGCAACGTCGGCCCGGCCGCCTTCTGCTGCTCGACCCGCTCATGCGCCATCAGCGCCAGGGTCATGATCGACTTACCCAATCCCATGTCATCTGCGAGGATTCCGCCCATTCCTAGATTGCTCAGGAATGACAGCCAGGCCACGCCTCGCTCTTGATAGGGGCGCAGGGTGCCGTGGAAGGATTCCGGGGCGGTGATCGGCGCGATCCGGCGGTCGGCTTGGCCGGAGAGCAGGTCGCCTAGCCAGCCGTCGGCGTCTATGCCGGTGACCGGCAGGTCGTCTTCGGGGCCGCGCAGCCCGGCGAGCAGGGCGTCCCCGGCCCGCATCGCACCGCTCTGGTGGCGCTCCAGGAAGCGCATGGCGGCCTTCAGGTTCCGCTCGTCCAGTTCTACCCACTGGCCCCGGATCCTGACCAGGGGGATCTTCAGCCGGGCCAGTTCGGCGAGTTCGTCCGGATCCAGGGCCTGGTCGCCGACCGCCAGGTCGTAGCGGAACTGGACCAGGTCACCCAGGCCGAACGCGGCGTCCTTGACCGGCCCGCCCGCCGAGCCAGCCGTGCTCGCCGACCGGGACGTGAGCTTGAGGCCGAGGCGCGCCTTCCTGGCCCAGTCGGGCAGGAGCACGCCGAACCCGGCGCCCGAGAGCAGCGGCCCGGTCTCCTTCAGGAACCGGAACGCGCCGGCGGTATCCAGCGTCGAGACGGCGGGGGCGGCGCGGCGCAGTTCGCCATCCAGCTCGGGAAAGAGCCGGGCCGCGGCGCCCAGGCCAGCCAGCAACTCCTCCTCGGGGTGGGTGATCCCGCCGACCGGCGGCCCCGCGGTGCCCGCCCAGATGTCGTCAGCGGTGATCATCAGGCTCGGGTCGTCGGTGGACTGCAGGGAGAACTCGACCCGCCAGAGCCCGCCGCCTGTCTCTGTATCCCCCGCCGCCGCATCCTCGCTGGCCTCGGCCGCGTCTTCGTCCGGGGCGGGCTCGACCAGCCGGAAGCAGGTGCGGACCGGGCCCGCCGGGGCCTGCGCCGCAGCGTGCCATTCCGCCAGGGCGGTGGCCAGTTCCCCGGCTTCCGCCGAGTCCTCCGCGGAAGTGATCGCGACCCGGGCGTCGGCGCTGGTCAGAGCCTGCGCCCAGCGTTCGGCCACACCGACCCGGGCCGGCTGGCGGCCGCGCCGCGGCGGCAGGAGGGTCCAGCCGGATCGTTCATGGTCCAGCCGCGCCCGCGCGGCCGCGTCGGCCAGGCTGTCCAGGGCAGCGGCCAGCACCGGCGCCGGAGGCTCCCCGGCGGCCTGGGTCGCCCGGCACAGCGGCGGCATGGCCGCGGCGAGATCGCGGGCCCGCGGCGCATCCGCGCCACTCAGCACGGGCCGCCATCGCGCCGCATAATCAGCGTCCTGGGCATCCAGCACCGGCAGGACGCGGCCCCGGCTGGCCAGGTCGACCGCGAGCGCCGCGACCGCGGCCCAGTACAGCGCCGACCCGCCCGCGGCCGCGGTGACGGCCGCCGGGCTCAGGTCCGCCGTGGTCGGCAGCGCGGTCTCCGCCGTGGTCGTCGGCGCAGTCTCCGCCGCGGTCACGTCGGCCGCGCCGGGGCCGGCCGGCGCGGCCAGCAGATCAAGCGCAGTCAGCAGATCAAGCGCCGCGGCAGGCTCGAAGATCAACGCCGGGATCCGCCACGGGCTGAGCGCGACGCGGGCCGCCCCGCTGCCTTCCTGGCCGTCCCCGGGGCCCGGCGGCCGGATCAGTTCCGGCGAGGCCAGCGGGCCATCCACCGCGGCCGGCAGGTACAGCGTCAGTTCATCCTCAACGGCCTTGCGAGCCAGGCCCGGGAACGGCTCGGGCAGCCCGGCCAGCAACTCGGCCAAGGTGTCGGGGTCGCTGGCGAAGGGGTGCGGCCTGGGGGCCCGCGATGGGCGCCGGCCGGCCGGCACCGGGACCCGGGCCGGGCCACGGGAGTCCTCAGCCCACAGGCAGAGCGCACCGTTCGCCCAGATCCCGTGGATGACCAGCATGTGTCGCGCTCCTCGGCCCTGCCTGGCGGCCTGCGCCGCACCTGCGGCCACGCTAGCAATCAGGTCCGTCACCGGGCCCGGAATGAGTGCACCACCACGAAGGTTGCAGGACGGCGTGATCGTACGCGACGCCTGGCCCGGCGAGCTTCCCGCGATCGGCGACCTGCGGGTCGCCGCCTACGCGGCGCAGGGCCACCTTTCTGACGGCTCCCACTACACCGAGACACTGCGCGGGCTCGGCCGCGACGGTGACGGCCAAGTGCTGGCTGCCGTGGACGGCGAGCAGATCCTGGGCACCGTGATGCTGCAGGGGTGGCGCCGCGGCGGGCACGTGGTCCGCGGCCCCGATGAGGCCGAGGTCCGGGCGCTGGCCGTCGCCCCGGGCGCGCAGGGCCGGGGAGTCGGCCGCGCACTGCTCCAGGCGGTCACCGACCGGGCCGCCGCCCAAGGGACGCATCGCCTGGTCCTGTGCACGCAGCCGGAAATGCTCGCGGCCCAGCATCTGTACGAGACGGCCGGATTCCGGCGCATCCCCGACCGTGACTGGTGTCCCGTGCCCGGGTTCACCCTGCTGGCCTACGCGCGGGAACTGCGCGTCGGCTGACAGTCCCTTAGGGGAGCGGGCCCTCAGGGGAGCGGGCCGCCGCCGGCGGTGCTGGAGTCCTGGGCGTCACCGGGCTTGGCTCGTTTGCGGCTCGGCGCATCCGGAGTGATCTTGTGCAGCTGCTTGTTCAGCGAGCGGAACAGGAAAAACAGGGCCAAGCCCATTCCGGCCACAACGAGAAACCCAAGCGCGCCCGGCGCGACCTGACTGGCCGTCGATGCGGCCGCCACAACCATCACAGGCTCACCCTCTCCCGCACGCCGGCGAACAGGTCGTCCTCTGGCCGTTCCGTGTCCACGACCGACCTGGCTAGATGGTAGTCCTCGGTCGGCCAGGCGGCGCGCTGCACCTCAGGCGGGCAGGCGAACCAGGAGCTCTTCGGGTCGATCTGGGTGGCGTGCGCGACCAGCGCCTGGTCGCGGACACCAAAGAAATCCGCGCACTGTATGCGGGTGGTGATTTCCAGCTCGGGCCGTTCCTCGGCCCGCTGCGTCGCGCGTTCCAGTCGCTCGGCGTACGGGGAGTCCAGGCCCCGCCGCACCATTTCCTCATGCAGCGCGGCGAACCGTGCCTTGTGGAACGTGGCGAAATAGTAGAGCTTGAGCGGCTGCCAGGGATCGCCGGAGCCCGGATAGCGGTCGGGGTCGGCGGCGGCCTCGAACGCCTCGACCGTGACCTCGTGGCATTTGATGTGGTCGGGGTGCGGGTACCCACCCTGCTCGTCGTAGGTCAGCATCACGTGCGGCCGGAACTCGCGGACGGCGCGGACCAGCGGACGCGACGCCTCCTCCAGGGTCTTCAGCGCGAAGCAGCCCTCGGGCAGCGGCGGCAGCGGGTCACCCTCGGGCAGCCCGGAATCGATGAAGCCGAGAAACTCCTGGCGGATCCCGAGGATCTCCCTGGCCCGGGCCATCTCCTCGCGCCGGATGCGGGGCAGATTCTCCCGGACCTCGGGGCGGTCCATCGCCTGGTTGAGGATGCTGCCGCGCTCGCCGCCGGTCAGCGTGCAGACCATCACGTCCACACCGTCCCGGACATAGCGGGCCATGGTCGCGGCGCCCTTGCTCGATTCGTCATCGGGATGCGCGTGCACGGCCATCAGCCGCAGCGGCGCGGCCGGGCGGGCCGTCACCTCGGCCGCGTCATTGGTCAGGGCGGACAAGCGAATCCCTTCAGCCATCAGTGGACAGGTCCAGCCAGGTGCGCCACGCCGGCCTGGCAACGGCGTCCGTGCCGCCGACAGGCCATTGTGCAAGACAACACTGTGCAGGACAACACGCCTGGCCCGCGACGACATTCCCGCACTTCGGCGCGGTCGGGCGGGGCTTGGGCCTTGCGCCGCGACACTGTCTCGGCGATGCTGGCCACCGGCCGAGGTGGCTGAACGACGCGACGTACTTGCGGCGCCTTGTTAAATTAGAGGATTACCCCGAGGAGACGCGCAGCGCTCCAGCGGATGTCCACGTCCGCACTGCAGGCAAGGAGTACCCGTGACCGAGACTCGCAACGACAACGTCACCTGGCTCACCCAGGAGGCGTACGACCGGCTCAAATCGGAGCTGGACTACCTCTCGGGCCCGGGTCGTGTCGAGATCGCCAAGAAGATCGAGGCCGCCCGGGATGAGGGTGACCTGAAGGAGAACGGTGGCTACCACGCCGCCAAGGACGAGCAGGGCCAGCGGGAGGGCCGGATCAACCAGCTCACCCACATCATCCAGAACGCCCGCGTCGGGGAACCGCCGCGCACGGACGGGGTCGTGGGTCCTGGCATGACCGTGACGGTGCGGTTCGGCGCCGACGACGACGAGGTCACGTTCCTGCTCGCCTCCCGGGAGGAGAGCGGCTCGCCCATCGACGTCTACTCCCCCCGCTCCCCTCTGGGTAACGCCATCTCCGGCAAGAAGGTCGGCGAGACGGCCACCTACACCATGCCCAACGGGCGTGCCGCGACGGTCGAGATCCTGGAGGCGGTCCCCTACGGGGGAATGTGACCGGCCCGCCGGCGGTCAGCCGACCAGTTCGGCCGGGGCTGGTTCTCCTTCGGCTGCTGCCACCCGGCCGCGCAGCGGGACCTCCTTGATGAACCAGGCCAGCACGAAGGCGAGCAGCATGGCCGGAAGCGACCACAGGAAGACGCCCTGGACCGCGTGGGTGACGGCATAGAAGACGTCATGCTGCAGCGGGACCGGCAGCGCCTTCACCGTGGCCGGGTTGAACTGGCCGCCACCTGTGCTCAGGTGCATGCCGGGCGCCCTCGCGGTGAGCGCCTCCTGCAGCCGCCGGGCGAAGATGGCGCCGAAGGCCGACACCCCGATCGACCCGCCGATCTGCTGGAAGAACAGCCGGGAGCTGCTCGCCACCCCGATGTCGCGCATTTCCACGCTGTTCTGGGCCAGCAGGGTGGTCATCTGCATCAGGAATCCCATGCCCAGGCCGAGCACGACCATGAACAGCCCGGACGTCACCCGGGAGGTATTGGTGCCGAGCAGGGAGAGCAGGAACATGCCGGCCGTCATGCCGGCCGTGCCGAGGATCGGCAGGGCCTTGTACCGGCCGGTGCGCGTGGTCAGCTGGCCGGCGATGAGTGAGGTGATCATGACGCCGACCATCATCGGCGTGAGCAGCAGGCCGCTGATGGTCGGCGAGGCCCCCTGCACGGTCTGCTGGTAGAGCGGCAGGAAGGTGATCGCCCCGAACATGGCCAGGCCGGCCAGGAAGCTCAGCCCGGAGACCAGCGCGAAGTTGCGGTTGCGGAACACGTGCAGCGGCAGGATCGGCTCGGCCGCCCGCGCCTCCACCCTGAGGAAGGCGACCAGGGCCGCCACCGCCACGGCGCCGAGACCGACGATCTGCGGTGAGCGCCACGCGTACTGGCTGCCGCCCCACGTCGAGAGCAGCACGATCGCGGTCGTGCCCACGGCCAGGATGGCCGCGCCCAGGTAGTCCACCCGGTGCTCGATCCGGCGCTTCGGCAGTTTCAGGGTGACGGCCAGGTAGGCCAGCGCGGCGCCGCCGATCGGCAGGTTGATGTAAAAGATCCAGCGCCACGAGAAGCTGTCGGTGATGAACCCGCCGAGCAGCGGACCGCCGATGGTGGCGAGCATCATGACGCCCATGATGTAGCCCATGTACTGGCCGCGCTCCCGGGGAGACACCAGGTCCCCGATGATCGCGATGGCGCTGACCATGAGGCCGCCCGCGCCGAGCCCCTGGATGGCGCGGAACGTGATCAGCTCGGCCATCGACTGCGAAAGACCGGCCAGCGCGGAACCCGCGAGGAACAGCACAATGGCCGCCATGAACAGCTTCTTCCGGCCGTACATGTCGCCGAGCTTCCCGTAGAGCGGGGTGGTGATGGTGGATGCGAGCACGTAGGCGGTCACCACCCAGGACAGGTGGGCCACCCCGCCGAGGCTGCCGACGATCCGGGGCAGCGCGGTGCCCACGATGAGCTGGTCCAGCATGGCGAGCATGATCGCG
>Ga0302325_10033760_pt1 | contig 10478 bp, 15 predicted proteins | sample Palsa_T0_2_FD_201948 | JGI IMG/M metagenome (GOLD analysis project Ga0302325, IMG submission 201948) | Peat permafrost microbial communities from Stordalen Mire near Abisko, Sweden - Palsa_T0_2 | ecosystem: Environmental > Terrestrial > Soil > Palsa > Peat permafrost | place: Sweden: Abisko...
CGGCAGCTAGTCACCGATCCGGTATACGGCTCGCCCCTCGTTACCGCGCTCGCGAACAAGGTCCTCAAGGAGGGCAAGCGTTCGCTGGCCGAGCGCATCGTCTACGGTGCCCTCGAGGGCTGCCGTGAGAAGAACGGCAACGACCCGGTGGTGACGCTCAAGCGCGCGCTTGACAACGTCAAGCCCACCCTTGAGGTCCGCAGCCGCCGCGTCGGCGGTGCGACCTACCAGGTCCCCGTCGAGGTGCGCGCCTCGCGTTCCACCCAGCTGGCCCTGCGCTGGCTGGTTACCTACTCGCGGCAGCGCCGGGAGAAGACGATGACCGAGCGGCTCATGAACGAGCTGCTCGACGCCAGCAATGGCCTTGGGGCGAGCGTCAAGCGCCGCGAGGACACGCACAAGATGGCGGAGTCCAACAAGGCCTTCGCGCACTACCGCTGGTAAGACCGAGAACGAGTAAGAAGGACGCTTAGGGTGGCCACCATCATGACCGCAACAGACCTCGCCAAGGTCCGCAACATCGGGATCATGGCGCATATCGACGCGGGTAAGACGACGACGACCGAGCGCATCCTCTTCTACACAGGCATCAACTACAAGATCGGTGAAGTCCACGATGGCGCGGCCACCATGGACTGGATGCCCCAGGAGCAGGAGCGCGGTATTACGATCACGTCCGCCGCGACTACCACGTCCTGGCTGGACCACACGATCAACATCATCGACACCCCCGGCCACGTGGACTTCACCGTTGAGGTGGAGCGCTCGCTGCGGGTGCTCGACGGTGCGGTCGCCGTGTTCGACGCGGTGGCCGGCGTTGAGCCGCAGTCCGAGACGGTCTGGCGACAGGCCGACAAGTACGACGTGCCGCGGATCTGCTTCGTCAACAAGATGGACAGGACCGGCGCCGAGTTCCACCGCTGCGTGGACATGATGATCAGCCGGCTGGGCGCGATCCCGGCCGTCATCCAGCTGCCCTGGGGCGTTGAGGCGGACTTCCGCGGTGTCATCGACCTGGTCCGTATGAAGGGCCTGATCTGGAACACCGAGGGTAAGGGCGACAAGTACGACGTCGTCGACATCCCGGCCGACCACACCGAGGCGGCCCGCGAGTGGCGCGACAAGCTGCTTGAGACCGTCGCGGAGAACGACGACGAGATGATGGTGCTGTACCTCGACGGCGAGGAGCCGACCGAGGAGCAGCTGGTGGCGGCGATCCGTCGCGCCACGCTGTCCAGCGCCATCAACCCGGTGCTGTGCGGCTCGGCCTTCAAGAACAAGGGCGTGCAGCCGATGCTGGACGCCATCGTCGCCTACCTGCCGTCGCCGCTTGACGTGCCGGCAATCCAGGGGCACTCGGTCAAGGACGCTGAGCTGGTGGTTGAGCGGCATGCAGACCCGAACGAGCCGTTTAGCGCGCTGGCCTTCAAGATCATGGCCGACCCGCACCTGGGCAAGCTCACCTACATCCGCATCTACTCCGGCACCCTCGAGACCGGTACTGCGGTGCTGAACTCGATCAAGGACCGGAAGGAGCGGATCGGGAAGATCTACCAGATGCACGCGAACAAGCGCGCGGAGGTCCCGAACGCGGTCGCCGGGTCGATCGTCGCCGTCATGGGCCTCAAGGACACCACCACCGGGGACACACTGTGCGACCCGGGCAAGCCGGTGATCCTGGAGTCGATGACCTTCCCAGCTCCCGTCATTAACGTGGCGATCGAGCCGAAGACCAAGAGCGACCAGGAGAAGCTCGGCACCGCGATTCAGCGGCTAGCCGAGGAGGACCCGACTTTCCAGGTCCAGACCGACCACGAGACCGGGCAGACGATCATCTCAGGGATGGGCGAGCTCCACCTTGAGGTGCTGGTCGACCGGATGAAGCGCGAGTTCAACGTCGAGGCCAACATTGGCCGACCGCAGGTTGCCTACCGCGAGACCGTCCGCAAGGAGGTCATCAAGGTCGAGTACACCCACAAGAAGCAGACCGGTGGCTCCGGCCAGTACGCGCGGGTGCTCATCAACCTGGGGCCGACCGGCGGCGACGGCGGTGGCTACGAGTTCGAGAACAAGGTAAGCGGCGGCCGCATCCCTCGGGAGTACATCCCGTCGGTGGACGCCGGGTGCCAGGAAGCCGCCGAGTTCGGCGTGCTGGCCGGGTTCCCGATGGTCGACGTCAAGGTGACGCTGACCGACGGTGCCTACCACGAGGTGGACTCCTCGGAGCTCGCCTTCAAGATCGCTGGCTCGATGGTCTTCAAGAAGGCCGCCGCGCTGGCCAGCCCGGTGCTGCTCGAGCCGCTGATGAGCGTCGAGGTCTACACACCCGAGGACTACATGGGTGATGTGATCGGCGACCTCAACAGTCGGCGCGGTCAGATTCAGGCAATGGAGGAACGATCCGGGGCCCGGGTGGTCAAGGCTCTCGTCCCGCTGTCGGAGATGTTCGGTTACATCGGGGACCTGCGCAGCAGGACGTCAGGTCGGGCGAACTTCAGCATGCAGTTCGACTCATACTCCGAGGTGCCGCCGAACATCGCCAAGGAGATCATCGCCAAGGCGCGCGGCGAGTAATCGCTCCGCGCAACAGCAGGCATTAGAACCCAGAAACACTCCAGCCCCACCGTAGGGGGTGGGCCGGATCGTAACGAGGAGATACCAGTGGCGAAGGCAAAGTTCCAGCGGACTAAGCCGCACGTCAACATCGGCACCATCGGTCACATCGACCACGGTAAGACGACGCTGACTGCGGCGATCACCAAGGTGCTGCACGACAAGATGCCCGACGTGAACCCCTTCTACGCGTTCGACCAGATCGACAACGCGAAGGAGGAGAAGGAGCGCGGCATCACGATCTCGATCTCGCACGTCGAGTATCAGACCGAGAAGCGGCACTACGCGCACGTGGACTGCCCGGGGCACGCGGACTACGTGAAGAACATGATCACCGGCGCGGCCCAGATGGACGGCGCGATCCTCGTGGTCGCCGCCACCGACGGCCCGATGCCGCAGACCCGTGAGCACGTGCTGCTGGCCCGCCAGGTCGGCGTGCCGTACATCGTGGTTGCGCTGAACAAGTGCGACATGGTGGACGACGAGGAGATCCTCGAGCTTGTCGAGCTCGAGGTTCGCGAGCTGCTCAGCCAGTACGAGTTCCCCGGCGACGATGTCCCGGTCGTCCGTGTTGCCGCCTACCCGGCGCTAAACGGCGACGCGAAGTGGGGCGACGCGATCATGGAGCTCATGAACGCGTGCGACGACGCAATCCCGCAGCCGGTTCGCGAGATCGAGAAGCCGTTCCTGATGCCGGTCGAGGACGTCTTCTCGATCACCGGTCGCGGCACCGTGGTGACCGGCCGGATCGAGCGCGGTGTGGTTCACACCGGCGAGGTCGTGGACATCATCGGCATCAAGGAGAAGGCGACCAGCACCACCGTCACCGGTGTTGAGATGTTCCGCAAGCTCCTTGATGAGGGCCAGGCGGGCGACAACGTGGGGCTGCTGCTCCGCGGGGTCAAGCGCGAGGACGTTGAGCGCGGCCAGGTCATCATCAAGCCGGGCACCAACACTCCGCACACCGAGTTCGAGGGCCAGGTCTACATCCTGTCCAAGGAGGAGGGCGGCCGTCACACGCCGTTCTTCAACAACTACCGGCCGCAGTTCTACTTCCGCACCACCGACGTAACCGGTGTGGTCGTGCTGCCGGAGGGCACCGAGATGGTGATGCCGGGTGACCGGACCGACATGACGGTCAACCTCATCCAGCCCATCGCCATGGAAGACGGCCTGCGGTTCGCGATTCGGGAAGGCGGCCGCACCGTCGGCGCCGGCCGGGTCACCAAGATCCTGAAGTAGTGAGCCGCCGCGGCGGCCCAAGGCCGCAAGGTCTTGGCCGTCGCGGCGCTTGCTTATCCAGGCTTCACAACAGACAGCGGCACGTAGAAGAGATTGAGGAAGAAGCCACAATGGCGGGACAGAAGATCCGCATCCGGCTCAAGGCATATGACCACGAGGTCATCGACAGCTCGGCGCGGAAGATCGTCGACACGGTGACCCGCACCGGCGCGCGCGTTGCCGGTCCTGTGCCGCTGCCTACCGAGAAGAACGTGTACTGCGTCATCCGCTCGCCGCACAAGTACAAGGACTCGCGCGAGCACTTTGAGATGCGGACGCACAAGCGGCTGATCGACATCATCGATCCGACGCCTAAGACGGTCGATTCACTGATGCGGCTTGACCTTCCGGCCGGCGTCTACATCGAGATCAAGCTCTGAGGACCTACTGATCATGGCAATGACAGGGATCCTGGGCACCAAGCTTGGCATGACCCAGGTCTTCGACGAAACCGGACAGGTAGTGCCGGTCACGGTGGTGCAGGCGGGCCCGTGCGTGGTCACGGCCGTCCGTACCCCGGACAACGACGGCTACAACGCTATCCAGATCGGCTTCGGCGCGCTTTCTGACAGCAAGCTCCGCAAGCTCACCAAGCCGATGAGGGGCCAGTTCGAGAAGGCCGGGGTGACGCCACGCCGGTACATCGCGGAGATCCGCACCGAGGGCGCTTCCGAGTACACGCTCGGGCAGGAGCTCACCGCCGAGCTGTTCGCGGCCGGCCAGCGCGTCGACGTGACCGGCAAGTCCAAGGGCAAGGGCTTCGCGGGCGTCATGAAGCGGCACGGCTTCAAGGGCCTGTCGTCCTCGCACGGCACCCAGCGCAAGCACCGCTCACCCGGTTCGATTGGCGCCTGCGCCACCCCGGGCCGCGTGTTCAAGGGCGTCCGGATGGCCGGCCGGATGGGCGGCGAGCGGACCACCGTGCAGAGCCTTACCGTGCACGCGGTCGACGGCGACAAGAACCTGCTGCTCATCAAGGGCGCGGTTCCCGGCCCGCGCGGCGGGCTTGTCATGGTGCGCGCCGCGGTCCGAGAGGGGAACTGATGACCACCGTCAACGTCGTCTCGCCGTCGGGCGAGGCTATCGGCACCGCCGAGCTTCCCGACGCGATCTTCGCCGCGAAGGTCAACGTGCCGCTGATCCACCAGGTCGTGATCGCGCAGCGCGCCGCCGCCAGGCAGGGCACGCACGCCACCAAGACCCGCGGCATGGTCAGCGGTGGTGGCAGGAAGCCGTACCGCCAGAAGGGCACCGGCCGGGCCCGCCAGGGCTCGACCCGCGCGCCGCAGTTCACCGGCGGCGGTGTCTCGCACGGCCCGGTGCCGCGCGACTACGCGCAGAAGACCCCCAAGAAGATGAAGGCGGCCGCGCTACGCGGCGCGCTCTCTGACCGGGCGGCCAACGAGCGCGTGTTCGTCGTCACCACGTTCGTCGAGGGTGACGTGCCGCGGACCAAGGAAGCACTCGGGGTGCTCAACACCGTGACCGGCGGCGCCGACCGGAACATCCTGGTCGTCACCACGCACGAGGACCAGATCACCTGGAAGTCGCTGCGCAACGTCCCCGCCGTCCACCTGCTCGCCGAGGACCAGCTCAACACCTACGACGTGCTCGACAGCGACTACCTGGTCTTCACCCAGGACGCGCTGAACGCGTTCGTGGAAAGGGGTTCGGAGTGAGCCGGATCTACAACCCCCGGGACATCCTGCTGCGCCCGGTCGTTTCCGAGAAGAGCTACGGCCTGCTCGACGAGGGCAAGTACACCTTCGTCGTCGCGCCCGACGCCAACAAGACGCAGATCAAGCAGGCGGTCGAGGAAGTGTTCCGGGTCAAGGTGACCGGCGTGAACACGCTGAACCGGCAGGGCAAGCGCCGGCGCACCCGGACTGGCTGGGGCAAGCGAGCGGACACCAAGCGGGCCATCGTGACGTTGGCCGAGGGTGACCGGATCGACATCTTCGGCGGACCGGTTAGTTAAGGAGACGCAGGTGGGAATCCGTAAATACAAGCCGACGACCCCGGGTCGGCGCGGCGCCAGCGGCTCCGACTTTTCCGAGATCACGCGCAGTGAGCCGGAGAAGTCACTGGTCCGCCCGCTGCACAGCAAGGGCGGCCGGAACGTCCACGGCCGGGTCACCGCCCGGCACCAGGGTGGCGGGCACAAGCGCGCCTACCGCCTGATCGACTTCCGGCGGCACGACAAGGACGGCGTCCCGGCCAAGGTCGCGCACATCGAGTACGACCCGAACCGCACCGCCCGCATCGCGCTGCTCCACTACGTGGACGGCGAGAAGCGGTACATCCTCGCCCCGCAGGGCCTGCACCAGGGCGACCGGGTGGAGAACGGGACCGGCGCCGACATCAAGCCGGGCAACGCCCTGCCGCTGAAGTCGATCCCGACCGGTACGGTCATCCACGCGATCGAGATGCGGCCCGGTGGCGGCGCCAAGATCGCGCGCGCGGCCGGCTCCGGCGTTCAGTTGCTGGCCAAGGAGGGCGGCTACGCGACGCTGCGCATGCCGTCCGGAGAAATCCGCCGGGTCAGCGCGGAGTGCCGGGCGACCGTGGGCGAGGTCGGCAACGCCGAGCAGGGCAACATCAAGATCGGCAAGGCGGGGCGCAACCGCTGGAAGGGCAAGCGGCCCTCGGTGCGTGGCGTGGCCATGAACCCGATCGATCATCCGCATGGTGGTGGCGAGGGCAAGACCTCTGGCGGCCGCCACCCGGTCAGCCCGTGGGGCAAGCCTGAGGGCCGTACCCGCCGGGCGAACAAGCCAAGTGACCGGCTGATCAGCCGTCGCCGCGGCAAGAACAAGCGGTAGGGAGCAGCCTGAAATGCCTCGTAGCCTTAAGAAGGGGCCCTTCGTCGACGACCACCTGATGAAGAAGGTGGACGTTCAGAATGAGAAGGGCACCAAGACTGTTATCAAGACTTGGTCACGGCGATCCATGATCGTCCCGGCGATGCTTGGTCACACCATTGCGGTGCACGACGGCCGCAAGCACATCCCGGTGTTCGTCACCGAGTCGATGGTTGGGCACAAGCTCGGCGAGTTCGCGCCCACGCGGACCTTCCGCAGCCATGTCAAGGATGACCGGCGTAGCCGGCGATAAGCCTGAGAAGAGGGAAACACACCAATGGAAGCCAGGGCTAAGGCGCGGTACGTGCGCGTCACGCCGCAGAAGGCGCGCCGGGTGGTGGACCTGATCCGCGGGCTACCCGCCGACCAGGCGCAAGCCGTGCTGCAGTTCGCACCGCAATCCGCCAGCGAAACGGTCGGCAAGGTGCTGGCCAGCGCGATCGCCAATGCGGACCAGATCGGCGGGCGCGACCGGGGCATGCTCTGGGTCTCGACCGCGTACGTGGACGAAGGACCGACGCTGAAGCGGTTCAGGCCGCGGGCGCAGGGCCGTGGATACCGGATCAACAAGCGGACGAGCCACATCACCGTCGTGGTGTCCGATGACCACGAGGGAGGGAACCGCTAGTGGGACAGAAGGTTAACCCGCATGGGTTCCGCCTAGGCATCACCACTGACTTCAAGAGCCGCTGGTACGCGGAGAAGAAGTACAAGGACTACGTGGCTGAGGACGTGGCGATCCGCCGCATGCTCCAGAAGGGCATGGAGCGGGCCGGTATTTCCAAGGTGGAGATCGAGCGGACCACGGACCGGGTGCGGGTCGACATCCACACCGCCCGTCCTGGCATCGTGATCGGCCGCCGCGGCGCGGAGGCCGACCGGATCCGCGGCGACCTGGAGAAGCTCACCGCCAAGCAGATCCAGCTGAACATCCTCGAGGTCAAGAACCCCGAGGTTGACGCGCAACTGGTGGCGCAGGGCGTGGCCGAGCAGCTCTCCAGCCGGGTCTCCTTCCGGCGGGCGATGCGCAAGGCGATGCAGAGCGCGATCAAGGGCGGCGCGAAGGGCATCCGGGTGCAGTGCTCCGGGCGTCTGGGCGGCGCTGAAATGTCGCGCAGCGAGTTCTACCGCGAGGGCCGGGTGCCGCTGCACACGCTCCGCGCGGACATCGACTACGGCTTCTACGAGGCGCGGACGACCTTCGGCCGGATCGGCGTCAAGGTCTGGATCTACCGCGGCGACGCGGCCCCCACCCGGGCTGGGCGCGAGGCCGCGCAGGCGGCGCTGCGCGCGGCCGGCGTCGGACAGCGCCGGGACCGCGATGGCGGCCGTCCCCCGGCGGGCGGCCCGCGCCGCCCCCGGCGCGACCGCCCGGAGGGCCGCAATGACCGTCCCGAGCGGACCGCCCCCGCGGCGGAGCCGTCGGCGGAAACCAGTGGGGAGGGCTAACCAATGCTAATTCCGCGTAAGGTCGCGCACCGCAAGCAGCACCGTCCGCACCGGACCGGCGCCGCGAGCGGCGGCACCCGCGTCACGTTCGGGGAGTTCGGCATTCAGGCCCTCGAGCACGCTTACGTGACCAACCGCCAGATCGAGGCGGCCCGTATCGCCATGACCCGGCACATCCGGCGTGGCGGCAAGGTGTGGATCAACATCTACCCGGACCGCCCGCTGACCAAGAAGCCGGCTGAGACGCGGATGGGCTCAGGCAAGGGCTCGCCCGAGTGGTGGATCGCCAACGTCAAGCCGGGCCGGGTCATGTTCGAGCTGTCCGGCGTCGCCGAGCCGGTGGCCCGCGAGGCGCTGCGCCGCGCGATCCACAAGCTCCCTATGAAGTGCAAGATCGTCAAGCGAGAGTTGGGTGAAGCCTGATGGCTACGGGCTTGACCGCCGAGCAGCTGCGCTCCTCCTCAGCCGAGGAGCTCACGCACAAGCTGGCCGAGGCTAAGGAAGAGCTGTTCAACCTGCGCTTCCAGGGCGCCACGGGGCAGCTCGAGAGCCACGGCCGGCTGCGTGCCGTGCGCAAGGAGATCGCCCGCATCTACACCGTGATGCGGGAACGCGAGCTCGGCATCATCATCGACGTCGAGGACGAGACGCCCGCAGACGTCGAGGGGAGCATCAAGTGAGCAGCACGCCAGCCGAGACCACGGTCGACACGACCACGGTCGACGAGACCGCCGACGCGCGCGGCTACCGCAAGACCCGCGAGGGCCTCGTGGTCAGCGACCAGATGGACAAGACCGTCGTCGTCGCCGTGGAAGACCGCGTTAAGCACCCCAAGTACGGCAAGGTTCTGCGCCGTACCAAGAAGTACAAGGCACACGACGAGCAGAACGAGTGCGGCGTCGGCGACCGTGTACTGCTAATGGAGACCCGGCCGCTCTCCGCCACCAAGCGGTGGCGCGTGGCTGAAATCCTCGAGAAGGCCAAGTAAGCCAAGTAAGCAAGGACGAATCGCCGGCGGAACACTCCGGCGTGACGAAGCAGGAGTTGACGTGATTCAGCAGGAGTCGCGGCTTAAGGTCGCCGACAACACGGGTGCGAAGGAAATCTTGTGTATCCGCGTGCTCGGCGGCAGTGGCCGGCGATACGCGGGCATCGGTGACGTCATCGTGGCGACCGTGAAGGACGCGCTGCCCGGGGCTGGCGTCAAGAAGGGCGACGTCGTGAAGGCGGTTGTGGTGCGTACCCGCAAGGAGCGCCGCCGCGCAGACGGTTCCTATATCCGCTTCGACGAGAACGCGGCCGTCCTGATCAGGGACGGCGGAGATCCGCGCGGCACTCGCATCTTCGGCCCGGTCGGCCGGGAGCTGCGGGAGAAGCGGTTCATGCGGATCATCTCGCTGGCGCCGGAGGTGCTGTGATGAAGATCAAGAAGGGCGACAACGTGATCGTCCTGGCCGGTAAGGACAAGGGCGCGACCGGGACCGTCATTGCGGCGTACCCGGACCGCGACAAGGTCCTGGTCCAGGGCGTGAACATGATCAAGAAGAACAAGAAGGTGACCAACACGGGTGTCCGTGGCGCGCAGGACGGCGGCATCATCACCCAGGAGGCGCCGATCCACGTGAGCAACGTGGCCCTGGTCGATCCTGAGACCAAGCGCGGAGCGCGGGTCGGCTACACGGTCAACTCCGACGGCGTGAAGGTACGCGTGCTCCGTCCGAGCGGGAAGGAAGTCTGATGGCTACCGAGGCGCCGGCCCTGCCGCGGCTCAAGCAGAAGTACCGCAGCGAGATCGCTCCCGCCCTGAAGGACGAGTTCGGGTACGCCAACGTGATGCAGATCCCGGGGCTGACCAAGGTCGTCGTGAACATGGGCGTGGGCGAGGCGGCGCGGGACGCGAAGCTCATCGACGGTGCCATCAGGGACCTGGCCGCGATCACCGGGCAGAAGCCGGCCGTGGCGAAGGCCAAGAAGTCCATCGCCCAGTTCAAGCTGCGCGAGGGCATGCCGATCGGCGCGCACGTGACGCTGCGCGGCGACCGGATGTGGGAGTTCCTCGACCGGACGCTCTCGATCGCGCTTCCCCGCATCCGCGACTTCCGTGGCCTCTCGGACAAGCAGTTCGACGGCCGCGGTAACTACACCTTCGGTCTCACCGAGCAGGTCATGTTCCACGAGATCGACCCGGACAAGGTAGACAGGCAGCGGGGGATGGACATCACCATCGTCACCACGGCGACCAACGACGCCGAGGGCCGCGCGCTGCTGCGGCGT
>Ga0302325_10033761_pt1 | contig 10477 bp, 16 predicted proteins | sample Palsa_T0_2_FD_201948 | JGI IMG/M metagenome (GOLD analysis project Ga0302325, IMG submission 201948) | Peat permafrost microbial communities from Stordalen Mire near Abisko, Sweden - Palsa_T0_2 | ecosystem: Environmental > Terrestrial > Soil > Palsa > Peat permafrost | place: Sweden: Abisko...
ATCAGTTCAACGATACATAATGTTTATTAGCAAAGTCCGTCCCTCATGTCTTCGTGTCCTCATGTCCTGAGTATACTATATACAATCCAAGTCAAGCCAAGTTAAGCCAATCCAACCCCCCGTTCCCTCCCAAAAGCCAAAAGCAACAAAAGCAACAATCCAATACCCCTTTCACTCCCTCACCAAAGACCCAAAGTACCAAACAACCATACTCCATCCATTGTTCTTCCAGCCCATTTTCCCGACCAGACCGTCCTATTTTACACCCTGACATGCAATTTATCTACAACCAAACAACCACCCAACCTCCCCGCGGGAATCCATTCCATCGCTGATGCAATTACTCCTTTAAACGCGCGAGGAAGGCTTTGACGACAGCATCTTCGTCTATGTCTCCTTCTTCGTCTCCTCCTTCGTCTCCTTCTTCGTCTCCTTCTTCCACTCCTTCTTCCTCTCCTTCTTCCTCTCCTTCTTCCTCTCCTTCTTCCTCTCCTTCTTCCTCTCCTTCTTCCTCTTCTTCTTCGTCTATGTTGATTGGGTTCGCGGGATTGTTGCCCGCGGTATTGTCCACAGTAGTGTCCGTGGTTTTGTTCTCAGCAGTATTCGTGTCATTAACCACACCATCTGACGCCCCCTCTGGGTCCATAACTCCGCTACTCCCTGAGCCAGAACCAGTCTCCCTGCCCGCTGTGCTATGCACCACCGTTTCCCCTCCCCTAGTGACACCTTGGTCTTCTCGAGGTCGCGGATTTGATCTTATATCGCTCAAAGGGAAACCAGGTGCAGTTCTGGGTTGATTCGCATACATTTCCCACCCTTGACTCGCTCGTCCCGCGTCTTGTTGAGTATTCCCGGGCCTGACCGCGCGAGGTCTGATTGGGCTCGCTATCCAATCCCTCTGCCATCCATACCGCGTCGGCGAGGTACTTGACTCCCTTGGTTCCGGGTTCGCGCGATCCGCGCCCTCCAACTCCGGCGATGCGTGCGCTCGCCATGCAGAGCGCTTGCAAAGATGGTCATGGAGTCGGCGGGCGGACCGGATTTCGGGGGGGACGGGGACATCAGCGGTGGGGTTTTGGGGGCGGTTGGGGAAGGGGTTGAAGATGGCGTATCGCGGAGGGGGGACGAGTTGGTTTACGAGCTCTGGGAAGACGGGGAGACGAGCGTGACAAAGGTGGCACCATTCTGGAGGAGGACAGTCGGGGCAGATTGGAGGGGGATAAATTGTGGGATGAAGGTCCCGATAAAGGTGGCAATCTGGATGAGGATGGAATTGTGGATAATCTCGCGGGTTATAGCGGCGGTATTGAGGAAGGGGATTTGTCTGAGATGGGGCGTTTCCACCAAGACGAGGCCCACCCAGCGGTCCTAGTCCCTCCCCCTCCCGAGAATGAGGAGGGCGCCCCGTCGGATTCCCCCGATAGACCCTGTACTCATTCTCCCTCGCAGCACCGTCGCCCCCTTCCATAGCCCCCGGAACCCGAAACCAAGGCCTCGGTCCCGGGCCCAGTACCCACTCCGCTTGCCACTCATCTCCCTCTCGCGATGTCCCATATTTGAGTTTCTTCGGCTCCCTCCCGCGGGAATACCCGTTTTGATAAGCTGTCGCCGCCTCTATATTGGGACTGGGCCCGTGGAGAATGGTACAAAGGAAGGGGAGGTGGTCCAGTTGCTCGGAAGTTATGAGGAGTGTCTCTGGGATGTCCGTAGGAGCCACGACGAAGTAGGTTGATGGGCGGGGTGGTATGGGCGGTTGGACACCGGGCTGATTGGGGGGTGGACCCTCTGGGATCTCTTCAGGGGATCTCGGACGTTTTGGGGGCATTGGAGTATGGGTAAGGCGATGATGGGAGATGCCAGCTGGCTTGCATGCGTCGGCCGGGTACCTGCAGATGGCGATAGGGAGGGAGTGAAAGCCAAATGGACGGGTTAAAAGGAGCAAATAGCAATGATTCTTGAGGATGAGGTTGGATGGACGGGTCGATGTTTTGTGGTTAGTGCAAGTGATCTGCTCTCGATTGAGCCAGGGAACGGGTTTGTGCATATCGCGCTTCAGATGGCATGCCTGATCAGTCAAACAAATCAAACCTCTGGCTTTTTGAGAGTATTACTTGATGACATAGTCTTTCTTGTGTTTTCCACTCGTTTGTAATCTCTTCGCTGAAAGTCTTTGGACCATTTGGTTGTTGAGATGAGAACTTCCAACTAAAATTCCGAAAGACAAATCTGATGCAACTCACCGCCGATCCTTCCTCTCTGCTCAATAATCCTCAAACCACACACACAACACATCATGACACCGCGCGTCTAACCTCCCTGCCTCCCCCAAACTTCTCTCAAGTCTTCCACAGCCTTCACTCGAATTATCTCCTAACTCTCAACCACCACAATCACCACCACCACCTTAATCCATCACCTCTCCCGGGATGACCACCCCGTACCCCCCAAACACGCCGGGGACGCCTTCCACAAGTTACTCGATCCGCTCATCCATAGCACGTAAACCGTCCATCTACGATCGCAATTTAAATCGGTCGCGGGGGCTGGAATTGTCGCATTCGGCGTATACTTTGTTGTTTGCAGAGATGGTTGCGTATGCGCAGAACAAAGTGGAAGGCATTGCGGAACTGGAACGGCGGTAAGTCCTCGTCTCTGCGACATCTTTCACTCCCTTGAATACATCTTTCACTCCGTTTGGAGTCTGTCTGCTCGCTTTGTTACGTTGCTTCGTGACTGTTGGCGGTTGGTTGGTTTGCTTGTTACTGCTTGGTGTGGGTTCTCATGGTAGGCTGAATGAAATGGGATATCGAGTTGGTCAACGGGCTTTGGAATTGATTGTTTGGAGGGAAAAGAATTCTCGACGGGAGACGAGGATTTTGGGGGTATTACAGTTCATTCATACGGTCATATGGAAGACATTATTTGGGAAACCAGCGGATTCATTGGAGAAATCGAGAGAACATGATGATGAATGTATCCCCCCCCCGCCCAGGTTCCCTCTCTGTTTTCTTCTCATCCATTCTCATTCCCTTCTCACGTCTTCGGACCTCCTTTATTCCTTGGCCTGCAGTTTCCATCCCTGTTCCTCATCGACTTGTCCTATTATTTGACTGCTGCTCAGGATTTTAGAGTTCACGCTGACGGACAATAGACATGCTACACGACAACGCGCCGATGCTGACACGATTTATTTCCGTCCCACAGAGTATGTCACAGTTAAACTGTGGAGCTTTCTTAGCGGGGATAATTGAAGCTGTCCTGGACAGTAGTATGTTCTTCACGGAGCGAGTCACGGCGCATTCGACGGGGGATGAAGTAACGCCGCAGAGGTGTACTATTTTAATCAAATTTCGCAGGGATGTCGTGGATAGGGAGGCGGCGTTGAAGTAGTTAAGAATTGCATATCATCTGTATTTTTGGGATTGTATGGGCCATGTTCCTCAGGGGCAGTGTAAGTCGAGATGTTACCTGGAAGTCTCATCATCCGAGACAGCCACGCAATTCCTTCTATTTCAGCACCATTCAGTGAAGACATTGATCTAAGGCGCTAATTTTAACCGCTCTCAATGCGTTTTCATATTTCCTGAATCCAAGTCTAAGATTTCTTAGAATTGACTCGTGACTTGTGGAGCCCCTTTTTATATGTATTTAGCCACGACCCAACCGCGAATGTTGATCATCGCTCAATCTGCCCACATTTGCTTTCCACCACTATCACCTTTTGCTTGTTGCTATTTGAACAACACCTCTTACTCCAGCTCACCACGAGTCAGCCATGACTGGTATCTCTGTGCACGCGCTTCACTGACATGCATAGTCAACGGTCTCGTCTCCTACCTTGAGCAACACCAGCTCTTCAGTGCAGAGTCCTGCCCCGAAATTCTCCATGATTGTGGCCTGGGAATAGACGCAACCCACTACATCCGAGAGCTATATACCCGCGAGTCCATCAAGTCGGGCCTCGCATCTGCCGTGGGTGGCATACCCACGGCTTTCAGAAAGGAAGTCGAAAGCGATTTGGCCAAGCTTAAGCGATGGCGCACAGAGCCCAAGTTTGTGTTTGATGGATTGGATTTGATGCACTTGAATACCAGAGACGACAAGACTTGGAAGACCGACCCTATGATTGCTAAGCGGAAATCGGCCTGGGATACTTGGACAAAGTTGGCTGAGAAGGGGAGATATACTAATGCCGAGGGACTGCAGAAATTGGCTCAGGAAACACAGCAGGCCTTTGAGGCTTGTATTCTCGCTTCCGTTTCCAGTTGACGTTAGGTTTGTCCATTGGACCGTACGTGGATCAGTATTTGATTGAGATTCTACGTGCCAACCAAACCGAATTCATTGTTGCCCCTGTATCTGCAAAGGCCCTGGTATCATCAAGGTTAGATATCTCTAACCGTAGCTCACTTATTACATCAATCACCCCAGGATCATAGTAGACTGTGCCTACAGCGATACCGATCTCCTATTCTATGCAGTCGACCGAGTTGTTTCATCCATCGACTTCGCAGCCGAGACATTCGTATACGTTCACAAACATGATATTTTTAATGTTTGCAATTACAAACAAGTGAGTTTCAACGAGGACAGATTCGATGAAATTTTCCTGGACGTGTGTCTTCTCGCGGGGGGTGTTCTCGATCTCCCCGTTGCGCCGATGTTGTCCGGCGGATTCAATTCCATGGGCGCGACATTCACTTTCGAACGAGCCATAGATCTAATTCGCACATTCCACACCGGAGCCAATGTCATCCGCGAACATAGTCCCGATCCAACAGACTACATGGACCGATTTTGTCGAGCAAAAGCGATTATCACGTTTATGCCTATTATGGACAAAAATGGATACGTGCGGACTTTGTCCACTGCGAACGTTCCAAATAACATTGCGACGTTGATTACGCCGAGACTGGCGAACGAGATATACTTTTATATCAGCAGAGGGTTGGTTCGTACTGACTTGTATGATCTTTTGATGTCGGATCATTTGAAGGTTCAAGCTCCATTGGAGGGTGGCGATATGCAGGAATACAGAAATCTACTTAATGATATGATTCCGTTGAGAACGATGTGTCTCAGTCTTCTTTCTGGACATTCCAATCGATTCCTCCATCACAAGCATTTGGTATAATCTTGTCCTCTGTACCTAATTATAGACCGTAACCTACTGGTACCAACCCGATGTACAAACCGCCCTTCCTGCGTATCACGTCTTCAATATCGCAGAATCGCCTTATGGACGGACCAAGACATGGAATGTCAGGAAGAGCACAATCAATTCGATTTCGAAGGTATGTCCATTGTCGGATTTACTGACATAGTCAATCGACTTGCGTGACCTTGTCATGTGTCTTCGAAAGGATACCAAACGGACCGTCGTCCTAAAAGATGAAAAACACGTATATCTCTCTCATAGTCATTACTAATTTCAGCTCTTGTCAACTTTGGATGAGGTGTATGCCAATGTCTGCTGGAGAACTCTTCAATTTCGTAACTATATAAATGAAGATCACGTTCTTTCGCCATGGGGAGAAGCTCTCGCCGTTGGACTGGAGAAACTTCGCGGATACCCTAACTTGTACGAATCATTGATTCTTGGCCTCGAACTCGTCCGCTTCGGAGTCCTACATCATGAAGATTTCAGCGTCAAATACTCTGACGATGCAATGCCTGGATCAGGTACTGTCCATTGCGGTTTATATGTTTACCTTAGATGCGGACAAGAGACATATTCGGTATATCTCGCGCGTCATGTGTACGGCATCATTGCATGTGGCTCCGAACCACTGGAATGGACCGGTGAGCAGGTCTCTGCTAGCGTTCAACTCTATGGTTGTGGAGGTTTCCAATAATATGCGCAATCTTGTTGAAATGGTTGTTCTGGCAATGCTTATACACGGCGATGCCGAAAGACTGGCCTTCTCCCCCGTGGATTATACAACAATTGGTCTCAGGTATGGCTTCGGTGTATAAGGATTCTAATGACAGACTTCCGTTCAACAAACAGTTCAATACCCTTTTCGGCGTCCTAGCGAGATGTAAAGTCGAGCAAATGGTGACGGAGAAACGCAACGAACAATTCACAGTTTTGACCTTGAAGGAATTGACCTTGAAGGAATCGACCTTGAAGGAATCGACCTTGAAGGAATCGACCTTGAAGAAATCGACCTTGTTTGAAGCTGATGATCTCAAGTCGCTTGTCCCTAATCTCGCCATAGAGGTCCTTCGGATGTATACATTATGGGATGCTGTATACTCTGTCATGGCAAGACTAATCGTAGTTTGTCTCTGCAATCAAGACGGCCGACCGAAACGGAGCAACCCTCATAAACAATTCGGCGATGGGTGATATGGTGAAGAAAATCGAGGAGACAGACGCGTGGTTCACCGAATTGCGAGATTAGGAATCTTCCAACCGCGAGAACGCCAAAATAAAAGAACAAAAAATAATACCAAAAATCAAACCGAAAGCAGAAATCAAACTAGCCAAAGAAAAAGAAGAGGAAGAAAAACGAGCCCTTGTCGCAGAAAGAGTCCTCCAGGAAACCCTTAGAGCAACGGAAAGAGATCAAATCATTCTCACCGCCCATGTCCGGAATGCCTGTGTGGATAAGAATGGATTCCTAACTGGGAAGGGATTTTTGGACGTTCCTCCGGAAGGTGCGAAGGAGGCTCAACAGCTTACGATAGTGCTGAATTTCAACTACAGTTTTCATAACAAAACTCCTATTGGGTATAGTGTTGCGGAGCTTCAAGGGAAGAAGTGGGTCGTGGCTAAATATACCCCTCTTCTTCATATTACTGTTTTGGGTCTCAGAGATCCTCATTATGACGAGGAAGATGATAAAATAACCAATAGGGTTGAAATTGGGCCTGAAACTTTTACGTAGCTTTCTTTCCTTTTCTACTTTCATTGTATTCTCAAAATTGTATTAGTTAGTCATACTTGCATAGCCTCTCATAGAACGAAAATGAACTGGTGGTGTGGTGATATCGATTCAAAGGGCTCAATTTAATTGCCTGCCCCGTCACCTTGACTCTGAAGTGACTCTTTGTCCTTGGATATTTTGAATAATAGCAAAGATTGGTCTCGCCAATTTCCAGAACTTTCGTTGAAACTCTATGTGCGGAAGTGGAAACACATCCGAGTGCGCGCGACAAAATGAGTCCAAATGCGGAAGATCTCCGGGTCACTCGACCATAATTCCCCGGATAAATAAATATGTGGCTTAAAAATCGAGTGACGAACTGGAGTAGGTGCAGAAAATTTCCAATTTCCAAGCTTGTTCCTGAGTATTTCGTAAACTCACGGTTTCCTCATCACAGATGGCGTCGGCGAACCCCACGAACGAAGAACACGACACCACAGGCGCAGAGGAAACATTTCTCGATCCAAACGAAGCTGTTGAAGAATACGCCGAAGATCATGAATCCGGCGATCATCCCATGTCCTCCGATGACGAGGATGGCGAGGACATGCTCGATGAAGAAGTCATTGTAGATGACTCAATACAGGGATTCTTCCTACATACAAGTCCCGTGTATAGTGTTGCATTACACGAGAATTGGGCTGTCACTGGCGGCGGAGACGATTTGGGATACGTGTGGGATGTTACCAACGGAGAAATGATAATGAAGTTGGATGGACATACTGATAGCGTTACGAATGTTGCTTTTTCGCATGATGGTGGATACCTTGCCACGGGTGGCATGGACGGTCAAGTCCGAGTTTGGAATGTACAGGAACAGAAATTGGTTGTTGCGCTTGAGGCGGGGGATGAGGTTCTTGTATTTTCCCTCTAGAAGTAGCGAACTGATAATAGTGGCTCGATTGGCACCCTTCAGGCCCGGCACTTCTTGGAGGGATGGACGATGGTACAGTCTGGATGTGGAAAATTCCTTCCGGAACGCCAATGCAGATATTCTCAGGACACACTGGACCTTGTACCGCCGGATCTTTCTCGCCATCTGGCAAGCATATCGTCTCTTGTTCCGATGATGGAAGTCTTATAAGTTGGGTTCCGCAGACAGGTGGAGTCGCATGGAAACTAACCGCTGCAGGTTACCTCGATCTGGATCTTAAGCTGACGATAGACGCCCGATTCGAAGCGGGAGCATTAATGTCCTTGGCAATAAACCCTTCCAGCACAGTCGTAGCAGTCGGCGGCACAGACGGTATGATGAAACTAGTCAACTTGAGCAACGGAAACATCCTAGCCACACTCGGCGCCCAAACGGGCGACTCAATCGAGTCCCTAGTCTGGGCGACTACACTTCCCATCCTGGCAGCCGGCTGTGTAGACGGTCGAATATATCTCTACGACACCCAAACCTACCGATTACGAAATACCCTTTCCCATGACGATGCAGTCACTGCTATTGTGTTACCTACGGGGAGCTTTGAGTTGACAAGTGTCAGTATTGACAAGAGTGTGCGGCGATGGGATATTAGAACGGGCCAGGAGATTGCTCGGAGAACAGGTCATCATGATGCTATTGTTGGGGGATTGGCATTGAGTAAGGACGGGAAAAAGGCTATCACGGGCGGCGATGATACAGTAGCATTGGTATGGGGATTTGAGTAGACTATTATTTTGTATTGGGCATATTAACTTATTATTCTCATGCTATTCTAGTATCCCCGATCTAACATTCGCCATTTTTCATCTGCGACTGCGTTCCAGAAGAGAAATTCTTTGTTCTCTTCACAGTACTTCAGAGTGTATGAATCCTGATGCCAGGAGCTATTGAAGTATGCTCTCAAAGCCTGCGCCAGTCCACACCATCCTGGTACGGTCTGCTTCCCTTGAAGAGCAGCCTGAAGGTGAAGTCTCAGAGCAAGTTGATCAGGATCCAAAGGCTGCCAATGATCCAGGCCTGGCGTATTCACAGGGGTGACAGATTCGGAGAGCGCAGGCGATTTTCGCTTCAGATCCAAGGTCTTCTTCACTGGGGTTTGACTGCCCCGAAGTGGTGAAGTATGGCTGCTTTCGCTGCTGCTGTATGTAGAACTGAAGACAGAGTCGTTACTTGAGAACTCTGAATCTGTAGTAGGCAACGAGCCCGTTGGTGCTTGGTTTGCCACTGCAGTTGCTGTTAAGGGCAGCCATGGTGAAGGGAGCTCAAGTTCTGCAGCACCCTCAAGTGAGGGCTGTATAGGCATTATAGTAGGCTTGCGAGCCGGAGACGGGGAAGAAAAGTTGTGTCGTAGACTCATGCTAACTTGTTGGCGGAGTTTCGACTGAAGTCATTCTTAAGTACTCTTATGGATGAGAGACACAAAAGATAATCCGAATGTGTTTTGTTACGCGTACGACGATCCTTGACTCGAATGTGAACACCATCTCATGGCGGCGATCACACACGATAATCAAACTCGCCTTAGTCTTCTTCAAGAGGGTTTCTAGGATTTCCTGGACAAATTTAAAGTTGAGGTAATTTAATTTCTCCAAACCTATCTGATCTTAATCAGAGATCCTATAATCTCCCAGCGGCCGGAACAGACGTCGTCACCTGACAGCGATAAAAATTGAGGCGATCACGGGAACGACATGATCTGCGATTTATCATTTATCCCACCGCAACAGCCGACTTACGTTGTACTCCCCAAAGTCCAATACACCAAGGCAACTCCAAAGCGGGCCGATTTCAGTTCAGCGGCTGCAGATATGCCTCAGAATGCTCAGGGAGATCCACTGCCTGAGGGCATCCATTCCCTGCTCGACACGGATCTGTACAAGTTGACTATGCAAGCTGCCTTGCTGCAACATTTCCCGAACATTGGTCTGCGATCTATAGCCGCAATGCTGATCCATTAGAAGTCTCTTATATCTTTATAAACAGGAAGAAGACCATGCAGCTGAATCGGCAAGCGTTCGAATGGCTAAAAGCACAAATACAAGGTCAGTAATCCCACCCCTTACCCCCGGACTGGTATGGATGTTTGTTGACACTCAGCACTGGGAAACCTGCGTGTAACGGAAGAAGAGATACAATGGCTCAAGAAGAATTGCTCATATCTCCCGGACAGATACTTGAATTTCCTGCAATCCTTCCGCGTGTATCCCGAAAAACAAGTCAATCTGCAATACGATGAGGAAAAACAAAATATCTCAATTGTCATGCATGGACGCTGGATCGATACGATTCTTTATGAGATTCCAATCCTTGCATTGGTGAGTGAGGCATATTTCCGGTTCGTCGACACCGATTGGGACTATGTAGGTCAATATGGTACACCCCTCCTCATTCTCCTTTCCTGTTTAGGCTGGGGTTAACTGGTGCCAAGAACGCGCGTTTTGCAAAGCAGAGAGACTCATTAGAGGGGGATGTGTGTTCTCAGAGTTTGGATCGCGCAGAAGGAGAGATTATCATGCTCATGATCTGGTGTTGCAGGGTTTAGTGTCTGCGAATAAAGCTCTCAACGGACCTGGGAGGTTACAGGGAACCTCGTACGTTCATTTCGCAATGAAGT
>Ga0302325_10033762_pt1 | contig 10477 bp, 6 predicted proteins | sample Palsa_T0_2_FD_201948 | JGI IMG/M metagenome (GOLD analysis project Ga0302325, IMG submission 201948) | Peat permafrost microbial communities from Stordalen Mire near Abisko, Sweden - Palsa_T0_2 | ecosystem: Environmental > Terrestrial > Soil > Palsa > Peat permafrost | place: Sweden: Abisko...
CGGGTCCGCGGCCGGACTCCATTATTTTCGAGCCCGCCGGTGGGACGGCGTTTCCGCAGGTGGCGCGCGCCGCCGCAGCCGCAGGGATCGGCTGGGTGATCCTGAATCATGAAGTGGACTACGTTGCGCAGCTGCGCAAGACGCACGCGGGCGTTCCAGTTTTTTCTATCAGCTCTGACCACGTCGAAGTAGGCCGAATTCAGGGGAAGCAGTTTGCCGCGTTGCTGCCCGAGGGAGGTTCGGTTCTGTACATTGAAGGACCGGCGGCAAGCTCCGCGGCCAAGGATCGAACCCGCGGAATGAATGAAACCAAACCGGCCAACATTCAAGCGAAAGTGATGCGCGCCAACTGGACGGAAGAAAGTTCCTATCGCGCGGTGAGTTCCTGGCTGCGCCTGCGCACCTCGCACGAGATGCATATTGAACTGGTTGGCGCGCAGGATGACAGCATGGCCATGGGCGCGAGAAAAGCGTTTGCGGAACTGGCAATTGGAGATCGTGAACGCTGGCTGAAAATGCCCTTCATCGGTTGCGACGGTATGCCCAAAACAGGGCAGGCCTGGGTACGAAGCGGGGAGTTGGCTGCGACAATCTTTATCCGCCCGAATACGGACCTTGCCCTGGAGATGCTGACCGAAGCGATCCGCAAGGGATCGCCACTGCCGGAGCAGCATTTGACGATTCCGGAATCAGTGCCGGCTCTCGCGGAAATTACGCCCCGGGTGAAGTCGAGCGCGGGCAAACAGCGCTCCGCCAGTGTCTGAATCGCAACTCGCGTCTGAATCTCGATCTGGCTGCTGACTTCCGCCCTGCTTGCGCTCCTTACTTCGTTCTTCATCGTTCGGGCGGCGCGAGAAAATCCCCCGCAGAAATTTCCGCTGAATCCTACAAGCCTGGTGGCCCAAACATCCGCTCATAAGATCGTCCTTGCCCGAAGCTCGAAAACATGTAAAATGAGCCGCCGATTTGCAGCACGTCCGGCAATGACATTTCTAAGCGTACGGTCTGGCGCGCGGACCGAAGGTCAATGGAGGCGGGAATGGCAAGTACCACGCAAGCAACGGGGCCTGGGAATCCAGAGTACAGCATCTGGCGCGTGATCATGGCTTCGTCGGTCGGCACCATGATCGAGTGGTATGACTTCTACATTTTCGGCAGTCTGACCTTGATCTTGGCCTTGAAGTTCTATCCTCAAGGAAACGACACGTTCGCCTATCTCGCCTATCTCGCAACCTTCGCCGTCGGCTTTCTGGTGCGGCCTTTCGGTGCGCTCTTCTTCGGCCGCATCGGCGATCTGGTCGGACGCAAGTATGCCTTTCTGGTAACGCTCTCCATCATGGGCTTTTCGACATTTGCCATCGGCCTGTTGCCGACCTTCAAGACGGCGGGCTGGTTCGCGCCGATCGTGCTGCTTCTGATCCGAGTCTTGCAGGGACTGGCGTTAGGCGGAGAATACGGCGGCGCCGCAGTTTACGTTGGCGAGCACGTCCCTGACAAGAAACGCGGCTTCTACACCAGCTTCATCCAGATCACCGCGTCGTTGGGTTTTTTCCTCTCGCTCGTCGCGATCCTGGGTACGCAATACTCGATGTCGAAGGACGACTTTTCCGCTTACGGCTGGCGCATCCCCTTCCTGGTCTCCATCATCCTGGTGCTGATCTCACTCTACATCCGCATGAAGATGAAGGAATCTCCCATCTTCGCCCAGCTGAAGGCCACGGGGATGACTTCCGCGCAACCACTCAAGGATGCCTTCGCCAAGTGGGCGAATCTGAAAATCGTCCTGATTTCGCTGTTCGGAGCGACGGCCGGGCAGGGCGTAGTCTGGTACACCGGACAGTATTATGCGCTGTTCTATCTGGGCGGAATCCTGAAAATTAATGCCAAAACTGTGAATGAGGTAGTGGCAATTGCCGTGCTATGCGGGATGCCGTTCTTTACCGTAGTGGGCGCGCTCTCCGACAAGATCGGACGTAAGAAGCTCATGATGGCGGGCTGCCTGCTTGCGGTCGTGACGTATATACCGATCTACAAGGCAATGGCACGCGCCGCAGGGAACAACATTGTCACGGTAACGTCCGCCAAGGACAAAGTGACCGGCGCGACGAAACTGACCCCGATGACGACGGACGCGAACGGCGGGCTGGTCCCTGCGAAGGAAGCGCCGAATCCGAATCTGCCCATGCTGGTTTTGCTCGTGTTTATACAGGTTCTTTACGTTTGTCTGGTGTACGGACCGATCGCGGCCTATCTGATTGAGGCCTTTCCAGCGAAGATTCGTTACACATCGGTTTCTCTGCCTTATCACATAGGAAACGGCGTATTTGGCGGTTTGCTGCCATTGATCGGCCTGTGGTCAGTCGCGGCTACCGGCAACATTTATGCCGGGCTCTATTACCCGATGATCGTAGCCGGGATAACCTTCATCGTGGGCAGTCTGCTGCTGCGCGAAACCAAGGGCGTGCGCATCTGGGATGAAACCGGTGGGCGGAGTTCGGTGGCCGACTAGGTGTGTTCAGCCCGCGGCAGGGTGTTCTGCTTTTCAGTTTGTCATCCAGTGCGAAGCGAAGGATCCCTACAAGCCTGCGCGACTGGTGGCCTCTGAGGAGATTTTCTCACCACGAGGCGGGCGGCCGCCGCCTATATCTGATAGTCAATATCTTCCATAATCCGCTGCAGCGACGCCGAAAGCGGCTCTTGCGGCGCGGAGCCGACGCCCTCGAGTTGCTGCACGCGCTCGCGCAGTTTGCTCACTTCCGTGGCCACCGCGGCCAGTGCCTCCGAAAGCGGATCGTTGATCTGCTTGGGATCGGTGATCACCACACGTTCGCCGTCGCGGAAAATGATGTGGCCGGGAACCCCCACCACCGTGGAATTTTCGGGCACGCTGCGCAGCACGACCGAACCCGCGCCAATCCTGCAGTTGCGGCCGACCGTGATGTTGCCGAGAACTTTCGCGCCATCCCCGATCACGACATCGTCTTCAATTGTGGGATGCCGCTTGCCGCGCTCCTTGCCGGTGCCGCCCAGCGTGACGCCCTGATATAGTGTCACGTCGTTGCCCACAACCGCGGTCTCGCCGATCACCACTCCCGATCCATGATCGATGAACAGCCGCCGCCCTATCTCCGCGCCGGGATGAATCTCGATTCCCGTCCAAAAGCGAACCACCTGCGATAGCCAGCGCCCAAACAGAAAGAAGCCGTGGCCCCAAAACCAGTGCGTGATGCGGTAACCCCACACCGCGTGCAATCCCGCGTAACACAACAACACTTCCAGCCGGGACCTGGCCGCGGGATCAAGCTCCACCACGGTGTTGACGTCTTCGCGAATTAGAGCCAGCAGACCGGGCATGAGTGCGGATCACAGTTCAGATCGCGGTTCGAATGGACGCTCAGATGGGAACCGTAGCCGTCGGAATCTGCAGTGCCCGGTTCCGCAATTCCTCGAACAGAATACTACTCAGGTAGCGCTCGCCGAACGAGGGAATGATCACGACCACAAGTTTCCCTTTGTTCTCTGGCCGGCGCGCGACCTGCAAAGCCGCAACCACCGCGGCTCCTGAAGAGATCCCAACCAGTAGGCCTTCTTCCAGCGGCAATCGCCGGGCCATCGCGATCGCCTCATCGTTGGTGACGGTGATGACTTCGTCGATGAGATCTCTGCGCAGAATTTTGGGCACAAAGCCGGCGCCAATTCCCTGAATCTTGTGCGGCGAAGGTTTGCCGCCGGAGAGCACCGGACTTTCCGCCGGTTCCACCGCCACGGCCTTGAACGAGGGCTTTTTCGGTTTGATGTATTCGCTGACGCCGGTGATGGTCCCGCCCGTGCCCACGCCGGAAATCAGAAAGTCGACTTTCCCGTCGGTGTCGTCCCAAATTTCCGGGCCGGTGGTCTCGCGATGAATCTTGGGATTGTCGGCATTGTCGAACTGCTGCAGCATGAAACCGTTGGGAGTGCCGGCAAGAATTTCCTCTGCCTTAGCCACCGCGCCTTTCATGCCCTTCGGGCCGGGCGTGAGTACCAGCTCCGCACCGAAAGCCAGCAGCAGAACCCGCCGCTCCAGGCTCATGGTTTCGGGCATGGTCAGTATCAGCCGGTAGCCTTTTACCGCCGCCACAAAAGCCAGGCCAATGCCGGTGTTACCGCTGGTCGGCTCAACCAGCACGGTTTTGCCGGGATGAATTCTTCCGGCGCGTTCCGCTTCCACGATCATGCTGACGCCGATGCGGTCTTTCACGCTGGCCAGCGGGTTTTGGCTCTCCATTTTTGCGACGACCTCAGCCACGCATCCCTCGGTGACTTTATTCAGCCGCACCAGCGGGGTATGTCCGATCAGTTCTGTAACGTCTTTTGCGATTTTCATGATGATCTCCTCTGGCTCCGAAGAAATTGCGCGCGCCGCCATAAACAATCAAGATGGACGAAAGCCTACTAAGCTCACCAAGATACTATAGCTTGTCCCAAGGACGATTTTGCCTATCCGTTCGTAGCGTCTCTGTTTGGGAGATGCTCATGTGGGGACAGCCGCCCTCGGCTGTCCGGTCGAGCGAAGCTCGACGGTTTCTTCGCTGCGGCCGGCAAACTGAGACATTACCATCCGGTCTGCTCTCCGGTCTCCCAGGCTCCGCGCTTTCGCGAAAGTGGGTATCGTCTCTAGCCACGAATGCGCTATATCATTGGGCCAGTGTTGGTTGCGGTGCTAGGCTAGTCGTGGCGATCCGGTCGTGGCGATATGGAACGTTCGTTGATCTGGCTCGAAGGCGAAGAGAACGGCTGGTCCTGCTCGAATTGTCGATGGAGATATCCCGTCCCCACACTGCTTAGCGGAGAAGAGGCCATGGGCGCATACGATCGCCTGGCCGCCGCGAAGTTTCGAGATCACAAGTGTGAATCCGAACCCACCTTTGGCGTGGCCACGAAAGAGATAAAGCCGCCCACCGACAACACTTTTTCGGACCGTGCTCAAGCGCTCATAAAACGCGGCTACAAGCCGAAAATCGCGGTAGAACTGGCACTCCAGGAAATCGAGATGGAATTCGGCCACAAGCCCGCCCTCATGGAAAAAGCGCGCACCGATGCCGAAGATTTCCTTCTGAAGGTCCGCAAGGGCCTGATCTGAGTACGCCTGATCCGCGACCTGATCACGGATGACCCCACCACCAGCGCGGCGGGTGACGCACGACCAACAGCAAAATGTGGGAACTCCAGTCCGCCACCGTCTTGCAACTGGGTGGTCCAGAGCCGCCACTTCTCCACCGATGCATGCCTCCGATCCTAGCTTGTTGAATCTGGAAGGGATAGGCGTCAGCTCCGAGAGATTTTGGCCGGAGGGCCTTCCGAAAGTACCGGAACCGGGTTACTGAAGTTTCTTCAAAACTCGCCAAATCATTGTTTCTAAATACGTTAGCTGATATTACTGAGTATTCCGGAGTCTCCGGGGACACAACTGTGCTTTCAAGCGTAACTGATAGCGCTAAGGGTATGCCGAGCCGCGTCCAATCATGGCGGGGCACGCCTCTGCTTGGCAAACTCTTCATCGGAATTGTCGTGGCGGGCGGCACCGCCACGCTGCTTTACGGCGCTATCCACCAGAGCAGCAAGAACATCGCCGAGTTCATCTGCTACCTGGGGATCGCGATTCTCGCATCCCGCCTCAAAGTGACTTTGCCAGGCATCACCGGCACACTGTCGGTGAACTTCCTGTTCATTTTGGTAGGCGTACTCGAGCTCAGCTTCTCGGAGACGCTGATTCTGGGTGCGGTCTCCATTCTGGCGCAAACCCTTTATCCTGAGCGGCCTAACGCTCTGGCGGTGACGTTCAACGTATGCGCCGGAGCGATTTCGACGGCGCTTACCTATGTGGTGTATGACCATCCCTGGAGCAACCTGCTGATTGGCAGCAAGCCGCTGTTGCTGGGGGTTGCGGCGTCGGTCTACTTTGTGGCCAATGCCGGTTCGATTGCCACCATGATTTCGATCACGGAGCGGCGGCCGCTCAAAAAGCTTCTGGTCGACTGCTATTTCTGGTCGTTCCCTTACTACATTGTGGGCGCGGGCATTGCGGGCACGATCGCGTGGCTCGATCGCATATTCAACTGGGAGAGTTCGCTGCTGATGGTTCCGGTGGTGTATTTGATCTACCGGTCGTACCGCCTCTACCTTGGGAAACTTGAAGATGAGAAAGTCCACGTCGAGGAAATCGCGAATCTTCACCTCCGGACCATCGAGGCGCTGGCGCTGGCGATCGAAGCCAAGGACCAGACCACGCACGAGCACCTGCAGCGAGTGAGAGTCTACGCCATCGAAGTGGCCAAGGAAATGGGAGTGGCCGGGGCGGAACTGGAAGCCCTGCACGCTGCGTCTCTGCTGCATGATATTGGCAAACTCGCCGTGCCCGAACACATCATCTCGAAGCCCGGGCGGCTTACGCCGGAAGAATTCGAGAAGATGAAGATTCATACCCTGGTGGGGGCCGAGATTCTGGAACGTGTCCGCTTTCCGTATCCTGTGGTGCCCATCGTGCGGGCTCACCACGAGAAGTGGGACGGAAGCGGCTACCCGATGGGACTAAAGGGCGCGGAGATTCCTGTCGGAGCGCGCATTCTTTCTGCTGTGGACTATCTCGACGCGCTGGCCTCCGACCGCCAGTACCGCCGCGCCCTACCGCTGCACGACGTGATGCAGAAACTGGCAGCGGAGTCGGGCAAGTCGTTTGATCCAAAGGTGGTTGCGGTTTTGCAGAAGCGCTACCAGCATCTGGAAAGGCTGGCGATTGCCAAATCGTCGCAGGACATGAATGCGCCGCTCTCGACGGCCATCAAGATCGAGCGCGGAGAAGCTCCCGCCGCCGGCTTTGAAAATGCCACCGCGCCGGACTATGTCGGACGAGAAACGACGTTTCTTTCGTCCATTGCGGCGGCGCGGCAGGAAGCTCAGTCGCTGTTCGAGTTGAGCCAGGACATGGGCGCGTCGCTCTCCCTGGGCGAAACGCTTTCTGTGTTTTCCGTGAAGCTGAAGCCGATGGTGCCATACGATGCCATCGCGATCTATGTGCAGCGCGACAATGAGCTGGTGCCGGAGTACGTCAACGGCGATAACTACCGCCTGTTCAATTCTTTACGCATTCCTCTGGGGCAGGGGCTCTCGGGATGGGTGGCGCAGAATAAGAAGCCGATCGTGAACGGGAATCCTTCGGTCGAGCCCGGATATTTGAATGATCCCAGCAAGTTCAGCACGCTGCGCTCGGCGCTGGCGGTTCCGCTGGAGGGTGTATCCGGCGTGATTGGCGTGCTCGCGCTGTATCGCGCCGAGCGCGACGCCTTCACTTCCGACAACCTGCGCATTCTGCTGGCGGTGAGCAGCAAGATGGCGCTGTCGATCGAAAACGCACTTAAATATCAGCAGGCGGAAAATTCGGCGACCACCGACTATCTCACGGGATTGCCCAATGCGCGGTCGCTGTTCCTGCAGCTCGAGAGGGAACTGGCGCGCTGCAAGCGCGATAACTCGTCGTTGACCGTGATGGTCTCCGACATGGACGGCTTCAAGCAGATCAACGACCGGTTCGGCCATCTGGAAGGGAATCGCGTGCTGCGGCTCTTTGCCCAGGCGTTGAAAGAGAGTTGCCGCGAGTATGACTACGTGGCGCGCATGGGGGGTGACGAATTTGTAGTGATCGCTCCGGGCCTGCCCACTGAGGCGGCTTCCAAGAAAGCGCAACAGCTTCGCGTTTTGGCCAAGCAGGCGGGATTCGATGTTTGTGGAGAGGAAATTCTTTCGGTCAGCCTGGGGCAGGCCGTGTACCCCGAAGACGGGGAGGATGCCGAGAAACTTCTCGCGCAAGCCGACCGCCGCATGTACGTGGAAAAGCAGAAGCAGCTTTCCTACAAGGATCGCCGCCTGCATCCGCGTTTAAAGTGCCGGGTCACGATCGAATTGAAGTCCGAAACCCAGGGAACTCCCTTGTACGCCAATCTCACCGATGTCAGCATTGGTGGCTGCTTCGTGGAAACCAGCAATATTCTTTCTCCGGGAACCAACCTGACTCTCAGCTTCTCGATGGAAGATGGCACGCTAACGGCCGAAGGGGTGGTGGCGCGAATCGACCCCGGCGTGGGGGTTGCCGTGCAGTTCAAGGAAACCAACCGCGAGGGCCGCGAGAAGATGCTGAAGATTCTAGAGTACGTGCAGAAGACGACCACGTTTTACAACAACCGCTATTTCGAAGGTCTGCTGAAGCGCTGAGACGCTGGGACCCTGAGAAGCTGAGATTGGTCATGTGGGGACAGCCGCCTCGGCTGTCCGAGCGAAGCGCAGCTTCGCAGTCGAAGCCCCGCGGAACCTGTTACGGCATCCACCTACCGCCGTTTCCGGACTCCCCTTGAACCGCGCCCTCCGCACCCTTAAACTGAAGACATGCACGTTCACTCTCACGGCGGGGGCGGGAGCACCACCAAGGTGCTGAAGATTTCGCTGGCCGTGACCCTGGCCTATATCGCGCTGCTGGTGGTGGCCGGCATTCGCGCCCACTCGCTGGCTCTGCTTTCCGAGGCTGGACACAATCTCTCCGACTTTCTCGCGCTGTTGCTTTCGCTGGTCGCGGTCTATTTGCAATCGCGCCCGGCCAGCCCTACCAAGACCTACGGCTACCATCGTGCCGGAGTGCTGGCTGCTTTGGTGAACGCTACGTCGCTGGTTGCGGTTTCGTTTTTTATTTTCTACGAGGCGTTCCGCCGATTGCAGCATCCGGAGCATGTGCAGGCTGCGGTGATGATGTGGGTTGCGGGCGCGGGCGTGGTGATGAACGGCGTGATCGCGTTGATGTTGTACCGCTCGTCGCGGGGCTCGGGAGGCGACGTCAACATCCGCAGCGCATTGCTGCACGAAGTCGGCGACACGCTCTCGACGGCCGCTGTGATCGTGGGTGGCTGGGTCATCCTGGTGACGGGAAATTATTGGGTTGATTCCGCGCTGTCTTTTGGGATCGGAGCTTTGATCCTGTGGTCGGGCTACGGAATTGTCCGCGAGACGCTGAACATTCTGCTCGAAGGCACGCCACGCGGCGTGAAACTGGAATTGGTTGAGACCGCCATCCGTTCCATTGATGGTGTCAACGACGTGCACGATCTGCACTGCTGGAGTATCGGATCGGAGACGCGCGCGCTCTCCTGCCACATCGCGATTGCTGATATCCCGCCTTCGGCGAGCGAACGTATCCTGCGCGACGTGAAAGACCGTCTGCACCATAACTTCCGCATCGACCACACGACCATCCAGTTTGAGCACGTGGTGTGCGAAGTGGCGCACGGGTGCGTGATTCCCGTGGCGGAGAGCGAAGAAGAACACCACCACCACAGCCACTGAGGGCCGTCTGCGGCGGTCCTGAAACGTTAAGCTTTTGCCAGTGAAGGAATTTCACTGACTCTGTTTTTCGTAGATCTCCCGGGCCCGTTCAATCGTGTCCGCCTCTTCCGGAGACTTATCCGGCCGCAGCCGCACAATCCTCGGGAATCGCAGAGCATATCCGCTCTCGTGGCGGTCCGACTTCATCATGTTGTTGAACGCTACTTCCAGCACGATCTTCGGCTCGACGACGCGGCGGGAGCCTTGATCGTCGATTGTGTGTTCCAGGAACCACTGTGTCATCTCGGCGATTTCGACGTCGGTCAATCCTGAATATGCTTTGCCGATGTTTACCAGCTTGTCTTTGTCACGGTCCCACACGGCGAAAGTGTAGTCGCTGAGCACGCCCACGCGTTTGCCGTGGCCGTACTCGACCGCGGTGACGACCACGTCGAGCGTGGCCAGTTCGCGCTTCATCTTCAGCCATGACTTTCCGCGTTTGCCGGGGGTGTAAGGCGAGTTCAGATCTTTGATCATCAGGCCTTCGTTGCCTCGCGCCTGCGCGGCGGCGAAGAGCGCTTCCAGTTCTTCCGGGGTCGCCGCTCGAAATACCGACGCGCGGATGACAGCTGCCTGCGCCCCGATTTCCGGATCTCCGGCGGTGAAGGCTAATGTGCCTTGCGTGCCTTTTCTCCGCGGCACAGTGTGTCCGTTGTTATCGCTTTTTCTTTTTGCGATGAGCAGTTCGTCCAGAATCCGCGCTCGCTCGCGCAGCGGACGATCGATCAGCAAGTCGCCACCTGCATACAGGACATCGAAAACCAGGTACGCGACTGGGATCTCGCGCAGCATTTTCTCGCTGACTTTCTTTCGCCCGAGGCGCTGCTGCAGGACGCTGAAGGGGCGGGCTTGGCCGGCATGTTCGGAAGCGTGCTCGGCGGTCGATAGGCTCTGCGTCTCCGCTTGTGCGGGACGAGCCTTCTGGGCCGCCTCGGGTTCGTGGTTGCGGCTAAGGCTGGCAGCTGGCGCTGCCGTGGCGGGCAAGAGTGCCCGCCCTACACGTTCGGATTCGCTATAGCTCCAGGCTACTATTTCGCCATCGAGGATCGCATCGTGCGGCAGGCCCGCTAAT
>Ga0302325_10033763_pt1 | contig 10477 bp, 9 predicted proteins | sample Palsa_T0_2_FD_201948 | JGI IMG/M metagenome (GOLD analysis project Ga0302325, IMG submission 201948) | Peat permafrost microbial communities from Stordalen Mire near Abisko, Sweden - Palsa_T0_2 | ecosystem: Environmental > Terrestrial > Soil > Palsa > Peat permafrost | place: Sweden: Abisko...
ATGGCGTGGCAGAAAGTATGTAGACGCCCCCGCGGATCAAGCGCAGGACGATCGGTTGCGGCAAAAACGACGCCAGATGTGCCAATGGTTGCGCTCACTGCGCCGGGCGCAACGATGCCCATACCCGTGGCTCCAGCAGCCTGATCGCCGGCGCCGGCTACCACCGGCGTTCCCAGCTTTAGCCCGGTGGCCGCCGCGCCTTCCGCAGATACATTTCCGCAGACATCCGGCGATTCGAAAAGCGCCGGCAACAGCCGCTCATCAATTTCCGCGGCGGCAAGCATTTCGTGCGACCACCGGCGGTGGGCCACATCCAGCATCAGTGTTCCGGAAGCATCCGCCATGTCGATCGCGCGCTCCCCGGTGAGGCGAAAACGCACGTAATCTTTGGGCAGCATCACTGAGCGAGTCCGGCTCCAGTTTTGCGGCTCGTTCTGACGCACCCAGAGAAATTTTGTAAGCGTGAAATTGGTGAGTGCAGGATTGCAGGTGAGCTCAATGATGCGGCTGGCGCCGATTTTCTCATTCAACTCCGTACACTGATCCTGGGTGCGTACATCACACCAGATCAGCGCGGGACGTACGACGCGGTCCTGATCGTCCAGCATTACCGCGCCATGCATCTGTCCGGAAAGCCCAACGCAACTGATGTCGTCCGGACTCAGCTGAGCTTGGGCGAGCGCTTTGCGAATCGCGATACATCCCGCCCGCCACCAATCTTCAGGATGCTGCTCGGCCCAACCGATCCGCGGTGAGGCAAACGGTGCGTGCTCCTCGGTCGCGGAGGCCAGCACCCGGCCTTGCTCGTTCATAATCAGGGCACGAGTCCCGCTCGTGCCAACGTCGATACCGAGTGTGTTCACGACTTTCCTCCGAAGTCTCGCTAGAAACTCTCGCTAGGGACGGTACAGTAAACATCCAGTGAATTCCAATTGCAATGGATTCGCTAACTACGCCGTCCTTGCTCATGGCCCATACCAACGCGCGTTCGGCATCCAGGATGTTGGTAGCCCTGACCGGAGCGGCCCACTGGTGTGTTCATTTGGCGCGATCAGCGTCCCACGACCAAGCAACGCGCTATTCGGTTGTTGCGTCCTAATCCTCGAGGTTTCACGCGCGGCGAAACCGAATCCCGAATCCTTATGGAGTGTTGAGATTGGGTTTGGGGCCCGCCGCCAGGACTGGCTGCGCCACCACATGAACCGCATTGCTGAAAACCGCGGTTTCCAGCCCCCGCGGGCACTGTCGCTCCTGGTAGCGACGCTGGTGCTGCTGGGTGTGGGCACGCTGTACGCGCAACAGCCAACAATATCCGCCGAGACAAACCAAACGAAATTAGCGACTCGCCTAGATCAAGGCTGCGTTAACCAGGGCAGCGATTCGCGCGTGGGCGCGCCGGTAGTGTGCTGGGCGCAGCGCCACCTATCATGGAAGTCGGATCACCAGCCACCTTTCCTGTTGATCGGAAGGACCGAGGGTACGAGCGTCGGGCTCGCATGGCCGCCGTACCTCGTCTATAACTCGCCCGATCGAAGCGGACGTTGGCGCATGTTCCGCATCGGCTTTCGCTACGATCGCGACTGGCGCGGCTACATTTTCCCCACCGCGGCATGGAAACGAGTTTCGAACCCCTTACGATATTAAGCCGATATTCCGGTGGCGGTTCGTTTCGACATTTTTTGGAATTCTCACCGCGATGCAATGCGTTCCTTCACCTGTTTGGAGAGCGCCTGCATCTGCTCGTTGGTGGCGCGGACCTCCCCGTCGAGAACGACGATGAGCCGCCCCGAACCACCATCCTTGAATTGCGCATTCTGAATCGTAGCGTAGCCCTGGATTGCGGGAGGAAGCGTTGCGCTAAGGTTGGTGCCTTTTTGCATCGGAGACAGGACCGCGGTTCGGATCTTGTCGCGCAGCATCTCGCCCAGGTTCCCCGAACGCAGCAGTTCGCCCAGCGAACCATCCGCCTCGATCGAACCCACTTCCGGCACCAGCCGCAGTTCGGTGTTGTTGTTTTCGACGGCCGGGGTGAGCTTCATCTGCATGACCGCGTTACCGCCAACCACCTTCTTATTTTCCTGTTTCCCAAACACCTTGGCGCACGCCCAGCGCTCGTAATGCAGTTGAACAACCACCTGGCTAGCGGGATCCACAGGAGTGAGCGTGGCATTCTGAATGGCGATGCGGTCCCCGCAGCGGTCGTCCTTATCCAGCGCCGCGCTAAGCAGGCCGGTCATGTTCTGCTGCAGGTCCGCAAGGTCGGCGGTGAGTTCCAGATGCAGGATGTTCACACCGCGTTCCTTTGCCCGCACGGTAAGAAGTGCCGAGGCGGTAATCGCGACCTGCTGGTCTTTGATCTTCAAGGGGATCTTCACCGGGGGAATCTTGAACGTTAAGTTCTGGTCGCTCGCATAAATCGGCGATGCTCCGGCAACCAAGACCACCGCAAGCACCGCACAGCCGCGCCTAAAACAATTGTACTTGGCAGGCAACGTGGTGCGGCTTGAATATTGGCGAGCGGACGGCAACGCCAGAATCAAACGAAACCGTCGCAAAATGTTCTTTGGCACAGTTCGATAGACTCCTCGAGCTCTTCGCGTCATTCTTTGTGCGTTGTTCTCTTGGGTCGATGATCGCGCGCATGCATCGGTTGCCTGTGAAGCTCAGTTCACCAAGTAGTGATGAGCAACCTAGGACCCGCTCCGGCGCGTCACATCCTATGTGGGACCGCACGCCGGCGCAATCCAGACGCAAAACTTCAAAGCAATAATACTGGAAACGGCGCAGTGCACGGCCAACGCAAGACACGAGGAAGATACGAGGCTCTCATGATGAACAAGCAAAAGCTGGCATGCTTTATGCTATTTCTCTTGCCGCTTGGAATTGGCTGGACCGCGGTATCCGCGCTGCCCTCCGAGGTCGCCGAGCCTGGGCCGGTCCCTGTAAGCATGGTGGTATCGCTGGAAGCGAAGCACGGCGGCGAGATCCCAATAATCAACCGCGAGGATGTGCGCGTGACTCAAGGGAAAACTCGACTTCGGGTAACCGACTGGGTCCCGCTTCAAGGCGATCAAGCGGGCCTAGAACTGTTTGTGCTTTTGGACGATGGAAGCAATTCCACCGTCAGTTTGCAATTCAACGACTTGCGTCAATTCATGGACGCCCAACCGGCCACCACCGCGATCGGGGTCGGATACATGCAGAACGGCAGCGTCGAGATTGTTCAGAACCTCACCCAGGACCACGCGCAGGCAGATAAGGCTCTGCGCATCCCGCTCAGCTCTTCCGGTGTAACGGGGAGTCCGTATCTCTCGATTTCCGATTTGGTGAAGCACTGGCCATCGAGTGCGGTGCGGCGGGAGATTTTCGCGGTATCGAGCGGCATCGATTCGCTCTACGGTGGCGCGGACGATCCGTATTTGGCCAGGACGATCCAGAAAGCACAGCAAGCCGGAATCCAGGTCTACGCAATCTATGCGTCCGGGGCAGGACATTTCGGTCACAGCTACTGGAGATTCAACTGGGGCCAGAATAACCTCTCGCAGCTCACCGATGAAACGGGCGGCGAGTTCTATGTCCAGGGTTTCGAAACGCCGATTGCTTTCAAACCTTTCCTGGATCAGTTTGCGGATCGTCTCACCCATCAATACCGCCTCACATTTCTCGCTAAGCCTAACAAGAAAGCGAGTTATCAGCGGGTCAAGTTGGAAACGGAAGTGCCGAATGCGGAGCTGGTCGCAGCGGATAATGTTTACGTGCCGGCCGCAAAATAATTCGGAAAATTCCCGCTCAGGTTGGCGGATTTAACTCCGGATCTTTGGCTACCGCTGCCGCGCTAAAGCGCGCTTGCACCGCCATCCCGACCAACGTTGCGATCAGGATCGCGGGGTATAGCTGTCCAATAAGCGCTTCGGCGATGGCCAGCGAGCGCGCAACGCGAGCTACTGGATATGCGTCCCCGTAACTTAGGGTGGTGAGGGTCGCAAAGCTGAAGTACAGCAAACGCGCCGGTTCACCTGTGGAAATACCCGCGAAGGAGGATTGGAAGTGAATTGCTTCCGGGTCCTCTACCATCAGCAGCTTGTAAGCGAAGGCCCAGGTGACGCCGATCAATAAGTAGGCAGCCACTCCGCCCATCACCCGATGCACATTCACCGGACCGGGAAGAAATGTCTGCTTGAGGGTCATCACCACGAGTATGGCCGTGCCGGCCACCTTCAGCGCGGTGTCCCAGCCCCTGGGGCTGAACGAAGGGTCGAATTCGACGAGTAGGTCCGCCGTAAATTCCAGGATGGTGAGCGTGATAATGAGATACGTCAGTGCCGGTTTGCGGACCGTCGCGATGGCCCCGGAAAGGAGCATGAGCGCGAAAACCAGGTCGATTGCAATTCGTCCTGGGCGCGAAAAGCCAACCATCGGAACGAAAATCGTCATGATCACCAGAAATGCGAGGAAGAAACTAAGAAATCGATCCTCGCGCCAGAAAATAGGCAACCACCGCTTTGTCTGTGCGTCATCCACCTTATTTCCTCCCTTCGTTTGTAATCCATCTCGTTGACTTTCGCCGAGGCCCAGGCAAAGCAAACCATCGAGACCTGGCCTGATGCCCATACCACCTGCAATGCAGAATGGTACACGGGTATGTTGACCGGGGGCACGTTTATGGCCCGCCTGGCGGAAAAGGGCGCTACCCCCACGACGCCGACGCTTGGCCGCCCTTCAGGCTCACCGCTAGCGGCATCAGTGGTGTACTTACCCCTCACAGCCAGCGAAGGTAGGTATTGTCATGGTGAAAACATTCGGGCAAAATCTTGCGAGCATCGTGGGCCCGGTTGAAAAACAAAGAAATTGGGGAAGTGACAAGCCGGTTCCGTGGGCCCGTGTTCCTCGATGTAAGCACTTGGACGCAAAACCGCACAGGCGCGATGTCATCCGCCACCTTGGATAAAATATGAAACATGTGCGAGCCTTGGCAATCGTTCTTACCGCTGTGATTGTTGACGTCTGGCTGGCCTATTCAGGTCCCGGCGCCGTTGATTCGCTCAGCTTATTCGTGCTCCTGGGAGTCCTGACGTCACTCGCCCTGTTCTTCGACGGAATTCTTCGCGCGGCGCTGCCGAATCCAGCGACGCGCGCGGCAGCGTTGCTCGCCGTTGTGCTTCTGGGCGTGCATCCGTCGAACGCGGATTTGCTCCGCAGCCCCGGCGACGTCCGACCCTTGCTTGGCCTGTTGGGAGTTGCCTTGGGTCTGGCGCTGTATCAGCACAAGTTCGCGGGATGGTTGGGTTGGGTCTATCTGGCGCCGGTCGCCGCGGCTGCACTGTGCGATCGCGTGGCGCTAAGCTTTGTTCTATTGCTGCTCGCATACAAATTGCTTTTCGAAGAGAGCCCTTCCTGGAAATCGGTTCCGCGAATTCTGGCCCAATGTATTCCCGCGGCTCTGTTAAGTCTGCTGGTGCTGGTGATCCCGGGCGCGGCGGGTTCTGCGACGGGATGGGAGCCCGGATCCGCGATCGGTGCGCTGCTCACCTTTGTGAATCCAGACTATGCGCCGGCTGACCCATTCCCGAGCGCGCTGGCATTGGCGATTCTGGCGGCACTCGTCGGAATTGCAGCGTGGGCAAGCCGGCGTCCCACCACGCGGCCGCTCGCTTTCGGGATCGCATGGTTTGTGATTATGCTTTTCGCCGCTCCGAATCAATTCCTGTGTGCGTATGCGGGCTTGGCACTCGTCGCGGGATGGGCCGTGGCCGAGATTCTTACCCTGGTGCGCGGACCACGCCGGTGGCTGGTCACAGCGAGTTGCGCCCTGCTGTTGGCGGCTTGCGGCTCGTCCACCACGCAGAAGAATGACGCTTCCAAGGCCGCATCCGCGGCCGCCGAGTCTGGAGGTTCGAGCGCGGACACACTAGTTTCGCCGGCCATGACCGCTCAGCAGTGGTTGGCTCTTTCCCTGTACGCCTACAACCACAAACGGTTTCTGGAATCCTTGGCGGCGGCTCAAACCGCGTTGAAGTTGCAGCCGAACTATCCGGAAGCGGAGAACAATGTCGCCGCGGCATATTCGGCGCTACACCAGTGGGATTTATCGATCGGCGCGGCGCAAGAAGCTCTGCGCTTGAAGCCCGACTTTCCTCTGGCACGAAACAACCTGAACTGGGCGATGGAGCAGAAGCGACTTGGAGCGCATTAGGCAACTCCGGGCGCGACAGCGTTGCATCGCTTGGATCATGCTGGCCGCCGCACTCGGCGTTGGGTGTGCGTTGCGGATAGCGCATCTGGGCGGCGTCGAGCACTACAGCCCAGACGAGAACTTCTACACCTATTTCGCGGCGCAAATTGCCGATCACGGCCCGGGCGCCATGCGCCCTGAATTCGCTAAATATAACGGCGACTCGGTGCTGTGGAACTACCCGTCGCCCACCCGCATCGGGCACTTGCCCTTTGTTGTGGCGGCCATGGAAATTGGCGGCGTAAGGGATCAAAGCGCCGGCGTTGCGGCCTCCTTCATCTTCAGTTGCATGTCGTTATTCCTGCTCGCGTGGATCGGAGTCCGGTTCTTCAACCCCTGGGTGGCTATCGCGGCGGTGGCCTTTCTTGGTTCGTCGGTGGGCGAACTGGGGATGTCGCGGCGAGCGTGGCAGGATAGTCCGTTCGGCTTCTTTGGGCTTCTTGGCGTCTACCTTACGTGTGCGATCATCAGCAATCCGCGGCGGATTTGGCCTTATCCGGCGTTCCTCGCTGCCGGCGTAATGAGCCTGCTCACCAAACAGACCGGGGTAATCTCCTATGGCGTGTGCGCGATCTGGCTCCTGGGCTACCTGATCTTCGGTCTCCAATGGTGGCGAGAAGCAATCCTGCTCGCGCTCGGGGGAATCGCTTCGATTGCGGTCACGTTGGGTGTGTGGAGTATGTTGGCTGGTAGCATGTCGGTGGCGCTTTTGGCTGCGACTCACTCCATCCATCCCACCAGCCTCGGGCTCGACTATCTCGAGTACTGCTGCACCGGTCCCTGGTATCACTTTTTCTATTTGTTGTGGATTGTGGGCCCGCTCCCGGCGGTGCTGGCGCTTTTTGGCGCTGCGGTGAGCCTGTTTCCGCGGCGATTGCTTCCACGAGTTGGCGGTACGGGCGCCCTCGCTGAACCGAGCTGCGCGCCGATCGCGGCATGGATGACCATCGGCTTCTTCGCTTACGCAGCCCTTTACCCGGGCATGCAATGCCTGCGCTACATCAGCCCCGCGGACGGCACTTTTGCCCTGCTCGCGGCACTCGGGCTATGGTACTTGCTGGCTTTGGCGCGCCGAGCGATGTCCCGAACCGACCATCGATTGCTGGTGGTACTCGCGGTGCTCGGCGTGGTGATTGCGGGAGCGCGGGATTACCGCATTTTCACTTCTGTGGTGGTAGGCAGCGGCATGCCTGATTTATCGGTTACCGATATTCTCAAGGTGATGAACCGCTGATTCGCCAAGCGATACACCGTCCTCCGGATCGCAGGACAATCGCTGAGATGAGCGGCGTATGGTCGAAATTGGCGAACCTGTGGGTGATGGATTAGCTAATTCTCAGAAGAGAGGAATTGAACCCCTGACCCGATGGTGCCAGAATTGGGATTCGGCACAGCGGTTAATTCCTGTGCACCAGATTGTGGACGCGTTCAGGTCTGCGCGACAAGACCAGATCGATCGTCGGAAGCTCGCGCACGGTGCTGCAGGCAGGCCCTACAATTGTGGCAAAGCATAACGGCCATCATGAGCAACCAAGCAATCACGTCCAATGTGCGGAGCGTTCGCTCCCGAAGGCATTCCCATGCTTAACGGAAAGCGAATCGCGGTGGTGATGCCCGCGTACAATGCGGCGAAAACGTTGGAGGGTACCGTCCGGGAACTCCCCGAGATCGTGGATTTCAAGATCCTGGTCGATGACTTCAGCTCGGATGAGACGGTGGGGGTGGCCAAGAAGTTAGGACTACAGGTCTTTCAGCACGGCCAAAATTACGGCTACGGCCGGAATCAGCAGACGTGCTATCGCGAAGCGCTGGCCGCCGGTGCGGACATCGTGGTGATGGTCCATCCGGATTATCAGTACACGCCGTTGCTGGTGACCGCAATGGCCAGCATGATCGCGTACGACGTCTATGACGTGGTGTTGGGTTCCCGCATCATCGGGGGCGGTGCGCTGAAAGGTGGCATGCCGGTTTACAAGTATGTCGCCAACCGGCTGCTCACTGCGTTTCAGAATCTCTTGACCGGCGCCAAATTGTCCGAGTATCACTCCGGCTATCGCGCGTTCAGCAAGGACGTGTTGATGAACCTCCCTCTTCTCGAGAATTCCGACGATTTCGTTTTCGATAACCAGATGCTCGCGCAGTGCATTTACTTCAGCTATCGCATCGGTGAACTCTCCTGCCCTACCAAATACTTCGACGAGGCTTCTTCCATCAATTTCTCCCGCAGCGTCAAGTATGGTTTCGGAGTGTTGGGCACCACCATAAAATGCCGCTTGCAAAAAATGGGCCTCGCCCACTATCGCTTTTTCAGCACCGCCGGCCGGAAGTTGATGCTGGATTACTATGCTCCTACCTCGGCCAGTAACACCGAGGATGAAAAACGGGCGCGCGTCCTGTCATGAAAGGCGTGGTTCTGGCAGGGGGCACCGGTAGCCGTCTCAATCCGCTCACACGAGTCACCAACAAACATCTGCTCCCGATCGTAAATAAGCCCATGATTTACTATCCGATTGAAACCCTGGTGAACGCCGGGATTCACGAAATATTGCTGGTCACCGGAGGCAAGAATGCCGGGGATTTTCTGCGTCTGCTGGGAAACGGCCGGGAATTTGGGCTGAAGCATTTGAATTACACGTATCAAGAGGGAGAAGGCGGAATCGCCGCGGCGCTGGGCTTGGCCGAATTTTTTGCGTCAGGCGAACCGATTTGCGTCATTCTCGGCGACAACATCATCGAGACGAATATTTATGATGCGGTGAAGAGCTTTCACAGCCAAAAGGACGGCGCCAGAATTCTGGTGAAAAAAGTGACCGATGCGCAGCGGTTCGGCGTGGCCGAGATTCGCGATGGGCGCGTGGTGGGTATCGAGGAGAAGCCGAAGTCTCCCAAGTCAAATCTTGCGGTGGTCGGAATTTATCTCTACGACGCGACCGTATTCGAAAAAATTCGCCGCCTGAAACCCTCCGGCCGCGGCGAACTCGAAATCACCGACGTCAACAATTTTTACATCGAGGAAGGCAAACTCACCTATACCCTCCTGGACGGTTGGTGGACCGACGCCGGAACTTTTGAATCTCTGTTACACGCGAACAATCTCGTGGCGAAGACCGGGGCCAACAACATGGTCCGGAAAGCGGTCGCGGAAAAATCGCCGCGCGGGAAAGTGGCGCGATGAAGATTCTGGTCACCGGTGGAGCGGGGTTCATTGGGTCGAATTTCATTCGTCATGTGCTGGCCAACCGCCCCGAGATCGGCGTGGTCAACTTCGACAAGCTGACCTACGCGGGAAATTTGGCCAACCTGGAATCGGTCGCGAATCATCCGCAGTACCGGTTTATCAAAGGCGATATTTGCGACGCTCCCGCGGTGGAGTCTGCGATTCGCGGCTGCGACACGGTGGTGCATTTTGCCGCCGAGTCCCACGTCGATCGCAGCATTTACGAGCCCGCGCAGGTGGTGGAAACCAACATCACCGGAACGTTTGTGATGCTGCAGGTGGCGCGAAAAGCCAACGTGGACCGCTTCGTGCACATATCCACCGACGAGGTGTACGGCGACCTGCCGCCGGGGAAATCTTCGGACGAAACCCCGATGCTCCGCCCGAGCAGCCCATACTCCGCATCGAAGGCCGGGGCGGACCTTCTGGTCGGTTCGTTTGTCAGAACCTACGGATTCCCGGCCGTAATCACTCGATCGTCCAACAACTACGGCCCATTCCAGTTTCCTGAGAAATTTCTTCCGTTGATGATCTCGAATGCCCTCGAAAACAAGCCCTTGCCGATATACGGCGACGGCAAACAACAAAGAGATTGGCTGCACGTGGAAGACAACTGCCGCGGAATTCTCACCGTGCTCGAGCGCGGCCGAATCGGAGAGGTCTATAACATCGGCGGAGACGACGTGGAAGAGAACCTGACCATCGCTCGCCAGTTGCTTCGCGTGCTCTCCAAGCCCGAGACTCTTTTATCCTATGTGAGCGACCGCCCCGGTCACGACCGCCGCTATGCGCTCGACTGCCGCAAGATCGCTGGTGAATTGGGCTGGAAGCCTCGCATCGCTCTCGCGGACGGTCTTCGGCAAACGATCGAATGGTATCAGACGAACACTGCGTGGGTAGCCGCCGTTCGCGGCGGCGAGTACCGTTCCTACTACAAGAAGTATTACGAAGAGCGCGACACTGCCCTTCCCCAAGCCGGACGGGCGGACCGATAGCCGGTTCCGGGGACTGAGGACATTTGTTAAAAC
>Ga0302325_10033767_pt1 | contig 10476 bp, 8 predicted proteins | sample Palsa_T0_2_FD_201948 | JGI IMG/M metagenome (GOLD analysis project Ga0302325, IMG submission 201948) | Peat permafrost microbial communities from Stordalen Mire near Abisko, Sweden - Palsa_T0_2 | ecosystem: Environmental > Terrestrial > Soil > Palsa > Peat permafrost | place: Sweden: Abisko...
GGCGACATGCTGGGCAGGCGCAGAGGGAGCGAGGGCGCGCGGCGCTGGACCGTCGGCCTCGTCCTGCTCGCCTTCCTGCTGCAGGGCCTGACGCCCACCGGGTTCATGGTGGCGCGGGAGGGCGGCCGGGCGACCTTCGCCATCTGCACCGGCCACGGCGCGGCCCACTCCCTGTCCGACCTCGCCGGCGATCCCGCCAAGGCGCCGAAGTCCCGGCCTGACGCACCCTGCGCCTTCGCCGGCCACGGCGTCGGCGCCGCGCCGCCCATCGTCGCCCTGATCGCCAGCCCGATCGCGACGCCCGCCGCGCCGCCAGCCACGGCCGCGCGCTTCGACCTCGCCCCTGGCCGCGGCCTCGCCGCGCCGCCGCCGCCCTCGCAAGGCCCGCCCACCCTCAGCCTCTGAAGCGTCCGACGCGCGGGGCGGCCAGGCGCCGCCGCGCGCCTTCATTCGCCAGGGCCGATCCCGCGCGGACTGCGCCCGAGGGGCTGCGGACAGTTTTCGGCGTTGGCCTCGTGGCCCTCGCCGCGGCGCTCGCCACCCAGGCCTGCGCCGACGATGCCGGCGCCGAGGCCGACGCCGCCGCCGCCACGGTTTCCGAGATCGTGGTGACGGCGTCCCGCGCCGACCTGCTCGGCCAGGCCATGACCGCCAGCCAGGGTTCGGTGACCAAGGCGGCCGTCGACCTGCGGCCGATCTACCGCATCGGCCAGCTCTACGAGACCATCCCGGGCCTGGTGGTCACCGTGCACTCAGGCGAGAGCAAGGCCAACCAGTACCAGCTGCGCGGCTTCGACCTCGACCACGGCACCGATTTCGCCAGTTTCGTCGACGCCATGCCGGTGAACCGCGGCACCAACGCCCACGGCCAGGGCTATTCGGACCAGAACTTCCTGGCCCCGCAGATCGTCAGCGGCCTCGACTACACCAAGGGGCCCTACTACGCGGCGATCGGCGATTTCGGCGCGGTCGGTTCGGCGCACGTGCATCTGGTCGACGATCTGCCGGCCCAGGTTTCCGTGAGCGCCGGCACGCTGCGCGATTTCGAGGGCTTCGTCGGCGGGACCGACCACATCGACGACAACGACCGCATCTGGGGCGCCCTCGACCTTGGCCACCTCGACGGGCCCTGGTCTCCGCCCAGCGATTTCAACAAGATCAACGCCGCGGCGCGGTTCAGCCACGGCGACGACGCCGACGGCTACAGCCTCACCGGCATGTACTACCAGAGCGCCGGGCGCCTGGAGACCGACCAGTCGGTCGACGCCGTCTCCGAGGGGCTGATCGGACGCTACGGGGTGCTCGACCCCACCGACCACGGCGCCTCGCTGCGCGCCAGCCTCTCGGGCCACTACGGCGCCTCAGGGAACGGCTGGGCATTCAGGGCCAACGCCTACGACATCTACAGCACGATGTTCCTGATCAACAATTTCACCCACTTCCTGCTGGACCCGGTGAACGGCGATCAGGAGCGGCAGTACGAAGAGCGCAACGTCCTCGGCGGCGACGCGGCGCTGACCCTGACCAAGACCGTCTTCGGCCTGCCCACCGAGGCCGTGTTCGGCGTGCAGGAGCGCTGGGACGACGTCTATGTCGACCGCGAGCACACGCTGCGCGGGGCCATTGACCTCGACTATTGCGAGGCCCCGGCGCTGCCCGGCGGAGGTCTGCCGGCGGGGCTGCTGCCGCCGCCAGCCGACACCCCCGCCGGTGCGCTCAACGACGGCGGCAATGGTGTCGCCTACGCCGCCGTTGGCGGGGCCTGCAACGCCGACCGCGTGCATCTGAACGACCTCGGGGCCTACGCCGAGCTCACCGTCCACTGGACCGGGTGGCTACGCACCGTGGTCGGCTTCCGCGAGGAGGATTTTGACGCCTTCGACCACAGCCTGACCCAGGTCCCCAGCTTCAGGGGATCGACCAGCCAGACCCTGCCGCAGCCGAAGGGCAGCCTCGTTCTCGGTCCCTGGCTGCAGACGGAGCTCTATCTCAGCGCCGGTCGCGGCTTTCACTCCAACGACGTGCGCGGGGTCTTCGGCACCGTCGGGCTGGAGGGCCTGACGCCCACCGCCGGCCCGACGCCGCTGCTGGCGCCGACCACCGGCGAGGAAGTCGGGCTGCGCAGCAACCTGATCCCCAAGACTTCGATCCAGATCGCTGTGTTCCAGGAGGATTTCAGCTCCGAGCTGGCGTTCGACGAGGACCAGGGCCAGGACCAGCCCACCGCCCCCAGCCGCCGGCAGGGGGTGGAAGTCTCCGGCGAGTACCGGCCGTTCAGCTGGATCGAGTTCAACACCGACCTCGCATTCACCCACGCCCGTTACCAGGGCTCGCTGGCCACCCTCCAGAACGTCTTCCAGCTCGACGGGCCGTTCATCGCCAACGCCCCCAGCTTCACCGGCTCGGCCGGCGTGCTGGTCGACCACCTGGGTCCCTGGTCCGGCAGCCTGCAGTGGCGCGACCTGGGTCCCTACTCGGTGAGCGACGGCGACCCGTTCCCGCGCGATGCGGGCTACAGCGAGTTCAACCTCGACATCGGCTACAAGGTCAGCCCGCGGCTGAAGCTGCTGCTCAGCATCTTCAACCTCCTCAACACCAGGGCCAACGCCGCCGCCTTCGACTACGAGTCCCAGCTGACGCCCAGCTCGCAGCCGGTCACCGGCCTCCAGGTCCACCCTCTGGAGCCCATTTCGGCAAGGTTCAGCGCCACGGCGACGTTCTGAGGGCGCTGGAGCGGGCTGGGGCTGCCCTGAATCAGTCTCCTCTTCGCGGGTTTGAAGTCACAAAGGATTTGTCATCCCGGAAGCGAGCGCAGCGAGCTATCCGGGACCTACTGTCCACCGCCCGCGCCGAGGAGATCCCGGAACTGCGCCGCTTCGCGGCTGGTCCGGGATGACAGGGCTGTTTCCTGAATGCCACTAAGCGCTACGCAATGTTCTCGCTGCGCCCATCCGGGTATCGCGTGCGGTATTCCACCACCGCCTCCTCCATGGTCAGGAACACCGCGCCGGCCGCGCGCAGCTTGCCGATCAGCGCCTCGAGCATGAGCAGCCGGTGGCCTCGGCCGATGACGTGGGGGTGGAAGGTGTAGGTGAGCACGCCCCAGTCGTAGTGCTCGGCCATGTACTGGTAGTCGGCGAACCAGTTCTGCCCCACCAGCTCGGCGTTCATCAGGCCGGCGTTGGTGGAGGTGGGGGTGCGCATGAACTCGAACACCGGATAGTCGTCCAGCGACCAGCTGATCGGCATCTCCACCAGCGCCGTCTGCGCGCCGCGGCGGATCGGCTCGTGCAGGCTGACCACGTCGCCGTCGCGGGCCTGGTAGGGCAGGTAGTCGTGGCCCATCAGGCTCGAGTCGTAGGTGAAGCCGTGCTTGAGCAGCAGCTCGATGGAGTGGGGGCTGAGGTCCCAGGCCGGCGAGCGGTAGCCGCGGGCGTGGGCGCCGGTGAGCGCCTTGATCGCCGCGTTGCCGCGCACCAGTTCGCGCTCTTCCTCCTCTCGGCCGAGGGTCGCCGGAACCCGGTGGGTCCAGCCGTGGTGGGCGATCTCGTGGCCGGCCTCGAACACGGCGCGGCACGAGGCCGGGTAGGTCTCGAGGGTGTGGCCGGGGATGAACCAGGTGGTGCGGATGCGGAAAGCCCGCGCCAGCGCCAGCAGCCGCTCGGCCGCGACGACGCCGAAGTCGCCGCGCGAGATCATCGTCGGCGTGGTCATCTCCCGGGCGATGGCCGGCGAGGCGTTGTCGTAGTCGAAGGTCAGGCAGACGAAGTGCTGGGACATGAGGCCGCGCCGGTCGGGTTCGCCGCCAGATAGCGCAAAGCCGCCGACGCCGCCACGACGGCCAGTTCAGCGCGTCCGGCGCAGGGTGGCGACGAAGAACCCGTCCGTGCCGGCCCTCCGCGGGGTCAGGCGCAGGAACCCGTCTGCCGTGCGCCAGCGCTCGGCGCCGGCGAGGTCCACGGGCTCGGCGGCGAAGTCCGGATGCGCCGCCACGAAGGCCGCGACGCGGTCCTCGTTCTCCTCGGCGAGCAGCGAGCAGGTGACGTAGATCAGGCGGCCGCCCGGCTTGACGAAGGCCGCTGCGCCGGCCAGCACCGCGTCCTGCTCGGCGATGCGGCGCTCCAGCTGCTGCGGCGTCAGGCGCCACTTTGCGTCCGGGTGGCGCCGCCACGTGCCCGAGCCGGTGCAAGGGCTGTCGACGAACACCAGGTCCATGCGATCGCCAAGGCCGTCCAGGGCCTTGGGATCGATGGGCGAGCGGACCTGCAGGTTGCGCACGCCGGCCCGCAGCGACCGCTTCACCGTCTCGGCGAGGCGCCGGGCGTCGGCGTCGTAGGCGTAGAGCTGGCCGGTGTTGGCCATCGCCGCCGCCAGCGCCAGGGTCTTGCCGCCGCCGCCGGCGCAGAAGTCGAGCACCTGGCGGCCGCGGATGTCGCCCGCGGCGGCCGCGGCGATCTGCGAGCCGGCGTCCTGGACCTCGAAGGCGCCGCGCTCGAACGCCGGCGCGGCTTCCACTGGCGCGGCGCGCTCGCTGGCGGCGGGGGGCGGGATGCGGACGGCGCCGGGCGGGAACGCCAGCGCCTCGGCGTGGAACGGCGCCAGGGCCTTCAGCACTTGCTCCGCATCGGACTTCAGCGAGTTGACCCTGACATCGACCGGCGCGCGGACGGCCATCGCCTGGCCCTCCAGCCCCCTCCCCTCGCCAAAGACGCGCGCCAGCGACCCGTCCACCCAGTCCGGATAGTCGCCCTGGGTCGGCGCCGGCGCATCGTCCAGCGGGATCGGCGCGGCCAGGCGCGAGAGCTCGGTGTCGGTGAGCGGACCCGGCCCGTGCGTCTCTTCGGCGGCCGCGGCCACACGCTCCACGGACCAGCCCCAGAGCAAGCGCAACGTCCCCAGCACCCGCGCCCGGTCGCTCTCCTCGCCCATCATCCAGGCCAGCGAGCGACGGCGGCGCAGCGCGTCGAGCGCCAGGCCGGACACGAACGCCCGGTCCTTGGCCCCGGCGTAGCGCGCCCCCTCGCCCCAGGATTTCAGCGCCAGGTGCGCCGGCTTGTGGCGCGCCTCCATCTCGGCCAGCACCTCGAGCGCCGCCGAGATCCTGCCGCCGTCACGCAACGCCCGGGCTCCCGGCCCGGCGCAGGCGATGCAGGGCCAAGCGGCAAAGTCCCGACATGGCCACCCGGGCCAGTTCGGCGAAGGCGTAGAGGTTCATCCGAGGTCGGCCGCGGCGGCCCTCACACCTGGCTCGGATAGTTGGGCGCCTCGCGGGTGATCATCACGTCGTGGACGTGGCTTTCGCGCAGGCCCGCGCCGGAGATGCGGATGAAGCGGGCTTTGGACTGGAAGGCGGCGATATCTGGGGCGCCGACGTAGCCCATGGCGGCGCGCAGGCCCCCGACCAGCTGGTGGATCACCGGGCCAATCGGCCCCTTGTAGGGCGTCTGGCCCTCGACCCCCTCGGGCACCAGCTTGAGGGCGTCCTCGATGTCCTTCTGGAAGTAGCGGTCGGCCGAGCCGCTGGCCATGGCGCCCACCGAGCCCATGCCGCGGTACGACTTGTAGGAGCGGCCCTGGTAGAGGAACACCTCGCCCGGCGCCTCGTCGGTGCCGGCGAACATCGAGCCCAGCATGGCCGAGGCGGCGCCGGCCGCGATCGCCTTGGCGAGGTCGCCGGAGTATTTGATGCCGCCGTCGGCGATCACCGGGGCGCCGGAGCCCTCGGCCGCCCGCACCGCCTCGGCCACCGCGGTCAGCTGCGGCACGCCGACGCCCGCCACGATCCGGGTGGTGCAGATGGAGCCCGGCCCGATCCCCACCTTCACCGCGTCGGCGCCGGCGTCGATCAGCGAGCGGGCGGCGTCGTAGGTGGCGACGTTGCCGGCGACGATCTGCACCCGGTTGGTCTCGCGGGCGAGGCGGCGGACCGCGTCGGCCACCTGCTTGGAGTGGCCGTGGGCGGTGTCGATCACCACCACGTCGACCCCGGCCTCCATCAGCGCCAGCGAGCGCTCGAAGCCGGCGTCGCCGACGGTGGACGCCGCGCCGACCAGCAGGCGCCCTTGCGCGTCCTTGGCGGCGTTGGGGTGGGCCTCGGCCTTCTCCATGTCCTTGACGGTGATCAGGCCCACCGCCCGGAAGGCCTCGTCCACCACGATCAGCCGCTCGATCTTGTGCTGGCGTAGGAGCCGCCGCGCGTCGGCCTGGCTGACGCCCTCTCGCACCGTGACCAGGCCCTCGGTGGTCATCAGCGCCGCGGCGTTGGCGCTGTCGCCGGATTCGAAGCGCATGTCGCGGTTGGTGAGGATGCCCACCAGCTTGCCGGAGCTCTGCTCCACCACTGGAAACCCGGAGATGTGGCGCTGGGCCTTGATCTCGCGGATCTCGGCCAGGGTGGTGTCCGGATTGATGGTCAGCGGGTTGATCACCATGCCGCTCTCGAAACGCTTGACCTCGCGCACCTGGTCGGCCTGCTCGGCGACCCCCATGTTGCGGTGCAGCACGCCGAGGCCGCCGGCCTGCGCCATGGCGATGGCCAGCCGGCTCTCGGTGACGGTGTCCATGGCCGCGGACACCAGCGGTATGTTGAGCGCGATCTCGCGGGTGAACCTGGTCGCCGTACTGACCTGGGTCGGCATCACTTCGGACGGACCCGGTTCGAGCAAAACATCGTCGAAGGTGAGCCCTTCGCGAATCTCCATGAGACTCTCCGTTTTGCGAGCCGCGTATGCCTGAGGGCCGGCGCAAGGGCAAGCGCCGCGGCCCCGCGGCGCTTTACCTCGGGCCCGGCGCCACCTTAGGTTCGGACCGTGATCGGGATGGCGAGAAGCGGCGTGCGAGTGTTGGCGGCGATGGGCGTGCTGGCCCTGCTGGCGGCCGGCTGCGCGCCCAAGCCGAGGATCTCGCCGGCGGTGCTGGCCTGCACGGCGGCGGCGCCGACGGCGCGGGTGCTGGCGCAGCGGGTGAGCGCCTGCTCGGGCCTGATCGCCACGGCGAAGGGCGACGACCTGCGCATGGCGCTGCGGGCGCGAGGCACGGCCTACCGCCAGCAGGCCAACTACACGGCTGCCCTGCGGGATTTCAACCAGGCGCTCGCGTTGAAAGGGGACGACGCCTCGGCTTTCGACGGCCGGGGGCTAGTGTTCAAGGACCAGGGTGACCTCGCACGGGCCCGGGCCGACATCGAACAGGCGATCCGTTTAGACCCGAACGCGCCCGCAGGTTACAACAACCGCAGCATCGTCGAGCGGCGCCAGGGCGATCTGGCTAGCGCGCTGCGGGACGCGAACCGGGCCATCGAACTCAGCCCGGGAAACGCCAACCCCTGGGCCGAACGCGGCCTGGTCTACCTGGCCAAGCGGCAGTTCGAGCTGGCGGTCGCCGACTTCGCCGACGCGGTGAAGATCGATCCCACCCTCGCCTTCGCCTGGGACGGCGAGGGCGACGCCGAGCGCGGCAAGGGCGATGTCGCCGACGCGCTGCGGGACTACAACCAGGCCTCCACCGCCTATTTCAACACCGAGTACTACCGGCGTGCGATCGGCGAGAGCGACAAGGCGGTGGCGCTGAAGCCGGACGACGCGGAATCGCTCAACAACCGCTGCTGGACGCGGGGCGTCGCCGACATCGAGCTGGATACGGCGCTGGCCGACTGCCAGCGCTCCCTGCAGGTGCGGCCGGGCGACGCCGACACGCTGGATTCGCTGGCCTTCGTGCATTTCCGCCGGGGCGATTTCCAGGTCGCGATCGACGGCTACACCGCGGCGCTAGCCAGGAATCCGAAACTCGCCGCGTCGATGTTCATGCGCGGCGTCTCCAAGCTGCGCGCCGGCGACGCCGACGGCGGCCAGGCGGACATCGACGCGGCCGAGCAGCTGGATAGCGCGGTGGCCGGCGAGTTCGCCAGCTACGGGGTCACCGCCGACACCGGCGGCAAATAGGCCCCGAAGCGGGTCAGCACGTTGCGGGTGATGCGCTCGATGAAGGGGTCGTGGGCGGCCAGGCCGTGGGCCCACTCGGTGGTCCCGCCGTTGAACACCTCGCCGGCGCCGCGGCGGAACGAGGCCATCACCGCGTGGCCGTGCAGCAGCCGCCGCTCGGCGGCGGCGCTGGTGTCGCCGAAAACCTCGCGCAGGACGATGTCGATGTTCTCCGGCGGGATCAGCGGGGCGTAGCCGCGGCCGGCCTCCTCGCCGAACGCCGCCGGGGCGACGGCGATGATCTCCAGGTTCTCCGGCACGCCGAGGGTCGGGACCGGCGCCAGGCGTCCATCGTCGCCGAAGCTGAAGCGGCAGCCGTCGTTCTCGTAGCCGAGCAGCGGCAGGCCGGCGCCGATGACGTCGCCGTAGAACAGATCCGCGCCTTCCAGCGCCCAGTGGTGCTCGTCGTAGACGGTGTAGCCGCCGGCGCCGCGGGCCACGCACAGGCCCAGCCGGTGGTAGCCGCCGAACAGGAACGACAGGCCGGTGATCGCGGCCTCGGGACGGTCGAAGGCCTGGTGCGACCACAGGTGGGTGGCGTCCTGCGGGTGGGTGTCGGCGCGCGGATCGGCCTCGAAGCCACGCCACTTGTGGCAGATGAAGCGCGCGCCGCCGTCCTCGAAGCGCACCTTCCAGAACGAGGTGTTGCCGGAGAAGATCGCCAGGCGCCCGCCGGCGTCGACGAAGCGCTCGATCTGGTCGCGCTGAGCGGCGGTCCAGTATTCGCTGTGGCCGACCAGGATGGCCACGGCATAGCCGGCGAGCACGTCCGGCTCAGCGTCCAGGTCCGCGTCGGTGACGTAGTCCAGCGCCAGGCCCTCGGCCTCGGCCCAGGTGGCGAAGGCGTGCTCCCACTTGTTCAGGAAGCCGGCGGCGCTGTCGTAGGGCGAGAGCTCGCGCCGGCGCGGCCAGGCGCGGTCGCCGGCGAACGGCCGCTCGTCGAAATCCCGGGGGCGCGGGTTGACCAGGCGCGGCACGTCGGCCGGCGGGGCGATCAGCATCTGCGGGAACGGGCGGCGGGTGGAGAGCACGCCGATGGCGCCCTGCATGGCGGTCGGCAGGTCCGCGCGCCGGCTCATCAGCGCGGCGACGTCGCAATAGGCGTTGGCCCCGCCCCAGTGGTTGTAGGCGTGGTAGGTGTTGGTCGCGAGCACGAACGCCGCCCTGGCGCGGCGCACGCCGGCCGGGGGTTTCACGACGACGAAGTGATGCGTCGCCTCGCCGGCCGCATCGGTGAGCTCGATATCGTAGTAGCCGCTGGCCCAGTCCGCGCCGACCTCCACGTCCAGCGCCGCCGGCCAGCCGCAGCCGTCGCGGTCGGCGTGCTCGGGAACCGGGTGGTCGCCGACCGCCAGACCCTCGCGGCGGAGCACGACGTCGCGCCCGGCCCCGATCCGGCCGATTTCCAGGCTGCACGGCCCCGCGCCGGCGCTGGCGTGCAGCGCGAACCGCTCGCCGGGCCTCACGCTCAGCCGGTCGGTGTAGCAGGCGAGCATGCGGCCCCCTCGGGCGTCAGTCCTTCGCCCGCTCCATGTAGGAGCCGTCTTCGGTGTGGACGACGACCTTGGTGCCGACGGTGATGTAGGTGGGGATCATGATCCGCAGGCCGTTGGCGAGCATGGCGGGCTTGTAGGAGCCGGACGCGGTCTGGCCCTTCACCACCGGCTCGGTCTCCATGATCTCCAGCGTCACCCGCGCCGGCAGCTCCATGGAGATCGGCACGCCGTCGTGGGTGGAGAGGTGCACCAGCATGCCGTCCTGCAGGTAGACGGCCATGTCGCCGACGATCTCCGGCGGCACCGCGACCTGATCGTAGGTGGCGGGGTCCATGAAATGGTAGCCCTCGCCGTCCTGGTAGAGGAACGAGTACTCGCGCTCGTCGACGAACGCCCGCTCCACCTGCTCGGTGGTGCGGTAGCGCTCGCTGACCTTCACGCCATCAGAGATGCGGCGCATGTCCAGCTGGGTCACCGGCGTGCCCTTGCCGGGATGGATGTTCTGCGCCGTCAGGACGACATAGAGCTTGCCGGCGAGATCGACGACGCTGCCTTTCCTGAGCTGGCTGGCGGCTACCTTCACGAATACGCCTCGAATCTGGGCCTCGGCCCGAACGTTTCGGCGCGCAACTATCGTAATCGGAGCCGGACCGCCAGCGCCATCGGCCACGGGCGGCCGAGCCGGACCGGACGCACGGCTACCCGCGCGTCGGCCCCGGTTCGCCGCGCCGCTGGCCGACCGTCATCGGCGCTGGCGACCTCCGGCTGATCAGACCGGCTCAGCGGCAACGGTGGTGGTAGCAGTGGTGATGGTGGTGATGGCCGCCGCCGATGTTGAGGTTGATGCCGACTCCGCCAGCGTTGGCCGCGGTGGCGCTCAGCATGGCAAACGCGAAAACTGAAATGATGAGGGTTTTCATGGTTGAATCCAGACGATGCCGGGACACTGGCAATCGAACATAGGTGCGCCCGGCGAGGCAGATGAAGAGTTCGATGTCTCA
>Ga0302325_10033768_pt1 | contig 10476 bp, 14 predicted proteins | sample Palsa_T0_2_FD_201948 | JGI IMG/M metagenome (GOLD analysis project Ga0302325, IMG submission 201948) | Peat permafrost microbial communities from Stordalen Mire near Abisko, Sweden - Palsa_T0_2 | ecosystem: Environmental > Terrestrial > Soil > Palsa > Peat permafrost | place: Sweden: Abisko...
CGAAATGGAAACCTGTCCCGGAGACGGAGGAGATGTTAGTGGAGATGTTTGAACGAAGACCAGAACAAGGGAAACACGTCCGACATCGCAAGATCATGCCTAACAGGAATTGGTGTTATTTCGAGGAAGTCGGAGGAAAGGGATCGAAAATAAATCCTGCGCCTCCAGTCATCCCTGCAGTCAATGGACAGGGAGATGGACAATCTAGTATCGGCAAGTTCGATCGGAATCTTCACGAACACGATCATCAGCATTTGAAATGGGCCAGGAGCCATTATTGTTTTGATAGAGAGAAGGGGTACCCTAGCACCCTTGGACCGACGAGCAATCCCAATGGAACGGGAATCGCAGGGGATCCACTGCATAAACATCATCATGGACTGTTTTGTCATCATAGGAGGAGTAAATGGTTGCACAGGGGACATGAGCATAATAAAGAAGAGAATGATATGGCGCCGGATCTGCAGGATCGAAGTGGGTTGAGATTGAGATTGTGGTTGGAGAGTAGGAGGAAGGAAGAGGAGGGACGGCAGTTTGCTAGTTATGAGGTGGTTGTACCTGATCTTACCAGAGAAGTCAAAGGCGAGAGTCGGTTTTGAGTTATTGTACTATAGCGATGCAGATTGGTGATTGTTAAGATAGGATTCGCTATGAGCCTTGCCCTCGGATCTGACGCAGAATAACATCCAACCCATGAAATGCTCAGCAAGCTTTAAGGGTGTTTCTACCTTGTAAGGCGACGACTATCGGTGAAGATCGCGTGCAATCACAAGGATTGCGTACGCTAGCAGTATCCTTCTGAGATGAAACGCCGATCTATCTTTCATCCACGAAAACCTTTCGCACATCCGGAATAAAATTCCACGCCGTTGTCACCCAATCATGCCGCAGCCCTTATCATCAACGATCAATGATCGGATCCCGCACCGCCGCCATTTTCTCGCCAGGCAACGCAGCTTCACATCCTCAGAAATGGCCCTGAATGGCACCCGTTCCGCCAAACATGGCAAGTCCATTCAGCTCTATACCGGCAATATTATGACAGATGGGGGCCGAGGGGGATTCCTGAACACAACAATGTCAAAGAACAACGCTGAGGTTTGCATGGTGTCTAGCGCTCGTGTTAATAAGCAGTTGGTCAACTCGCTGAGGAATATTAGGCCGTCGGATGAAGAGGAGAAGCAATGGCTGTGGAAAGATGACCAGGGAATACGGGTGCAGAATCCGGAATCGGAGGACGGGTTATTGAATGGCGAGACTTGTCGGGAGGAGTTCGACATAACAGGTTTGTCACTCTCGGTTCGAGTTAACGGTGAAGTCAAATTATTCTTTGTTCCGGGCGCTAGCGACGATATCCCATCGCGGAGACAATTCGCTAAAGAGGCGCTAGATAGTGTATCAACGGCGCTCGGCGTAGAGAAGTTTGATACATTGATACTCTCTCTCCCTGGGATCACACTGGAAAAGGACGAAGAGGACTATAACTCAAAGGAATTCCCCGTTCGGAAGGAGACGCGACAGTCATGGGTGGACACTTGGAGGGTATTTCAATCAATATTACGTCTCTGATGTTATTAGATCCTAGAACCCTACAAGAAAAGCGGAAAGGTGAACGCACTGGGTATCTCTGAGTTCGGGATCCTCCGACTGGACGCTTTACTACCACACATCGAAATACGTCCTGTGATAGACCAAATCAACTTGCGAGACTGTTGCGATGTCCCTACCGACTTGCTCGACTTTTGCATGGCCGCGGGAATCAAATTGATGCCTCACATGGACGAGGACGATCCACTGCCAAAGGACACACTGCAACAAGTCCTGGACGATCTCAGCGTGAAAGAGACGGTTGACAAGGTGCGGTGGGTGGTGAAGTATACCGCGGTTGTAAAAGAGAGAGGAGTTGTCGAGAACAAAGGGTGCGTACCCTGTATTTTTGATTGCTAATTCCAGATATGTAGTTTCGGCCCAAGTTGTTTGAATGTTCTGTATTGGTTTGGATTTTGGCGACGGAGACGGTTGGCTGGATAGAGTTTATGCACCTGTTTGTAATAATAGTCGCATGGCGCGGTTCGGTTCACGAAGAAATCAGGAAATTCAAACGTTGGATTCCAAGCTATTTGTTGCGTTCCACTCAAACACCTTTTACACACAGCGGTCATGTTGATATCAACACTGCTCTCGAGAGGGATTTGTACCCCTGCATAGAACTCCGAATCAAATGTTGTCGATCAACATCTCACTCCAAGTAGGCATAACCATAAACACAAATCCCTCAATGTCTCGGGTCGCTTCAGACATTTCAATTCGATCAAAGACATCCGCATGCATGAAGCGAGACATCATTCTTTCAGAGCTCTCTCTTTTCCCCCTCCTGTGTAAATCCTTGAGAATGTCGGAGACGAGTGCAACCGAAAAAGGCCTAGATCTGAAAGCACCCGGCTCCCCTGAATCAGGCGTAACTGAAGAGGAGGAGCAGAAATACAAAGACGAACCACGAGTGTCGTCAATCTTGCAAGAGTTATTGGATCAGCACAAGGCGCAAAGTCTTGTAGTCCAGGGACTGAAAGATGAATTGGAACATCTGGAGCAGAATCCCATGCAGTATTTCGACACCCGAAAGAAGTTTCTTTATCATGCTTATACTCAAACTCTGAAGGATTGTTCTACGCAGGCAAACTTTGACGTCACGGTATACAAAAGCGCCCTTTACATTGCTAAGAGAAGTTGGACGCCGGGTATGCCATCCAGGATAAGGAAGTAGGATTGGTCTTCGGTCACATCTACCACGTGGATCCACATGAAGTATTGGAGGGTATCAAGTTTTCTTACCTGCCTGATTATTAGAGTCCTTCAGCTTTGAGCGTGCAGATGAGATTGACAAGGCGGCAGCTGCACGCGTGGTCGAGTGGCAGAAAGTCGAAGGCCTCCCGGAAGGCCACTCAGCTCCATTGTATGAGACTGGAAAGAGAGTGTTGAAAGGCCATGTTGGAGTCCTTGGGGTTTTGCCGCATGTCACTGTGGCAGATACTGAACATCTTTTGACACAGGCCAAGGAGCTTCAAAAAGAGGAAGATCGCTTGAAAACAGAATTTCCGTCGGCGACCAAGGTTATGGATTCAGTCGATGATGGAGAGTCGACGAGCAGCGAAGGGAAGGCGCCGCATAGCCATGGGACAGGGGACGAGAGTGAGAGTAGTGGTGTTCTTGTCGACAAGGAGGATTTGTCTACATGGCATGAGGACTTGGTTAATGATGATACTTCTAAGGACACCGGGAAGACGTCAAAGACAGTTGAAGGCTCTCAGGCCAACTCATCTGAGGGAAATCGCAGCGAAACCTGATATAGTCCATTCAAGACACCAGACGACCCTTAAATTATGCTAGCTAGAACTATCGAGGGGAATTTATCCTTATTTATGCGCCCTTTGAATTACCCTGCAATGCAAACTGGATGAGCAACCGCAGATTACTCAATAACAACCTTCTGGGCAATATCCGTCTTCAACTTTGGCAGCACCACAGATAGAATGCCGTGATCAAGGCTAGCCTTCACAGCCTTGAGATCGACTCCCTCAGGGAGACTCAGTTGTCTTGTAAACGAGACTTCCTGGTCGAATTCCGATTCCACGACTTGGAAATCCTCGCCGGTCTCAGATGCTTCAACTGCTCTGTCGCCGCTTTCAGTCACCTCAGCGTCAGATGTAGAGGACTGGACGGTTTCGCTGGGTTCAGTGGATTCTGCCTGGCCACTCTCTACCGTATTAACGGACTCGGATAGTTCCGCACTACCCGTTGCGTCCTCCGCTTGACGCGTTCTGATATGACGTTTCCCCGTCAGACGAAGTGTTCGTGGATCTGGAAAGTCGATAGAGAGGTCGGTTTTGCGGTATCCCGGGACTTCAGCTTCGAGGCGATATGCTTTCGGGCCTTCCTTGAGCTCAAATCGAGGGAAGTTATATCTCTGAAAAGCCGAAAGCTCGGTATTGATGAGTGGCGCGATCCCAGCGAAGAAGGGATCTCGTTCGAAGACGGCGAAGGGATTAGTAGTATTTCGTGGTCGAGCGAAATGGACTCGTCGGAACGGCGCGAGTGCTCGAGTGAAACTCATGATTTTTTCTGTCTTTGAGAAATGTTAAGGTTTGCTCGGCGTAAGATACCATTTATAGGAACGGGTCGCTTCGCACAGTCGGACTCGAGGTTTCCAGAAATTTCTGGTCAGATGATCTCAAAGTCGTTGCTGTGACAACGCGTTGATTGTGTCACGCCAAACATGGCTTCTGTGGCGTTGATGGGCGGTGCGGTTGCCTTTCAGGGCGAATTTCGGTCGCGCAACCGAAATTTCTGGAATTGAGTTTGCGGGGAGGACACGTTCTTGGCCAGTCGCTGTTGCATGAGCCGGTCGATCATGGCGCCTTCGCATGTGTTAACAAGGCAACTGTTGCCGTGTTTCCAGACAATTCGAGAATGTGCGAATCACGGAACCAGTAGCTTCTAGTTGCATGCTCGAAATCTCGAGACTGCGGCTGCATGACGTCGCACCCGCCTCCAGGCCTCAAGTATAAATTGCACCCTCACCTCGCCGTGGTTTAGCATCATCAGATCCAAGTCAAGATACATTCAAGCAAGCGCAGAAAGCTCTCAAACGCACGAACGCCTCCAGCACAAATGGCATTGTTCTCACCTTTCTTCCCCATTTACCGCGGCGAAGGCTCGCTCCTCGATTCGCTCGATGACCATCCATTCCTCAACTTCAACTCGTCCTTCTTCCGCGACGCAAACATCTCCCGCACCAATCGCGCCAACGTCAGCGAGACCGAGACCGAATACCGCGTCGAAGTCGAGGTCCCCGGATACCAGAAGTCTGAGATCAACATCGAATTCGGCAACGACGGCAGATCTGTCACCATCTCCGGCAGGTCGGAGAAGTCCTACGAAGAGGGTCCCAGCGACCAAGAAGGGTCGAAGCCCCACGGCGTGACAGTCGAAGAAGTCTCCGAAGAATCCGACAAATCCGCAGCGAAGAAGCCGTCCGGCAAAGAATCTACCGCCGTCGCTGAGACCAACAAGAACAAAGAAGTTGGCGCCCCTGCCGCTCCCAAGTATTGGATCTCGGAGAGAACCATTGGATCATTCTCGCGTACCTTCAGTTTCAAGGCAGCGCTCGATCCCGAGAAGGCGACTGCATCTCTCGAGCACGGTGTCTTGAACGTTGTCATCCCGAAGGCAACCAAGAGCACTACCAAGAAAATCTCAATCGCATAAATTGGTTACAAGTGGGGTCTACATCGGTTGTTGAAATTGCTTGATGGTCATTCTTTACGGGATTCCTTGCTAGTTTTATCTCGCATTTCTTACTCTGGCATTCATTCCTTCTCTGGAGGTGAAAGTGATATCATTAGTCTTTGGCAGTCTCATATCAGATACCAGTAGTATCAATATTAATAAATATGGCATGAAACACAAGTGCTCGTTCTTCATCTGACAATAATCCACTTGAGCCCTGTTAGACGCTTTCGTTGTTCACAGTCACTAGCAGGAATCCCAGATCACGGTGACAGAACCGCAGATGGGCCAAATACCTAGATGGCTTATAGCAGCAAGGCAATCAATCAAACTTTCCCGCCAACTTGATGATATATTCCATAATTCTGTAGTAAGGATATACACTCTGTCAAGGCAGGAGTAAATAGCAACTTAAAATTAGACCCCATACAACGCGCTAACAATAATCCATAATACCAATGTCTATCCAAAAATTACTCAACCTATCCATTAGAAAAGTTGCCATTCGGGGTCATACCGTCACAGCCTTTGCAAGATTTCGTGGGAAGTCGACGTCAACGCCGTGCATCACCGCAAGATGATAACTCAGCAATTGTAGGGGGACCATGTTCAAAAGGCCCTGTAGAGCATCGACCGTGCGGGGAACTTCCATCTTGGGTAGTTCTTTTGGAAGACTTGTGTCTCCTTCGTTACTGGGAATTAGTTTCCTTCACAAGAGAGGGATGTACCAGATGAGGATTGGTTTTCCGTTTCGGGCAGTGACTTGCTCCAGAGCAGAGTATACTTTAGGATACAAATGATCCTTCGTGATGATGAGGATGATACCCATCTTATCGTCAATCACTGTTGTCAGTCTTTTATAATGGAAAGGGATTACAGGCTAGAGGTCCATGTTTGAGTTCCCCGCTCAATAATCCTTCCGAATGCATGTAGCTGATTTCCTTAACCTTAAGAGCTCCTTCCAATGCAGTAGCAAAGTTGTATCCTCGTCCAAGGATCAATAAACTCTTCTCTCCAACAAGTCTCGCCTTTGCCAACTCCTTAATTTCTAGGTCTTTGTTAAGGACCGATCGGATCTGTGAACTGATATCATGAAGACCGTCAATGATATCCGCTCTTCGCTGTCTCTTGGAGGCAAAGTCCTCAGACAGCAAGAGTGCAATCATTGTGAGGACGATAAACTGTGACGAGTATGCTTTTGTCGAAGCAACACCGATTTCTGGTCCACAGTTGAGATGGACACCACAATGGGTCTCTCGAGAAATAGTACTGCCGACGGTATTGGTGACACCAACGCACAATGCTCCTCGTTCGAGAGAATAACGCAAGGCAAGGATGGTATCAGCTGTCTCTCCACTTTGACTAACAAAGACACAGGTATCATCTCGGAAGATGGGACATTTTCGATCAAGGAAGTCGCTGGCTAGTTCCACAGTGACAGGAACTTCAGTCAATTCCTCGAATGTCGCACGCGTAGCGAGACATGAGTGATAAGACGTCCCACAAGCCACGAAAACAATCCTCCTACATCGTCGAATCGTCGTAAGATATGACTTGAGGCCACCAAGTGTGACAGTTCGTTTTTCGAAATCAACACGACCACGCATGGTGTTAATGACACTCTCTGGCTGTTCGAAAATCTCCTTCTGCATGAAATGGTCAAAGTTGCCCTTCATGATGGCAGCAAGCTCAATTTCAAGAGTCTGGATACTGCGAACAGCAGAAACTCCCTCCTCGCGACGGAGACGGTGGATATGTAACTCTCCATCGTAGATATGAGCGATATCATCGTCCTCGAGGAAAAGAACGCGTTTGGTGTGTTCGATGACGGCGGATGGATCGGAAGCGAGGAAGAATTCGACGGGAACGGGGAGGCCGTCCTCAGAAAGGAAGGCACGGGACTGGGATCGGTGGAGTCTGGCTTCCATTGTCGTATCGATGGGCAAAGGAAGGAATGATGCCGGACCAGTACCATTTGGCAATGCCGGGCCTATATCAGACATGAATTGAAGGGGACGTACCTGTTGGCTGCTCGGTATTCTCTAACGCACCAAATTCAACGTCGACGAAATCGACTTTAAGTTTCTTCTCTGTCTTGACACCAATGAGTAAAGGACTGCCTTTTCGTGTAGCGACGATTTCATTAGGATAATGGACACTCTTGAAGAGCAAAGCGTAAGCTCCCTCGAGTTCCCTAACGACAAGTTTGGCGAGTTGAGAGAAATCAATGTTGCCTTTTTGTTGATCGAAGATGTACTTGGCGAGCTTGGCAATACACTCCGTGTCTGTCTCTGTCTCAAAGACGTACCCCTTGTTCTGGAGAACAGCCTTCAATTCGCGGTAATTTGTGATGATACCGTTATGGACGACGACGAACTCAGCTTTGGGATCACTCCTGTAACGTCAGCCTATGAAGTAGCAGAATCAACCTGTGAGGATGACAATTGAGAGGTGTAGGCTGTCCGTGGGTTGCCCATCGAGTGTGAGAAATGCCGGCATGGGCCATGAACTTCCTGTTCATGTCGACGTCTTGTTCATCGATCAACTTCCTCAACGCGGCGACCTTTCCCACCTGCTTGAAAAGATAGATTTCGTGTTCGCTGTCGCCGTCAACGGCCATTCCTGCCGAGTCATAGCCTCGATATTCAAGCCGTTGAAGGCCTTACACGTCAGCACACGCGGGACGACTCGGGGATACCATCAATCAACACTTTGATCAAATCGGCTCTCGACTTCTCGACCAGATAGTTTACATATCCGATGATTCCACTACACAGCCACGTCAGCAGAGGAACTTCAGCCAGCCGTCGCGCAGAGTCTTACCACATGGTTGATCTTCAGGTACGTGTCGCGGAGTAAAAGGGAAAGAGAGGAATTGCGATCAGCAGGATTATTTCAGCGTTCCGTGATGCTGAGCGCAGAATGTGGGATGCTGCGTTTATTTTTATCGACGAGTCGTTGGCAAGGTTTGTGGCAAGGACGCGAGTCGGAGAGTTGGTGCGTGAAAGGCGAAAGGCGAAAGGCGAAAGGCGAAAGGCGAAAGGCGAAAGGCGAGAGCTTGGGCCGAAACCGGAGGTTGTGCGTGCTTACCAAATTATAATTGGCTCAGTGTTGCTTCAAGTTACGCGTCGGCTGTGTCTGCGGCGGTTCCAATCCAAACAAGGCAAGGCAAATACAATATGTAGTGCAGGCGGGGTTATGCAGCAAGCGATCAATCAATCAGCAGAAAGACTGGCAGAGAATTGAGTTTGAAGTGTTGCGGCTCGACAGGGGCCACGCCTTTTTAAGTTTAGTACCTAATTCTGCAGAAATGCGATATATTCCTTTCTCGGCGCTGCAGCCTGTGCCGGCTGAGCAACAACATGCTCAATCCATTGCCCTTTATGGCGGTGCTCTCAAATTAAAAAGTGGTGGGAACGCTGCACGAATCAGCGTGGGACTTGATTGCGTCCGCGGCTAGCGTCTCCTCCAATCGTGGGCCCACCTTCCGTCGAATGGCATCGTAAACGGGCGCCGCGATTCTCTTTTCTCACAGGCCGATAATTTTAGCACTCTCCCACCAATCAAATGCTCTTCTTCACTTCGCGTTTTTCAACACGCTATCTGTTTTGGGAATCCGGAATCACCGATTGATGGATAACCCACCGCCCCATGCGAAGCCGATTTAATTTCGACCGTTGCATATCACAATTGCCGCTTCCACAGTTCATCTTACTCCCTCGTGGAGATCTAGAAATAGTGAAATGAAGGCTTTATGTTGATATAGTGTCGGTTCCGGCGTCAATTTCGTTTGTTGACAGGGTTGCACAGAGCCGGGAACTTTGATCACTTTCTTTAAATCGACGGAACGTGTTCGACAGGGTGGCAATATGAGGCTTGACGCATATGGCTTGCCACGTACAGGTCCCAGGAACACGGAATACCACGCGAGGTGGCGGCCAAGCCGCATGCAATGTGGACTCTCGTCCTTCTCAGAAATCGATCGCACATTGCATGCATTTCACCACGGAGTAATCGAACCTCCGGCCAACCTCCGTAAATAGATTGGTGGGGGTGGCTGGTCATCCAATATCAACGGCACAGTTGTTATTCCGATGTCCTCTGAATCAGAGCTGAATGCATCACAAAAGCCATGGTATCAGGCGCTATAATTTCAGGAATCTTCTGGAACCACCCGTCATGATCTTGCAGTTGTAAGGGCGGTGGTTCTGACTTCGGCGCCCAGTTCTCCGAGATTGCGACCCGAATTCTTGTCTTCTATCATGTACTAGGATGTAGCAGGGCATTTTACTATAGGGAACAGTATTACTATCGTACGACGTGGAGCCTCATAGGGTTCAGCAGTATTGTTCTCGCGTACATCTGTGGCTTGTTCGCTGTCAGATACGACATGAAAAGGGAAGAAAGGTAAGTGGTATCATCACAGACTCTTTGGTTATAGTGGCAGTATATTCGAGCTGGTCTTCGATGGACTACTAGAGTACTCTACTCTCGCTTAAATATCCAAGATTCCTCCTTATGCAAGATTCCTTATCCAGGATTCCGCTGCAGCTGCAGCTGCAGCACCTAACCGGATATCCGTTATCCTCCATCTCGCGTCCTCTTCCACAATTAGTCCATCATCCCAAACTCCCTTGAATCCTCCCGGCAACTAATCCAATCCACACACACGCAGTCGACTAGTCTCTTTCAACCCACCTTTCATCAAAGCAACTAGCATACCGGCACTAGCACAAAAAACCCACGATCCACGATCCACGGTCCGCAAAATAAGCTTTTTATCAAGAAGCTGACATAACACGCAATATGTCACTGGCCCCGCAGCAAAAGCGGCCCATGTTTTGATCGCCAAAGATGCTTTGTCCGCTGCCGATCGCACACTTCCTTTTATACACGCAAGAGACCCGGGCACCATTATGTTCCGCATCACACAAACAAAGGAAACACATATAATACACAGGTGTCAGAGATATAATACCACGGAGGTGAAACAAGGAGACACAAAAGTTTGTGGCGACGCGACGCGGTGAATGGCACGGGATTTGTTTACTTGCTAAACAACTCGTAGTGTGTTCCGCGGAGGAAATTTAGATATATATATATATTGGGTACGTGGGCGGTGGATTGGGGATGCAGATGTTTGCGATGCAGTGGAGTGGTGTGCATGGGCTTGGGGGCAGGGGAGATGGA
>Ga0302325_10033770_pt1 | contig 10475 bp, 6 predicted proteins | sample Palsa_T0_2_FD_201948 | JGI IMG/M metagenome (GOLD analysis project Ga0302325, IMG submission 201948) | Peat permafrost microbial communities from Stordalen Mire near Abisko, Sweden - Palsa_T0_2 | ecosystem: Environmental > Terrestrial > Soil > Palsa > Peat permafrost | place: Sweden: Abisko...
GCGCGAGAGGCTCCAACCGCCATGCGCACACCGATGTCTCTGGTCCGGCTCGTTACTTCTTGGGTCAGCAGGCCCTGTACGCCGACGGCCAACAGCACGACCGAGATCCCGGCAAAAATCCCGAATACCCAACTCTCCATCCGATTCGTCACCAGCGCGTCGTCAAGCAGGTCGTCCATCGTCGCCGGTGTTTGAAACGCAACTGCGGGAGCTACCTCCCGCAGTGCCTCGCGAAGCTGACCGATAATCGATGCTGGCGGAACAGAGGTTCGAATAAATAGGCAAACACTCAGTGAGCCTGTATCTTTTTGCTGCTCAAGCGTCATGTTTGAAAAAGGAAAATCAATCTCTGGCCGTGCCGGGTCAGCAACGGTCTGCCTCGCATCCCGCACTACGCCCACGATCGCAATGTTTGGCTTTGCCCCTGGCTGCAGAAAGGCCTGGCCGGTCGGGTCCTCATGGTTTGTGAGGAACGCTCTCACCCAGGCTTCATTCACAATCACGGTCGGCTGCGACGAAGGAATATCCAGCGACGAAAAACGGCGGCCTTTCACAATGGGCGCGCCAATCGCTGCATAGTACCCCGGCGTCACGGTTCTGGTTTCCGAGCTCCTCTCGCGATCCGGCGGATCGGGAGGCCGGCCAACTAGTTGCATGGTCGCCCCTGAACCATATCCGAGAACGGGAGGCTGATCCGCGACTCCCGCTGCGACGACTCCGGGAATAGCCGTCACACGCTCTTCCAGCGGAGCTATCAGTGTCTGAACGTAGCCTCGGTCGCCATAGTCTCCGCTAGGAATGTTGATCCCCAGCATCAGCAGGTTCTTGGGGTTGAGTCCAAGATCGACCTGCAACATACGCCGCAGTGTCAGCAGCAGCAAACCGGAGAACACAACCAGCACCAAAGAAAGCGCAATTTGTGTAATCACAAAACCCGCGCGGAGCCGATTTTGGCTTCGCGCAGTGCCGGCTGAAACACCGGACTTGAGCGTCCGGATCGGATCGGACTTCGACGCGCGCAGAGCCGGAAAGAGCCCCGCACCAATACTCGAGAGCACGCTGATGCCGAGCGCCGCCAGAACCACCGGAAGGTTGAGCTGAACATTTCCTCCGCGCATGAAAGCCTGCGCAAGAAACACCTTCATCGCTGCCAGCAGGCCCATCGCGAACAGCAGGCCGGTAGCGCCGCCCAAAGCTCCGAGCAGGATATTCTCAACCAAAAGCTGCCGGACGATTCTGAATTTGGCTGCGCCGATGGCGATACGCAACGCCATCTCTCGTTCACGCGCCAGACCGCGCACCATCAGCAGGCCGGCTACGTTCACACACGCTGTCAGTAGCACGGCCAGAACCGCGCCCAGCATCACCCACATCTCCGGCGATTCATTCTCGCCGTGCAGTGCCGCGGTGATGGGCATCAGCTGCACTGTCCTGCCCCTGTCCGAATCCGGCTTCTGGTTTCCAATATTCACCATCACCCGGGACATGTCCGCCTCGGCCGTCTGCAGGTTCACTCCCGGCTTCACGAGTCCGATGGTGAGTAGCCAATGATCTCTCCACCCGGCCACCCAGTTGGGGCGCACCTGCATGGGGATGTAGACAACATTTGGCTCGGCCAAAGGAAAACGAAATCCTGCCGGCATCACGCCGATCACTTGATACGATTCCCCATCCAGATGGACCGCTGTGCCCACAACGTTACGATTGCCGTTGAACGCGCGACGCCATATCTCGTAACTCAGCACGACGATATTGTTCGCTCCGGGAATGTCCTCGCCCGGCAAGAACGTCCGGCCCAGCATCGGATTCACGCCAAATACATGAAAGAAGTTGTCGGTCCCTTGAGTGACACGGACGTATTGTGCGTGGTCGCCGACTCTCAGCGTCATTCCCCAATACGGTGCGTACCCTGCCAGATCCTGAAAAGTCGCATTTTCCCGCCGCATCTCCAGATAGCCTGGCCACGAGCACACCTGCCAGAAAGTCGAAGCGGAGTGGGTCTTCACGTCAACGATCCGGTCGACATTGCTATAGGGCAGCGGACGTAGGACAACGGCGTCTACCACGCTGAACATCGCCGCCGTCGTCCCGACGCCAAGGGCCAGGGTGAGAACCGCCGCAAGAGAAAATGCACGGGATTTGTGTAACTGGCGCAGCCCGTAGCGAAAATCCTGACCCAGCAGCTCCAGGCTTGCGCCGGCACGCTCCTCCCGGACTGCCTGCTTGACTTGTTCGACGCCGCCAAACTCTGCCAACGTGCTCCGGCGGGCCTCTGCGGGGGATAAGCCCGCGGCTATTTTCTCGTCCGTCACCATCTCGACATAAGCACGCAATTCGTCGTCGAGCTCCGCGTCGGCCCGGGACGTGTTCATTAGATTGCGAAGACCGCTCCGGATACGAAATCTGAGTCCCATCGCGAGTCCTAACTCGCCTTGAGGGCGTTCGCCATTGCGGCAACAATGGTTGTCCACTGTTCCTTCTCGATCCCGAGCTGGCGCTCTCCCGCAGAGGTTCGCCGGTAGAACTTGGCGCGGCGGTTATTTTCAGATTCGGACCAGAAGGAGCTCAGCCAGCCGGCTTCTTCCATTCTGTGCAGGGCCGGAAAAAGCGATCCAGGTTTCACCTGAAATGTGCCACGGGTAATCTGCTCGATTCGGCGTGAAATCCCCAAGCCGTGATGTTCTCCCTGTCCCACAGCCTTTAGAATCAGCAGGTCGAGCGTGCCCTGAAGAAGGTTTACCTGGCATTGCTTCATGCAAATTGCCTCCTATCAATCTTCTGCATGAGAATATTCTTTTCCTATAGAATGTCAATAGGAGTGGCTACGGTCCGTGGAACTCGATTGTCGCTTGGAGCAGTTCCGCACTGGCGGCCCTCAAAACATAGGAGGTCTGTGGCTGCTTTGCAGAAGACCGGGACAGAGAATGACGCCGTCCTGTCTTTCCCCATCTGCCTCAGCACCTTCCTCGGGTCATGGTCGAAGCAGCCCAGCCGGCCCCATCTAGCGTAACTCCGCTAGCACAACCTCTTCCTGAGGGGCATCGGATCCGACAAGCTCCGATTCATGAGAGACATTCGGAATCTGATGACCCTTCTCTCCTTCTATGCGCACTCCGGATAAGTAACGTTGGCCAGCATGATTGGCGAAGACCAACTGCGAACTGCTGCGCGAGCCGGAAGACCGACGCACGAGGTCGGTGACCACAGCCTTGTATAGTCGTGGGTTGATGCTGCGGATGACTATCATGCCGACTTGGTCAGCTTCGACGGGTCGTCCCAGCAATCGCTGAACCTGATAGGCACCCGCTGGCAGGGTCTGGTTTCCGACGACAAAGGGGAAAGGAACTTGCACTTTAAAGGTAAGAGTCTGCGGCTGTCCTTCTCCGGCAAACGCCAACAGGCTCAACCCGAATACAACGGCAATCACTCGTTTTTTCATACATCCTCCTCTGGGATCATGCGTTGTGCACGCTTGGCTGTAGAGAATGCACGGGCAGGAGCGCCCTCCGCTTTTGCTTGGATTTGCTCCGGGCCAGCATGCCCCTCTGTTTAGGAAATCGGAAACGCCGGGCAAAAGACGACAGGAGGGCCAAAGATTTATTGCGGGGCCAGGTTCCCGGCGAAGTTGACGGGCCTGTTTGGGAATGCGATGGCCCTGGCGCGAGGGGCGACTTGGCTTAAGGGATTGGGGAAGCAGAAATTAAGCATTTGAAAGCTTTCCAGTGGTTCCAGCGTTCTGTTCTCCGTGCCTCAAGCCATCCGGCCCCGTCGGTTCGTCCGACTCGGCGGAGAAAATCGGCGAGCGCCTTTCAAGTGCGCGAGATACAGGTGGAATCGCGGAGATCGTTCTGCAAGTCGGGTTCCATGCCATCAGCTTGTGCAACAGTTGCTGATAGGCTTCAACCGCCTTCATCGGTCGGCCGGTTTCAGCGTAGCCGTCAGTCTGCGCTCTCAGGGCATCGTAGCGATCGCTCATCGCCTCGATCTTGTCTGAAGGGTATCGGCGAACCTGGTCAGCAATTCGAAGGCTCGGGCGACGCGCTGTTTGGCGTCGCTATTTCGGTCCGCTCGCTCTCCTGCTCGATGGTGGTGGTTCCCTGAGTCACGAGCCCTTATGCAGAGCGGCGATTATAGCCTCATGCTTCCCCTTCGCTGCCCAGGCGTTGGGTGTTGCCCAGGGTTCGGCGTCAGGTTCATGGATATCTGCGCCGCGTTGGATGAGCAATTCGACCAGCTTTTGGCGGCCCCAACGACATGCCCACCCGAGAGGCGTCGACTTTAGTAGATCGTCTCGCAAGTCCAACCTGGCGCCATAGTCAAGCAGCATGGATCCAAACCGCGCCCGGTCTCCATCTTCCAGCTGCCCATGATGCGCAGCCGCATAGTGAAGTGCACTTGCACCGAAACGAGTAATGTTTGGGTCGACCCCGTGTCGCAACAGGGCCGCCATGCTCTTGAAGTGGCCGTCATTCTCCTTTGTGCTAGCATTTGCACCGCGGATTGGCTGAATGAGGACCCAATGCCATCGCCGGTCGTCCGCGGGCCAGGTCAGATATCGTAGCGCCAAATCAACAATCTCCGGGCACCCATGGTCGGCGGCCGACCAAACCAACTCACTTGCCACATCCTCACTCGGGTCTGCCGCAAGCAACCGTTCCACCGCTCGAACGTCATGAAATTCAGCCAGCATATAGGGATGGACTTTCGCTCCTCGCTGCAGTAACAATTCCTTGACCGATTCGTGCTTACGAACCCACGCATTGCGGAGCGGCCATCCTGAGGCATAGACATTCGCGTTGGGGTCGGCGCCGCGGTCCAGAAGCACCTTGGCGATGTCCAGGTATCCCGCTTGCGCGGCGTACCACAGTGGCATTCCCCAGCTTGGCGTAGGCTCTTCCAGCTCTTTCAATACGATGCGCTCATCTACATCAGCGCCCAGATCCAGCAACAATCGGATCGCCTCAACCTGCCTGTGTTTTACAGCAACGCTGAGGAGTCCACCATCGGAACCTATCTCCCGCAACAAGTCAGGAGTTGCGTGAATGAATTCCCGGATGCGGGGCAGATCCCCCACACCAACAGCGGCGCGAACCGTCAGGTCTGCGCCCCGCTCCAATAGGAGTTTGGCAATCGCTCGAAATTTCGGCGCATTCTGGTTGAGCGGATCAACAGCAAGCACGGCTCGGTCGAGGGGCGTTCGGCTATTCAAGTCTTGCTTACGGGCGCTGACGCCCTTATCCAGCAACCAGGAAACAAGGTCGACATTCCTCTCTTCGGCCGCAATATGCAGCGGCGTTGCGCCATCGCGGTCGCAAGCGTTAAGCAGGATGGGATCTTCATTTAGCAGGCGCATGGCTATTTCGCTGTCACCTTTAGCGATTGCCGCGTTGATTTGATCCTGCAGCGGGGAGATTGTAGTGTTAGGACAGCTCAGCTCCTGACGGCGACGCAACTCTGCTTCCTGAATCACGGCAACAACATCGTGATATTCGCGGTCTCGGGCTATGGCCAGGGCGGAAGTAGCATCGCGGTGCGGCCAGATTCCCTTGCGGGCGTCGGCACCAGCTTCCATCAGCAGACGCACCATCGACACATCCCTACGCAACACTGCATGGTGCAGCGCGCGATGCTCGTCGTTTTCAGCCATGTCCATGCCGATCAACTCGGGGCGTGACCTGAGCATGGACTCAACCTGTTTGAGATTGCCGGTTTTCACCGCTTCAGCAAACCTGGCTATCGTGGCTCCATCGACAAAGGCCTTCAGCTTGGGCCAGCTCTCGTAGCCGTAAGCGCGCGCCAAGACTCGCTGGGCGTCACTGAGCACAAATCTCGAGGGATCAGGGTTGTGTTCGAATCGTTTTATTTCCGCGATGGCCGCGGCGCCACCCGCGCGATACTCTTTAAGCAGGTCCTTAGCTTGTTTTCGCAGTTGCCCTAAGTTGGGATGGGCTGGCAAACGGCGCGTTGACGCAGGATTGAAGGGCTTCTTGGGCATGACGATCTCCTTTTCGAGCATTGCCTGGGTCCGCGTAACAGGCGAAAAAGAAGATTCGTCTCTAAATTGTGAGCAGCACTCTCATCGGTAGGCTCGGCCTTCCCCGCGGACACGGCGGCGTCCGATACGCCTCTGCCAGTATACCGCCGTAAGCCCTCTCGCGTCCGAACCATCCATTTGCCTCGTGTAGCCGCGATTGGAAAGATGAAGAGATGGCGCGCACCGATTCCCGGCTCACAGATTCTTACGTTTGAGTGCCTGAGAAACGCATCCCCAAGCGCCCCAGAGCGTTGTGCTGATTCTCGCAATCAAATGCCAGAAAAGCCCCGGCCATCGTGATGCTCCGAATCAAGGCCAGTGCGACTGCAGAAAACCCCGCCACTCCAAGGCGACGTCAAGCTCAGCGCCACTCCAGCCCCATGTTGTCATCGGTTATGATTAGGCGGTTCTGCAGCCGGCTTCGAAGCTGACGGTTGTTTTCCACTGAATTCAAAGTGCGTCCAGTTGGGTCCTCCGGTATACCGACAATCTCGTCCAGTTTCTTCATCTGTAGAGGGTCGTTCGCGTTGATGACATGCTTTCCATCGATAACGTAGTTCAACAGGACCGCTCTCCATCTCACGCGATCAAACACAAGTGGAGCATCGCTCACAGCCACGGAGTTAACAAAACGCAAAGCATAGGGGTATACGGCTAATGCAGTCGCAATCACATCCTCCGATCCGGTGGTGTTATAGAAGAACACCCCACCCGGCCTGAGGTGCTTGCGCGCCATTTGCAAAAACTCAATCGAAAGCAAACTGCTGGCGTGATTACGCCAGTAAAAGGTCGTATTCATTACGATTGCATCAAACTTTGTCGCCGGATTCCACAACAGCCATCTGCGACCATCATCGATGACGATACGTACTTTCGGGTTGCTAAGAAGACTGGTTACGGTTGGTCGTTCTTGAATGAGCTTCAAATAACCCGAATTGATCTCGACGACCGTCAGGCTTTCGACCTGCGGATGATTGGCCACGACCTGCGCCCATGAGCCCGATCCGAGTCCGATCATCAGAACTCGACGCGGTGCGGGATGAAATGCGCTAAGCGCAAAGGGACGGAGGACGATGTTGACATCGTGCAGCAGGTCGATGTTGAAGCGGCCATCGTATACCCCGCCTCCGAATACTGTGCCGCCAGGAGTAACTCCGATCGTGCCACTGCGAGTTTCAACGATTTCCTGAAAGTGCGATGCTGGATATTTGTCCTTGAAGAGCAAGCGATCGTACAACGTCCGGAACAACGGCCGGGTGACGACCATCATCAGGAACATGGCTGTGACAGCCAATGCGAATCCGGGTCGCAGCCGAAAGCGCGGGCGGAGGAAAGCAACAAAAACCGCCGCGGCGAAGAAAGCACCCCCGAGCAGAAGTAGTATCGATATGGTGTACACGGACAAGTAGTCCATTAAAATGTAGCCCACCAGCAGTGTTCCAAACGTCGAGCCAACAATATTCGCCCCATACAGGTAGCTGAGTGAGGCGCCCGCTCGGCCTGCCGGATTCACGGAAACATGCGCGACCAGCGGAAATGTTGCCCCGAAAAAGCTCGCACCAGCGCAAACCAGTAGCAAGAGGATGGAACCAGGCCATCTACTTCCCACGCTGTCGGGAGACGTAAACCTCAGAGCCAAGGCAGAAAGCGGACCTACGGCAAATGCAAACATGGCAGAAAGAAACAGGACCGCACTCAATCTACGTACCGCAGTTTCGCGGTCGTGGTTTCGCGAGTATCGCTCGACCGATCTCGACCCAAGAGCCAGACCGAAGAGATAGGCACCCAGCAACGATGCGAACACAGCAGCCGTGTCACCCGAACCAAACATCAGCAAGCGATACCAGATGATCTCGTAGGAAAGCGCCGCGAAACCCGAGAAAGCCGAGCAACCAAGCGCGAGAGAATAGGGCAGCAGGCTGCCGGGACTGACGGCCTTAAGGTCCGACGCACGACAGGAATCGTCACTCCTCGATGGTCGCCATCGAAAATCGTAGATCATGGCGCCGGTCGCCACCAATACATTCACGGCGGCCGCAAACCGAACCGAACCCGACTGGCCCAAATACCGCATCAACCAACATGCCGCCAGAAAGCACGCAAACCCGGATCCCAGACAGTTTGCGTAATAGAGGCCTCCAACCGCAGACCCGACATTACGTGACGAACGCACCGAGAATTCGACAAGGAGCGGTAGAGTAGCTCCCATGAGCAGCGTCGATAGAACAATCACGAAGAAACCGGTCAGGCTTGTTTCTCGGGGCGACGTTCCCGCGGTGAAATCGGCAAACCAATGAAAGAGCTTCAGCGACCCGATTCCAAAGATCCCCGTGAACAACTCAGCCATGGCAAACAGTGTGACTGGCGCGAAATGTCGGCTACCCGAAAGCATTCCACCGATTAAACTCCCGAGTCCCAGACCCAGCATGAAACCGCTGACCACGATCGTGACGGACTCAGTGTTGAGTCCACAGATGGCAAACAGCGCTCTTTGCCAGACGATTTGATAAATCAGAGCCGGAAATCCAGAGCAGAAAAACAGGAGGTGAATGCAGGTAATTCCTCCGGCGTTGCGGTGCACCTTCTCCATCAGTACTGCTCCCTGCCTCCCAATACACGATTGAACGCAGCCCTGCGGTTCCGGGCAGCGGCCCCTATTCTGCTACTAGTACGCCTTCGCGATCACGACGCGCCGGTCCACGGTCTCCCCCGTCAAGATGCACTTGCCCGCTCCGTCGTACTCATCCACCGCGGGGATGTTCCTCACGCTGGCCTTGAATGCCTTGATCTTCGCATCGTTCTGGGGATCGTCTTTCAGGTGCACCATGACAAACTTTCCGCCACCCTTCTCGGCTGTCACGTCGTTGAGGATCGACTTGACCTCGTCGAGAGAATTGGCCAGCACCGTGTTGTCCTTCAGCCGCTGTTTGGCCCGGGCGTAGAGGTCGTTCTGTATCGCCTCCAGCAACGTGGCGAACTTTCCCACCACTTCCGCTTGGGGGACCACTTCCTTCGTTCCCGTGTCCCGGCGCTTCATCACAATGTTACCCCGCGGCCACGTCTCGCGGGCCCAACTCGAATACAACCGGCACACCGCGGCGCTCCCAGTGAAAGAACTTGGCACCCGGTGTCAGCCCATCTCGCGTGTCGATGTGCGCTCCAAGATCTTTTGCCAGCTTCGTGGCTCGCTCCATCACTTGCGCGCGTTCCTCATCCTTGCGGAAGATCGGCACCAGGACGCCCGATTGCGGCGCGACCTTCGGCGGCAGCACCAGCCCCCGATCGTCCGAGTGGGTCATGATCAGCCCACCGATCAGCCGCGTGCTCACGCCCCAGCTGGTTTGCCAGACATAATCCAGTTTGCCTTCGTTGCTTTGGAATTGCACGTCGAATGCCTTGCCGAAATTCTGTCCCAGGTCATGGCTCGTGCCCGCCTGCAGCGCCAGGCCGTTCTGCATCATGGCCTCGATCGAGTACGACCGGACAGCACCAGCAAACTTCTCCGCCTTCGTTTTGCCCCCTTTGATCACCGGCATTGCCATTACGTCTTCGGCCACTTCGGCGTAAATGTCCAGGATGCGTAACGTCTCCTCGAGCGCTTCGTCGTGGCATGAGTGCGCGGTATGCCCCTCCTGCCACAAGACCTCCGTCGTCCGCAGGAACATTCGGGTACGCAGCTCCCAACGCAGCACATTCGCCCATTGATTGATCAGCACGGGCAGGTCACGATAGCTTTTGATCCACTTGGCAAAAAAATGTCCGACGATGGTTTCCGAGGTCGGACGAATGACGTAAGGTTCCTCCAACACTTTTCCGCCGGCAATCGTGACAATCGCCAACTCGGGCGCGAAACCTTCCACATGCTCGGCCTCTTTTTTGAAAAAACTCTGCGGAATGAGCAGCGGAAGATAAATGTTCTGGTGTCCGGTGGCCTTGAAGCGGTCGTCGAGTTCCCGCTGCAGTACCTCCCAGACAGCATAGCCGTTCGGCTTGATAACCATACAGCCTTTGACAATCTCTGCCGGTTCGGCCATGTCGCCCTGCAACACGACGTCCTGATACCATGCGGCAAAGTCTTTCTCACGCGGAGTAATCGGGGATTCTGCCATTGTTCTCTTTTCTTCAGGCCTTTGGCCCGGATCACAATCGCACACCGAACCAGGCTGCGTCCTGCGCAATCGCAGAAACAATTATCTTAACCTGGGATCACCCCGTTGTGATTCTCAGGAAATCGGCATCCGGTCGCAAACGCGGAAATCTCGTTGGTCGGAGCCCATCTGTTCGGCTAGATTCTTGCGCGATGGCCAGCCAGGTCTAGAGGCTCATCCGGAAAGGCCCCCCACGGGAAGGATGTTCCAATCAGTCTGACGACTTTCCCAAGAAAACCAGGCGGGACCGAAAGATCGGAGCGATCCTTTCGGTGGTAGAAAGCTGCCGTACG
>Ga0302325_10033773_pt1 | contig 10474 bp, 5 predicted proteins | sample Palsa_T0_2_FD_201948 | JGI IMG/M metagenome (GOLD analysis project Ga0302325, IMG submission 201948) | Peat permafrost microbial communities from Stordalen Mire near Abisko, Sweden - Palsa_T0_2 | ecosystem: Environmental > Terrestrial > Soil > Palsa > Peat permafrost | place: Sweden: Abisko...
CCATAAAGAACAAGATGTAAAAGGCGCTGAGGAAGATCGACTGAAAAGCGTGAAAGCGGACGAACGGGTCCCTGTTGTAGGGATAACGCGAGAGAAAAAAGAGGCCAGTGATGAGCCCCATCGGGTAGGTCAAAGCTCCGGCAATGTTCGGACCCATGCCCGTGGATTGCGGTACCCAGGCCTGCGGCGGAGGTCCGCCCGAAGGAGCCAGTTTTTCCCGAAGCCCGCCGCTCCCGACCTGGGCGGAACAACCCCGCGACCCACGCCCCATTTTCCTCGCCAACCAGCGTGTGCGGTCGTCCTCGCTATCAAGGGTCTTCGATGAACGCGTGAAAAGCGCGCGCCCTTGACTGCTCCGGGCGGCCCGCAGAACAACCCCTCTCTCTCCTGTCATAAGGAAAATGGGGTGACGTAAAGCGGGAAGGTCGCAATCACGTCTTCCGAGGCCTGCGGGATCGGAAAACATCATAGATGGACGTTCATAATTTCATTTCCGATCCTTCGTCCTTGCATAAGACGTGGGCGGGGCCATCATACGCGGATAGGCCAAAGGTCGCCAAAACGTAAAACACATATAGCCTTTTGAAGTCGTGGCTGATGATGATCCGCTGCTCGACCACTTCATCCGCCGGGGCATCATAGATGAGAATCCGGGTCGCCAGCCGAGGGCATACGGGATCAATTACAAGAGGGCCGCTATGGTGGCGTCCATCGGAAGTGTCCTGGCTGCTAACCTGAAGAACGCCTGAGTTTGCCGACCACCAGTGAGGCGTTGCAGATATCACCGTAGCCCCCGCACCCTGCATCGGTGTCGAGTCCACCACTCGACCGTGCATGTTGTAGGCTGTCCATGTCCCCACCAGCTTTGTCGCCGTGGCATGAGTCCGAAACCGCGCGAGCAACTCCCAGTAATGATTCGCAAGAATATTGCCGAGGACCCCAAACAGAAAACCCAGTAACAGGCCGGCCCAGAACTCGCTCATTCCACCCAATTGTAATTCCGTTTGTAAATTCTAGTCGATCTTGGTCCACGTTGAGGAGAAGTTCCTCCGTCCTGGAAGATGGCTGGACTGCCCCCCGTGAGGGCAGGCCTGCCTTTCGCCTTTTCTTTGCGCCCCAGAATAAAGGGCGTTACCATACGGTTATGAACAGCGCAGACATGGCCTCGCTGGTCCCCAATCCCGACGAACTGCTGGCTTTCCCGATTGAGAAGCAGGGAAAGTTGCTGCTGGAATTGCTGGCTCCGCAGCACTACAGCCGAGAAACGGCGGTGGCACATTCAAATTTCTACAATCGGGCAAACGACTCTCTGAATCCGCCGAAATACGGCAATAAGCAGCGAGATGTGGATGCAGCTCTTATGAGTGCGTGGTCTTGGGTGGAAAGTCGCGGCTTTTTTACAAGGTCCCCGTCGTCCGCTGGCAATTGGGTTTATGTGGACAATGCCGGTAAGGAATTCATCAAACGAAACGCCCTTTACGAACAATTGGAAAGGCTTGGCGTTGATAGGGTCAAGAGCGAACTGAACAAGGAAAAGCCTCGAATTGGCACCGTCGGCGGCCCGCCAAACGAGAAAGATTGGGCGTGGGAGTGGCTGCGAACGAAGGAGGCACATGCTGCGGCTGCGCCAGACAGTTCTGAAATAGCTTCGGCGCTACTTGATGAAATAAACAAATTGTTGAGTGAAGTACCGAAGACGATCCATGACAGCAATGTCGCGGCATGGTGGGGAAAGGCCAAGAACGTGATCGAGGGCTGGAATCCGTCCAAATCGGCGGACGGCAAAAGTGCGGCAGAATTGTTTTTTTCCAATCTCGAAAGTATCGGCAAGGGTGCATCCGAACGTCGCCGCGGACAGCACGAGATGATCGCTTTGCTGAACCAAGCAAAGCATGACTTAGAATTACGGACTACCGTTGTGAAAATGATCAATTCAGAACCTGCAAAGGTTTCTCGGAAAGTCTTCATCGTCCATGGGCACGATGAGGGCGCGAGAGAGGCTGTGGCACGCTTCTTAGAGCGTGTGGGCCTGGAACCAATCATTCTGCATGAACAGCCAAGCCGTGGTCGCACTGTTATTGAGAAATTCGAGGCGCACTGCGATGTTGGCTTCGCTGTTGTACTCTTGACCGCGGATGATGAAGGATGTGAAAAGGGTGGCACACCGCGACCACGCGCACGGCAAAACGTGGTGTTAGAGTTGGGATACTTTATCGGCCGTCTCGGCCGAAATCGTGTCTGTGCGCTTAAGCGCGGCGATCTTGAAATCCCTTCCGACTTCACGGGCGTCGTTTACGTGCCCTTCGACGATTCGGATGGGTGGAAACAGGCCCTCGGGCGAGAACTCCAAGAGGCCGGCTTCCAAATTGACTGGAGCAAGGCGATGGGGACGCCCTGATGACAAGCGAAATCGTTCTACTCAACGTCCGGCGAGGCCTCGCTCGCCGAGTATGAAAAGGTGGGGATTTGAATGGCTGAATGGTACCGATGCTTTACGTGCAGTAAGGTGTATCCGCTCCTAACAGCCCGTGTCTAAACCAGGCGTTTTGCGACTGCCGAAAAAGGCTGGTGGCAGCGATATGAGCGGCAAAGAATTCGGACTTCGCCGTGGGAATTTGCCAACCATGCGGTCAAAACGTCTGTAAGCGCTTTTATGACAGCTAAAATCGTCAAAATGGCGTCAATAACTCCGTCATGAGCGGCTCTGGGCTTGCCAGACCCATACCTTGAGCGCATGAGGAGCGCGAGGTTGCATGCGGCGGCTTGGATCAGAAATTTCTTGTGTACGTTTTCTTTGCCTCGTACGTATAGCCTGTCCAGTCCGCCCGTGTCGAACTGGTGCGCGAAGTTTCGCTCGATCCGTTCTCCCCGTTGCCGCTGCAGACCCTTGCCGCGATCCCCTTGAATCCGTCGCCGGTTGCCATAGACCGCCGCTTTCTCCGCTGCCTTGCCGTTCCAGTTCCGAGGCCCGCGATCCGGCTCCGCGATGTAGGTTCGCACTTCGATCTCAACCAGACCCAGCACGACTTCGTTGCTGTGATAGCCTTTGTCCGCTACCACCTCCTGCACGCCATCCGGATGCACTTCGTACTCGCCTTCCGGCGTTGTTTCCGCAATCAATTCCGCCACCGCGACCGCGGCCTCTATCACGGTCTCTTTGATGGTCGCGGTGTCGGCCGCGGCTCCGCCATGCGTAGTGACCGCCACAATGGCGCCCGTTTCCATGTCCACCGCATTCTCGGCTTTAAAGGCCAATGCCGTGCGTCCGTCTTTCAGTTTCGTGATCTCAGCTTCGTCATCACTCGCGCTTTTCCAGTCTTCATTGGACGTCTTCTTCTTACGTTTCCGATCCATGCGCAGCAATGCTGCCGCGCCTTTTGCGTCGATTCCCTCCGCTTCCGCGAGGCGCTTCAAATAAGCCATATAGCTTTCGCCCGTGTCCCGACGCACGATCGACTTCATGGCCGCGTTGGCTTCCAGGGTGGTGGAATCCACGCCGATCGTTTTGCCTTTGATCAGACCGGCCTGCGCCAGTTGCTCCAGCACCCAGTTGAAGATTCGATGGTGGGTTTCCGCGTTGATCAGGCGTCGGGTGCGCGAGATGGTGACATGATCCGGTGTCTTCTCATCGAGGCCGATGGAAAGAAACTGCCGCAGGGTAAGCGAATCGGCCACACGCCATGCGATGCCGCGTTCGCTATCGAGCCCTTCGAAGAAACCAATCATCATAATCCGGAAATACTGACCCGGAGGAAGCGACGGACGGCCCAGCTTATCGTGATAGAAGGTGGCGCAGTGGGTCTCGCAGAAGGGATCGAACTTGGCGTTGTCCAGGACCTCGTTGAGACGCTTGTAGAACGGGTGGCCAGGGGCTATAGGTAACTCGCCGCCATACCACAAGTCCTCTTGCCGCTCTCGCATCTTCCGCGTCCCCATCGCCATAGTTCGATTGTAAGGCCAAACCATTTTCGGTGCTACATGTTTTAAGGACTTTAGACACGGGCTGCTAAGCGAGGAGTCCAAGCAAATGGCACAAGAGGGAAAGTGTTCGACGTGCGGGGGCAGCAACGGGCAGATTCTTTCGCAGGAGCGCTTCAACGAGGGCTTCGAGGCTGGTGCGATTTACAACATTGACCCCATAACCGGCAAGCCTGCCAAGAAAAGGAAGCGGTGATCTGCGCCGAATGTCCGAGCGGCGCGCTGGGCGGCCGGCGTGACTGGGAATAGGTGAACAATGCCAAAAACGCCGCGAACTCCGAGAGTCAGATGTCGAAGTCTGGCGGTTGGTTCTCTTGCTCATTTTCTAGACGTTGTTCAAGATCTCCAGGAGGAGTGGTCAGACTGGGAGGAAGCGGACACCAATTCGCACGACGGGGGCTTGGCCCACATCTGGTTCAGGGGACATGCGGACAAAAGATGGGAGCTCACGCCTAAGATCTTTAGAACCAAAAGCCGAATCCGTGTCTTTGATGAGGAAGAACTCTACGGCGAGTTTGGACGACGCGGCGGCTCTCTGATGGGATCTCTATCCGATGGCGGCTGGCTCCCATATTTCGTCATGCAGCACCACGGTATACCGACCCGCTTACTGGACTGGACGGACTCGGCGCTTGTCGCTCTCTATTTCGCTTTAAAGGACAGCCGAAGCGATGCGGCGGTTTGGGCCATAAATCCGCTATGGCTGAATTCGCGTACCGTTAAGCGATATTCGCTAGTTGATCCGCGCATTGACGAGGTGGCAACCGCATTCAGGGTGGATGCAATACGCGCGCGGCTGAAAGGTCCGAAGGACGACCATCCCCTGCTCTCAATCGCAGTGCGGCCGCCGCTGGTGAGCATGCGAATGTTCGCGCAAAGAAGCCTCTTCACGCTTCACGGATCGCGAGACCTTCCTATCGAGAAGTACCCGTTTGTGCAAAGGGACGTGCCCATTTTCAGAATTGTCATACCGTACAGGAACCGGGGCGACATTATGACAGGGCTGCGTCTTTGCGGCGTGGCCGAAACTACTGTTTTTCCAGACCTCGATGGCCTGGCCAAAGAGTTGATCGCGGAGTACGGAGGACTGGACGGCTGCAAATGAGTTCAGGGAGCATCGTCGAAGGGTTCGCAACCGTGGGCGCCGGAATCCTGGGGTGGGCGAAGATGCTCCCGATAATTCGCCCTAAACGGGAGCATCGCGTTTATACCACTACCGCATCGGCGCACCGGCCACCAGACTGTTTAGAATCACCATTATTACCCTAAATAACCATATGCTTTTGCTTCTTTTGCTTAATGAATTCGCTTGGTGTGCTTTACTGTGCCGTTCATGCTCCCACCCCTGTCGAGCAAGATCCACGTTTCAGATTGAAGCGATCTGAAACGATCTTGCTCTAGCGTAAGTACTGTGCTGTATTATTCGTGTCCCCACTCCGTCTAGTAAAGAGATACCGGGCGCTGCGAATTGGGCCTCCATCGTTCTTCCAATCCTGCTTCTCGGAAAAACAACGGGTATAACATCCACAACATGATGCGCCACCTTCCGTATCTTAAATTGGGTGTTGCTCCGCCGACGCCATGAAATCCAAAAATCCTGTTGGTCGTCCGCGGGCCATGACCGAGGCCGAGATCATTCTCGCCCGCCGCATGTTGGCAGACGGCGTTAAGAGAAAAATCATCGAGCGGACGCTCAACGTCTCTCGCTCGACCCTCTTAACCGCTCTCAGGCCCGGCACGGGTCCGCACCCCCAAATGCGCCGCCCTAAACAAGCGCCTTCCTCTGGATGCGGTCCCGATCCCCAGCCTGAACCGGCCTCACCGACGAAGCGGCGCCAATGAAGATTCTCCGTCGCCCGGCGCCAGCTTGAAAAATGCCGACTGGCGTCGTCCCGCACAGGGGTTATTCATACTTGTTGCGTACGCCGTCTTCGTTGCTGTCGTTAGAGCCAGCATCTATCAGAGCTCCGGCAGTGCCAGATGCAGAGGGCATCCCTTTATAGCCCTTGCCCGAATCTTCAGACACTTGCTTACTGTTGGCCGCCGCCGACGCCAACTGAGCCGCCGCCCCTCCCCCGCCACCAGCAGCTCCCGTAAGCGCACCACCACCCGCGGCTCCTCCGCTGGCACCCGTCCTGGCCGCCCCATGAACAAGCCCTTGCCCCAGACTCTTAACGCCACGAGCCACACCTGCGACAATTTGCGGGCCCGCTTGACCGATCTGCTGGGCGGCGGACGCGGTAGCCATGGTGCTTGACGTAGCATGGCTAACATGAGCGCCACTGTCGTGCATATCGCCCTGCCCCCCGATCCAGCGTAATGCGTGGTTCGGTATATAGTCGATCGCCTTGAAACACGCATTGCAGATCGAATAGGCGAGAGCCGCATAAATAACCGTATAAACGACCTGTGAAAATATATTGACCTTGGAACTCGTCTGAACTCCAAAGACGGTCGCGTTAAATACCAAATTCAAAAAGTCGACCATCCCATTCATCAGGAGGATGGACACGATCAATCCGATAATGATGAGCAGAGGCCGCAAGATGAGTTGCAGCAGAAGATGATACCCATGCCTTGTTGCCTGGGGAAGCACCCCTTCGCCTTCCGGGTCGAGATGAGCAAGCGCGAAAAGAGGTACTTCGATCACTGCTTCCACGAGAGCCAGCAACCACCCGAACACGGCAAATAGAAAGTGCATGAACGGCAGCAGAGGCAGAACATATGCAAGAGCGATTCCGGGCGCAAATAATACGGTTCCAAACGAAAACAGTATCATTGGAAGTCCGGCGCCTGCCGATCCACCGATGCCTATGACCTCAACGGAGCCGCCAGCTATTGCGGCTGCTCCATACAGCGCAGCGCCTATCTTCATGAGATTTGAGCCAAGAACCGAAAGGTCTGAAATCGGAAAGCCGCCAGTGGGAACCACATTTCCAATCCAAGGCTGGTTTCCCACGTCCGTTGCTGCCGTACCCGATGCTGTCGACGGAAACACTTCCTCAACAGCGCTCGCAATCCAGTTAACGACTTTTAAGAGCCCCCCGGTGTTCGTTTCCGGACCGGCCGAAGCGGCAACCTGTCCGCTTTCCAATGTAAATGCCGTGGGAGCGGTTCCTTGAACAGCAAGGAGATTGGATGTCTTCGCCATGATCTCAATGAGGTGCGTTTCGAGCGGAGGCGGAGGCTGAGTCGTGAAGACCATACCTAGCGGCCCAGCCACAAAATCTTTTATACCGGCCATCGCTACCTTGCCACCCGACATTTCGCTGCTTAGTTTCTTGGTATCAGGCGGTGACACTGTTGGCGCATACATCATCGCTTCGCTGATGGTCGATTGCAGCCGAGCGATCGTCATGTACATACTGCCGGCGCTCAGCCATCCGAGAGCCGCCGCGTCATCCTGGAGAGCCGTGTTGATCGCGCCGGAGGCCGCGCTAACCGCAGCCGCGACGCCGTTGCTCAAATCCTTATTGTATTGTTGGATGAAACCCGTCAGAGTGGTCTGAATACTTGCCGGAGGAATATTATTCGCCATAACAGCATTTAGGTAAGTGGTTACCGGACCGCTCATTGGACTGACGACATCGTTTTGCCAAGCATTGTTTTCCGCAGTTATAATCGTTGAACTCAAACCCGCGGCAGTCGTGCTCATCTGCGATTGAAGCGTCGAGCCGCCTGGATTGGTTATGGCAGCAGGCGCTTCTGTTTGCATCTGGCCGCATTCGGTTTGGTCCCAGCCATTTCCGAAAGCTGTAATCGTGCCGCTCGGAGGCATTGAGGACGTATTTGCCTGTATGTTCCAATTGAACGAGGGTAATCCGGTTGCCGAAAGAGCACTGGCGAAACCGCTCTGGCTCAGCATCTGATTGTATGCACTCATGCATACCTGAGTCATAAAGTAGTTGTAGACTGCCTGGCTTTCTGCGGCTACGGATGATGGGCTGCTAACGGCACCGTTGGCCCCTTGGGCGATGCTGTTCCCGACTGTACTGACGAACAGAGCCCATGTATTACTCGCCAGCGCCGACCCCTCGCTGGCGAGATTGAGCACGATCATTTGTCCCGAATTGAGGCCGGTCGACAACGGCACCAAAAGGCCGATCGCCAAAACCGTGCGGATTGGCGACCACAATTGATTGGCGCGCCCGCCGGGCCTGCCGGTGTGGGCTGTTTCGGCGATAATTCGCACGAGATAGTACAGGAGCAGAAAGCTGCCGATCACAAGCATCCCATAGCTGTAATAGCTCAGAACTGCCTGAAGTCCCGCCTGTATCGAGCCCCCGCCATTGTTATTGTAGATTCCATAGTTAGAGAGAAACGTTTCCGAGGCGGGCGCGTTTGACCCCTGAATCGTATTCTCCAGCCATTGAATTGGCGCATCCGGGCTAGACATCCCGAACAGGGCATTCGCGCTGGGCGGGCTGGCTGCCATAGCACCGCCTGCTGGCGCGAGCGCGAACAGCGCAGTTGAGGTCAGCAGAATGATCATATAGCTCAGAACTCTCTGCATGCCGAACCTCGACAGTTATCCGTGCGGGACAAGGATTAGCAGTGGTTATCCGTAACTATATCGCTAAAGCGTTAAGCAAAACTCTATGGCCTCTCTGTAAGCATGTTAATAACCAGTCAGGTATACAGCAAAATCAACAAGATCAGCATTTAAAATGAATTTATCCCATTCTGATTGCTCGACGCAAGAATCTCCATCGGCCGCTACGAGTGCCAGAAGCCGCCAGACCACCTAGGTTTGGACGCAATCATCCGGGGAGTGACAATATTACCCCAGATTGCGAGGTTCTTCGGCCGCTTTAGCGTGGATTGAACCTTTGAACGGAAATATGCAAAGGGCAGAGCTTCAACGTAGGTTCTGTTCCATTGCTCCCCAGGCCCAGATTCACCCCAGGATCGCGGGTAGAATCAGCATGCGGAGATTTTCCACTCTCGGTTACAGCGCTTACGCCTGATCTACGCTGTCCATCATCAGCACATCAGTCCATCGCTCATTTTCCGCGCCAAACGTGTGGATGCACTGGTCCGGTTCGACAGAAGTTCTTGACCCCGGCGAGAATCTTCCCCCCGCCTCCGGTAGCGCCGTTCGCGAATAAGCGCTCTACCTACTTTTTCATGCGGGCGAAGCTGGCTGCAGTCGCGTGGCTATTTGTTGGCGGTCGAATCCAACTCCCTCAGGAGCTGTTTTACGTTCTGGGACTGGTGCAAGGCATCGTAGACCGCGGCCAGATCGTGGCGAACTGCCTGAATCCGAGCGAAAGGCGGATGAGATTGCTTCTCCAGGATTTGATAGCCCGCGGTAAGTTCCGATTCCGCTTCATCATAACGTTTTAGATGAAGCAGCGCATCGCCCCAGCTTGCCTGGGCAAACCCAATATGCGCGTCGCCGGGAGGAAGCGATGTAGTCATCACCTTGACTGCTTTGCGAAGAATCTCTTCGGCCTCCTTGTATTTTGCTCCAAGGATGTATGCATCGGCCAGATCGACCTTTATGACCGCAGTTCGGAAATTTGCATCTCCGAGCAGGGATTGATCTATCGCTATGGCACGGTTTAAGTCACCTTGCGCGCTGGCGAGATCGCCGCGCTTCGTTGCGATTCGGCCCAGCATATCGAGAGTTAAAGCTATCCGGTCATGCACCTTACCGTAAACTCGTTCTTGAATCCTTAGCACCTGTTGCAAGAGCGTCCCTGCCTCCGCGTCCTTGCCTTCCTTAATCAGAGTCGCTGCAAGAACGGCCATCGAAGTTGCCGTATCGGGATGGTCCGGACCGTACCAACCACTGAGGATCTCTGTGCCCTCGCGGTAGAGCCCCTCGGCTTCGGAATATTCGCCCATGGCAGCTTTCGTTGTGCCTAGATTCACGAGGTCAGTTCCCGTTTTCGGATGCCATTTGCCAAGAAGTTGACGATCCAGCGCGATCGCGCGGCGCGCGAGAGATTCAGAGGTTTTGTAGTGCCCGGCATAGTACTCGGCAACGCTAAGCGTGGACAGACCTTCCCTCAGAATGTAAGCGCCAGTTTCACCTGCTGGCTTGACCTGAATAACGCCTTCGAGTATCGGGATTGCGTCCTTGTATGAGCCGCTTTGCGTCAGCACACGCGCCAGGTTTGCTTTTGCGTCCAGCGCTGTGGGATCGTCTGGCGGCAGGTTACGGCTCGCGGTATCTAGTCCCTCTCGCAGCAATCGCACCGCATCCTGGTACTGGGCCTGGTCCGCGCGCAACACGCCTAGCTGAACCAGGGCGGACGCGACCTTCGGATTGCCGCGACCCGCCGCTGCTTTCGCCTTATCAAGTCCGGCGAGCAGAAGCCGGTCTGCCTTCTGGTAATCGCCGAGCTGCTGGTACATGCTTCCAAGGGTTTCGTAGAGCTCAGCCTGAGTCTCCGGATCGGAATCCAATGCGCCGGCCTGCCTGACACCACGGTCGAGCAATGTAGTCACCCGCAGTTGGTTTGACGGCGCGGCCTCGTTATCGCCTCCC
>Ga0302325_10033775_pt1 | contig 10474 bp, 8 predicted proteins | sample Palsa_T0_2_FD_201948 | JGI IMG/M metagenome (GOLD analysis project Ga0302325, IMG submission 201948) | Peat permafrost microbial communities from Stordalen Mire near Abisko, Sweden - Palsa_T0_2 | ecosystem: Environmental > Terrestrial > Soil > Palsa > Peat permafrost | place: Sweden: Abisko...
TAGGGATTGAATGATGCCCCTGTCCTCATGGTGGCATTCCTAGTAGCTGGGTCTGCTTTAGAAGAAAGACCTGTTGAGAGGAGATGGGTTGTGAGGAACCTGTCTGTGGTTTTATGGTGATGGTGGAAATTATAATTGGAAGTGTGGGATAAAGAAGGGAGGCAGCAGCGGAAGCAGATTGGAAGATTATCGTGGTGAATTTGATGTTATTGACAGCTTTCTTTTGAAGGAAGAGATGAAGTGACAGCAGATCTTAAGAAAAGTTTAGAGTAAAGAGTGTTAAGAAAGAATAAGTTCATGAAGCTCCAGACGAGTTCCCTGGCAGCTAGAATCATGTGGAGGGGCGTGGAAGAATGTTACTGAAGCCTATGGATTCATGAAAGTTGTCATCATGTAGGTCTCAGCCTGTTCCCTTTGGAAATCCCTCAAGTACCGCAGTGCTCACTACCGCCACAGGTCTGCCATCATAACCTAAATCAAACAGAAGGTGTCCCAGACCTTCCGCAGAATCTACTACGAATAACGTGCCACACACCAAAGCCGTGTTCTCGAAACCTCCCCCACAATATGACTTCTACCTGACCAAGAACCTCTGCAAGTCTAGCTAGCTCTACTGCCAGATGTTACAACTTAGAACTTGTGTAAGTCCTCAACCAACAGCTCGTTCGACCACCAGGAGGTACCCCGAAAGACGAGATTTTCAACTATTCTCAACAGAGCATTGAACGCGAACCAATGCGTGAAATTCAAAAAGCCAGAAAGTCATTTGCATAAAAGAATCCCTAGAGCTATTTTGTATAATCGTCTTGAATCAGAGACTTCTATAGTGCTTAATGAGAGTTCCGAGCTCATCACATCCTGCTGGCTTCTTGTTCTATCAATACGAGATATATCCTCGTGTTCGAAACTGGTTATCTCCAAAGGCGCTAGTCGTACCAAAGCCCGGCAAACAATTCACAGATAGAGATGAATTGAAGATACTCATTATCGCATGTTAGGTCGATTGTGCTTTGTAGATGTAGCTTGCACGTGACGTAAGCGAGGTGGAAAAGGGGGGATCCTGTATGATCAACAAATATCCAGTTGACGAAAATATATCAGAAAGGCAAGAAATCAAGAGCACAAAAAGTGTATAAAATGTGATTAGTTGTACAAGAAGTCGATACAGTACATGAGTAGTCACACATTGATGATTCTACAATTACCTCTTCGACAATCCCCTCCTCTATGGATACAATATCAGAGATGCTCCAATAATCCCTGTGCCAATCCGGAAAGCTATCCCAAAACGCCAATAATTTTACAAAGGAGCTAATCTCTCAATTTCCGGGTTACCCGAAAGTACCTGTGCAAGGCTTCGGTGATTGCCTTGAAGTCTGAAATGCGAAGCGGCCTGTTGAGCTGCAACATCGCAAGCTCCATCAATTCATCGAGATATTTGACATGCTCCGCCTTCCAGTGTGTACGTCCTGGGTTAGCGATCATGCCAGAAATGACAGGTGCAACGACATTGTTGGAAGAAGGAGCAACGTAACCAAAGTTTGGACGTTGTTCTGGTGCCAAGTCAAACTGAGGCTCAAGCGCAGATGTTTGAGTGACGAGGGATCGTGGTGGCATGACTCTTGTATAATGTGGAGGGGTGACTTGGATGACAGTTTGAGGGACTGGAGCTGCATATGCATAGGTGATTTCAGAATTCACCATATGTTGCAGCTCCAGCACCGCGTCAAGTTCCACTGTCCTCATTGCGTTGTTGTTGGTTAATTCATTCGTTCATATACCTCTCCCCTCGATGGCGGGAGAGGACCAGCGAAAGACGCCGCCGCAGCCCGCTGCGAGATGGATTGTTGACTAGGTAAGCTTGATATTGTTCTAGAACGTGTCAGTGGTCGAATGAGCTGTGAGGGTGGTATCGTACTTTAAGCAGGCTGCGACGGCACCAATATAAAACGCGTTTTCAGTGTGTTGGAATCTGACTCCCAATAATATTCATCCTCCTTCCTAAATGTAGAGGTGGGATATTGAGCTTGGGCCTCTTCGTCGGTCCCAACCCACCCATAGTTGCTGGAAACAGTTAGCAAAGTATTCAATGATGTGATAGCAGAAGACCATACGAGTGTGGTTGGGATGACATTGTTTCCATGAGACTCTGGGTATTTTGTGAAGCATGATATGAGCTTGCCGCCCGACTATGCTAGATTAGCTCGGACTTGGGAAATAGCAACTAAGCCATGCGCGTCTAACTTCAATGCTTACAGGATCAGGATATGGGGTTCGGCGCCAGGGGGAGTCTCTCCATAGTCCCGGACCCCTCCCCCCCCAACTTGCTTCTCTTGCCGAGACCAATGTCAATAGCCATAACGGCTGCGTTGTTGTTGGTTAATCCATTCGTTGATATAGATCTCCCCTCGACGGCGAGAGAGGACCCGCGAAACTCGCCGCCGCAGCCCGCTGCGAAATGGATTGTTGACAGAGCTTAATATTGTTCTAGAACGTGTCAGCGGTCGATTGAGTTGGGAGGATGGCATCGTACTTTCAGCAGGCTGCGACGGCACCACCATGGTACAGAGTTCAAGATGATGGTAAAGTGCTGTGCCCAACCACTATCTTTGCAGATTAGCAAGAGCTCTAAAGATAAAAGCTCCGTGAAATGGAATGATAGTCATTGGGTGTGTAATCTTACGTTGAGCTGTGGTTGTGGGTGTGGTTGATATTTGTGTTTGTGGAAAGAGGAAACAGTTTTCGAGACGAAAATATATTTTGGGAATTAAAGATCGTGGGCTCCATTTCTCGGAACTAAGTTAGGGCTCGAGTTCAAGTACGGAGCTAATCCTGTTTTGGGCGTTGACCAAGTGGTCGGGGTAGGGACGAGGGCTGGTCGCCTCAACGGGGGAGAACGACCAGAACTTCTTGGCGTTTGCTACGAAATAACACACTCTAAGTCTAGATACAGATTGCAAGGTGAGCGATGATTCTTTTCTTCCCCTTCCTTTTTTACACAAGAAGAATATCTGCGTATCTGCTGTTAACACGTGGGTAAAACATGGGTGGTTCCAATCTCGAGCACGTGGGGTTTTGACCTCGACAGACGCTCCTTCCCCTTCAATACCGTTAGGACGGAAGTGGTTCAGCAAGACCCAAGGCTAACTTGTGTTACACGTCTTGAATTTCACATTCAAATCCCAATATGTCTTGTCATATTTGGAGACGGATAGTCTAAGAGGATACCAGTATGTATTGGGGAGGAACACCCTTCGTCTTCTAGATTGTCTCGGGAATAGCTCCCAAGACAATGTTCCACTTCTCATGGAACACTCTGCATTGAGCAATCACTAACTCCCCCGTTACCTTACTGTGTTGATATTGCAACGGTTGAAAGATGAGCGGTGCTAAGATGATCTGTTGAGACTGACTGCAAGAAGTAGAGGAAACAAGTAGGAGACAAAGGAGGTGAGCGGTTTGCTTAGTAGGTAGATAGAACTTGCCCAAAAGGATGACATTTCACCTGGGGGTGCTCGCTTAGACATCACCAGGTTTGTAAACACTTCAAAACCACTGAGAGATGCGCAAACTTTGTTGGCATTGTCCTAACTGTGTGCAAATTCTTGCTTGTGTCTTTCTGAAGTTACCATTTTCTGACGCGGTAACGTCGTGCTTGACGAACCACCTTCAATTTGCCGTCGAGGTACTTTTGTCAGTCTGCTTAGAGGAGGTCACCGATTCCCCAAACATCTTCGAAATTTCCACATCCTTTCAATCTCGCCTTCGAACATGAAGTTAACCCGCAAGCCCCCTTTCCCGTCTGGCACGCCTCTGAAACAAGATCTATAAGTTTACAAGATAACTCGGAAAGCATCTCTTCCTTGGTGGAGGCAGAGATGGATCGTGCTTGGAGAGCAAAGGCAAAGAAACCAAAAATCGGAGCTTTGGCAAGCTGCCAGAAAACAAGAATCAACGACGCAACAACCATGCTGAGTAAGTCATACCCGCAGCCAACTCCTATTCGAACTGCTATACGGTCCTGCTCCTGCGAGTGACCACTTTTGCTAAAGCACTCAAGGCTGACACGCGTAGCAATGGCCATCTCGCGGGACTCCCTAAGGTCAGAAGCAATTAAACGCCGCGATATTCCTCCCCGGAAGGAACAGATAAGAGTGGAAAGAATGGTCTCGAAAACATCGCTGTGCATCTGGCTTTTTAAAGGGCGAGGTTGGTTTCCTGCTTGGACCATACCACCTGGTAGGCGTGTATACTTTCTGCCATAGCCTCATACTGTGGCACTAGGACTGACGAGACAGAGCATAGTTCGAAGCTTATTCGTACCCGACTACGATATCTGAGAAAAGCAATGGCTTTGAGGCCTGGAATACACAGGTAGAGGCCACCAAGTCCTCTTTCCCGACATCTTACCGCGCGTTACGTGTGTCCGGGTGAGGGACTGCACTCGGGACAGGCCTGGAAGGCATCTCCCAAACCAAATGTCTACACAGGACCAGGGCTCAGTTTGCTGCAAGGAAAGATGAAGACAGCCCCTGGTAAGAGAATGGCTATGGAGAAGACTCAGAGGCTGAAGATGTTCCAAGCATGGTGGAGATCAGTCGTCTCGTCCAGGCCTTTATCCGCCCACCAAAACCGATGCTGGCCTGAACGCTGCCGGGTGCACCGGGCAAAGGCTCGCATGATCAACAGCGCGCAAGTCTGGTTGCGAGTGCTTCCCTTTCGACAATTTCGCGTACGTCGAGATTGAAAGACTTCAAAAGAAGTTCGACCAAGAAGTCCAGAAGAAGGTTGAGTCCGAGCTTCAAGTGCGGTCAAGTACACAAAGCGAGACTTCTACGAAGGACTTCTCTGACTCTAGACCTTTCGGACAAGGAATAAACTCGTTGGCTCTGTCAGTGTAGCGCTTGTGCGGCCCAGAACATCTAAGGGAATCAAAGCTTGTGGAAATGGCACTCAACAATCGTCTGTGAGCACCAATGGAGATGGTGACTTGCCCGACTCCACAGACCTTACGGATTGGCTTTTCAATACGAATAAAACCCATTTGAAAAGCGGAGTATTCTAGACTTTCTCACGGAACTACGTTGTGGGAAAGAGAAACCTGGGATATAAACAGGAAGCCGGCGTGACGATTTGATCGCCCTTCCCCTTACAGTCACAGCACCAATCAGCAGCGTAGTAGCCGACTGCACCAGAAACGAGGACAAAACGCAGGAACGAGGATCCAGGAACAAAACGCCCACTTAGGGGCCTCCTCGGTAGCGGCCCTTGCTCAACTCTTGGCTGAGAAGGAGGAGAGGAGGGCCTTCGCCTGGTTTGTTGACAACGCCCAATATGGCGCTATGACAAGCCCCCCAGCGGATCCTCATTCCCCGGCAAGCCACGAGACTAGCTTCGAGAATCCAAGATCGCCACCCCAACGTCCGGCACCTAGGAAACCATATCGCCGACGTGTGGCTGAGATATACAAAGGACTCAGCCGTTGGATGGTACGGCTGGGGAAGGCCAATCTCGCGTTTCAACACCTGAACCTGGGAGGTCATGGATCAAGCACTTGTTGATGATGATTTTGATGCCGCAGCGCAAGAGTTTGAGCAGGATGAAGAGGCTGAGTGTGAGCGTGGAGAGGATTCCGGGCATCAGATGGATATGGGTCAGAGGTACAGACTCCATCAGAGCCTAACGAGCCGAGGTTATCAACTCCTGTATATATACCATATGAGATCTGCTATGTTTTCGGGTGCTCTTCCTATCGTTATCTGGTTCTTCAATTCCTTCTCGTGGATGGTTGTGAAACGGTCAGCGCCAGCTTACATTTGCTAACGGAAACTTCTCAGGATCCTTTTTCAAGTGCTCTTCTTTTTCCTTTCTAAAAAGTTTATTGACAATATTTCCCTTCTCATCAAACAACAAAGCTTTCATCCAAACATCTCTTTAATATCAGAGAAAACTAGGGAAGCTCACATGACGATATGCAACAGGAAGCTTCAAGCAAACATGAAAGGCAGGACAAAAACTAATGTCAAGAGAAGGAAAGTTTAAACGTCGCATGTTAAAGATCCTTGTTTTGACCTATATCGCAATAGCCCCGATGTACATCGCACTTTCTGGTTTTCACTGCGATGTGCGTCAAAATCAGCAATCCTAAATTGCAATATGCAACAGAATCCCCAATCCTCCTAACTGCGACGTGCGTCAAAATCAAGAATCCTGAATTGCGATATGCAACAAGCTCCCTTATTCGTAACTGCAATGTGATCCGAGCAACACCACTGGTTCGAAACCTGCAGTAGTCCTTCTTCGAGATAAAAGACTCCTCCGACATTTCCCTCCCTAAGAAAATCTCGTTTCCCACTTGGCGCCAACTTTTTTCCTAGCAGAAAGATTTATTAGCCAAACCCCGCCTTTGCTACCGGTAGTCCAAGGGAGGTGCATCAGTTCTTGATGAAGAGCATACCAGCATTCCCGTATAACGTTTATATTGCTCAGTCTCAGAGGAGGGCCACCCTCGAGGGCTATCTTAACACAACTATGCTCAGGTTCAATTTCTGGCAGTGCTTTAGCTCTCGATCTTTCCAATGGCAAACATGGAGTGCTGTTGGGGGGATCTTTGGGAGGGGAAGCTCGGTCCAAGGTCCAACAGATCCCAAGATTTGCCGTTCAAGGTTGCCAACTCGACTGTGTCCGACCTTGTGACGTATTGACGGTCTGGTGAGGGATGTGGAATTGTTGGGGTGGGGGAGGAAGGGGGGGGATCTGGGATTGATGACATTTGTGAGTTGGAATTTGAAATCCTCCCTTTGCTTTGATGTCTTGTACCAACTTCAACATCTAATGACGAGAATTTGTCATTGAGTGTCATCTGAAGATGTAAATTTGGGCTAGTTCATTCTTTGCGTCGAGCTGATCTGTGTAACAGTAACATCCTTTCGCTTGCAGCTTTCGATTCGAAGACAAGTGTTCCTGACTTTGGTTGCATCTTAAATTTCTTCCAGATGACAAGCAAGTACTTTGCTTGATGCTGTGTTGCTGAGCTGGCTTCTTAGCTTCGTTCCGATCTGCAAGCAAATAGTATGAGAATTCAGCTAACCAAAAAGCTAGATTCTTCATGTTCCCGAGTCTGGTACATGGCCTGAGAAGCCTAAGGACAATGCAAATCAGATAGTGCTGACAAAATAGGATCATCTCTGGTACAATTGCGGGGTTGGAAGGTGGTGTAGGAGCTATTGAGATTTGGGTTGGAGGGGTGAATCGAGGCGGGGAGAGGAGGTGATGTTGATTTTCAGATGGAGGAGAGTTAATTGAGCATGCTGTGCATCAATGGGAGTCTCTTTGCCAATGTCATCGTCCTTGCCTTGCTTGGTCAAAAAGTTTGCGCATTTTCTTCCCTTCAGCTTTGTCTTTGCTACTTGTTTCGTTTGCATCTCCTGGTTGACCTTTGATTATGGGAAGTCATCGTCTGGACCTCATTCCCAATTGCCCAATAACTACCACTGAGCGCTTGCTCCACCCAACCCCATGGTCAGTTCAAGCATGGTGTCTCATGTAAAAACCAATTCTTTTTTGTTTCTCAACAAGGTGAAAAAAGAGATCTCTTGGTTTACTCTCCTTGGATCCATCTTTCAAAACTTCGACATGCGCCATTGGCAGCTAGACACCAGCAGGTAAAGAGAGAAGGACTTCAAATATGAGCACAGGCCAAGCAGAAGAAGTACCAAAAGCCCCACATACGCCCGCTTTGGATGCTAGAACACACATAACAAACACTGGCTTCGGTTAAACTCAAAAGAGGTGATATCTTCTTTCTTCAAAGAGCAAGACAAGGGTAAAAGAACCGCGCAGACAGCAATGTAATCCGGCCCGATCTCCGGGAGCTCTTCTTCGGTGTCTGAAGGTGTCTGAATAATCAAAGAGCACTGCCGCTGGATTGACCAACTTCGTGTAATCTCACGCAATTTGAGTTGACACAGCGCGTCAGTGAGTGGCTTAGAGCACGGCGACTAGCCTTTCTTTATCTTGCAGTGGCAATTGAGTCTGACTTCCTGACGCGTCCCACACATGATAGATCACAATTTATGGCGAAGCTCCATGGTGGGGTCCCTTTGCACCATGTTATTAGTGGTTCTGGAAGTATCGGAACGCAAACCTTAACTCCTTTCAAGTGTCACCAGCAACTCCAGCGGGAGTCAATCTTACCAATTGGTGCATGGTTGACAATTTGATGTTGATCTTGCCCTTTTCTAATTTGAATACAGTAGAGCCAACCAATGAGTGCGTCACATGCTCGCTTCGAATCTGTGAACATTCGTCATATTTGATACCCCTGCTATTCTCATGTTGAGACACAAACCATGCTTGCAACCAAACAACATTTTGCTGAAAGGAGTGAGCCTTGTGCCATTGCGAAAAAGTAAGAGAGTGTACGAGTCTCTTTGCCCCTCCATCCCCAGTTTCAGGAGTTGATTACAGCCTAGGCTTACATAAGAAGCTTCCCGCTACGCACCTACGCACCTACGCACCCCCGCATGAGGTCCTCGACGTAACCGTTGAATCGAGCCCGAGCATTTTAGACAGGCGATATCTCCGATTTGGCTAAAAAAAACTGGAGATATACCTGCTAACAAAATGTCGGACCATAATGGGGAAAGGTTAGCACATCCCTCGAGTACAAGACCAGAAGATTACACCTCTTTCATGGCCCTGCTGCTTGGCACCCAACTCTGGAGCCTCACTGACAATGGCATTACTCAGTCACAAGCGGAACAAATCAACCCTCCATAAACTGCGGCGGAAGGAAGGAAAGGATGACGACAAGGAGAGCAACTCTGAGGAAGGATCGATGACTTCACTCCCAATGGGCACGACTTCCCCAGCCTCAGTCGCACACCACGCTTCTCGCGGTCACGTTTCGAAACCCTCAACAGGCACTGCAGGGCTCATGAGATCTACCACGAATCTGCAAGCCCCGAGAACCATGCCTACACAATCTCCCCCGCAGGAGAAGACGGTGTCGATCGAACAATCTGTCAAGAAGTTCCGCATATTCGAGGCGCTTCGAAGTGGGGACACGGCGTCGATATCAAAGGCAATAAGGGAGACGGACGGCAGCCGTGTGAGCACATCCAGCGTAGGAGGGACTGGATCATCTGGTTTGGACGATACTACCATACTACATCTTGCGATACAATGCGCTGAGCTCCCTGTTGTTGAGTACGTGCTTTCAGACGGCGCTGGCACGATCGACATCAACGCGCGAGATAAAGATGGCAACACGGCGTTGCATATTGCAGCTCAGCAAGGCCGAGGGCACATTGTCCGACTGCTGTTGGACCAGCCTGGCATCAACGATTCTATAGCCAACTACCAAGGCCGCCTCCCACTCGATCTCGCACGAACGCCAGATATTTTCCAGCAACTACAATTATCGCGATCCATTTTCATTGATGGAAAGATTAAGGAGGTGCAGGAGCTGGTTGCCCATGGGGAGTACAAGAAGTTGGGCGAAGTTTTGGAAGAGCCGCGAGTGAAGATGGTATTGGATATCAATGGGGGCGAATTTGCTTCAGACATCACGACGATGCAATCAGGAGGTACCTTGTTACATGAAGCAGCGAGACGGAAGAATACCGCTTTGATTCAAGTCTTGCTTCTTCATGGAGCTGACCCCTTTCGCCGAGACAGAAGAGGAAAATTGCCCCAGGATGTGACGAAGGATGACACCACCAGAGCAATGCTCAAGAAATCTCCGGCTGCGGTGGCTGCACAGCGAGGAATCCAAGAAAAGGCTGTCCTTGGCAATGCGTCTCAACAAGGAGCCCTAAATGCTGCTCCAGGAGATGCTCTTGCTGGCAAGGAAGGGCGCGAGATGAAGGGCTATCTGAAGAAGTGGACAAACTATCGGAAAGGTTATCAGCTGCGATGGTTTGTTCTGGAAGACGGAGTCATGAGTTATTACAAACACCAGGATGATGCTGGATCAGCTTGTCGTGGTGCGATAAACATGAAAATAGCCAAACTCAACATGGACCCAACCGAAAAGACGAAGTTTGAGATCATTGGGAAGTCATCAGTCAAATATCACCTCAAGGCTAATCATGAAGTTGAGGCAAAGAGATGGTTCTGGGCGCTCAACAACTCCATACAATGGACCAAGGATCAAGCAAAGGAGGAGGACAGGCAGAGGCAAAAGAGTGCAGAAATGCTCCGACAAGCAAAGGCTGAACACTCTACCCCTAGCTTGGCCAGAGACGCATCCACGGCAGATCTCTCCGGAGACGCAACAAGTGTCACAGATACGCGAAGGAGCAGCTTCCAAACATCCTCTCGATTAATTCCACAATCGGGTTCTAGCAAAGCTGGAAAAGTTGCATTTGCCAGTGGAAGTGTTGGGGACGATGATGAAGGCACAGCATATGGATCCTATGAGCCTAGCTTCATGGGAGATCTGGGAAAGGTGCCGAGTAATGCTGGGCCA
>Ga0302325_10033777_pt1 | contig 10473 bp, 7 predicted proteins | sample Palsa_T0_2_FD_201948 | JGI IMG/M metagenome (GOLD analysis project Ga0302325, IMG submission 201948) | Peat permafrost microbial communities from Stordalen Mire near Abisko, Sweden - Palsa_T0_2 | ecosystem: Environmental > Terrestrial > Soil > Palsa > Peat permafrost | place: Sweden: Abisko...
GCCTCCGCGTCTGTGTCGAGCGCCAACAGCGCCGCGCAGCACTCGCGAAGTCGCGGCCCGAGCACGTCGTCGGCCAGGTACGCGGAGGCCTCGTCGAGTGACCGGATCGCGTAGCGACGCGCCATCGGGCTTGAGCCCAACCCGTCGAGCTGGGGAAACACGAACCAGATCCAGTGGCTGCGCTTGCGCCCGGCGTGCAGCTCGGCGAGCGCGGTTGCGTACGCGCTGCCCCGCTCCTGGGCGGCATGGAAGCGCTGCAGGTCGAACGGATCGACGGTCATCGGCCGGGTCATACGGAACTATGGCGAATGCGTCAGGTCAGCTCACGCGGTCAGCGCAGCACTGGCGAGCCTGGCCCGTTCGGCCGAACTCCGGCGAGTTCCTGCGGAGGGGCCGCAGCAACTTGCCAAGGTTCAGACCTGCCCGGGCGGCCGCGCCCCGCTCAGGCGGCCCGGGCGGCCGCGCCCCGCTCAGGCGGCGGCCGCGCCCCGCTCAGGCGGCGCGCAGCGCCGCTTCGGCATCGGCGCGGGCGCCACAGCCGCGCAGATCCTGCGCCAACCGCGCCGCGGTCACGCGCTCCCAGCGGCCGCTGGCGACGAGGTCACGGCACAGCTCATCGGTGTCGGCGAGCGCGTCGGTCGTGGCCTGTTCGTCGCTCAGGCCGGAGCCGAAGATCAGGGTGTCAGCCGCGTCACGGACGCGCTCCTGCTCGGAGGCGAGCAGCTTGCTCGGTCCGATCTCGCTGAGCGTTCGCATCACGCGTTTGTAGGCCTGGGTTCGTTCGGGGCTCATCGCATGCACCTCCTGCTTCGGGCTGTTGACAGCATGATGGCGCGGTGGACGGCGCAGCGGCTTGGCCCGCTGTCCAAGGATCGGCGATCGCCGTTGTCCGTGCGATGCAACTCGATCCCGAAGCTGCGGCGCTGTAGGCTGCGCGCGATGAACGGGCAGAGCAAGCATCTGGCACGGGCGGCGCAGGACGCATTCGAGCGCCGCGGCGACTACGAATCGCTGCTGTTCGAGGGGCGCTGGCACCGCTCGGGCGAGCTGTTCGCGCGCGCCTGCGCTGTCGCGACCGGCCTCGCGCAGCTGGGGATCGAGCCCGGTGATCGGATCGCGGTGACGATGGCCAACTGCCCGGAGGTGGGGATCGTCTACCAGGCCATCTGGCGGGCCGGCCTGGTCGCGACGCCCGCGACGTTTCTGCTGATGGCCGAGGATCTGCGCCACGTGCTGGCGGACTCCGGCGCCCGGGCCGTGGTCACGACCTCGGAGTTCCTCGACAAGGTCGATCGAGCGGTCGCCGAGCTCGATCCACGGCCGTACGTGATCTGCACCGACCGCTCGGCCGACGGGGTGATCTCGTTGGCCGAGCTCGAGGCTGCCCCGCCGGGCGAGATCGTGCCACGCGCCGACGACGACCTGGCGGCGCTGCTCTACACCGGCGGCACGACCGGTCAGGCCAAGGGCGTGATGCTGGCGCACGAGGCGCTGCACTACGTCGGCGGCGCAGCATTTGGGGCAGCGCACATCGACGGGATGAACCGCTCGCTCGGGACCCTCCCGCTCTCGCACGCGTACGGGCTGCTGCTGACCGTCGGCGGCTTTCACGGCGTCCAACGCGACGTCGCGGTGCTGCTGCGCTGGTTCGATCCCGAAGCGTTCCTGAGTGCCGTCCAGGAGCACCGCCTGCAACAGACGGCGGTGGTCCCGTCGATGCTGCAGGCTCTGCTGGCCATGCCGCTGGAGCGCTACGACCTTTCGACGCTGCAGCAGGTCACCTCAGGCGCGTCGCCGCTCCCGCCGGAGACCGAGCGCGAGTTCGTCCGGCGGGTACCGTCGGCGTCGATCCGGCAGGGATACGGGTTGACCGAGAGCGCCGCGCTGGTCTCCAGCAGCCCGGCCGGCCGGGTGCGCGCGGGCTCGGTCGGGATGCCGGTCCCCGGCTGCGAGGTCGAGATCCGCGACGAGGAGGGGCGGGCGCTGCCGGCCGGCGAGGCCGGCGAGATCTGCGTCCGCTCGCCGGGCCTGATGGCCGGCTACTGGCATTCGCCTGAGACGACCGCGCAGGCGATCCGCGACGGGTGGCTGCACACCGGCGATGTCGGCCGGCGTGACGCGGACGGTTACCTCTACATCGTCGACCGCATCAAAGACCTGATCATCCGCGGCGGCTTCAACGTCTACCCACGTGACGTCGAGGACGCGCTCGTGGAGCATCCGGACGTCGCGATGGCCGGAGTCGTCGGCGCGCCGTCTGCCAGTCACGGCGAGGAGGTCGTCGCGTTCGTGTCGTTGCGCGCGGGCGCGGCGCTTGAGCCCGAGCAGCTGATCGATTGGTCACGGACGCGGATCGGCGGCTACAAGTACCCGCGGCGAGTGCACGTCGTCGACGCGATCCCGCTGACCGCGGTCGGCAAGATCGATCGCAAGGCGCTGCGGGCGCGGCTGACGCCGTCCTGACTCAAGGCCGGCCACCGGCACCCGCCGCCGGAGCTTCGTAAGCTCGCTAGCCGCGATGCGGATCCTGATCGCCTCGACGGCGTTCCCCGAGTGCGCCCAGGTGCTGCGCGGGCGGCTGCCCGACGACGAGGTCGTCGTCGAGGGCGCCGACGCCGACGGCGAGTTCGACGTGATCGTGCCGCTGATGCGCAAGGTCGACGCGGCGATGATGGACCGCCACCGTCCCCGGCTGATCCAGCAGTACGGCGTCGGTCTGGAGGGCGTGGACCGCGGCGCGGCGGCTGAGCGGGGGATCCCGGTCAACAACGTGCCGGCCGCCGACACCGGCAACGCCGACGGTGTCGGCGAGGTCGCGGTGCTGCACCTGCTGGCGCTGACGCGCCGCTACCACGCCAGCCTCGACAGCCTGCGCGCACGCCGGCTCGGCCAGCCGACCGGGACGGCGCTGACGGGCGCGAGGATCGTCGTGCTCGGGCTCGGCGCCGTCGGGCGCGCGGTGGCGGCGCGGCTGCAGGGGTTCGGCGCCGAGCTGATCGGCGTCGGCACCCGCGCTGGCGACGAAGCGCGGGACATGTCGGAGCAACTGGGGCTCACGGCGTACGTTCCGGTGTCGCGGCTCACGCAGGCGTGCGATGGCGCACTGGCGCTGATCGTCTGCTGCGTGCTCAACGACGACACCCGCGGCTTGGTGGGGCGTGAGGTGCTCGACACGCTCGGGCCGGGCGGCTACGTCGTCAACGTCGCGCGCGGGGCGGTGCTCGACTACGACGCGTTGCACGCGGCGCTGCGCGAGCGCCGAATCGCCGGAGCGGGGCTGGACGTCTACTGGGACGAGCCGGTCGATCCCGCCGACCCGATCCTCGCTCTCAACGTCGTCGCGACGCCGCATATCGGGGGCGTGACGACGCTCGCCTACCGCGCGATGGGCGATGCTGTCGTCGCCAACGTCGAGCGGCTGCGGCGTGGCGATCCGGTCGTGACGGCCCCCTGAGCGCGCCGCTGGAGGATTTGTACGTCCATACCGGCAAATCCTCCAATCAGACAGCTGGCATCGCCCACAGGTACTGCATGGCGAACGACCGGTACGGCCGCCACCGCTCGGCCAGGGCGAGCGCCGAGGTCGGATCGGCGTCGACCCCGAGCCGCTCCAGCGCGCGCTTGATCCCGAGGTCGGTGGCGAGGAACACGTCGGTGTCGCCGAGGGCGCGCATCAACACGTAGTCGGCCGTCCACGGCCCGATCCCCGGCAGCGCCAGCAGCTGTGTACGCACGCGCTCGCGATCGGCGCCCCGGGCGAGCACGATCTCGCCGGACGCGAGCGCGCAGCCGAGCGCGTGCAGCGTCCGGGCTCGCGACCGCGGCATCCGGAACGACGCCGGGTCGACGGATGCCAGCGCCGCGGCGCTCGGGAACAGATGGGTGACGGCGCCGAGCGGGCGCGCCAGCGGCTCACCATGCTCGCGCACCAGCCGGGCGGCTGCGGCGGCGGCGCCGGCCAGCGAGATCTGCTGGCCGAGCACGGCTCGGACGGCCAGCTCGTCGCCGTCGGGCGTGCCCGGCACGCGCCGTCCGGGCGCGGCTCGGACGGCGGCGCCCAGCAGCGGATCGTCGCCCAGCGCGTCAAGCGCGACGGCCGAGTCCGGCGCCAGGCCGAGCGTCTGCGAGCACAGCTCCGCCGCCGCATCGGCATCCGCGGGATCGGCGAGATCGAGCTCTGCGACCACCGCGCCGGGGCCGACCGCCAGCTCCGCGACCGCGGGACCGCGCGGCAGCCGCAGGCTGCGCCGGAAGGCGTGCTCGCCGACCTCCTCGATGCCGGACACCGCACGCGCCCGGAAGTGGCCGAGCAGCGCCGCGTCGTCGAGCGGCGGCGTGAACGGCAGCTCCAGTCGCGTCATCGGACAACTATGACCGCACGCCGGCCGGACACGCCTACAGTCCCAGCCCGATGACGACGAGCGACATCGAGGTGCTACGCCGGCACGTCGACCCCGCCGGACTGGCCGTGCTGGATGTCGGCTGCGGTCACGGTCAGCTCGTCCGCGAGCTGACCGCGCTCGGCGCGCGAGTGACCGGGATGGAGATCTCCGAACAGCAGTTGGCGGCGGCGCGCGCCGCCGATGACGGGATCGGCGCGCGGTACATCGTCGGCCGCGCCGAGGCGATCCCGCTGGCGGACGGCAGCGTCGACCTGGTCGTGTTCCGGGCGTCGCTGCATCACGTGCCGATCGCGCAGATGCGCCCGGCGCTCGCGGAGGCGGCCCGGGTGCTGCGCCCCGGCGGGCTCGTGTACGCGGCCGAGCCGCTCGCGACCGGCGCTTTCTACGCGCTGGTGTCGATTGTCGACAACGAGGACGAGGTGCGCGACGCGGCGCAGCGGGCACTGGAACGCGCGGAGGCCGCCGGGCTGACGCACCTCGCGACCGAGGAGTACGAGCTCGAGGCGCTGGTCGGCGACCTCGACACGTTGCGGCGACGGATGGTCGCGGTCGACCCGGCGCGCGCGGCGGCGTTCGACGCGCATCGGACCGAGCTCGAGCGGCGGTTCGCCCAGCTCGGCGAGCCCCACGACGACGGCCGCCGGTTCACCGAGATCATGCGCGCCGTGGTGCTCACGACCTTCTAGGTTGGACACGACGTCACCGCAACCGATCCGGAGGCCGCACCGATGCACTACGTGAACCTGGGCGCGACGGGCCTGCGCGTCTCACGCGTCTGTCTGGGGATGATGAGCTACGGCAAGCACGAGAGCCGGGCCTGGACGCTGGACGAGGAGGCCGCCGAGCCGATCCTGCGCGCGGCCGTCGAGGGCGGGATCAACTTCTACGACACGGCCGACGTCTACAACGGCGGTGAGTCGGAGGTCCTCACCGGACGGCTGTTGAGCAAGCTGTTCGGCACGCGTGACGAGTACGTCGTCGCGACCAAGGTCAATGGACGCACGATGCCCGGCGAGAACGGGCAGGGGCTGTCGCGCAAGCACATCATGGCGTCGATCGACGCCTCGCTGCGGAGGCTCGGAACCGAGTACGTCGACCTGTACCAGATCCATCGCTTCGACACCAACACGCCGGTGGAGGAGACGATGGACTCGCTGCACGACGTCGTCACCGCCGGCAAGGCCCGGTACCTCGGCGCCAGCTCGATGTTCGCGTGGCAGTTCGCGAAGCTCCAATCGGTTGCGCAGACGCCGTTCGTGTCGATGCAGAACCACTACAACCTGATCTACCGTGAGGAGGAGCGGGAGATGATCCCGCAGTGCATCGATCAGGGCGTCGGGGTGATCCCGTGGAGCCCGCTGGCACGCGGGATGCTGACCGGCAACCGGACGCGCGGCGGCGACAAGCTGACGACGCGCGCGCGGACCGATTCGTTCGGCGACAACCTCTACAAGCCCGAGCTCGACTTCGACGTGATCGAACGGGCTGACGACGTCGCCGGCGCGCGTGGGGTGCCGACCGCGCAGGTGGCGCTCGCATGGCTGCTGCACCGGCCGGGCGTGACCGCTCCGATCGTCGGCGCGACCAAACAGCGCCACCTCGACGACGCGCTCGCCGCCGAGCGGCTGGAGCTTTCGACCGACGAGCTCGAGTCGCTGCAGGAGCTGTACAGGCCGCACGCGATCGCCGGCCACCGATAGAGGAGATGCCCCCGATGACGACCACCGGATTCGCGACCCCGACCGACCGGGTGCTGGTGCTGTTCGGCGCCACCGGCGACCTCGCCGGGCGCAAGCTGTTGCCGGGCCTGTTCCACCTCTACCGGGTCGGGCTGATGCCCGAGCAATTCCGGATCATCGGCTCCGGACGCCACGCTCCCGACGACTTCGCCGCGCATGTCGAGCAGGCGCTGCGGACCCACGGCCGGATGGAGCTCGACGGCCACTGGGACGAGTTCTCCAAGCGGCTGAGCTTCGTCGCCTCCACGGCGGAGGACGGCTCGCAGCTGGCCGCGGCGGTCAGGGCGGCCGAGCAGGAGATCGACGCCAAGGGCGAGCGGCTCGTGTACCTGGCGGTGCCGCCCAACGCGATGGCCGACATGGTCGGAATGCTGGGGAGGACCGGGATCGCCGACAACTGCTCGCTGGTGGTCGAGAAGCCGTTCGGTCACGACCTCGCCAGCGCCAAGCAACTGAACGCGGACCTGCACAAGGTGCTCGACGAGGACTCGATCTACCGGATCGACCATTTCCTCGGCAAGGAGGCGGCCCAGAACATCCTCGCGCTGCGGTTCGCCAACGGGATCTTCGAGCCGGTCTGGAACCGTGACCACATCGCCTACGTGCAGATCGACGTCCCGGAGGCGCTCGACATTCAGGGCCGCGCCGGCTTCTACGAGGAGACGGGCGCGTTTCGCGACATGGTCGTCACCCATCTGATGCAGATCCTCGGGATCGTCGCGCTCGAACCGCCGTCGCGGATCGACGGTGACTCGCTGCAGCTGGAGCGCACCAAGGTGTTCGACGGCGTCCGGCCGCTCGATCCCGAACGGACCGTGTTCGGCCAGTACGACGGCTACCGTGAATCCGACGGCGTCGCCGCTGATTCGCAGGTCGAGACGCTCGCGGCGATCGAGGTGTTCGTCGACACCTGGCGCTGGTCGGGCGTGCCGTTCTACCTGCGAACCGGCAAGGCGATGGCCGAGGGTCGGCGGACCGTCACGATCGGCTTCACCGAGGCGCCGCTGCGGATCTTCCCGAGCCAGGACCCGGATGCCGCGGCGCGGCCGTCCGAGCTCGTGTTCGAGCTCTCGGACGACCCGCAGGTGCGGATCGAGGTGCGGGCCAAGATCCCGGGGCCGACGCTCGAGCTCGGCCGCGCGGCCCTGACGCTCGACGTCGACGCGGCGTTCGACGGCGTCGGCGGGCTGGAGGCCTACGAGCGACTGCTGCACGACGTCATGCTGCGCGAGCGGCTGCTGTTCACGCGGGCCGAACAGATCGAGCGGATCTGGGAAGTGTGCGCGCCGGTGATCGATGCACCGCCGCCGGTCGCTCCCTACGAGCAGGGCTCATGGGGTCCGAAGGCCGGGATCGAGCTGCCGGAGCCGCGCGGCTGGCGGCTGCCGGACGGCGACTGACCGCCCGGCCGGGCCGCGTGACGCTGACTACGCCGCGACCGGCTCGGCGGCCGTGCCGACCCACTCGACGCTGCGCCGCCACAACTCCGCCGCGAGCTCCGGCGTGACGAGCTTGGACGGCTCGGTCTCCTTGCAGCTGTCGTAGTAGCCGCCGGTCCGCCGCGCGATCTCGGGCGAGGTGGCGCAGTACAGGGTGGTGCGGGCGCCGTCCTGGGGCGAGTCCATTCGGCGCAGCATCAGCGGCCGGATCGGCCACGGCACCTGGCGCCAGACATCGGTCGCGACCGTGCCGGGGTGCAGCGAATACGTCGTCACGCCGGTGCCGTCAAGCCGGCGGCCGAGCTCGGCCGCGTGCAGCACGTTGGCCAGCTTGGAGACGCAGTACTCGGGGAAGGCGGTCCGCGTCTTCGTCGTGCGCCGGACCGCATCGAAGTCGATCCCGTTGGCCTTGAAGTGGCCGACCGAGGCGACGTTGACGACCCGCGCGGGCGCGGAGTCGCGCAGCCGCTGCGTCAAGAGCTCGGTCAACAGGAACGTGCCGACGTGGTTGGTACCGAACGCCAGCTCGAACCCGCTGGCGGTGATCCCGCGCTGCCCGGCCAGGCCCGCATTGTTGATCAGCCCGTGCAGCGGTTCGCCGCTGCTCAAGAAGGCGTTGGCACAGGCGCGGACCGAGTCCAGATCGCCGAGCTCGAGCTCGAGCAGGTGCAGCCGCTCAGAGCCGGTTGCGGCCGCCAGTTGATCGAGCGCGCGGCGGCCCTTGGCGGCCGAACGGGCGCTGATGAACACGGTCGCGCCGCGGGTCGCCAACTCCCGCGCGGTGACCATCCCGATTCCGCTGGTGGCGCCGGTGACGATGAACGTCCGGCCGTCCTGCTCAGGCTGGGGCATCATCCCCCTGGCAGCCAGCCCCGCCGGTAGCCGGTCGGCGCGTCGGAGGGCAGGCCCTTGTAGGCGACGTCGGGGTCCCGGGTCGCGGTTGCCACGCCGGCATTGTGACCCCGCGCCAGCGGGGACTCCGGGTAGACGACGCCATCGGTCAGCCGGGTGCCGATCGCGAGCACCGCGCAGGGCTCGTCGCCGGTCCCGACGAACACGTGCTCGGTCCAGGCCGGGCAGTGGACGAAGTCCCATTGGCGCAGCGGGCGCTCCTCGCCGTCGATCAACAGCAGGCAGTTGCCTGCCAGCACCAGGAAGTCCTCCTGCTCGTCCTCGCCGTGGTAGTAGCAGGATGCCTGTCCGGGTTCGAGCACGCCGATGTTGACGCCGACCGCCGGGAACCGCGGCTCGCCCTCGAAGCGGGTGTAGGAGCCGAACACGCCCGTCAGCCATTGGGCTTCTGTGGCGTTGAGCACGAACCAGCCGTCACCGGATGGAACGAGCCCGCCCTCCCGGACCTCGAGGCGTGCCTCCATCGCCGGATCCTACCCGCGTTCGTAGGATCCGACCCCGTGATGCTGCTCTCCCAAGTCCTCGCCCGCCGCATGCGGCTGATCGAGCCGCGGACGCTCGACGTGATCTGCGAGCGCGATCTGCGCGCGACGATGGACGACGGTGTCGTGCTGCTGGCGGACCGCTGGGTGGCGTCTGATACGGCGACGACCGTGCAGCCGACCGTGCTCGTGCGTTCACCCTATGGACGCCGGCAGTTCGTCGGGCTGCTGCTGGGGCGGCTGCTGGCCGAGCGCGGCTTCCAGGTGGTGGTCCAGAGCGTGCGCGGCACGTTCGGCTCAGGCGGTGAGTTCGACCCGTTCAACGAGCGCGCCGATGGGCTGGCGACGCTGGCGTGGCTGCGCGCGCAGCCCTGGCACGCGGGGCGCGTCGCGACGATCGGCCCCAGCTACCTCGGCCTCGTCCAGTGGGCGATCGCGCAGCCGGCGGGCGACGAGCTCGCGGCGATGGCGATTCAGGTGTCGGCCTCGCAGTTCTACGACGAGACATACGCGGGCGGGTCGGTGTCGCTGGAGACCGTCGCATCGTGGCTGGTGCTGGTCGCCTTCCAGGAGCACCGGCTGGCGCCGGTCGCGATCAACCGCGGCCTGCGAGCCCTGCGCAAGGCGCTGTCGGACTCGCGGCTGGACGAGCTCGACGTGCGGGTGACCGGGGGCGAGGTGATGTGGCTGCGCAACGCGCTCGAGCACCCCGGCCGTGACTCCGAGCACTGGCTGCGACGCGACTACTCGCGATCAGTCCCGGAGGTGCGCGCGCCCGTCTCGTTCGTCGGCGGCTGGCACGACATCTTGCTGCCGTGGATGCTCGAGGACTTCAAGGCGCTGCAGGAGGCCGGGCGCTCGCCACAGCTGTTGATCGGGCCGTGGACGCACATCTCACCCGCGCTGATGGCGGCCGGCCAGCGGGAGGGGATCGCCTGGATGCGGGGCCACCTGCTCGGCGACGACCGGCTCGTGCGTGATTCGAAGGTCCGGGTGATGGTCACCGGCGAGGGCGGGGGGTGGCGTGAGCTGGAACGGTGGCCGCCGGGGAACACCGAGGCGCGGAGGCTGTATCTCCGCGCCGATCGGACGCTGACCCGCGAGCCGCCCACGGGCGAGCGTCCGCAGGCGCAGACGTTCGATTACCGCTACGACCCGGCTGACCCGACGCCTTCGCTCGGAGGCGCCGTGCTGCTGTCACGTGAACCTGTCGTCGACAACGCCGCGCTCGAGCAGCGCGACGACGTCCTGACGTTCACGACCGAGCCGCTGGCCGAGACCGTGGAGGCGATCGGGGAGGTGTCGGCCGAGCTGTGGGCGCGGGCGCAGCCGCCGCACTTCGACCTGTTTGTCCGGGTCTGCGAGGTCGGCGCCGACGGCGTCTCACGCAACGTCTGCGACGGCCTGCGCAGCGTCGAGCCCGACGGCGCGGCGATCTCCGAGGACGGGGTCGCCCACGTGGTCGTGCAGCTGTGGCCGACCGCGCATCGGTTCGCCG
>Ga0302325_10033780_pt1 | contig 10473 bp, 10 predicted proteins | sample Palsa_T0_2_FD_201948 | JGI IMG/M metagenome (GOLD analysis project Ga0302325, IMG submission 201948) | Peat permafrost microbial communities from Stordalen Mire near Abisko, Sweden - Palsa_T0_2 | ecosystem: Environmental > Terrestrial > Soil > Palsa > Peat permafrost | place: Sweden: Abisko...
TTCCTTCCCTTCGTAACCCCCAAGCCAAAATCAAGTGCCCGAAGCTTTTCCATCGAGAAGCAACTCCATGGCTCTGGTAAGGCGCTGCTGCTTCGTTGCACAGCAGTTCCTCTCGGGGTTCGATGTCAGTGTCGGTGTCAGCCTTTTTTGCCGGTGTGTAGCAGAAGCGGCATCAGTCTTCCTTCTTCTCTTCAGCAGCTCCAAGATCAGCTCCCAGCCCATCCAAGAAACTGTCCGCCTGCTTCCTGGCCCGCTTCTCCCCAATAGCCTTCCGCCGCTCCTCAAGCTCCCTCCTCCTCGCCTCTTTCTTCTCCTCTTTCTCCCTTCTAACCCTCTCCGTCTCCAGTCTTTCCTTCTCAAGTGCCTCCATCTCTCTCCCTCTGATCCCCTCATCTTTCGAGAAGCTGTAGAAACCCACCCCCTTACTCCTAATCTCGGCTGTCGCATCATAATGCCTCATCTCCGGCGGCGTAAGACTCCGATCCCTCTTCTTCGCCAGTTCCTCCATCTTGTCCGCGGTATCTGCCTCCGGCTGGAACGCAAGACTCTGCACCGTATCCCCATAGATCAGCTTGCTCGGCATCGCGGGCCTAGCACTCATGCGATCCAGCTCCTCTTGCCCAACAATCTTGTTCCTCTTCCTCCTCTCCACCTTCTCAGCCTCTGCCCTCGTCCCTTTGATAGTGCGTCCATATTCATCCTCAAACTCCACTTCCTCTCCGTGCCCATCATCACTCTCGACATCACTCGATTCCTCCTCTGCTTCACCTTTGGCGACCTTCTCCGCCCACTTCCTGTCGAAATCTACCAGATTATCTTCATCGATCTCTTCGCCCTTCTTCAGCCGGGCATAAATTTTAGCCTTCTCCTCCATCTTCCTCTTCGATCGGTGCAAGATATTCTCATCCACACCTCCAATATCCTGCCTCCCTACCCTGCCCCTAAAACCCTCGTCCTCATCGTCCTCCAAATCTCTCGCAGCCCGCTTCTTAGCATTCTTGTTATGCGAAGTGAAGATGTCGCCTTTCGTTTTCGAGGGTCGCGGACGGCCTGTTGTGGTTCGAGAGGAGGTGGAGGTTGTGAGTAGGGAAGAGAGCGTCGAGGTGAAGGCGAGGGAGGTAGAGGAGGATATTTCCTTGGTCTGCTTTTTGGGCTTACGAATCCCGTAGAGGTTGGGATCGGAAGCCATTTTAAACCTGTGAGGGGAGATGAGCTTGATTTGTTGGTGGTGTGGAGGTGATTGCGTGGAGGTGGAGCTTAAGCTTCGCGAGGCTGAAAAGCAGTTGACGCCTTGATGTGGGGCAAAATTTCGCCAGCGAGATCGGTAGTTTGAGAGACCCCGCCTTGAACAGTCACGTCTTTTAGAAGCAACTTCCAATTGCCATTGGAGTTCACACGATTGTCTGTGATTGACGAAAGAACTATCTCCAACTTGAAGATAAACAGACACAAAATGCCTTCACCAAAAGATGTTTACGTGGCTGTCATCGGTATGATTAGCTACCCCTCCTTTTCCATTAATTACTGAGTCGCAAACAGGTGCCGGAGGAGTAGGAAAATGCTTCCTCTCCCAACTCGAAAACCTTTCCAATCGTCTTTCCAAGAACCCGGCATTCCCAAAACTATCTCTGGTCCTCGTCTCCCGAAGCAAAAAGACGCTCTACAGCCAACAATACACTGCCCTCCCCTTCTCAAACCTTGCAAGCAGCCTCGATTCATCGACACAAGAACATCTCTCTCTGTCAAAAATAATTGAGTATTTGGCAGCTGCTCCGGCGAAGGTTGTGCTTGTTGATAACACCAGCTCGCAAGATGTTGCGGATGCATATCCACAGGTTCTTGCAAAGGGGATCAGTATTGTGACGCCGAACAAGAAAGCTTTCTCAGGATCATTTAAGCTGTGGCAGGATATCTTTACTGCTGCTTCTACCTCTGGAGCAAAGGTCTACCATGAGAGTTCTGTTGGTGCTGGATTACCTGTTATTTCCACACTCAAGGAGCTTGTGGACACAGGCGATGAAGTGACTAGAATTGAGGGTGTCTTTAGTGGCACGATGAGCTTTTTGTTCAATAGCTTTGCACCGACAGAGGGAAAGGGAGGCAAGTGGTCGGAGGAGGTTAAGAAGGCGAAGAATCTGGGGTATACGGAGCCGGACCCTAGGGATGATTTGAATGGGTTGGATGTTGCGAGAAAGCTGACTATTCTTGCAAGACTTGCTGGACTGCAAGTTGAATCCCCAACTTCGTTCCCAGTTCAGAGCTTGATTCCCAAGGAGTTAGAGAGTGTTGCGAGCGGCGAGGAGTTCATGCAAAGGTTGCATGAGTTCGATGCCCAAATGGAAGACGTAAAAGTCCAAGCAGAGAAGGAGGGAAAGGTTGTGAGATTTGTGGGGAGCGTTGATGTTGGGAAGAAGGAGGTGAAGGTTGGCTTGGAAAAGTTCGATCGTTCTCACCCAATTGCTGCATTGAAGGGTAGCGACAACATCATCAGCTTCTATACGAAGCGGTACGGAGCCAACCCCCTCATCATCCAAGGTGCTGGAGCGGGAGGGGAAGTCACCGCTATGGGCGTCACGGGCGATCTGATCAAGGTCCTAGAACGGCTCTCATAAACAGCAAGATAGAATCATAAAAGTTGTTGCTCTTCATTCGTCGTCCATGACCTTGCTATCAGTCCATTCGTGTCCTGGCCTGTCAATTCGTTTCTTCAATCCTTCAACTGTCTCCTCTGCTGCTTCAACCGCGGTAGGCGCTCCTGGAATTGTCAACGAGAAGCTCCTAGGTTTCCCACTAGGTCGCTCACTCAGGCTCGGAGCTCTGGGTCTTGGTCTATTCCTTGCTCGTCCACCAATGTAGGGTATTTCGTAAGTCGCTGTGCGGAACAGATAAAGAACCATATCATAGACTATCAGTAAGAGCCATGGTCCTATTGCGATTACTCCGAGGAGAATCTGTGAGTCTTAATTAGTATCATTCCTTTAGCTTTGGCGCAAGACTTACGAATATGCGAATTATCCAAGTCTCAATGAATGATATGCTCGCAGGAAGTATTGAAAACCACGACATGTTTCCGCGGATGGCGAAGAGTTTATTTGAAGAAGTCCAAGGGGTCTAGTAGAGTTCAACTTAAAGAGGGCAAGGGGTCTGCCAAGTATGGAGTGCCTTGTCTGGTGAAGCGTGCTTCAAGTTGGGGAGATCGCTAGCATCAGCCCTTGGCGAAATAAGGTGGTGTGGAATCGATGTTGAGGATGAAGCTCTTTCATGGTGATGGTTGGGATCAACATGTGAAGGTGGAGCAAAGGAGGTACCCTCGTAACCCAAAAAACTTAGGGGCAATTCAAAGCACCCAGCTCCTTCAATGGATGACGGGGGTGAAGTTGCCACTGAAGTTTGGAGGCGCCACAGGGGCAGGGGCAGGGGCATGTAGCCGACTGCCGCTAATTTCGCTATCGGCCGCTGATTGAATAAAATTGTTCAGCCTCGACATCCGCCTTGCGAAGTGCTCCAAAACACCACAAGTGCTCCGTACAACGACCGCTTCAGAATTCAGAGCTCCTCGAGGAGCTGCCTGTCATGGTCGGCCCTCCGAATAAACGTCAGAAGAGGGAGCAGTACAAAAGTGAACGAGGGGAAGACGCAAAGAAAACCCAAGAACTTCCCAAGAAGAAATTCTATCGGCAGAGAGCCCATGCCAATCCCTTCTCAGATCACCATTTGGTCTAGTCAGTCAACTCATTCCCAATCGCAAGACTATATCCTAAATCTTATGTAGTCCTATCAGTCCTGACCATATGGATTGGTCCTCTTACTACCCCGCTTTCGTTACAACGCCAGAAGAAATTCAAGCAAACCCGCAGACTGATATTGATATTGGTATGGGACGCGCTAGGCCATTGATGAAAAATGTGGAGGTTGCAGATATAGGCTGTGGATTTGGAGGCTTATTGGTCGCTTTGGCTCCAGTTCTACCAGACACTTTGCTGCTAGGTATGCTGTACCTTGGAGTGTGCTGCTCAACCTCTAATGCTTGTGTACAGGCATGGAAATACGGACACAAGTCACTGAATATGTCCAAGAGCGAATCAAAGCTTTACGAGCTCAGAATCCGGATACAGGCCTTTACCAAAATATTGGGTGTTTAAGAGCCAACGCAATGAAATTTCTGCCAAACTTCTTCAAGAAGCACCAGCTGTCGAAGATCTTCTTCTGTTTCCCAGATCCACACTTCAAGGCCCGGAAACACAAGGCTCGGATAGTTTCTACCACGTTGAACTCGGAGTATGCGTATGTGCTTCGTCCAGGAGGGATTGTCTATACCATTACGGATGTGGAAGATCTGCATAATTGGATGGTGTCACACTTTGATGCCCATCCATCTTTTGAACGTGTGCCAGAGGAAGAGCAAGAAGCAGATGATTGTGTGAAGATAATGAGAGTAGAAACAGAAGAGGGGAAGAAAGTGGAGAGAAACAAAGGGCCAAAGTTTGTAGCATTGTTTCGGCGCTTGGAGGACCCTCCTTGGTAATGAAGATACCCTTTAATATTCATTAGAACTTCTGAAATCCGTGATAATTATTATTCCAAGTTCATGTGAGCACTTACTAAAGAGAGACATGCATGTGAATGACCCTTGATTACGCGAGAGACCTACAAGGGTCGTCTGAGACCCCCATTCATCGTCAGAGCTTCGAAAAAGCTACCCATCAATGAACCATGCCACCTGCGGAGGCATTTTCGCGCCACGGATTATGGCCCTCAGACGGCGAGATGTTATCTTGGCCAGCATAGCAAGTTTCATCGCGTGGGGTTATGCTATTGAGTGGGTTCCGGCGTTGCGCTGGGCTGGATACGCCTTTGTCGTAGGACTTGTACTGCCGGTTCTGGGATTGATTACCGTTCTAGTTCTTACCTCTAGGGGGGCTCAGTATGGGGAAAGAAATTCTATTCGCCGTCCAAAAGGAGTGGCTTTCCTCGCCGCGACGGCTTGGAAGCACGAAACCGCGTCGCTGCGAGCTCGACAAGTCTACGACAAAAAGTCGCTCTACCCTGAGTCCTTCATTATATCCAGCGCGCTGGACGACCTTCTGGAACTTATAGTACGGGATTTTGTCAACTCATGGTACTCGAATATCAGCAAGAATCCCGTCTTCACTAATGAAGTCGACAAAACAATCCGAATCGCTCTTGAGGCACTTCGAGACAGGCTTTTGGAGTTGGATATCACAGAGATAATGATAACGCGATTTGTTCCGATCATGACTGCACACTTCAGGGATTTCTATGAGGCAGAGAGGAGTATTCGAGGGAAACATCTGAACCGCAGTGTTACCGAATCAGAAGAGTTGGACCTGGCAATCGCAGGGAAATATAGAGATGGAAAGCTACATCCTGCAGCATCTTTGGCATATGCGGATACGAAACTTGTACAGCAGGAATACTTGCGGAATTTGACCAAGGACCTTATTCCAAAACTATTGCCGGCAAATGTGATAGCTAGTCGAGCTGTTGCAGTGCTTATCAAAGAGCTTGTTTCATGTGCTGTGCTTTCACCTGTCATGCAGTTGCTCTCAGATCCGGATACATGGAATCAGGTCATGGAAGCTTATGTGTGTGAAAATGAAACCAACTTTATGTTGGCCAATGCTGATACTCATAGGGACGAACTATGCTGCAAGACCGTTCGACGGTCAGAAAACTTCGAGCTGCTTTAGATGAGCATGCATCACCGGCACCAAAAACCAAGCGTGCCGCTCCATTCCCTCGACTCGCTGCAGGAGACCACGAGAGAAGATTTGAGAGATTCATACGGGCTATTCGAAAAGTCAATAATCTTTCAGATGCTCGGCGGTTTCGAAGTGAAGTGTCGAGCCAGCTCAAAAGAGACGCTTTACAAGAAACCCAAGATTCAGTATATTTACGTCGCTTAGAGATTGGGAAAAGGATCCTTGATCAACGAGTGAACCAGCTTGCTGCAGGTGGAGAGCATCAAGCTCAGCAAGGCGCCCACCGCAGTAATGGTACAGCTGCCTCCAGGCTTCAGAGCGCCTCTTTAGTGGACTTGTTACATGACCCTTCTGGTCTGTCGTACTTCATGGAGTATATGGATAGGCAGAATCTCATGCCTATGGTACAATTTTGGATCGTTGTTGACGGTTTTCGAAATCCATTGGAAGACGATTTTGCTCAGGACGACGAGATTCCTGCCACACTTGCGCCATGGACAGAAGCAGACAGAAACGATCTTGCACAGATCAACGAGGCATATTTATCGAAGCCAGAGCTCAAAGTCCCCGAGGCTTCGAGGCAGGTCGTCAGGGACTTCCTCAAGGCTGGCAAAGACGCGACTTCACGGCAATATTTCCTGGCTAGGGGCGCAATCTTGAGAGCTCAGACAGCAGCTTTGGAGGTAATGCAACAAAAATACTTCCAGAACTTCAAGAAATCGGACCTGTTCTACAAGTGCTTGACGTCCCAAGAGGCGATGAAGAGTGTAACACTCCCATCTTCTCCGCTAGCACCTTCAAAGTTAGATAATTCGCCTGAGAGACCTACAACCAATGCCCGAGCATTTTCGGCTCAAGCAATGCCTACGAAACCTAGCCCTCTGTCCAGAGTATCTGCGAAACTGATTCCAAAGAGAGCTGATCTGCGCCGACAAGCAGCCTCCTCGGTCGATTTGACCGCTGCGACCAATGGGGCAAGCGACTCCATGACTTCGTCTCGACGTTCTCTGGATGAATTAAGCGGGAACTCACCGTTGTTTGATGACGAGGATTTTGACAGCGAAGCAATGGGGAATTCGGTCCACAGTCTTGATCAAGAACCCGATGAGATCGTACCCGATACAAACGTCGTTCAAGCCATGGAGGCCGCGTTAAATACGATCATGGAAGATAAACCGAATGTTGAGGATCTGCGAAAGTCACTTTTTGGGGAAGAAGACCCATTGGACTCCCCTAATCCGAGTGTTGCCTCGCCTGGGGGCAACTCGACGCGAAGCTCGATAGATCCCAAGAGAGCAGATTTATTCGGGAAAGCCGATCCGTTCAATAAAGTAGATTTGTTCGGTGACAAGTCCGAGAAGCCCGAGAAACCAAATCTAGCTTCTCTCGGGCTTGTGAATACATCTTCTAGGATTGGGGTTTTCACTGATGACGATTTGTTCGGTGACGAAGAAAAGTTCCTGTCAGATGAACACGATGACCCGGAAGATGGAAAAGAGCGAGATGAAGCAGACGAAGTTCACGAAGCTGCACCGGGCGATTTAGGCTTGGCAGAAGCAATAGCTGCTCTCACCACAGATATCGACCGGCTGATGGCTCAAGATGCAGTCGTCGATTCCTTGACTCGAAAAGCTGAGCTTACAAACAACACGGCAGAACTACGCATCCTGAAGAAATCTAAGGCAAGCTTGGAGCGCGAGATCCGCCGAAAAGAGCTCCAGAGACAACAATATGTTATCCAGGAGAGCGACAACAGTCTCTACGGCCGCTCAACCATCAAAATCAAATCAATAATGGTTGGTAAAGAGGATGATGGAAAGGAGTATGCTGTATACGTGGTTGAAGTTCAACGTAAAGCAGGGGAACAGATGCCAGCTGCGACCTGGACTATCACTCGTCGGTATAGCGAGTTTCATGAACTTCACCAGCGTCTTCGGATGCAGTATCCCTCGGTGCGGAATCTCGATTTTCCCAGGCGTCGAATGGTCATGAAGCTGCAGAGCGACTTTCTCCACAAGAGAAGATTAGCCCTGGAGAAGTACCTTCGAGAAATACTTCTTTTACCGGAGGTGTGCCGCAGTCGAGAACTGCGTGCATTTCTATCTCAAAGTGCCATTGCACCCGGCTTTGAAACGCATTCTGAAAACGAAGACAAGAAAGATATAATGACCAGGTTCTACAACTCTGTTACAGATGGAATGGAAGATATTCTCGGCAACATCCCCGTGCTCGACCAGCTCTCAGTGGCGGGACAGAACTTAATATCTGCTGCAACGAACCAACTGATTACAATGCCTGCGACAATCAGTGAGGATCCTTTGGCAGCGGCGGAGGCGGAAGCAGAACTGAACGCTTTCGAGGACCGCGAACTTGAGCCTTTCGTCAAGCCCATCTGCGATATCTTTCTGGAAGTGTTTGAGCTCAATCGTGGAAATAATTGGCTACGTGGCCGGGCAGTTGTGGTGGTTTTGCATCAGCTTCTCGGAGGTACTATTGAACGAAAGGTCCGCGAGAACGTGAAGGGACTCCTTTCTGAAGAAGCAGTCATTAAATATATAAGTCTGGTCAGAGACTCGATGTGGCCTGGTGGTCAGTTGAAACGGAATGGCAAGCCTCGAACCACGGCCGAGAAGTCGAAAAGCCGAACGGAGGCAAGCCTGATGCTTGCAACTCTTGTTCCGGACCTGGCTGCCAGTGTGGTAGGAAGGGTGAACGCCCAAGCTGCGAGTAGGAGAATATTCGCGACTTTCAACAATCCGCGATTAAAGTTAGTTAATCCCTTTCCACCCTCGACCTGATAATAACCGTGAATAGTGCACACCTTGCATTTACGTTGCTCGACGAGATCATTGATGTACTATTTGAGGACGTGATTCGAACATAGGCATTGAGATTAGCAATGGCGTTTGGGTGGGCTGGCATGCCTCATGCATTTCATGGCGTTCACGGGCCAAGATCAAGGCTGAGGAGTGGAGGCTCGAATACATACTATAATACTTTAATACCCCGCGAGAGTAGTGTATACATGGGGCTCTGGGTTGGTCCTGTTCATTCACTGCGGCCCCGTGTAGAACGGCTGCCCGTCCGCCTACAGCCTAACTGGAGATCTTGCCTAACTACAAGTTTGCGCCATACGGCATTATTAGAACGTCCCAAGTGGAGCGCCTGACCTTCCCTAGATACCACAACGGTGGCACAGACCGGAAAAGTTATAGTTGGAGGAGCAGATCCGAATGCATCTGCGGTCGAATAATGGCACTTCCACCATGAACAATGCTTGATTACATATGGTAATAGCAAAGTCAAGAGAAGTATTCGTGTGGCCGGAAGGCGTACAGCAAATCTTGCAGGATGCCTTGGCGGGCTTGGAAGTTGGAGTGATATGTGAGCAACTAAACGAAAACAGCTCACATTCAGCTTGAGTTTGCATCCCGTTCATTCCAGAAATGTCGAATTATCGACTCCCAGTGAAGACTTGACAACAGGAGGTGTTGTACCTACCGTTTCCGGAAAATCCTAGCCTCGCACACAAGCCATGCAAGGCTGACCCCACCTTGATAACACACCTCACTTCCTCTCCATTACCACGACATCTAAAGCCTACCAAGAAACAACGACTTACAATGTCAACGAACTACCCTCCTTCAATAGCCTCCTCGCAGGCTCCAACCTTAGTACCATCTATCGCGCCGTCAACAACATATCCAAACCCCACCGCCGCATCCCCGCTCTCGACCTCTCACCTGCCTCCTTCTGCACCCTCTAGCTCAAATAAAACCACCTTCGCCTTCCCAACTTTCTACTCCTTTCCCCCCTTCTTCACCCGCCAACCCAACACTTCTACCCATCACGCCCAGCTCCAGAAATGGTCCTCACTAATCCAATCCTACTGCCGATATCACCGCCTCTTTAAACTTTCGCTCACCGATTCCCTCGATAGTGATCTATTTTATAATAAGAAGATAGGAAAGCGGTTAGCTAGGGAAGATGCTAGAGAGGTGGTGGAGTTTATGCGGAGGGAAGGGAGGGCGGAGTGGATTGGGGAAAGTGGATCCAAGGGGAAAGGTGTTGGGGAAGGAGGGGAGTTTTGGGTCTGGTGGCGGAATGTGGAGGAGTGGGCGTTGTTGATTGCTGAATGGGTAAGTCTGCGATGCTCGGTCTTTCCCACGGATGATAGAGTATAGGTGCTGATATTGGTGACAGGTTGATGAGACGGCGCAGAAGAACATGGTGTTGACGCTCTATGAGCTAACGGACAGTGAGGCGACTCTATCACAAGGTACGATCTTTACCGTCCAAAAACAGACTATTTGCTGATTCTTTGAATGTAGAGTTTCATGGCATGGATCCGGAATTATTGCAGAAGGCGTTGAGTGTTCTCGTGAAGAGGGGAAAAGCGCAAGTCTTCGGCCAGGAAGATCAACAGGGTGTCAAGTTTTTCTAGAGTCACATAATAGCATTGGGAGGAGTTCAAGGAGGTCATTTCGTCATTGTTGTTCATACCGCAGATGCGCCGTATGCCATTAGGCACCAACATTCCCTTTAATACAGGGTATGAACTCTAACCAGACAACCCAACCAAAGATTACTACCAGTCGAGCCAGAATATAACGCTCCACATAGTAATGCCTTCATCACTTCTTCTTATCGATCAGGTATTTATCACTCCATTTCTGTTGCTGGGACAAGGCAACATCCAACAACCACTCGGTGTCCACAATTCTCGGAACCATATTACCCTCTTTCGCCT
>Ga0302325_10033781_pt1 | contig 10473 bp, 6 predicted proteins | sample Palsa_T0_2_FD_201948 | JGI IMG/M metagenome (GOLD analysis project Ga0302325, IMG submission 201948) | Peat permafrost microbial communities from Stordalen Mire near Abisko, Sweden - Palsa_T0_2 | ecosystem: Environmental > Terrestrial > Soil > Palsa > Peat permafrost | place: Sweden: Abisko...
ACCCCCACCAATCGTCTTCGGCCACCACGACGGCGCCTTGGCCTTCGATGGCCGCGCATAAATCAGGATGATGCTGGGGCGAGCCTTTGATCAGAATCCGCGGCCCTTGCAGCGGCGCCCGCGCCTGGATTTCCTGGAGTGCTTCCCGCGCCAGCGGCACGTATTCCGCGCGATCCATGAAATACCAGGCTCCGATCAGAGCCAGCGCTTTTGTTCCAGAGAGCTTGGGCGCTGGACACTCGCGCTGCTGCAGTAATTCGCGAATTGCCTGACGCGCGGCGTTCCCTTCGGCAATGGCCGCGGAGAAATCCTCGGGGCCGATTTGTCGGCCGCTTAGCCGCTCTAGATGTGCCGCCAGCTCCCTAGTTCGCTCCAGTCCATAAGATTCCGCCTCAGGCGACCGCGCGTGCAGCAGGTTATAAAGGATCGGCTCGGGCGCATGTTCGTTCCCGAATCGAACAACTTCGCGCAGATAGAGATAGAGTTTGTGTTCCTGCTCCGAGGTTCTAGGAATGATAACGGAGCTCAAAGGATCGGCGTCGTGAGAGAGCAGGAGATCGAAAATCGCTTTGATGCGCGCGCTGAAAACGTCTTCCATGTATCGATCGGCGCGCGGCGTATGAAGGCGGCGCGGGCTAAGCAGCACGGGATGCAAACCGGCGGCTCGCAACAATTCCCAAGGCACGGTGTTCGACGTTACGCCTACGATCGGCATCCCTGGTTTGGGTTGGATCAGCCGCTCTGTGTAGATCCGCGTTAAGGTCGCGATTGCCGGCACGCTTCAAATCACCCGGTTGGTTTTCAACTCTTCGAAACGCTCGGCGGAGTAGCCCAGCAAATCGCAATATACGGCATGATTATGTTCTCCCAAGCCGGGAGGAGGCTGATCGAATCCGGCTTGCGCGCGGGAGAATTTGATTGGCATGCCCATTCCATAAACATCCTCCACAGCGCCGTATTTGGGATGGGTCAGCGGCACGGTCTCGCCACGGGATACAACACGCGGATCGCGAACGGCGTCTTTGGGATCGCGAACTTCAGCGGCCGGCACTCCGTGTTGATCCAAGGCAGCGATGACTTCGGCGCTGGGTCGGGAACAAGTGAAGGCTTCGATGATGGCATCCACTTCCAACACGTTCACCACGCGGTCATCACGCAGCGCGTAGCGGGGATCCGTTGTCAGATCCGGGCGGCCGATGGCTTTGAACAGCGAGTGTGCGAAGGCTTCGGTCGGGGCGCAGATGGAGACGTAGCCGTCTGTAGTTCGATACATTCCGAACGGGGCGAGGCGCGGCACGGTGAGGCCGGTTCGTTGCGGAACGCCGCAGCGCTCCAGCAAATCGAACGGCTCGCCCGACACCATCATGGTCATGACGCCAAGCATAGAAACGTCAACATGCTGGCCTAGACCGGTGCGTTGCGCCTGATGGATGGCGGCGAGCACACCGATCACTCCAAAGAGCGGTGCGTTAAGATCGGCGAAAGGCACTCCGATGCGAACGGGAGGATCGCCGGGTGCTCCGGATGTGAGCATGACCCCACTAAGCGCCTGGATGATAGCGTCCATAGCTTTACCGGTGCCAGGTTCGCCCTCGCTCCCAAAGCCGGTAATGGAGCAGTAAACGATGCGCGGATTTATTTCCTGCGCGAATGTGTAGCCGGCGCCCAAACGATCAAGCGTGCCGCGGCTGAAATTTTCAACGATCACGTCGGCAGTTTTGACTAAGTCGGCATATACGGCGCGCGCTTCGGGATGCTTAAGGTTGAGCGTGATGCCAAGCTTGTTGCGAAGGCGATTGAGAGCTGAGACCGAGATATCGTCCGCATGCTGGCGCGCGAGAGTCCCACCTTCGGAGCCGAGGTAGGGAGCATTGGAGCGGCACGTATCGCCTCCACCCTGGGGGTTCTCGATCTTGATCACCTTGGCCCCCAGGCCAGCAAGCAGGAGCGTCGCAAAAGGACCGGCAAGAGCGGTAGTCAGATCGAGCACCGTGATGTCTTCGAGCGGCGTATTTATCATGGATTATCGGCTAATCCGCGGCGTTTGTCGGGAAGCATTCGGTTCAAGCGTAGCACCCCCTCCTTTGATTAGCCCCGCCCACCTGCGAAAACTGGGTTCAGGTGCGCGGACCTGGACTCAGTCGCTCGCAATTTTTCTAACGATGCCAGATGCAACAGCACAGCTAAGGGGAGCAAAAACACTGGAACCATTACTAGCGGAAATGAGCCGATGAGCACATTTGGCTTATCAAACGCCAGGATCTGCAGCCGCGAAGGCGACGTCAGGAAGCCGGTGGACGCGGCGACAACTAGATCGGCGATCCCGAACAGATTCCAGGCACGCAGCAACACGGATGACCACCGCAGCCCGCGCGCATAAGCGATTCCTACCAGCGGCGCAAACAACCCGACGATAACGTCATTGACTCCAGCCGGCCATGCAAATGCGCCTGGCATCCGCCCTGCCGCATAGAGTACGAGAAAGATCGCGCCTAGCACTCGAAAGGCCTGGACACTGACGATCCAACGCTGCGGGACCAACTCAACGATGCGCTTAAGCAGGGGCCATCGCCAGAACAGTACGACACCGGCGACGATAGGAATCAACAGCCCATATTGGATGGTGGGAATACCGGAGGGCGTTCCCCGGTAAAACCCCAGCCAGGATAGCAACAGCGCGGCGAAGTACCATGCCAGCAAAAGCACTGAAACGGTCCAAAAGGCGCGCCTGCGATCCTGGACCGGGAAGCCGGCGAGTCTGAGGGCGCGATGTAATCCAAACACAACGGCGGCCACTACGGCAATGGATCCGAGCAGCATGTAAGGGAACAGATAACTGGGCGCCAGATTGTTCATGGTTCAATCTCCTTGATTAACTTTCCTGCCGGTATAGATGTAGGTACATCTTTTTAGGTCGCAAGGAAGATGGCAGGAATCTCGTAATTCTGATATAGATGTAGATACAGCTATCGGGGGTGTCCATGCGAGCAGATACCGGGATCCAGAGGCACGCAGCTATCCGTTTACCATGCGCTTGCGCCAATCTGCGCCGAGCGGGGCGAGTGGTCACTCAGTTTTACGACGCGGCACTCCAGCCGAGCGGTCTGCGAACCACCCAGTTCACGCTTTTACAAGCTTTGAATGAACTGTCGGACAGTTCCCAGAAACAGCTGGCTGAACTACTCGAAATCGATAGTACAACCCTTACCAGAACGCTCGCTCCACTGCGGCGGAAAGGCTGGCTGCGCTTCAAGTCGGCAGCCGACCGGCGCCAACTGCGGATTTCGCTGACAGCCGAGGGAAAACGGGAATATCAGCGCGCGCTTCCGTATTGGCAGAGTGCTCAGAAAGGTCTCCAAAGAGCGTTAGGGAAAGAGAGCTGGAACCACTTGATGGACGCAGCGGTGCGCGCGGCTGCTTTACTCCTCCCGCAGGGCGGTTAACGGCTCCAGACGCGATGCTCGGCGCGCTTGCATAAATCCTGCCAGCGAAGCAACTCCGGCTAAGAGCGCGACCGCAAGCGACAGTGTCATCGGATCGCGCGGCGTCAAGCCGTAGAGGAAAGTTGCCACCAGCCGCGTCGTTGCCACACTGACGGCCAGCCCGAGCGCGAGACCAGCGCCGATTAAGAGCCCCACTTCGCCCATCACCATCCGAAGCACGCGGCCGGGTTCGGCGCCCACCGCCATCCGAATGCCGATTTCATTGCGCCTGCGCGTCACGTTGTAGGACATCACGCCATATAATCCGATCATCGCGAGCAGCAGCGCGAGCCCTCCAAAGAATCCCGAGAGCGTGGCGAGGAGCCGTTCGCGCGACAGCGATTCGTCCACCTGCAGACCGAGCGTCGTGAAGTTTAAGGAAGCATCGCGATTGACATAGGCGATGGAGGACTTCGCGGCGGAGATCAAGCTGGTGGGCGCACCCGCGTTGGCGCGTAGCTCGAACGTAATGGATTCGTCCGGCTTCGCTTCCTGGCTTGCGGCGAGGTAAACGGTAGCGGGAACATCGTCCCGCAGGGCAGTGTATTTGGCATCCTTGACCACGCCGATGATTTCCACCGGGTCGCCCAGCTTGTCGCCTTCCTCCACCCGGTACCGCTTGCCGATTGGACTTTGTCCAGCGAAGAACTTCTTTGCCAGCGTCTGGTTCACGATTGCCACCTTGGGCGATTCGAGGGTGTCGTGCGAGTTGAAATCGCGTCCGGCCAGAAGATCGGTGCCCAGAGTTTCGAAGAACCCGTCGCTCACCGAATTGTCGTAGACCAGAGTGTCTTCTTGGCCTTTCGAAGTGTAGCCGTCGAACTGCATATACCAGGCGTCGATGGTGCCATTGATCGGAGTCTGATCTGAAGCACTGGCGGAGCGAACGCCGGGCAGCGCGCGCAGACTCTCCAGCATTTCCCGGAAAATCGCTCCGCGGCGCTCCATCGCATATTGTCCATTGCGCAGAACCACATCGACCAATAGGACGTGTTCGCGTTCAAAGCCTGGGTCGAGTGTTTCGAGCCGGAAGAATGTCGCGAGCATTAATCCCGCACCGATTAGCAGAACGAGCGACAGCGCCACCTGCACCACGATCAGAGCCTTGCCGATCCCGAACTTCGAGCCTTCGATTACGCCGCGCGCATTGGCTTTCATGGCTGACTGCGGATCCACGCGCGTCCCCTTCCATGCCGGCGCAAGGCCGAACAATAGGCCGGTGAGAATGGCTACGCCGGCGGTAAATGCCAGGACGCGGTAATCGATGCTAAGGTCGAGAAACACGTTGCTGTGGTTCAAAGAAAGAAAGCCGACAAGAAGCCGCGCGCCCCAATGCGCAAACAAAATTCCGAGTGCCGCACCCGTGATGGACAGGAGCATGCTCTCGGTGAGCAGCTGCCGGATCAGCCGCCAGCGCCCGGATCCAAGCGCCATTCGAATCGCGATCTCTCTCTGCCGTGCCGCATTGCGCGCCAACAGAAGATTCGCCACGTTGGCGCAGGCGATTAGCAGCACCATTCCGGTGATCGCCAGCAGCACGAGCAGGGCCTGCCGGTATTGCCCGCGAAGAAAGGAAAGTCCGTTGGCAGCCCTCTGCGTCGCAACCGTGCGCTTCCGATAGCGATCGCGGTCCCCCGGCCTCACATCAGGCGGAAGCGTCGCTTCGAGAATCGGGCTCGCCAAGGTCTTTAGCCGCGCCTCGGCCTGGCTCGCGGAAATGCCCGGATTCGGACGGCCGATGATACGGAGCCAAATCGCCAGACGATCATCGAGCGCGCTGTTTTCGGCACGAATGATTTTTTCCGCGCACAGCGGTACGTAAACAGCGCTATCCCTGCCCACGTCGATGCCCGTGAATCCAGGCCCAAGCACGCCCAGAATTTCGAAGGGGTGATTGTTGAGCGAGATGGTCTTGCCCACTACATTCGCGCGGCTTTCGTATTCCCTCCGCCAGAAACTGTAACTGAGCACCGCGGTTCCAGGGCAGCCGCGGCGATCGTCGGCCGTGGTGAAGTTTCGTCCAACGATGTCGCGCAGCCCAAGCGTATCGAAGAATTGACCCGACATGTAGGCTCCCTGCACGTACCGCGCCTCGCCTCCATCCGCCAAATTGAAGCGTTCGAAGCCGTAGGCAAAAATCCCCGAAAACACGTCCTGCCGATCGCGAAGCTGCTCCCAGATCGGGTTGGTGAAAAAGGCATTGTTGCCGATCGTCACCTGGAGCAGCTGCTCGGGATGGCTGACCGGCAGCGTCTTAAGAATCACTGAATCGATCAGGCTGAAGATGGCGGTGTTCGCGCCGATTCCGAGCGCCAGCGAGAGAATGGCCACGGCGGCGAAGCCGGGATTGGAGCGCAGAGCGCGAATCGCGTAGCGAAGGTTCATGGCGAGACGTGGACAACGACGCGTCGATTTCGGAAATCGGTCTCGCCATTGGCGGAAGCCGGTTCGGAGATCCATCGAACGGTCGATGCCGGCGTCCCGAGTCCTTTCAAAACTCCCGCGACGCGTTCGGCTCGCAGCTTCGACACGTTGGATTTTTCGGTTAATAAGTCGCCGTTCGAAAGCATGGTGGAAGCGCGATAGCCGATCACCTCAACCATCTGCGCTTTGGACACACGCGCATATTCGGCAATGTCGGTAAGCTGGCGCGTATTCCTGGCGAACAGAAAGTCGCTGTCGAAATCGTATTCAATGACAAATTCGCGCTCGAGAAATGGCGGCTCCGGTTTCTTGGGTGGTACGGCAGCGGTGGATACGGGAGCCAGACGCGTGGATGGCCCAGCCGGACGCCTGGATGGCGGCGCATCGATCCCAGGTTCGGCCGGCAGGATAGTATTGCACGCACGGTCCAGCTCGGGAAGCACGGAAACACGCAGAGGCTTTAACGGAATCCCGCCGCAAACGCGCGGTCCAGGAACTACTGTGCCTTCCACCAGCACCTGATGTAACAATTGCGGAGGATAAAACTCGGCCGTGATGTCCTGCTGGATACCGAGGAAGTAAGTTTCGCCCTGGTAGTCGGCAAGGAAGCATGGAACGGTCTTGGTGTCGCGAACGACGGGGCACGCGACGAACGTTTTCTGTTGAGCGAGCATGGGCCAGGCGGTGATAAGAAGGATCAGTAAGCGCCGCATCAGAGAACTCCCAGAAAATTCACCAGGTCTTGTTTTTCAAGCTCGGTCATCTTCATGTCGAAGCGGCGGTCGTAATAATCGACCAGCTCGCGCAGCGACTTCATGGAGCCATTCGAGAAGTAGGGAGCGCGTGCGGCAAGGCCGCGAAATTGCTGCATCACGATGGATCCCACATCCACGCATCGGCCTGAAATTAGGGCGCGACCGGGATCGCTGGTGTAAATCACGCGGCCCAGGTAGGGGTGCGGAGGCGCGTCCTTATCGCACGTAATTTTGAAAACCGGAAGTTCGCGGGATTCGCTATACAGCGGCGGCTCGGTCCAGGTGGGATAGTTGGTGGTGCCCAGATCCACCCAGCCGGCCGCAAGATCCTGGCCGGTCATTTGGGCATTGTGGCAGGTGGCGCAGGTTCTCTTGAGCGGATTTCCCAAGCCAATCGAATTGATGTGCGTGGCATCCCGCAGCCAGAATTGCCGAAACATAAAGATATTGTTGCCGCGAGCGACCGATGCGCGGAACTCGGCCTGTGCGGACTCCGTCGCGGGGTGTTTCCAGACATCGAACAACTGGAAAACCGGATCGTAATCGTTGTCGCCCAGCACTCCGGGTTTATGCTGCTCCATAGCGCGCGGGCCTAACGCCGCAGGACCACCCGCTTCGGCCAAATTGCCTGCGTTGCGATCGGCAATCTGCGCGACGTAAATTTGGCTTTCGAAATCGACAATGCGCCGCACCTGGTCGTCAGACAATGGACCGCGCGTCTCTCCGTGCTGAAGTCCGGCGTTGCGCGCCTGTGACCTGAGGGTTGGCTCGCGTGCGTCAGCCATGAAATTCATGCCGACCGGTTTTCCGGTCTCTGGATCGACATCGGCCAGCCCGCCGAGTTTCAGCGCGAACTGCGGGGTGGGGTTCGTGACGTATTTCAAGTTCGCCGCCATGCGTGGGCGGCGGAAGACAGACACCGCCGGATGGACGCTGTGAAGCCCGTAAGTTGGGCTCGTATTGCAGCCGGTGGGATCGCTGACAACCTCAATCGAAAACTGTGGCCGGTGTGCCTCGGACGCCGGTGGCCAAGGGATCGCGAGACGAATCAGCCCGCGGTTGATCAGCAGGGAGTGGGAGCTTTCGTGGTTCTGCGCAAGATCGGGACAGTTGGAACCATCGACAGCGGCAAAAATTGGATCCTTGCCATGCGTTGCGTTCCAGCGATCGCGAATCGCGGCAGCGGAGATCGTCATGGCATAAGCAGGCTGATGGCAGGTGACGCAGGCCCGGCCGTTGACGCCGAGCGGCTCAAAGAATGGATGGCCCTTGGTATCGACCGGGCCCGAGGCATTGACAACCCCGAGCCGCCCGAGCGAATCGTCGAATTGAAGTTCGGCCGGAATTGTAGCTGCCTGACCTGGTTCGATCCAGCGCGCTTGCTCTTGCGGAAGCGCCGTTTGCGCGCGGAGCGCCACGGTGAGCAAGATCCCGAGCAGCACGCCAAGCTGGCGTGGCGGCCGCATTAGTTCGCTCCACAATCGGGAAACATGATTTGCGCCGTTTGATACAAGTATCTGCGCCAGTTAGCCCATTCGTGGGCGCCGGTGCTCAAGACCCAAAAGTTGCGGATGCCGTATTGGTTGAACAGCGCGAGATCTTTCTGGCCGTTGAGCAATGCAATGTCGGTTTCGCCGGCCGCCATATAAAGCGGTACGCGGAAGAGGTCGTTAGTTTTCGGATCCTTCAGCATGGATCCGAAGTTCTCGTCGAACTGCTTCAGGCTTTCCGGACTGATGTGGCCCGAACTGTAAACGAAAAGTTCGCTGAAAGTATCCAAATGCGGCAGGCCCGTGTGCATAACGACAAAGCCGCCCATGGACAATCCTGCAAGCGCCCGATAGTCGCGATTGGCTTTTGTTCGGTAATGGCTGTCGACGTAGGGAATCACATCCTTCAAATATTCCTGAGTGCAGGCATCGTCTTTTCCCGGCGCCGATGGCTCATAGGTGGCGCACACGTGGGTATCGGGCATCACGATGAGCATCGGCTTGGCCTTGCCGGCCGCTAGGAGATTGTCGAGAACGAACTGGGCGCTGCCGCCGCCTTTCACGTTGTCCGACGTCCAGTTGGAGTCGTCACCTCCTCCACCGTGATTCAAGTACAGGACCGGATAACGTGCTTCGCTGCCGGCATAGTCGGGCGGCAAGTAGACGTGCATTCGCTTGTCGACGCCTAGATAATTTTTGTAAGTGGCCTGCTCCACTTTGCCGTGCGGGACGTCGGCCTTCGCAAAGAACGCCGCATCGGTAAGAGTGGGGAGCGCCGGAAGTATGGGTAATGGGCAGACGCCGGCTTTGGGCGCAGGCCGCATGGGAGGGCGCGGCACTTGCGCACTTAGCAAGCTCGCTACGCCGAAGATCCAGAAAAGTTTTTGCGACATTGCAACTCCTTTATTGGGTGATTGTGACGACGGACTCCAGCCGCGTATCCGCGGACGAACTGCCCACCGAAATGCGGATCGGTTCTTGCTCGACAGCGAACTGCTCCGCGCGTTCGTCCCAGTAGCCGAGCGAGTCGGCGTTGAGTTTCAGACGCACGGTCTTGGTCTCATGCGGTTGCAGCGAGACGCGCTCGAATCCGCGCAATTCCTTGACGGGACGCGTCACTTTCGAGCCTTCGTGCTTGACATACATCTGAACTACCTCGTCTCCGGGTTTCTCTCCAATATTTTCGACGTCGACACTTACGGTTGTCTCGCCGCCGCGCTGCAGGGTCGCAGCGCTGGTGTTCAGATTCGCGTAGCGGAAAGCGGTGTAGCTCAATCCGTAACCGAAGGGAAAGAGCGGCTCGCCCTTGAGGTACATGTATGTTCGGCCGTGACGAATATCGTAGTCGCGCATGGGCGGCAATTGATCGAGCGACTGCGGCCAAGTGACTACCAGGCGCCCGGCGGGGTTATAGTCGCCGAACAGGACGTCCGCGATGGCGGTACCGGCCTCCTGGGCATTCTGGCTCATTTCGATGATCGCCGGTACGTGAGCTTTGGTCCAGTTAATGGCGTATGGGAAGTCGGCCAGAAGAACGACGATGGTGCGGGAATTGGCCGCGTAGACGTCCTTGATCAAATCCTCCTGCTCAAGCGCCAGGGACCTCCGGTCGGAGTTTTCCATTCCTTCGCCAGGGATCTCGCAAAAAGAATTGTCGGAATCGAAATTGGCAATGATCGACGCGCGGTTGCAGGTGGGGTCGTTTCCGACGAAAACGATGGCAACGTCGGAAGATTTGGCGGCGGTCGCGATATCCGTCATGAATCCGGCGCCCATATTGATCTTGACGTTGGCGCCTAGCGTCTTGCGAAGACCATCGAGAGGCGACACCGTGTACGGTGGTTCTCCGCTGTACAAGCCGAGCAGCACTTTGTTCGCACGCGGACCGTAGACGGCGATGGATTTGATTTTGCCGCGATCCAAGGGAAGCAGGAGGCCTTGGTTTCCAAGCGGAGCATTCTTCAACAGCACAATGCTCTCGCGGGCGATTTGTAGTGCTACAGCTTTGTGCGCATCAGACTGCCAGGGCTCGTTGGTGGAATCGGACTGGGTGTACGGTACTTGTGAGGGCGGGTCCAACAATCCTAGCCGGAGGACCACGCGAAACTTGCCGCGTAGCGCTGCGTCGATATCTTTTTCTGAGATCGCGTTCGACTCCAGTGCCTGATTCAACCCTTCGCGATAGCCATCGAGGAATTGATTGACGCCGATCTTGACGCTCGCGGCCACAGCCTGCGTCATGTCCGGAAAATAGCGGTGTTTATTGACCATGTTGTGGACTGCGCCGGCGTCAGTGGAGACAATGCCGTTCACGCCCCACTC
>Ga0302325_10033784_pt1 | contig 10472 bp, 10 predicted proteins | sample Palsa_T0_2_FD_201948 | JGI IMG/M metagenome (GOLD analysis project Ga0302325, IMG submission 201948) | Peat permafrost microbial communities from Stordalen Mire near Abisko, Sweden - Palsa_T0_2 | ecosystem: Environmental > Terrestrial > Soil > Palsa > Peat permafrost | place: Sweden: Abisko...
CGATCCCTGCAGGTTCTGGTAGGTCGCGCGGTCGCTGAGGACGTTGCCGTCCTCGAGAAAGAGGAGCGGCTTGGTGTAGTCGGTCTGGAAGAACTGCTTGCTCGTCAACAGGTCGCCGTCGAGGCCACCGCTCTGCGCGAGAGCGAGCAGCGAGCTCATCATCGGCGCAACCGGGCCGTAGTTGCCGTGCGGCAAGGCGATCGCCCCATCGGCTTTGGCGCTGGCCTTGGCAAGCGCATTCGAGTAGGCGGTGCTCCAAGCGTTCTGCGTCTTCGCCGGAGCATCCTTGTACGCGCTGACCGCGCTCTGCAGCGACGGGTCGTCTGGGATCATGCGCAGCGGCTCGATCACGAAGTCGTATGCCGCGTTGACCGGGTGGCTGACGCCAAGCCACTTCTGAAGGTCGATGAACCAGAGCTTCTGCACGGACCCGGACTGGTGGTTGTAGGGCTCGCCGTAGGTTGCGGTCTCGCTGGTTCCGTCTAGCTCGCTCAGCGCGGTCGTCACGAAGTCGGTCGGCATCGTCCGCGACCAGCTCGCGATCGTCGACGGTGGCAGATCGGGAGAGGAGAAGAGGATCGTCAGCACGAGCGCGATCAGCGCGACGATTCCCGTGCAGACGCAGACCTCCTTGACGATGTCGTACGGGCGGTACGGGCCGTCGTAGTGCCGGGCCGCATCGTTGAGCTCAGCGTTGCTGAGCTTTGCGGCGCGCATCACTCGGCCGCTGGAGCGCCCGCGCTGTCAGCCAGCGGGATCGGCGGCACGATCCCGTGACGGCGGACCAGCAGGATGTGCAGCGCGACGATTGCGACCACGGCGATCGGGAGCAGCAGGATGTGGTAGCTGTACATCTGGCCGAAGTTGAGCGCGTTGAAGAACGCGCCGACGCCGAGCGAGTTGATCCCGTCTTTGCCCTGCGTCGCGATCCACTGCGAGTCGAAGTTCTGTTGCGAGAGGTAGCCGGTGAACGCGCATGGCACTGCGACGAGGAAACAGACTGCGCCCGTCATCCAGACCCGCGCGCGCCCTCCGCGCCAGGCCGCCATCCAGAACTTGCCCCACAGGTGGATGACCATGAAAAAGAAGAAGAGCTCGACCGACCAGAGATGGATGCTGTTGAAGAAGTGGCCGATCGACGCCACGTGCCACCAGGCCGGCCCTTTCAGGGCGAGGATCGTGCCCGAGCCGATGATCACCACGAGCGCGCTGATCGTCAGCGCGCCGAACAGGTAGATCGCCGAGGTCATGTAGGCGGGCTGCGAGTCCGGCAGGAGTCGCTCCGGCGGCAGATTGCGCAGCCCGAACTCGCGTACTCGAACGGTCCACGAACTCACTTGTGTCCTCCCGGCTTCTTCGCGCCCGGCGCGCGCAGGAACAGCGCGACCGTGAAAACAATCAGCATCAGGACGATCACGACGACGTTCGGCACCGACATCAGGAAGAAATGCCAGTGCACGTAGTGCGCCGTGCCGTTGAGGTTGACGACCGAGCCCATGGCGGGTGTTGGCCATCGTGACGCCGCGACCAAGGCTGGTCAATACAGGAAACGGAATACCAGTAGTCCGTACTGACGAAGTCGCGTGGTAACCCGCAGCGCGGGGAGCTTCGGGGCAGGCGTCACCAGAACGCGGCCGGAGCCAGCCCTCGGTACTTTGCCGCAGCCCGATGGCGGCTTTGCTCCGTTGCCGCAGGCGCCAGCTGCTCTAGTCTGAAAGCCATGGGCGACGCGAAGACATTCAGGGTCGTGATTGCCGGCGGCGGTGTGGCGGCGCTCGAGGCGGCGATGGCGCTGCGCGAGTTCGCCGGAGCACGCGTCAGCGTCCAGCTTGTTGCGCCGAATGCCGACTTCAGCTACCGGCCGATGAGCGTACGCGAGCCGTTTGCCTACGCGCCAGCCGACGAATATCCGCTGGCTGAGATCGCCGCCGATATCGGTGCCAAGTTGATCGTCGACGAGTTCGCCTGGGTCGACACCAAGCAGCAAATCGCGCATACCGCCAAAGACCTGCAGCTCGGCTATGACGCTCTCCTGCTTGCACTCGGCGCGCACATGAGGGCACCATTCGGCCACGGTTTGACGATCGATGACCGCCGCATGGATGAGCTGCTGCACGGCGTCGTTCAAGACGTCGAGGACGGCTACGTCCACAGCATCGCCTTCGTTGCGCCGGCGCGCATGGGCTGGCAACTGCCGCTCTACGAGCTCGCACTGATGACAGCTGCCCGCGCCTACGACATGGACGTGCATGTCGATCTCACAATCGTCACACCCGAAACGGCTCCACTTGCCATCTTCGGCGAGGAAGCCAGCAAAGCCGTCGGCGAGTTGCTGAGCGACGCCGGGATCACAGTGGTCCCCTCGGCCCACGCCCAGGTGCCCGACGAGGGCCAGGTCGTCATCCGCCCCGGCGACACCACGCTCACCGTTGACCGCGTGATCGTTCTACCGGAGCTGTTCGGGCCGTCCGTACGCGGTCTACCAGCGGGGGAGCACGGGTTTATCGCAATCGACGGCTACGCGAAAGTGCGAGGCGTGGAACGCGTTTACGCCGCCGGTGACGCCGCCGACTTCGCATTGAAACACGGTGGCCTTGCCGCCCAGCAGGCCGACGCAGCCGCCGAGTCGATCGCTGCCCTCGCCGGCGCCCCGCTCACACCGCGGCGGTTCCACGGCGAGATCCACGGGGTGCTTCTGACCGGGCGCAAGCCTCGCTACCTCACGGCCCATATCACCGGAAACCGCGGCTACAGCTCGCAGATCACCGAGACCGCAACCTGGATGCCGGCAACGAAGATCGCAGCCCAGTATCTCGCGCCGTACCTCGCTCGACGGGCGCAGGCGCCAAAGGCCGCCTGATGCAAGCGCGACGGCGCCGGCAACTCAAGTAGCGAACCGCGCACGCCGTATCAGAGGAAGCTGTCCAAACCCAGCCCTCGGTGCTCGCTCGTTACTGAAGTCCGCCGCGGAGCGAGGTTATTCGCTGCGTGTTGAAGCCGAGCCAGTGCATTCGGCCGAAGTAGCGGGCATGCTCGACCTTCAGGCAGCGGTCCATCACGACTGGGAGGCCGCCTTCCTCGGCGATTCGCGCGCCCTCCTCGTTGATCACCCCGCTGGCACCAGAGGGCGCCGGCGCGGATCGCGACAGCCTCTCGCGCGATCGCCGGCAGGGCATCGGGAGCGCGGAAGACGTTGACGATGTCCACCGCCACGGGCACGTCCGACAGGCTCGGATAGCTCACCTCTCCGAGGATCTCGCTCTCACGCGGATTGACCGGGATCACGCTGTAGCCGTGGCGCTTGAGGTACAGGCCGACGAAGTTGCTGGCGCGCAGCTCGTTTGCCGACAGGCCGACGATCGCGATCGTCTGCGCGTTGTGGATCACGCGCTGGATCGTCAACGGGTCCTGGTATCGCTCGAGCCCGGTCATTTCAGTCGGGCGAGCCCCTGATCGAGGTCCCAGATCAGGTCTTCGACCGACTCGGTTCCCACCGACAGTCTGATCGTTCCCGGCCGGACGCCGGCAGCCGCGAGCTCCGCATCGCTGAGTTGACGGTGCGTCGTGCTGGCGGGATGGATGATCAGGCTCTTCGCGTCGCCGACATTGGCGAGGTGGGACCAGAGCGTCACAGCGCGGATCAGCTCCTGGCCGCCGTCGCGCCCACCGGCGCAGTCGAACGAGAAGACCGCGCCCGCGCCGCGCGGCAGGTAGCCGTAGATCCCGAAAGTCTCGTGGAACTGCAGTCCGTGGTAGGCGGGCGAGGGGTCGGCGATAACCGGGAACCGCCCGTTTGACCAGTCGAACGCGCCGGAGTCGACGACGACGCCGCCGATGCTGGTCCCGTGGCCGCCGAGGAACTTGGTCGCCGAGTGAACGACGATGTCCGCGCCCCATTCGATCGGGCGGCAGAGATACGGCGTCGCGAACGTGTTGTCCACGATCAGCGGCAGCTCGTGGTCGTGGGCGGTGGATGCGACGACCTCGATGTCCAGGACGTTGCCGGCCGGGTTGCCGATCGTCTCGGCGAACAGCGCCTTAGTGTTCGCCCGAACCGCGGCCCGCCATGCATCCGGATCGTCGGGATCGACCCATGTCAGCTCAACGTTCAGCTTGCGTAGGAGGCGCTTGAGCTGGTAGCCTCGCTGTTGAGGGCATCAACCATGATGTCGGCGAGCGCGCCGGCGGCGTGATGTGACTTCCGCGGTTCACGAACGTTTGAGCGGAGGTCGATTTGCCCGGTTCGCCGAAGTCGCTTGTATGTCTCGTCGGAGGCGGCGTCGCGTCGCTGTCGGCTGCGGCGTTTCTCGTCTGCGAGGGACGTTCTTCGGGACGAATCTCTGGTCATGTCGTCTCGGAACGCGAAGGTCGTGCGCGGCGCGACGGGGTCGCTGCGTGGGGAACCGAGCCCGTGACCTGGCAACCCGCACGTCCACTTGCGCCGGGATACGGAAAGAGCGAATCATGAGCCAACAGCAACGCGACGCCCTCGACGACCTGCTGCGCAACGGTCCGCTCGATCTAGGGGGCAACGTCAAGGAGCAAAGAGTCATCTTTGAGGAGATGATGGGGGCGGTCCCGGTCCCCGCCGACGTCGCCGCGTCGCCTGGGAGTCTCGGCGGGATCCCGGTCGTGAACATCGACGTCGAGAGCGCCGAGCCAGAGCGGGTGATCCTCTATTTCCACGGCGGGGCGTACGCTGTCGGAACGGCTGCCTCGTCGGTTGGCCTAGCATCCGATCTTGGACGTTGCGCGCGGACGCGACTGGTTTCCGTCGACTATCGGCTCGCGCCGGAGCACCCCTACCCGGCCGCGCTCGAGGACGCCGTGGCCGTCTACCGCGGCCTCCTTGCTAGCGGACTGTCAGCGTCGGCGATCGCGATCGCCGGCGAATCCGCCGGGGCCGGCCTCGTAGCTGCGACTCTTGTGACGCTGAAGCGCGCGGGCCTGCCGCTGCCATCAGCCGCGGTGATGATGTCGCCATGGGCCGACCTGACCCTGTCCGGTGACAGCATGAGCGCGAAGGCCGCGCTCGACCCCGCGCTCACACCGGAGGGGCTCAAGCGTCGCGCTAACGATTACGTGGGGGCTGGCGATCCCGCTGACGGCCTTCTCAGCCCCATCTTCGCCGACCTGACCGGACTCCCACCGCTGCTCGTGCAGGTCGGCTCACACGAGATCCTCCTCGACGACGCGACGCGGCTCGCAGCCCGAGCGGCAGCCGCCGACGTGGCCGTGACGCTACAGGTCACACCCCAGGTCCCACACGTATTCCAAGCGTTCGCTTCGATGCTTGATGAGGCCGGCGTGGCTCTCACGAACGCCGGCGACTTCCTCCGCGCACACCTCGCCGCCACCGGCGACGTGCCCGGCGAACCCCTCCCCGTTGGGAGCAGCGCCTGATCGAACTGGCTCCGAGCCGTCGTCACTCGTTGGCGTGGGGGGCCCAGGCAGATTCGACGAACGCTATGGCAACCGTCTTCCCGAAAACTGAGTCGACGAGCCCGCCGAGGACCGCGCCCAAGATTCTCGCCGTAGGGGCGGCGGGGGCGTTCGCTGGCATGGTCGTACCCGAGCTCGCGAAGCGCGGCGCGTATGTACGCGGCCTTATTCACGACCCCAGGCAGACGGTCGCAGTTCGTAACCGGGGGGCGGCTGAGATCGCAGTCGGGGACCTGAGCGACCGGGGAAGCATGGACGCGGCGCTGGAGGGAATGGACTCGATGTTCTACATCGCACCCGCATTCATGCCCAACGAGGCCGAGATCGGCGTCAACGCGGTGGCCGCGGCAACACGGGCAGGGATACGCCGGGTCGTGTTCTCCTCCGTCATCGATCCCAGCATCAGCGAGCTGGTCAACCACAGCGCGAAGGCCCCTGTCGAGGAAGCAATCATCGAGTCCGGCATGGAATACGCGCTGCTGCAACCGACTTTGTTCGTCCAGGGCATAGCGCGAAGCTGGCAAAACGTCCTTAGAGCAGGAGTGTTTGCTGAACCATGGTCGAGTGAAACGCGTTTCACGAGGGTTGACTATCGCGATGTGGCGGAAGTCGCCGCGATCGCGCTCACCCAGGACAGGCTGCTCTACGGGACCTATCAGTTGTGTTCTGAGGGCAACCTGAACCGACATGAGGTGGCCGCACTGATGAGTGAGGTCCTGGGCAGGCACATAGAGGCGGCACGGGTCGGCGAACCCAGCGGCGGTTCTGCGGGCAATGGCGTCGAAAAAGCGTCCCCAATGGACAAGATGTTCGCCTGGTATGACAAGCATGGCCTTCTAGGGAATGCGCTCATCTTGCGGGCGATCCTCGGACGCGAGCCACGGACGCTCAGGAGCTATCTCGGAGAGCTGGCCGCGTCTGCATCTCCATCAACAACAGGAGGGTCACGATGAACGCCACACCAAGCACAGCGCCTCCCAACCCGGCGATCCCTGACGATGACCCCACGCGAATGGCCGCGGTGGCACGGCCCGACGACGATCAGACCCTGCCGCACTGGGGCGTGGTCGGGGACACGTACACGATCCTGATCAGCGGTGACGAGACCGCCGGCCGCTACACGCTGATCGACATGCACGTCCCCACCGGCGGCGGGCCGCCGCCCCACCGACACGACTTCGAGGAGATGTTCAGCGTCCTCGAGGGCGCGGTCGAGGTCACCGTTCGTGGCGAGACGGAGACCGCTAGCGCCGGCGAGACGTTCAACGTCCCGGCCAATGCACCGCACGTCTTCAAAAACACGTCCGCGCAGCCGGCGCGGCTGCTGTGCATGTGCTCGCCCCCCGGGCAGGAGAAGTTCTTTGCAGAGGTCGGTACCCGGGTTTCGACGCGAACAGAGGCACCACCCAAGCTCGATGAAGCAGCGCAAAAGGCCTTCGTGGCCAAGGCGATCGGCCTTGCACCCAAATACCACACGGAGCTCCTCCTCCCCTGACACGATGAGAAGCGGCAGTGACTCGGGCGCGCGGTCATAGGCCGTCGAAGATCGCAAACGCGGCGTCGATCCTCGATTGTTCGCCGGTCGCGTTGTCGTCGAGCACGAGGCCGCGGATGACAGCGAGGGCTAGGGTGGCTTGGGCTTGGGCGGTAACCTCGTCGGTGCCGGACGATCTCAGCAGCTCGGTGAATTGGGGGAGCCAGTAGTGGACGTCTGGTCCTCAGCGGGCCTCTGTGACTGGCAGTAGTTCCCCGGGGAATCCGGCAACTACCCTCGCTTTACGATGACGACTCTGATCTTCGTTCACGGCGCCTGCGTGCGCGACGCCCGCTGGTGGTGGGCTCAGATGACCCAACCCCTCGCCGACCACGGAATTACCAGCGTCGCGGTGCCGCTGCCCAGTTGCGGAGAAACCGGCGATGGGCTCGGCGATCTCTACGCCGACGTCGATGCGTGCCGCGAGACGATCAGCGGCGCCGCCGAGGGCTCGGTCGTCTTGTGCGGGCACTCCTACGGCGGGATGGTGATCACCGAGGCTGGTGCCGATGACCGCGTCACCGAGCTGCTCTACGTGACGTCGGTGATGCCGGACGCCGGACAGTCCCAGGCCGAGCTCGTCGGCTCTGAGCCGGCGCCATGGCTGCAACCGGGCGAGGATGGCACCCTCGGCGTCGATCCCGACATGGTCCGGGACTTCTTCCTCCAGGACTGCGACGAGAGCACGACCGAGCAGGCGATCAGCCGTCTCACGCGTCAATCCCTCACGCCGTTCACTCAGGCACCACGACAGATCGCCTGGCGGCAGAAGCCCGCCACGTACTTCGTCTGCACCGAGGATCTCGCCACCCCAGCCGACGTCCAGCGCCGGCGCGCCAAGGATGAGACGCGACTCGTCGAATTCGCGGCTGGGCACCACCCGTTCCTCTCACGGCCCGACGAATTTGCGCAAAGCGTGGTCGCCGCGATCGATCACAATTAGTCGCGAGCAAGGAGGGCTGAGCAACCAGGCCGGCCGGGTCACGACCGTCGCCTTCCCGGCCAGCATCACTCAAACATCGAGCCCTCGATGCGGGTCAGTCCTTCGGACCCTGGCACGGTGGCGGCTCCAGCTGCAGCGGACCGCCATGCGATTTAGCTCCGCACTGCGACCTGCCTCCAGCCGATGGCGGGGAGATGTCCCGCGGCGATGAGGTCGACTTCCGCCCCATACAGCGACGCTCGCAGCTCCCACCGGTGCAGGTAGGGGCCGCGTACAGGCGCGCCGAGCTCGAACTGCGGCGACAGGGCAGCCTCCATGCGGCTGGCCGAATGGACGTGTTGACGCAGATCCTGGACCATCGCAAGAGGGTCGCGAGTGTCCTCAAGAAAGCCGAGAGCTTGGCGCTGTTCCAACCACCAGTTTGCGGCCGTCGTGTCGAAGTTGTCGCTATCGATCTCATCGATCACAAATAATCCACCGGCCCTGATGAGCGTCGCGAGATGCGCGCAGGACTCCTCCAGCGGGTTGACGTGGTGCAATGAGACGACAGCGACGGCAGCATCGAACGCTCCGTCTGCATCAATGAGCGCGACCGGCTGCACATGACTGCCTGGCTCTGCTGCCGGATCGATTGCCGTTACTTCATAGCCAGCGTCGCCGAGACCTAGGGACATCTCGCCGCGCCCTGCTCCGATCTCCAGGACGCGAGCGGGTGGCGCCGGCAGAGACGACCTGACGAATGCAAGAAGCTCAGCGGTTAGCACCGAGCCATTCTCCTCGATGAGGGGCCGCCTCGACGATCTCCGCGTTCGTCGGGACGACCCTGCAACAGGCAATTTGAGGTGCTTCCCAAGCCGGAGAGGGGACTCAAACCCCTGGCCTATCGCTTACAGGACGCGACCTGCGTTGTCGCACGTGGCTGCTTCCGCGGCAACGGGTCACGAAGCCATCAGGGCTGGGGCCCGACGCTACCGCGGATGCTTGAAGGTGAGGTGCTGCGTTGAGATGGTGCCGTTTCCGGCGCCGCTGTTTTTGACGATCAACGTCACCCGCAAGCTGTGCTTTGTGTCGAGGAGCCGCCGGCCATCGGCGTCGAGCGTGACCTGTTCCGTTGCCGACGATTGATTGACCGTAAACGTTGTGCTTCCGACGCTACGTAGGTCTTGGACGCGGCGCCGCTTTCCGTGCACGGTAACGGTCACCGTGCGGCTCACGGCGATTTCCGCGGTGCCGTCGCAAATCGGGGCGCCGTAGTAACTAGGAACCGAGCATGTGACGGGAACGCTCGCCGCATCGCCCGCGACCGTTGCTGCACCGGCCTTCAAAGCTCCCAGGTCCGGGTTGTCGGCACGCACCGCAACGTTCGCGTACACGACGCCCGAGCTGGAGATCTCGTCTGCCGAGCCAGTCGAGGGTTGGAACGCCACCTGAAAGGCCGGAAACGAACCAGCCGCGCCGTATGTCGTTGCGCAGACCGCCGCCCATGTCGCACCCACGAGCTGTAGCGGTTGGGCAGCGCAGCCGGGAATCGCAGTGCCATCGGAGGTGAAGGCGACCGATCCCTGCGGGATTCCTTTGGCTGCGGACACGGTCGCCGTTAACGTGACGGATGCCCCAGCGTATGGGAGCTGAGTATCGGGTGTGTACGCGAGGCTCGTGTCGGTGTAGATCGGGATCGGCGGGACCAACTCCGCCGTAATCGAGTGCGCCGAGTAGGTGATCGTGACGTCCACCGGGCTTCCCGACGTGCAGACGAGGCCGTAGACGCCGCCGTTCGCAACGTTCCCGAACGTGCCGCTAATCGTGCCGGTGGTTGTGACGAGCGTGTCGACTGTGGACGTCGCGAGTGTTGGGCAGTCGTTGTTCTTGTCGGTGCCGGTAATGTCGAGATCGGCTCCGCCGAGGTTGATATTCCCCGTCGCTGACAGCTGCGAGTAATCCGTCCCAGCGGTCGACCCGGCTTCTGCGATGCCGAATTGCAGTTCGCTCGCGGAGTCGAGCGTGACCGCTCCGCTGACGTTCAGGATACCGAGCGGATCGCCGGCTGTGATCACGCCACCGGTCGAGGTGATGGGCCCGATCAGGCCGTCACCGACGATGCCGGCATGGGTGAGCTGGATCGGGTTCGCGTCGCTGCCGTTGAGGTCGGAGCCGTCGGCTAGTTCGAGGGCACCGTTGTCGTAGGCGCTGAGCCCGGTGTCACCGGAGATTAGCCCCGTAATGTTCACGTTGCCGACCTCGTTGTTCGAGCCAAGATCGAGGTCGAGGTAGCCTGCCTGGCTCAGCCGAACGTCGAGCGCATTGCCTGTACCCGTAACGCCGCCGCCGTCGATCAACTCGCCTTCGTCGCTGGGGCCGCCGTCGATCCCCCACGTCTGCGGGGCGCTGAGTGCAATCGGAGTATCGATCTCGGATGGGTTGAACGAGCTCGCGGCTGTCGTTGCGTTGATACCGCTCGACCCGATCGTCAACGTGTCCGCACCGGCGATGTTGTAGCCGACGCCATCATCGATCGTGAGGCCATCAATGTCGTAGCCAGGCAGATCGTCTGCA
>Ga0302325_10033787_pt1 | contig 10471 bp, 14 predicted proteins | sample Palsa_T0_2_FD_201948 | JGI IMG/M metagenome (GOLD analysis project Ga0302325, IMG submission 201948) | Peat permafrost microbial communities from Stordalen Mire near Abisko, Sweden - Palsa_T0_2 | ecosystem: Environmental > Terrestrial > Soil > Palsa > Peat permafrost | place: Sweden: Abisko...
ATTGAAGATGGTCGCGCTGACGCAGGTGCAGCGGCAAACCAGGAAGGACTATCGCGACGCGATGGAAGAACTCCGCCGGAACCCGGAGCGCGGATTCGCGAAGCTGGAAGCGATGGGCGCCGTTCGTGAGGTGGCAATCTTCGAACGAGCCGCGGCAATCGCCGATACCTACGATTCCAACGCGGCACCAAGCTGTTTGGTTGTCTGCGCGACTCACGACGAGATTGACCGAGTGACCGACGCAATCCGGGAACGCCGGAAGACGCGCGGACAACTCCGCGAAGGTGTTGTCTTGACTCGTCACGTCTCGCTGAACTGGACGGCGGCACAGAAAGCGGACTTCCGGAGTTATCGCTCGGGGCAAATCCTCGGGTTCCACCGCGCGGCAAAGTCCATTGCGAAGAACGACACAGTGGAGGTCGTGCGTGTTGTCTCCGGCGGTCTGGTAGTGCGCGGTGCGGACGGCATCGAACGCATCATCTCAAAAAAGCAAACCGGGAGTTTCGATGTCCTGGAGGCGCGGCCGATTGAGGTGTCTGGCGGAGATCGGCTGCTGCTGACTGCAAACCGCCGCGAAACTAACTGCCGGACCACAAACGGCGAGTTGGTCACCGTGTCTGCCGTGGACGCAGCCGGCCGGATTCAGCTCGACGATGGCCGGCGCCTGCCCGCCAACTTTCGCAGCTTCGCCCACGGCTATGCCGTCACCGCCCATCGGAGCCAAGGCAAAACCGTCGATTCAGTAATCATTTCCGGTGACGGCATGCAAAAGGAGTTATTCTATGTCGCTGCCTCTCGTGGCCGGCAAAGCGTCACGGTGATTACCAGCGACAAGGAGCGGCTCCGAACGACCGTGGCACGGTCGATGGCGCGAACATCGGCGTCTGATCTCGCCCGTGGACGAGGGACGCTCTTGCATCGAGGGGCTTACCGGGGTCTGGAGATGGCGCGAGAGATGGTTCGACGGACGGCTCGACTGCTCACGTCTGTTTCCAAGCAAATCGTCCAACAAGTAGTGATTCAGCCTCGAAGGGAGCGCGCTCATGAACGTGGCCTCGGTCGATAAGAATAAGGCGCCGTGGGTTATCAGCACGGCCGATCAACCGCCGGCGCTGGAGATCGTGCTGCGGCGGCAGACGGTGATTATCTCGTGGAATCAGTTCGTCTACGCCGAGGGCGGCGAGGACGAAGTGCGAATCGCCTTTGCCAGCCACGATGTCGCCGTGAAAGGCGCTGGGCTTGACCCCCTGCTACGCGCAATCGCCGCCAATCGGGTCGCCCTGATTCGCGAAAGCGACCGGTCCGAACGTTTTCCCGACCCGGCCGAGCGGTTCATTCGTGAGATCGCCGTGCGGAGGATCGAAGCTGAGTGTGGAGCGAACGCGAGCGAGAAAGAGGATCGAGGTGGCGAATGAGCTTCGCAATCGGATTCATTGCATTTCGAGAGTCGCAAGTAAAAGGAGAGACACCATCCCTAAGCCTGTCGGCTTAGGTTCGTACGGTTGCCAGGTGGCCAGCGTGTCAAGTGTACTTCAAGTAAATATCGAGCATCTGTCAAGTGATCGTCAAGAAGGCGTCGGTTTATGATTTAGGGGGTCATCTCAGGCTCACCAGCATGGACACCAACCTGAAAAAACTTCTGGACGAACTGCCAAGCAAGCCGCCGCGCTCCCGCCTTGAGCCATACCGTGAATTCATAGAGGAGCTTCGGGCAAGGGGTTGGACGTATCGGGCCATCGCCCAGATACTCGCGGAAAAATGTGCCGTGCAGGTGACTGGCAGCGGAGTCCACGACTTCGTGCGGACCCGATCACGGGCAAAGGCGAGGCAGGCGGAGAATAGCCCAACCAAAGCGAATCGGCTCAAGGTCGCCAACCCGGTTGCCGCAGGTCCTTTGGTGGCAGCATCATCCAGCGACGATGTGCAGCGCAGAATCGCAGCGCTGAAAGCTCGCAATACGGTTCCGGAACCGCTTTCAGGTGGATTTGAATACAACCCGGACGAACCCCTCCGACTTAAGCAATCAGGTAGAGATTAGATCCAGCTTCTGTACCTGTGCCTACCCCGAGGCCGAACAAAAGAAGCCTTGTTCCATTCGGGCACCAAGAATCAGCGCACCTTTCCCTGGATCCGGTGAGGACTGACAAGTTCAGGCTGCGCGCCGCTCGCAGCGGTGGTGAAGACCGCCAACTTGCGGTATGGCAACGACGGCCCCGAGTTCCAGAGGCTGCACGGGCCGCGGTTCCGGCGGGCGAAGGGTCAAGAAACTCATGCGGCCCGCTGGTGGTAATACTTGAGAAGACCGCCAAGGCGCTCGCTGCACTGAATTGATGGTCCCCGGCTCTACGCAGGTCCTCACCATGAGGGAACAACAGAACGTTGCCCTTCCCCTGGTGATTACGTTCGGTATGATAATGCTCTTGGAATTGGGCCAACGCTCTCCTTAAAGAAGCTTCCCCGAACAAGATGAGCTTGGATAGGCACTCCTCTTTGACCAATCGCACCCAGCGTTCCGCAAAAGCATTCAAGTTCGGGCTGCGCGGAGGGAGTCGCAGACATTTCACACCCCCTGCCGCCAAGGTCTGCCGGAATTTAGCGCAGAACTTGGCATCGCGATCCTGCAAAACGTAGCGACAGCCGTGCAGATATCCCAACTCCTCCAACTTCGCTTTGCGCGCTACCTGGTTCATCCAGCTCGCATCCGGATGATCGGTGATTCCCGCGATGGACACCCGCCGGCTGCCCAAATGAATGAAAAATAGAACATAGTACGTCACCATACCTCGCCAGGTCAGCACTTCGATCGTGAAGAAGTCCGTGCCCGCGAGGACGTCTATATGCCCACGAATGAAATCCCTCCAGGTGGTCGTTTGGCTTCTCTCCGGTACGGGCGCGATGCCGTGCCGGCGCAGGATGTTGCCCACGGTCTGATAGGAGACTGTGTGCCCCAGGTTGGCCAACGCTCCCACTATCCGATCGTATCCCCAGCCAGAGTTTTCGCGTGCCAAGCGAACCACCAGACTCTCGATCTCTGAACGGACGCGCGGTTGGCCGGGCGAGCGGCGGTGTTTCGAGCCATCGAACTTGGCGGCGACTAGGTTGGCGATACCAGCCGAGAATGGTATCAGGTTTGGCGAGGCGCGCCACTTGCTGCAGCCCTTTGCGCCCCAAACGATTGCCGATTTCCGCCAGCGTGGACCGCTCGCCGTCCGACAGCTGCAAATTCCGCGGCGAATGTGCCTTCAAGATCCGGTTCTCGGCCGCCAGATACTCATTCTGCAGCAGGAGTTCCTGATTGACCAATCCGGTAACGTAGGCCAAGAGCCGCGCCCATGTGGTTTCTTTCGTCTTCAATCTCCATCATAGAAAACCGCAGCCCCTCTGCGCATTCGAGTATTTTGACCATACGAGCCAGTTACGGAGCGGGCAGCGGAAGCGGATTGAGGCGGCGTGCGTGGGTATGTGGGAGCCGTTCCGTTTGAGCATCGAGGAATGGGCGCCGCCATGCCAGATCGTGTATGACAAGTTCCACATCATGCAACACGCCAACGACTCGATCGACGAAGTGCGGCGGGCGGAATTCTTCCGCCAAGGCAATGAGAAGCGCGAGGTGATCTTAAGGGTAAGAAATGGCTGCTGCTGAGTCGATGGAAGAATGTGACCGACGCGCCACGCGGCGAATTGAACCGGCTGTTCCAACTGAACCGCCGAGTCTTCAAGGCCTATTTGCTCAAGGAGAGCCTGGAAAGACTGTGGAACCATCGCGACGAAGGCGCCATGCCCAATTACTTGCAGAAGTGGATGGATCAACGGAAGTTGCAGCGGCTGGTCCCGTTCGAGAAACTGGCCGAGACGCTGCTGAAGCATCCTGCACGGCATTCTGAACTAATGTCGGACCAAGGTTCGCTTCGGGTGGTAGAGGCCGTTAATGGGAACATTCGCATGCTGATCAATCGCGGCCGCGGCTATAAGAATCTTCGCTATATGCTACTGCAGGCCAAGCGGATGGCCGTGACCACATCGAATTCGTTGCCGTTCAAGGGATCAAGAAAGCTGCCTAAGAATGACCCTCGATCGTATTATCGCTCGAGCATCTTTTTCAAATGATTGTGAAATTCATATTATTGATGATTGACTTGAAACTAGCGGCGCCATAGATTGGCAACGCGCGGCGGCCTTGTAAGGTGGCTAAATCACTGGCGATATTGATACTTAACGGTCCTATCGAAATCAAAAAATACGTCGCAAATGCGACATTATTGCGCCGCGTACTAGTACGAAGGTTCAGTACGATGTGCCGAAAAGTGCGTCTTGCGTTAAGGTAACAGCCCGGCTATGCTTTTTTCACGGCGCTTCAGTTCTCAGCTGGCTAGTGGAGGAACTCTAGCTGTTTCTCCCAAAACAGTTAGGTCGTTGAAGACTGAAAGAGCGGTAGCTTGCTCAAAAGCAAGTTTTCGCTATAAGTCAGTCCGTCGAGCGCGTTTCAGCAACCTGCTCGCAGGATCCAGTCCACCCGAGGGATCGCTAGGGGTGACAGTGGCGACTTGTAACCAAGACCTCCTCCGGCTGCCCGCTGGACCAACACGCTTCAGCATCCCAGTTCTCCTGCACTCGGCGCAAGCGATGCAACTGCTGAAGCTGAATGCGGCAGGAGTTCGACATGGTGGTCATCGATACGCCTCCCATATTGCAGGTTCCCGACGCGCGCACCCTGGGAAAGTTGGCCGAGGCCGCTCTGCTTGTGGTGCGTTCGGCCAGCACCACGAAGGAGACCGCCGCGTGCGCCAGCCGGCGGCTGGCGGAGGACGGAACACAAGTTCTGCGCATGGTACTGAACGTATGGGATCCTCGGAACACGAGCCCTGCCGGATACGGTTAACGGCTATATTACTCCCATGAGAGCTGGCACGGCGTGGAATTGGACCGTTCCGGCAATAATCCAATGGTTCTCCGGGTGGCGGAACGTCCGCGGCCAGCCTATGAAGACCCATCGGACACCGTCTGCGTACGCCTTTCCCATAACCAAGAACGCCTATGCCTTCCGTGCTGATCATTCATGACAGTGTACTAATACGCAAAGGTCTGAGATACATTTTTGAGCAGGAGTACCGGGGCATGGTTCTTGGCGAGGCGAAGAACGATGACTCCGCACTGACGCACGTGTCTAGGCGGGTTTGGGATCTCATCATCCTGGAGATCCACACTTCCTACCGCGGCGACTTTCTTGTGCTGCGCAATGTCCGTGAGTGTGCACCTGCGGCGCGCGTACTCGTCATCGGCCCGGGAACGGAATACCTGTACGCTCTGCGCGCGCAGCAACTGGGAGCTGCCGGCTACGTTGGCGCTGATGCTGTCCGTGACGAACTCATCCGCGCCATCCGGGATGTCCTCGCCGGCAAGGAGCACTTTGAAGGATTGCAATTGTCCAATAATGCTGGGGAACTTCTTGTTGGGCTGAGCGACCTTTCACCTCGCGAACATCAAATCATGCTGGCTCTACGGGATGGCAAGCGCCCCATCGACATTGCCGCCGAACTCAACCTCAACATCAAAACCGTAAGCACTTATAAACGGCGCGTCCTCAACAAACTCCAACTCAATTCCGTTGCTGACCTGGTGCGTCACACCATGCAGAGCAAGATGTCATAAACCGAGTCGGCTCACAACTATGGATCTCAGCAGCGCCGAAGCCAAAACCGCTTGCTTAGACTCATCCGCTTAAATCGAATGTGGGGGAAAAAGGGATCGTCACGCGACACCGCAAGCCGGTTGCCCAAATTTCCGCCTCTCCTCGCGGACGTCGGCAAGTCCGACTGGGATGCATGAAGGAGCGGATTGAACTTCTGTCCAGCTGGGATGCGCCGGTTGACCTCGACGGGTTCTTGAACGGCGAACTTTGCGCTGCTATGTACTCGACACCAACGTTACGCGCTAGCTCTAACTCAACCATAAACAGAGGTTTTAAATAATTGCGCATTGGGGCGGACGGTTTCATTCCCATCCGACCATTGGCGGAGCTGGTACTCGACGGCCTCGACGACGCTCTCGATGAACCGAAGTAACGGTTATGCAGACAGAGGCGGCGCGTCAATTTCCGGACCCGTTCGATTGGATTGAGCTCCGGGCTGTAGGCCGGAAGGAAGTCGAGTTCAAAAGTAGGAATCCGTTCCTCTCGCCAGATCGCATGTAATCGCGCATGGTGATATTTGGCGTTGTCGCTATGACCAACCAAGCGTCGGCCCTTCAAGCCGGCTGGCCTCATTGGAGATCTTTCAGAAAGCCCCAGAACGTCCGGCCGTTAAGTCGCCAATCTTCGCGGGTGCTGGAAGAAGCGGCTCCCTCCTTCTCCCCCATCTTGCAAGCGAACGGCTCCCAAGTATCGGAGACTGCGGCGGGTCGGATGATGGTAGAGAACAGGGTTTCTGGTTTCCGGCGGGATCGCATCCGACCGCGAGAGCCATGCTGCTGAAAGTGCACTTCGTCGAGGGCCACAGATCGACCCTGGCATCCCGCATCAGCGCCTGGAGTTTTTATGCTCTTGCGGCGACGACGGATTCTCCTTCGTAATCAGGGGCCGCGGTTTTCGCGGTCGAATCCAATGCAGGAATGCATGCGCGAAAAGATACTCCAAGCCCGCCGCGCGGCACATCGTATCCGCGAGGACGCACCCCGATCCTCTCCCAGCGGATGGCCGGAGCGAGACCGACGGACCGTCTTACGGGCATTCCTCGGTCCATCAGAGGACGTCCCCGAGCCTTAGCTTCGGCAATAGGCGCTATAGGGAAAATCTATCTGGCCGAATTTAGTAAGTTAGGTGCAATTGAGTCTTCGCGCCGCAATCGCTAGGGGGATGGCAAGCGCTTGATCGGCATTGCCGCCGAACTCAACCTCAGCATTAAACCGTCAGCATCTATAAACGGCGTGTTCTCAATAAACTTGAGATAAATTCCACTGCTGACCTTAGTGCTCCACCTATTAATAGCAAGATGTCTTGAGCTGCGTCGGGGCGAACAAGCCTATGGAGCGGATTCTGCCGCCTAAACTAAGCGTGGAACAGCCCAATGCCGCCATTCGGCGGCTGAAAACTCGTATCTCCATGTAGGATTGTTCCTACAACACCAGATGAGCCAGGACTCGAAAGATGTATTACAACGTTCGATGTATCACAATGTCATCACACGTGTTAAGCCGCGTACACCTAGATCGAGTCTCTTCCTTACTTTTTTTGATGTTGACGCGGGGCAAGTGCAATGCTTAACCTATCCTCAACCGGTCTGCCGTAATTCAGTCAGATACAGCCGTGCATAGATCATGCCCCCAGTTGGGAATGCAGTCGCACGCGGGCGTAGATCGTATTTTCATCCATCTACAGACGTGGTCCCGCCAGTGGGACTCCAATGGCGGCAGCTTGCCCGGTTCAACTAAAACTAAATGAATACGAATGCTAATCAGTGGTACGCGCTTCAAATCCAATCCCGGCTGGGAAGCGTAGCTTCAACCGTATTGCGCGGTAAGGGATACGAAGAATTCCTGCCAGTCTACTCCTCGTGCCGGAGCTGGTCCGACCGCGTCAAGACGATCAACCTTCCTCTTTTCCCGGGCTATTTGTTCTGCCGCTTCAACCCGCAAGACCGCCTAGTGCCCGTTTTGACTACACCCGGCGTAATTGCCATCGTCGGCGCCGGTAAGACTCCCCTCCCGGTTGCCGAGGAGGAAATCGCGGCCGTCCGCAGTGTCGTACGCTCCGGCTTGGCCGCTCAGCCTTGGCCCTTTCTCACCGCCGGTTCCAGTGTTTACATCCAGTCCGGTCCCCTCGCCGGTCTCGAAGGCATCGTCGCTAATACGGATAAGATCTATCGCCTCGTAGTCAATGTGACCCTCCTGCGACGCTCCGTCGCGGTCGAAATTGACTGGGATTGGGTACGACCTGTTACCGCCCGCATCGACCCGCGCGCTGTAACCGGCTCTGTACGGCTGATACAGCGGATGGAGTGATCCCGTTCATCCGAGTTCGTTTCTTCAGCTCCCGAGGAAAGCTATGTCCCACCTCGTACGAAAAGAAAAGATGATCAGCTTCCGCCTCTCAGACGCGGAGTACGCCAGCCTCAAGTCGCACTATCGTACCCACGGTGCACGCAACGTTTCGGACTTGGCCCGCCTGGCCCTCAAGCAGATGATGCACACAACGGCTGCTCCCAGCGACCATCTGGCCGTAAAACTGGCGGACCTCGAAGACCGTGTCCATGCGCAGGAGTGCGAAATCTCCGTCATCGCCGAGCGAGACCTGTCAAAGCCAGATTGCTAAAGCCAGATAGCTATGGATTCTTATGTCCCCCAGTGATCCCAACCCAATTTCACTCTCCGATTTGCCGCCATCCTCCCCCGCCGTTGCGCGCAAATCCTCGTGACATTCCTCCGAGACCTAGTTTGCGCCGGGGCGTCGCCGCCACGCTCGCCATGCCCAAACGGTATGAGACCCACATGAAGGTCCTGGTCAAGAGCGAGCGCGCCGACGTGATCGTCACCCCGGAGCGCAACGACGGCGCCGGCTATCGCGGCGAAGTCAGCGCAGCCGAAATCAATTCCGAAATAGAGCTGCTCACCAGCAACAACCTCATGCAGCAGGTCGTCGCCAAATGCGGGCTTGATCGAAGGCAGCACCTGGCTGATGAGTCGGTTGCCGTCGAAAATGCCGTCAAACGCCTGCAACACGATCTCAAGGTGTCTCCCGTCCGTAAGTCCAATGTCATCCTCGTGGAATACGCCGATACCGGCCCTCACAAGGCCGTCGGCGTTCTCGTCAACCTCGCTGACCTCTACCTCGAAGAGCATCTCGAAGTCCGCGCCACGCCCGGAGCGTATCAGTTCTTCAAGGGCGAGGCCGATCGCTATCAGCGGGAGTTGAAAGACGCCGAATCCAATCTGGCCGAGCTCCGCCGCCGCGACAATATCATCATGCTGGCGCAGCAGAAAGATGTTGCGCTCCAAAAGGCCGCCGAATCCGAATCCGCTCCTATGCAGGCCGATGCCCAAATCAGCGAGCTCACCCACAAAATCGCCGATACCCGCAGCCAGCTCAGGGCTGCCCAGCCTCGCGTCGTCACCCAGACCCGCACCTCCAGCAATCAGTTCTCCGTCGAGCGCCTGCATACAATGCTGGCCGAATTGCAGAATCGCTGTAGCCTGCTCCTCCCAAATTCCGTCCCGACGACCGCATGGTGCAGGAAGCCGATCAGGAAATCGCCGACACCCAGGCTGCCTTGGCTTCCGCCGCCAAGCTAACCGGCTTGGAGCAGGCCACTGACGTCAACCCGGCCCATCAGACCCTTGAAATGGACCTCGACAAGCAACGGGCTGAGCTCGACGGCATCCAATCCCGCCGCGATACCATCGCGCGCCAATCCTGGATGAACCGGCAGCAGTTGGCTAAGCTCGGCGACGCCACTTCCACCTTTGACGACCTCTTCTACGCCAAGAAGACGGAGTAAGCCCGCATTGCCGAATCCCTCGACAAGCAGAAAATCGCCAACATCGCCATCGCCGAGCCGCGTCTGCCGTCCAAGCCGAACAAGATGCTGAATTTTATGTTGGGCGCTATGACTGGCAGCTATCTGGGCGACGGTGACGCGTCATCGGCGTATCGCGACAGTAATTCCTTTCCACGCCAGAAAGCTGGACATATCAGACCAAACCCCTCAACTAGGCAAGGTAACCAACAGTGAATGCCATTGATGCAGGCGACACCGTTTCGTTAAACGACATCGCCGCGATCTTGTTACGGCGAAAATGGCAAATCGCCATCACGTTTTTATTGGTAGTTGGCGCCGTCGCTGCCTTTACGATGCTCACCCCGAAGCAGTATGAGAGCCACATGAAGATCCTGGTCAAGAACGAGCGCGCCGACATGATTGTCTCCGCCGGCGGGGGCGATGGTTCCGGTTACCACGGCGAAGTAAGCGAAACCGAGATCAATTCAGAGATCGAATTGCTCAACAGCAACAACCTGCTGCAGCGCGTCGTCACGGAATGTAGATTGGACAAGCTTGAGAAGAGCAGAAGCGCAGCCGTAAGCGAACGTCTGCCCGCCGTCGCCATCGAACGCGCCACGTTACGCCTGGGACACGACCTGAAGATCACGCCCGTCCGCAAAGCGAATATCATCCAGATCGATTACTCGGCCCATGATCCGCTTCAGGCTGCCGCTGTACTACGCCAATTGGCGGAATCGTATCTCGAAGAACACCTCAGAGTCCACGGTACGCCCGGCACTTACCAGTTCTTCGCCAGCCAAGCCGAGCAGTACCAGAACGAACTCAAGGGCGCCGAAGCGAAGCTGGAGCAGTTCCGCTTGCAACATAACATAGTCATGCTGGAGCAGCAGAAAGATGCCATGCTGTCAAAAGGGTCGGATTCCGAAGCCGCCCTCATGCAGGCAGACGCCAATATCGGTGAATATAGTTACAGGATGGCC
>Ga0302325_10033788_pt1 | contig 10471 bp, 10 predicted proteins | sample Palsa_T0_2_FD_201948 | JGI IMG/M metagenome (GOLD analysis project Ga0302325, IMG submission 201948) | Peat permafrost microbial communities from Stordalen Mire near Abisko, Sweden - Palsa_T0_2 | ecosystem: Environmental > Terrestrial > Soil > Palsa > Peat permafrost | place: Sweden: Abisko...
TTGCGATTCGTCGGCGCGATGATCAGGAGCGTGTACGGCCAATTCGCAAGCATCAGACAGCCGCCGATGCCGGCGGCGATGCTATGCAGGAAATACCACGCGGCCAATCCCAACAATCCGGATACGACCGCCAGTGTCGCCTGCATCTCCAGCCCCTTGGCATAGCTCGGTTTCCATTCCTTGAGCAGGGAGACATCGTCCAATGCGAGGCGGGCCGGTTGCTCCGAGAAATTGATGTAAGCGGCGGCGCCGGTGAACGCGGCGGCTGTTGCAAGACCGAGGGCGGCAATGGGGATCATTGGGTTTCTCCGGACGGCGCGGTTTCTTCGAGATGGGCGCGCAGATGTGCGAGCGTCTGCAACGTCATTTCCAGCGCCGAACGGTCTGCGACTGCGGCCAGCGCGTCCGCCCAAGGCCTCTGAAGCCGCATCGCGGCCTCGGCTGCTGCGACCCCTTTGGACGTCAGCGAAACGAGCTTGGCGCGCTTGTGATGCGGATTGGGCTGAAAGGAGACGAAGCCGGCGATGGCCAGTTCGTCCACGATCCGCTGAACCGATTGGCGCGTCAGGCCCATCGCATGCGCGATGTGCGCCACGGGTCGCGCGTCCTTCGCCAACGCGACCGCACCGATCACTTGCCAGCGCGCGCTGGTCAAATCGATCCCGGCAACCAACGCATCGCCCGCCGCGATCAGCCGCCCGTTCAACCGGAAGACTTCCAGTATAAGGTCGCTCAGTAGGTCGGATTTGGATTGTTTGGGCATGATGACAGCATAGTGTCATTAAGACATAATACTGTCAATTTGAGGATGCAGGCCTTGACTTCCGCCCGGACGAGATCGATCTGATCGGCCGGACCGCCAATCAAATCGGCCTCGACCCGCAAACCCTCAAAGTCGGACAGTTCGAAGCCAAGTGCGCCGATTTGGAATGAAGCGTCGCAGAGACGGAGCGGTTCCTGCGGACGCCGAAGATTGAGACGGGTCGAGCGGTGGAAAGGACACGCTTGTGGCGAAGAATTGTGCGTTGCATGCGGCGACGACTAGAAACAGTGATCAGCACACATGGGTTAAGCGCGAGATTGCGAAATCCAGGATACCAAACCGGTACGAACTCTTGCTGATCGGTCAGGCGCGGCGAATGATCGGAATTGCTCATCCGGCTGCGTTTTGGCGGGTTTGACTGGTCTAGGGGTTCTAATTTCGTTCAGAGTCGAGTACGATTCGTGTTGTTTCCCTTGGAAAATCGGGTTCTGCGAACTTGAGTAGCGGAATACCGCTTTCATGGGTCGGGGTGGAGCAGTGTAACCTTGCGAAGGGGCTTCCCGTGATCGGAAGGCATATGTGGTCATGGCGCGCAGCGATCTTTTGATCTCTCTAGTTCGGGCAGGGGCGAATGGCGACCGGGCTATGCTGAACTCTACGGTCGAGGCAATCGTGGCTGAAGAAAAGGCACAGAGCCACCACATCCTGGCCGACCGCCTTCAACGCGCATTGCAATCCGTACCGATTACGACCTCGGTCGAGATGCGGCGTCCGCAATCGTTGGGGAAGGACTTCATCATTGAGGCGGAGGCGCGCGTAAAGCTTGGCGACTTGATCTTGCCTTTGCCTGCGGAGCGGTTGAGTCGGCAACTAATTGAGGAGCAGTCGCGCGCAGACCTGTTACGAGCCCAAGGGATGCAGCCGCGGCATCGCATCTTGTTGTCGGGACCACCCGGTAACGGAAAGACCTCCCTCGCTGAAGCATTCGCCGAGGCGCTCGCGCTACCGTTCTTGACGGTGCGCTACGATGCATTAGTCGGTGCTTATCTCGGTGAGACCAACGCGCGCCTTGCTCGATTGTTCGAATATGCGCGTGCCACGCCGTGCGTCCTCTTCTTTGACGAATTTGACGCTGTGGGCAAAGAGCGCGGTGATGTACATGAAACCGGAGAAATCAAACGCGTGGTTTCGTTTCTGCTCATGCAGATCGATCAACTTCCGAGCTATGTGATCGCGACGGCGGCGACGAACCATGGCGAACTGTTGGACCGGGCGGTTTGGCGGCGTTTCCAACTGCGCATCGATCTCCCGGCCCCGGACGCGCCGCGGCGCGCAGTCTTTATCAGTCGATTTATGGACATCTGGCAACAGGATGTCGGACTAACAGCAGCACAGTTGGCTGATCAATTGGGTCAGGTAAGTTATGCGGAAGTTTCCGAGTTTTGCATGGGTGTGCGTAGACGGCACATATTAAGTCAAGGTAGCGAATCTCTGCGACAAATAGTTAAAGATGAACTACAACTTTGGATGTCACGCGTAACACCGACTGGCTATGGCGCAAACTCCTCAATTTCCTCTGCTTCGGCTCGACGCGCCAAAACCAAGCGGTCGAAAGAAACGTAAGCCATCGTTCCCGCCGTCGCGTCGCTTCTCCGGCGACGAGCAAGCGGGTCGCCCCGCGGGCGTGGAGCTTCAGCGTCTCGCGCAGTTGGTCGCGAGCGGCCGTGACCCACTTGAATTGCGCGCTGATCCGGCCGGGCTGGCGCCAGAGCGTTTATTGGTGTTTGAACTTACAGGCTCGGTGCAGAACTTCGCGCGCGCCGCAGGGCAAGTGCCTGGTTTGGAGTTGGTGGCAGCGGAAGATTTGGACGCCGATGAGTTCGACACGAACCCGGTCTTATACATGCTTATTTCGGATGCGACCGCGTTCCGCCAGATACTGAGCTTGTGGTCAAGATTTCGTGCGAACCAGGAATTGCCCGAGGGATACGCGCCTTGGCGCAATCTTTTTGCGCAAATCCGCGAACTGCGGCCATGGGGACCACAGGACCGCCTGTCGCCTGAGGACCGTGCCGTTTTGAGCGCCGAAGAAGCGAATGCGTTGGGGATGTACAGGGTCGAATTAGAGTTGGTGTTCCGAGCGACGGGCAATGCCGTCGAGCACGAAGCAACCGCTGCTGTTATACAGGCCGGTGGCGCTGTCGTTTCGCGCGCACGGATTGAAGGCGCTAAGTATCACGCTTTGCTAGTCGATATTCCCGGCGCTGAGTTCGCCAGAATCATCAATGGTGAGAACAATGGATTGATCACAGCAGAAACGGTCATGCACATCCGCCCGCAAAGTGCCGTGCATCTCACATTGTTTGAGGCGCAGCCCGCTGCGCAGATTGCGAATGGACCTGCGCCCGCCGGCGAGCCGATCGTCGCGATCTTCGATGGTGTGCCGCTGTCGGCGCACCCCCCGTCTCCAAGGGCGACTCTCGGTCGATGATCCGTTTAACCTGGAGCCGTTGGCCGTCGGTCAGCGCGTGCACGGCACCGCCATGGCCTCGGCAGTACTTCACGGAGACTTGGCCGCCGCATGGCCGGGATCGTTGGCGCGACGCGTCTATTTCGTGAATGTGATGTTCGGACCAGCAGAGCCCGGTGAAGATGAGAGGTTTCCGAATCGTTTGCCGGCGGACCTTTTCCATGAGGCGGTCGTTCGTATGAAGGAGGGTGCTGGTGCAACAGCGCCCAGCGTGATCGTAATAAATGCCTCACTCGGCGATCGCAACAAGCCGTTCATGGGTCGCGCATCGGGGTGGGCACGTGTTCTCGACTATCTGTCCCACCGCTATGGACTTCTGTTCGTGGTAAGCGCCGGCAACCATATGGCGGACTTGGTAACGCCGAATGTTAGCACTGTCGCGTTTCAAGGGCTCGCTGAGATCGATCGTGCAAAATCGGCTCTGCGCGCCTCAGGCGCGAAGATGGGTGAACGAAGAATCCTCGCCCCCGCCGAGTCGATGAATGCAATCACGGTCGGCGCGCTGCACGACGATGCGATCATGTCGGGACCGCTCCCGGCCCAAGTGTATGATGTATGGCGCGAGACTGGCCTTTGCTCAATTTCAAGCGGAGTTGGGCCCGGTATTGGTAACGCTACAAAGCCTGACATTCTTGCGCCAGGCGGGCGTCATCACGTCAGGTTGCTTCCGCAAAATGGCGGCCATGCCTTGCGGCCTATCGGCAAGGGTGGCGCCTCGATTTCCGGAATTGTTGTTGCCTCACCACCTGGTGGCCCAGCGGCTAACCCCGACAGTTGCAACCGCACAATCGGCACTAGCGTTGCAGCAGCATTAACGTCGGGTCTCGCCGCGCGCGCGCATGAAGCGCTTGAGGAAGTCTATGACGATTTCCTTGCTATTCCAAGTACGCAACGAGCGGCGCTGCTGAAGGCACTCCTCGTTCACTGTTCCAAATGGACGCCTGCACGTGACCTGATTATCGAGACGCTAGGTCCACCCGATGGCAAGCAACACGTGCGTCAGCGCGATAATGTGCGGCGGTATCTGGGCTTTGGCGCGGTTGACGCCAGACTTGTTCTCGACTGCGCCACGGATCGCGCTACGCTTTGGGCCGTCGACACGCTTGCGAAAGAGGAAGCGAAGATTTTCTCCATTCCGCTACCGCAGGTGATGTCAGGCAGGGCGCAGCCTCATGATATGGCTGCGACCCTTGCTTGGTTTGCGCCTCCGCGCGTTGGTGCTTTGAATTATCGCGGCGTTCGTCTGAAGCTCATCGACCCGACGAGTGCTGCGAGCGAGTTTGGCGTAGCTTTGGTTAAAGACCAGCCGGATTCGAATCAGGCGCACAGCGGCACCGTCATCCATCGACGGTGGTCCGGGGTAAAAGCTGCCGCAATTGGCAATGAGTCGGTGCTCGAGATGATGATTCAGCGCCAGCCGGATGAAACCGACGACGCGATGCCGTTCTCATTGGTGGTGACACTAGAAATGGCAGGCGTGGCAGAAGTGTATGCTCAAGTCCGCAATCGAGTGGTGGTCAAGCCTAAGGTGCTGGTCATTCCGTAGGAATGGAGGAAGACACACGCACTTCAATTTGTGGTCTTTAATGGCTACTGACTTCACCCCTCGCCACGCTCCCCCCAATCCGCTAACCTCTCCCCGACACCCGGAACCCGCGCCCCATGATCATCACCCTTGTCGTCATCGCCGTCATCGTTCTCTTCGCCGTCATGACCTACAATTCCCTCGTCGGGCTCCGGCAGGCTTGGAAGCAGGCGTTTGCGGATATCGATGTGCAGCTCAAGATGCGCCACGATTTGATCCCCAATCTGGTGGAGGCCGTGAAGGGATATGCCGCGCATGAAAGCGGCGTGTTCGAGAAGGTGACGGAGGCGCGCGCCTCCGCGATGAAGGCCACGACCGTGGGTGAGAAATCCGCCGCGGAAGGCATGCTCTCCGGTGCGCTCGGAAACCTGATGGCCGTCGCGGAGAATTATCCGCAGCTCAAGGCGAACGAGAATTTCCGCGATCTGCAGAACCAGCTGACCGACATCGAGAACAAGATCGCCGCCGCCCGGCGCTTCCTCAACAATGCGGTCGCCGAATATAACGGCGCGATCCAGAAATTCCCGGCCGTGTTCTTTGCGGGCATGATGGGCTTTATGCCGGCGCAGATGTTCGAGCTGGATGCGGCGGAGAAGGCCGAAGACGTCAACCCGCCGAAAGTGTCGTTCGGCTAGCGCGATGCCCGCCACGCTCGGCCTCACCACCTATCGCCGCAGCAACAATTTCAAATCGATCCTGCTGCTGGCGGCATTCCCGCTGCTGCTGCTCGGTTTGATGGGCGGCATTTTCTTCGCGTTCGGATTGTTCGCGAGCGGCCAACGGGGACCTTACGGCTACAGCCCGTTTCAGGCGTTCGGCATCGAATCCGTTCTGGGCACGGGCAGCGCCGGCGATCTCGCGGTCTCCGCCATGGTCGCCTATTGGCCGATCATCTTCGGTATCGCGGCCGTGTGGATGATCATCGGTTATTTCTTCAACAGCTCGATCATCCATGCGGCGACGGGCGCCAAGCCCGTGTCCCGCCAGGAACAACCGCAGCTTTACAATCTGCTCGAAAATCTCTGCATCTCGCGCGGGCTCACCATGCCGCAACTCTACATCATCGATACCGATGTGATGAACGCCTATGCGAGCGGCATCGACCAGAAGAGCTATTCCATCACGGTCACGCGCGGGCTGCTCGACACGCTGAACGGGCCGGAACTCGAAGCGGTGCTGGCGCATGAACTGACCCACATCATCGATCGCGATTGCCGGTTGCTCATTGTGACGGTGGTATTCACCGGCATGATCTCGTTCCTCGCCCAGATGCTGTGGCGGAGCATTTACATTTCGTCGTGGACGCGGGGACGCGGGCGAAATGGGGGCGGAATGATCGTCCTGTTGCTCATCGCCGCGGTGGCGGCGTTCGTGGGCTATATGCTGGCGCTGATCCTGCGGTTTGCATTGTCGCGGCGGCGCGAATTGCTGGCCGATGCGGGTTCCGTCGAGCTGACGAAAAATCCCGATGCGCTGATCAGCGCGCTGATGAAGATCTCGCAGAACCCGAACGTCCAGCATGTGCCCAGCGAAGTGCGCCAGATGTTCATCGAAAACCCGCCTTCGTCCTTTAGCCTGTTCGACACGCATCCGCCCATCGAGCAGCGCATCCATATTCTGGAACAACTGGGCGGACACTTGCCGACGCAGATTTCATCGCCCGCACCTGCAGCGGTTGCCGCCACCGACCCCGGCCCCTGGGGACCGCACGCCGCAAGTCCCTCCGAAGACCCCGGTCCATGGGGCCCGCATGGTGGTGCGCAGAACTAGATTGTTCCACATCAGCGCGGCCCCCCTTCCGCCTCGCGTAGTTTATCCTCCGGCCGCGCTTCGCGCGGACCGGGGGCTCGGCACCTTCCCCCGCGAGGGGAATGTTATACTTCGCAAACCCAATACCACGGATAGGGGCGACCGGGGAAAAGTTATCCCCCGGTCGCGTTAGTCAGGGCCTACAGATGATTAGCGAAAATGGCGATGAGTAGCGCCAAAAAAATCGCAATCTCTGAGGCTGACCCTTCGAGAGTAATTTTCATTTGTGTCGGGGGGGCTGGAAAGGCTCGGACGCTTGAGAAGCGCGGTATTGTCAAGATAACATCACGATCAAGCCTATGCAATTGGAGCGCCGAGAGACAGTGATTCCATGGGAAGCTTGACTTTTACGTTCCAAGCCGATCCGCAAGGCGCGTAAGTCGATCCGCCCGCTGTCTCGCCAGCTTCGCCACCTTGGCCTCCCAGCCGCCCGGCGGGTTCCGGTGGGCATTGGCTGTCTCGTCTAGCCGGGCCTGTCGGACGGTCGCTTCAGAGACGCCAAGAGCCTCCGCTATCTCGCCTCGGGTCATCCCCGCCATCAATTCTTCGGTTGCCTTTTTGAAGTCCATTTGTATGCCACTCCGTTGACAACGAGATAACTGTATGCCATAGTGGTGACATAAGCAAGGGCAGACGGAAACCGGAAATGGCAAGCGTTCTAAACCAGAAATACTTTCACGATGAAGCGGCGGCTTTCGCGGCTTTGGAAGCAATCATGTGGCCGGGCGGCCCGACTTGCCCGCATTGCGGCGATTGCGACCGCATAAATCGCCTGCAGGGCGTGAAGGATCGCAATGGCGATGTCCGCCCCGGTCTCTGGAAATGCTACCATTGCCGCAAGCAATTCACAGTTCGCAAGGGAACGGTTTTCGAGTCCAGCCATCTGAAGCTGCATCAGTGGTTCCAAGCGGCGTTCCTGATGTCCTCCAGCAAGAAGGGCGTTTCCGCAAATCAGCTTCACCGCACGTTGGGCGTCACGCTAAAGACGGCATGGTTCGTCGCCCACAGGCTGCGCGAGGCGATGCGCGATGACAGGCTCGCAAAATTGGGCGGTGCCGGGAAATACGTCGAGGCCGATACCACGTACATCGGCGGCAGGGAAAAAAACAAGCACGCTTGGAAGCGTAATGAGGACAATATCGGCGGCGTCGGCAAAGAGATCGTTCACGCCCTTGTCGAGCGCGGCGGTCGCGTCCGTTCCCACCATATTCACGCCGTAAACGGCGAAACGCTGCGCCCGATTCTTTTCGGAAATGCCGATACGAAGTCCGCCCTGATGACTGATACCCATGGCGGCTATTTGCACGCCGGAAAGAAGTTTGCCCGTCACGAAATGGTCGATCACGGCGCGGGCGAATATGTCCGCGATGACGCCCACAGCAACACCGTCGAGGGCGTCTTTTCGATCCTGAAACGCGGTATCATCGGGACCTATCACCACGTAAGCCGCAAACATCTCCCCCGCTATCTGGCGGAATTCGATTTCCGTTACAATCACCGCATCGCAAACGGCATAGACGATTCCGCGCGGACGGTCGCGCTGCTCAAAGGTGCGGAAGGCAAGCGACTGACATACCGCATATCTCGTGGGCGCCCCTGAACCCTACCGCGTCCCGAAGCAGCTCACTTTCCAGTTCATGCGTCGCGCCAGACGCAAGGCGAAAAAGAACAAGCCAAAGAAGCCCCATCGCTGATTTCACGGCTTGCGAAACCACGCCGATCCGCCGACGATACCGTTTGCGGGGGATAGGACGGCCATCCGACAAGCGCGGCACTCCGGCGCGCTTCCCCTGCTTTCATCGCGGAGCCCTACCGGAGTGGGGGAATGACGAAAAAAAAGAGGCGCGCGCCTAAGCGAGCTATCGTATGGCTCGCACCGCACGAAGTATTCAAGCGCATATCGGATACCGCCGTACAATCTATCGACATCGTCTTCTTTGAGAATCTGCGGGGCGGTCTAATTCAAAGCGAAGCGGAAAATACTGCGACGCTACACTTGGATGGAAGCACATCAAAGACCGGTCGATTCAAGATACCGCAGGAATACTGGGAAGCTTTATCTTCTCCGTCGGACCAGCTTTGGAATGCTGGAATCGCGCGCTTTGATACAAGTCGAGGCTACGAGCTGGGCACTTACGATAGAACGACACGATGCTTCGGTATCCGTTTTGAACAGTCCGGCGTCGAACGTCTTGTTGAGAGCCTAGCCAAGAAAATGCCCCAAGCGTCGACCATCACATCCGCATTCCCGGTCGCAGCTTCACAATCTGGCGAAGTCAGTCGCCATCCCGGCGGCGCTCCCAAAAAAGACTTCTGGGATGAATTGTGGGCCGCAATATGCGCTCAAATCTATCTGGGATCGCTGAAGCCCGAAAAGCAGGCTGATGTCGAAAAGGCGATGCTGGATTGGGCTGCAATTCGCGGCAGAGAATTGAGTCTCCAGTCCGCAAGATCGAGGGCACGCAAGCTTATGGCCGCTCTGAAAAGTGAGGACAAAAAGGAGGACAAAAACTAGTTTTTGTCCAATTTTGTCCATTAATGTCCGACACTTAGCACCCAATACGCTAGAAACGAAAACGCCGCCCTGCGAAGGCGGCGTTTGAAACCTTGTCCGGTGTCTGGCCGGGAGAAAGGACAGGTGTTCTATGCGTATCGAACGCGTGATAATATCACGCTTCGCCGGTTTGTGAATCCCCCCTGATGTGTGGCATCGGATGATTTTGGCTCCGGCCCTGATCGGTGCTATGCGGAGACCATGCCCGGCAAGATTCCGACAAAGCGCAAAGCGCGACGGCCGCAGGCCGACGATTTCGAGACCGTCGCCCGCCGTCTCGGATGCGATGAAGACAAGGATCGATTCGAAGAGAAGCTGGGGAAAATCGCGGCTCCAAAAAAGCGCCGCACCAAAGCATCGAGGGTATAAGAATGGCCGAGGAAGTTGATGACGATCAACCGGGCATTGCGCGGTCAATTGCCGATCTTGATGCAGACGATCCCGTACAGCTAGTGATCAAGATCGAAGAGAGGCTGCGACCCGCAAAAAGTAACTACCCGGACTTTGATGTCGCTTTCAAATACTACACCGCCATAAAGCGCGCATGCACACTCATGGGCGTTGATTTCGATGTGCCGGAACCAGAGAGCCGAGGTCAGTCCGAAGCGCGAAATTTGATCGAATTGACAAAGATGGAAATCGAAATAAAGCAAATCGATTTGTTAGCCGCAAAAATGAAAGCGAGTGAGACAGTCGCGCTCGATGAGAATTGGCGCGCGAGGATTCATTCCTACCTTGCACACATTAGGCCCGTCGTGGAGCGGGCCCAGATAGATGTCGGCCTTCGGGATTCGATCCTACAGAAGCTGAACTTACTCGCGGCCGAAGTTGACCGAACCCGCACTAGGGTGCGCGCAGCGGGCGATCTGCTCATAGAACTCTGTGGCATCGCAGGAGCGGCCGCGAACGAATTGCGTCCGGTCGTGTCCTTGACCGAGAAGATCGTAGGCGCTTTCCTGCGTCTCCAATCCTACCATGTGCCGCAGTTGGCGCTTCCGGCACCCGATGATTTCGACCTCAACCCGCCGCCTGATGACCCGCCACCGGATCATCCCGCCGAGGCTTGACCCAACCCCTAGCGGCTAGGTTTGCGAAGTATAACATTCCCCTTGTGGGGGAAGGTGTCGCGCGGCGTAGCCGCGTGACGGAAGGGGGGCCGCGGGCGGAAGGCGCTCATGCTAGAGATAGTTTGATATTCGGGGTCTCAAATCATGTTCCGCGTGCGAATGT
>Ga0302325_10033789_pt1 | contig 10471 bp, 10 predicted proteins | sample Palsa_T0_2_FD_201948 | JGI IMG/M metagenome (GOLD analysis project Ga0302325, IMG submission 201948) | Peat permafrost microbial communities from Stordalen Mire near Abisko, Sweden - Palsa_T0_2 | ecosystem: Environmental > Terrestrial > Soil > Palsa > Peat permafrost | place: Sweden: Abisko...
GCCCCATATCAACTTCTGCCACTTCAAATGTACATTAATCATCCCCTTCTCACCTCCAATATGTACACCTCGTCCAAAATGGTACATCTATTCGACCTTCTTGCCCTCCTTTGCGAGCTTCCTCTCACGTCTTTTCTTCGCAGCCTCTGGTCCAGACTCGGTATCCATGACATAGTCCCACCATCTGAAACTGCTCGAATAATTGCCGATAAAGCGTTCGTGGTGAACGTCGTGATGTTCAGCACCGGCCCAGAAAGGAAGGAAATGGTGCAAGCTCCACGGGAATTCATAACCACTGTGGGCATCGATAGCCTGAAAGAGGCGGCAGACGATCCAGAGATACACTGTCAGGATGTGGAGCTGGCCAGTAATCAGAACCCAAAGAACCGGAGCACTAACAGTGCCAAAACCGAGAACCATGACTTCAATTGGAGACGCGTATTCGGCGGCCAGTCCGAATGGAGCCGAATATTGATGATGGATCTTGTGGATGTTCTTATAAAGAGGACCCCAATGCATTGCGCGGTGCGTCCAGTAATGCCAAGTATCCTCTAACACAAAAAAAACTGCGATGTGGAAGGCCATTGTTTGCCAATGTGGGAATGGGACGCCGGTGTCCATGCCGCAGTATTTCGCCATTGGGTGGAAAAGCCAGATTTGCGGAAGCTCAACTGTGAAGTGGCTGAGGAGAACGAGTTTGGTGCATTGCCATTGTTCAGCTGCTGTAGGGATTTTCTGGTTCTGAATCTTGTACTTGTTGAAATAGGGGATTTGGTCAATGATAATCCACGGCAGACTTCGTCCGAAGTATACGACCTCATGCATAACGAAGCTCATAATTCCTGTCGCGAGGACATCGTTCTGCATGTATTGGTACCAACTCTAGATTGGTGGTTAGCATTCGTAATGTGGCGGTCTGGTTGCGTTTGACTTACGGCCCAGAGACGCTCAAACAGGTTCAGGTGAACATTGTATTTTGACAGCTCACTGTAAATACCAAAATAGGTATCTGGAGTCGTCAGAGTAGAATTCGACAGGAGCGACATGGTTGGCCAAACGCAGGAGGGAATTGCAGGTGGAAAGGATATGTTGAGGAAGAAATGCGGACTTGACTGCGTTTAATATTTCAGGTGCTGACCGTAGCGACCTCGTCGCACCACAATCTCAGGAACGGAAAATGACCTGCCGGGAGGCTACTGTAAAGGGGCAGGGGCTAGACGCATAGCACGTGAGCCAACGCGTCAGTGGCAATGCAGGGGAAAGGTAAGTACAGTACCAAACATGATACAGTACTGTACTGTATATGGTGTTACATTCCAATTGGATAGAAGCGGAACCTCCAATACGAACACGAGTGCTAAAAGCATGACTTTCTTTGTGGTTCACTGGATGTATTCCGCCGGCTTTTTCTTCACATGCAGACCGATGGCTCGATGCAAGGGGGGAATCGTACAAGCGGCTATCGCCGCCCCGAAATTGTTTCTCCTCCGCGCCCAACTTTGAACCTCAGTCGATATTCATCGGCTCATTCCCCTCCTTTCTAATTTGCCATGTCCCGAGCCCGACAAATATCTGATCAGTTCCCTTCCAACTCGCTCACTTAGTCAAATCCACGTGCAATTGGTCTGCCAAAAACACTCCTTTCCTGCCGCCGCCCCAACAATCTCTAAGCCTCCCGCGATGTCCTTGACTGCTCTCCAGGCTGCCAACGAACAGCGGCGGCGTCTTCACCATGAGGCGGATGTTGTAGTGGTCGGTGCCGGAGTATTTGGATGCGCTGCTGCATTTGCTCTCGCAAAACAAGGCCGGAGTGTGCTCCTCCTCGAAAGGTGGTTGAAGGAACCGGACCGCATAGTGGGAGAGCTGTTGCAACCTGGGGGTGTTTCTGCTCTAGAAAAGCTTGGCCTTGCGCACTGTCTCGAAGGGATTGACTCGATTTCAGTCAAAGGATATGAAGTGATATATTATGGACAAGGAGTCGGCATTCCCTACCCTATGAATGCTGGCGCAGCGAACGGTGAAGACTCGCAGGAATATACAAACAAAAAGGGTGGGAGACCGGAGGGAAGGGCTTTCCACCATGGTAGATTCATATCTCAATTACGAAAAGCATGCGCCAGCCAACCCAATATCACAATCGTCGAGACTGAAGTTACAGACACTATCACGAGCGATCACAACCCACAAGTCCTGGGCGTTATGTCAAAAACGTTGAACCCGTCAACAGGAGAGAAGGAGAAAGATTATTACTTTGGACAGCTTACCATAATTGCCGATGGTTACGCATCGAAGTTCCGGAAGCAGTACATTCACAAATCACCAATTGTCAAGAGCAAATTCTATGCCCTTGAATTGATCGATTGTCCTCTACCATCACCAAACCATGGCACTGTGATACTCGGTGACGCATCACCTGTTCTCCTCTACCAAATTGGTACCCACGAAACACGCGCGTTGATCGATATTCCTGAGAACTGTCCTACGGCCTCTGTTAAGGCTGGAGGCGTACGGGGCCACATCAGAAAAGTGATCCTTCCCTCACTACCCAAGCAAGTTCAGCCCTGTTTTGAAAAGGCTCTTGAGGATGGCAAGATTCCTCGAAGTATGCCCAACAGCTTTCTCCCACCCACTACGCAATTGGAAAAAGGAATAGTGATTCTTGGGGATGCTATGAACATGCGACATCCTTTGACTGGTGGCGGAATGACTGTGGCATTCAATGACGTCGTCTTGCTCTCAAGATTATTGTCCCCTGAACGGATCCCCAATCTTGGTGACACAGCAGCTATCCAGAAAGCGATGAAAGAGTTCCACTGGAAGCGGAAAAATCTCTCATCCATCGTCAACATCCTCGCAATGGCTTTGTACAGTTTGTTTGCTGCCGAGGACCACCAACTGAAAGCTCTTCAGAAGGGATGCTTTACCTATTTTGAGAAAGGTGGCAATTGCATCGACGGGCCTGCAGGTCTCCTTGCCGGCATCATTCGGCAACCCTTCATCTTATTCTATCATTTTTTTGCCGTCGCCTTCGTATCAATATGGATAGTAATGCAAGATACGATTGGTGGTCTGCTAGGGCTGTGGAAATTCCCGGTGGCGATTGAGCAGAGTATGCTTGTATTCTGGAAAGCCTGCGTGGTGATCTTCCCCTTCATCTTCAGCGAGATGAGGAGTTGATGCACTACTGGGAGGCATTAGGGAAGGGTGTCTTGGCGCATATAATTGCCTTTCAGGGCGTTGGGTTCGATGTAAGATACATTACCAGCATGGGCGAGGCGTTGGGTTCGATGTAAGATACATTACCAGCATGGGCGAGGCGTTGGCATTGGGTGAGGCATACACGTTAACCAGTCAGCCAAGCCTGACGATAATATTAATGATAATTCGAGGCCTCTCCTCTTTCGAATAATGGCCAATCTTCTACTTTCCTTCCGCCCCCATTCTGAATATTACCCGCTGTATACCAGTCTCGCCAGATTAACGAATAAATAGATGTACCAAAAAATTAGCAACAGCACTGCGATTCCGCTGTGGACTCAAGGTTCGACAGAACGTGGACAAGTATAAAAAGTGTATTGAAGATTTTTAAGGCCACCCCGCATCTGCTAGGTTCAAGGGGAGGCTATCTGGAAATCTGAGGAAAGGATAGATTTCATGCAATCCTTGCCATGAAACAAGCTGGACCACTGAACAGAATCACTGCGAGTACGATCCATTATGAGAGAATGTGTTCAATTAATTTGACTCTTTTTTGTATTCAACACAAGCTGAACAAGCAATGGTTATGCCACCCATTTGTTTCATCACAGCAAGCTCTTCTGCCCCTTGATATCATCCAGGTTCAGTTTCGGAGAAAGAAACTCTTCATAAAGACTCGACCGCAAGAGCAACATATTCCATGAGCTGTATTGGATTTCTGCTTCCAAGCCAGTGTTTTCTCTAAATCAACAATTGACAAAAAATCAACTTGTTCTTATATCTCTACAAAGTCGTACAGCTCAATCTCTTCTCAGATCTCCATCAACTACCAAACCCAGCGCTCAATCAGCATGATACAAATCGCCATCATCCACCGTCGTACTAGAAAATCTCCTGACAGGCGTCGCTGATAATCTCTCATGAAAAGAATCAGTCCTTGACCTGGAACCAATAGGGCGAATCAAACGTGGGATCATGTCCGGCGCAGCAGCAGCAGACAAGCCTATGAACATGCGTGTGTTCAAGGGCGATTCAGAGGGCGCAGCAATTTCGCTCATCTTTCGGATCTTATCGAATGAGGCGTCTTCTTCGTCGATCTTGTAATGTGTTTTCAGAAATTCTTGGATGATTTGTAGGTGCGATTCGACGCGCATGTCGAGCTCTTGTCGAAGCCACTGAGAGATTATTAAATTCTTTTTGAGTATTTCGTACTCAGTTGGCGTGCTTTCTTTGACCGTAGCAGTCACTGCCTTCTTCAATGGAAATTGTATGGCTGTATCTTCGCTACCCTCGGGGGACTTGCGCTTCAAATTCTCGACAGAAGAAGGTTGGACAGCGGGCTTGGAATCTTGACAAAGCATCTGCTGCCAATCATTCGTCTTGAACACAGAACCGCTAAATCGACGGATATTGGTGAGCATTTCGATCCTCTCCCCGTTGATGTCCAAATCAAACTTTGCCTTGACTGCTTGATGGATCCTTCGAACATTGTCACGCTTCTTGATGTCCAGTTCGTTCTTCTCCCACAGCTCAAGGGTCTCAATGTGCTCATCCCCGTTGTAATACGGTGTAACCTCTGGAAATCGCTCTTGGCTCTGGTATTTGGCGAACAGGGTCTGGATAACCGCATTCTTGAGCTCATCTTTCAGATCCGCGCCGCAGTCGATGTTTGGTAGTCTTGGGGTGGAATCGAAGTCGAAGAGATCTGGCTTGCCGCGAAATGGAGCACCGAGGGGATGGATGGCCCATTTGATCTCAGGGGCTTCATCTTTGGTGGTGTCGAAGTAGCAGAATACGTCAACACATGCAGCGTAGTTCCATCCGACGTATAGTCTGGGATACCTATTCCGTCAAATTAGCTAAATCGCGCTCAAAACTGATCCGTATACTTGCCATTCATCAACAGATGGTCGTAATGTCGCGGTGAGAGCGGGGTCGAGGGTGGTCATGGTAGATTGGAAGGAGTCTGACGACTTAATTCGTGGAATAAATTCGGTTGTCGACATAACGAGATTGAGGTTGGCGTTCACCTTGAAACTACACGGCGACGAGGATAATGAGAGTAGATTTCAAGAAAATCTCAGTTCAACCCGAATGTAGGTGTTAGTCTAGTATGAGGGTCGCGGTGAGAGAGGCACTCGGGTTGGAGAAGCATTTGTTGACTTGGACTTCGCGAAGAGTTTATCAGTTCCGCTTCGACTGGCGAAAGCTCGCACGTAACTTAAAAGAACTCGCCTTGCGGGAAGAGGCCTGTCTCGTTTAAGCAGGCGAGCTCTAAAAATCGAGCCTAAAAATAACTTTCAAAATAGGATAAAAATGGCAAAACTGTAATCCCGAACTTCCCAAGGGAAGTTCAGGAATACAGAACCCGGCCCTGTCGATTTAGAGGGGGTTTTTGCGTATACGATTACTCCTATCACCTCTTACATCCGTAGAGGAAGTCTTTAATTTTATTAGCATATTATTAAGTTAAGATACTGGAATGGGAACTTACGAATTAAAGGAGCCGATCCGGCGATGCGAGGGGCGCACGTAGTAGTTTAACTCGTCATTTCGGACGTTGTTGTGTGACGGTTGCTTTATTAACCACTACACTATCTTAATCGGTTGATTGATCGTGACAGAAAGTTGCTTATTTGAATATATTAGGATAGGTGCAACGTAGGTGAATGTGTCCGAAGCGAGAGGAGGGTTGAGGGGCAGAAATCGCAACGCAACGAAGGAAAAGGCAGAGAGACGAAGACAAGCCTATCATTAATTAAACGGAATGGGGCAGGACTGCAATTGGTTTCAATTCAGCAGGAATGCAATTTTTTTTTTATTAACCAACAGCAAGACCCAAGCTGGTGGAAGGGGAAGGCACGCAGTGTCTGAAGGGCAAGAAAGATCAATTGCAATGCAAGCAAGAGTCTAATCGACATTGTTATAACCAATATCACAATTTCAATTAAATTTGCAATAGCTAGATGATAACTCAGGGACCCGTTCAGAACTAATGAGCTGAAAGGTCTTGTGCCGGTAGCCAAGGATGAAATCATTGCAACGGAAGGATTGGTATATGTCACGGCCCTGCTGAGTTGAGCGCTGTGACCAGAGCAATTCTTTTGAAAAGTTTCAATAGTCTCTGAGGGCCAGTGCACACTGTACCTTATTTAGAAATCTTGAATCAATGAATTTAAGAAAAGTTGTCGACGTTGTTGTCGTCGCCCTCGCCAATGAGAAGATCCGTGCCAAGCATCTTCTCCACAAACACCCCTCAAACCTACCTACACCCCACGCTAGCCTTAACGGTATTTTCAACAACGCCGCCTTGACTCATTGTCAACCTCCTGTTGCACGACCAGGTGAACCACCGGAATTTTGGCGGAGGGAAGAATCAAATACGGATCACGGTTATTGAGATCTGTGTCTCTTCAAGCATTTTCATCACGACATCGACGAGAATGTCTCCCACTACCTTGGACACCGCCGAAGCACTATGGCAAACGCAATTTGCAGCAATGAGAGCTGCCTTAGCAGACCTAAAATTGCCCCTGAATGAGAATGGAGATACAGCAGCTTATGGGTCCGACATCTCGTTTGATGATGACGATGAGTTCACCTCAGGCAACAGTGGGGATGATGTCTGGGACTTCATCAGCGACAGCGACGAAGCCTTGTATAGTAGTGATCTCAACGAGGATCTAGTCCCGGAAGAAACGGCTCAAGGCTATGGTCCGCAATGGCTGAAGAGCAAATGTATTGGCTTTGCAGCAAAGAAGAAGGGTCTCTCTGGAGAGGATCTTCAAGAGCAGATTATCGCTCTCTTGGCCTCGGATAGCGTGGAAGAGGAACTGCAGTCCACTCTTACCGACATCGTTGGTTTTGATGACTTGGACTTTGTCATCGAACTCATTTCTCATAGAAAAGACATCATAGCCCCGGGACCTTTCTCGACGACCACAGATGGGGTCCTTGGGAGGCTTCAGACGAAGCGTCAAAGAGAGGAGGCTCTGAGGCAGAGAGATTATGAGCATAAGCACGCCGAACTTGGCCCAGCTCTGAACCGAGATGAGGTTCAATACCCACATGTCTACAAAGCCCATTCTACTGCGGGCAATACCCTAGATTCCCGAGGGAAGAAGTATGCATTGCCTGTGGGAAGCGAGAGGAAAGATCACGAGGTAGGTTGATAATATCTTTCCTCTTGTTGGGAAAAGATTCCTAATACTCAGGACTTTCAGAGATACGAAGAGTACTCGATCCCAGCCGCCAAGGTTGGTGTAATCGGCAAAGGTCGCAAGCTGGTTCAGATCAAGGAGATGGACGGTCTCTGTAGACGGACATTCAAAGGGTATAAGTCCTTGAACCGAATGCAGAGTCTTGTCTATCCTGTGGCATACCAGACCAGCGAGAACATGCTAATCTGCGCACCTACTGGTGCTGGCAAGACTGATGCGGCAATGCTTACGATCTTACATGCCATCAGTCAAAATATTACACCAAATCCTGCTGAACAGCCCGAAGCATCAGACTTCGTAGTCAACCTCGAGGAGTTCAAGATTGTCTATGTTGCACCAATGAAAGCTCTCGCAGCAGAAATCACTCAGAAGCTTGGCAGTCGCCTGGCGTGGCTGGGCATCCAGGCCCGAGAACTCACGGGAGACATGCATCTCACCAAAAAAGAGATTGTCCAGACTCAGATAATTGTGACAACTCCTGAAAAGTGGGATGTCGTTACTCGAAAAGGGACTGGAGATACTGAACTGGTTCAGAAAGTGCGACTTCTGATCATCGATGAAGTTCACATGCTTCATGACGATCGTGGATCTGTTCTCGAGTCTTTGGTAGCGCGAACGGAACGCCAGGTTGAGAGTACACAATCTCTAATTCGCATCGTTGGACTTTCAGCCACTCTTCCAAATTATATTGATGTGGCCGATTTCCTCAAGGTATGAAAATGTTTCACAGCTGAGATAATTTTGATTTTGAATATTGACCTAAACTGTGGTATTCGTTCTGGTCAATGCACGGCTTGATTCCGAACATTACGCTGACTAGTCTAGGTAAATCGATATGCCGGTTTGTTCTACTTTGATGCCAGCTTTAGACCCGTTCCGCTTGAGCAGCACTTTATTGGCGTCAAGGGAAAGGCGGGGACTAAAACTTCGAGGGACAACATTGATACAACTGCATTTGAGAAGGTCCGAGAAATGTTAGAACAGGATCATCAAGTCATGGTATTTGTGCATTCAAGAAAGGATACATTCAACACCGCGAAGATGTTGTATGAAAAGGCAATCGACAATTTTTGCGTTGACCTCTTCGAAAATACGGCCCATCCTCTCTACGAAGCTGCGGCAAAAGAAATGAAAAGCTCTCGTGGCCGCGAACTGCGGGAACTGCTCCCTAAAGGTATCGGTATTCATCATGCTGGAATGGCCAGATCGGACAGGAACCTAATGGAGAAGCTCTTCGGAAACGGAGTCCTGAAAGTTCTCTGCTGTACCGCCACTCTAGCTTGGGGTGTAAATTTGCCCGCAGCAGCAGTCATCATCAAGGGTAGGTCATTTCATGGAGCCCCTTATTATCTTTCCAGCTCAGAACCCAGCACCTGGTTCCGATCCGTACGCGAAAACTCGTGACTGACTTTTTGTGCAGGTACACAAGTTTATAGTGCTCAAGATGGTAAATTCATTGATCTTGGGATTCTAGATGTCCTTCAAATCTTTGGTCGCGCTGGTCGACCTCAATTTGAGGACACGGGTATTGGAATGATTTGCACTACGCAAGACAAGCTCTCTCATTACCTCACAGCCGTCACTTCACAAGTGCCAATCGAATCAAGATTTTCAAAGCACATTGTGGACAATCTAAACGCTGAAATTGCATTGGGCACGGTCACATCAGTTCCAGAAGCCGTTCAATGGCTTGGATACTCGTATCTCTTTGTGAGAATGCAACGAAACCCTCTGACCTATGGCATCGATTGGGCTGAGATTCGCGATGACCCCACCTTGGTTCAAAGACGACGACTACTCATCATACAAGCTGCAAGAACTCTCCAGGAGAGCCAAATGATTATCTTCAATGAGACAACCGAAGAGCTTCGAAGTAAGGATGTTGGTCGAATTGCAAGTCAATACTATATTCTTCACACCAGTATTCAAATCTTCAACAATCTGATGAAACCTCAAGCCACCGAGGCCGATGTGTTGACGATGATCGCTGCGAGTGGAGAATTTGACAACATACAGTCCAGGGACAGCGAATCCAAAGAGCTCACCAAGTTGCGGGAGGAATCCGCTCCTTGTGATGTTGGGAAGGGCAACGACACTCCGCAGGCGAAGACAAATATTCTCTTGCAATCCTATATTTCTCGAGCATATCTTGAAGACTTTGCTCTTGCCAACGATTCAAATTATGTTGCTCAACAATCTGCTAGAATTTGCAGAGCGCTCTTCATGATCGCCTTGAACCGCCGATGGGGCCATCAATGTTTAGTCCTGATTTCGCTCTGTAAATCCATCGAGAAGAGGATCTGGGCCTTCCAACATCCTTTGCATCAATTCGATTTGGCAAAACCCGTCCTGAACCAACTAGACTCCAAGGATGCAGTCTCGATTGAAACACTCAGAGAAATGGATGCAACCGAGATAGGTTCAATGGTCCACAACCATGCGGCAGGAAAAACAATTTCCAAGATCCTCGATAACTTCCCGACTATTGCCGTGGAGTCTGAAATTGCCCCTCTGAATCGAGATGTTCTAAGAATCAAATTGTATCTAACTCCAGAGTTTCGTTGGAATGACAAGTACCACGGAACGTCTGAAAGTTACTGGATCTGGGTAGAAAATTCGGAGACTTCAGAGATATATCACCACGAATTCTTCATCCTGAATCGAAGAAAGCTGTACGATGACCACGAACTCAACTTCACGATTCCGTTGTCGGATCCACTACCGACGCAGATCTATGTAAGAGCAGTCTCGGACAGATGGTTGGGAGCGGAGACAGTTCACGCAATCTCCTTCCAGCACCTGATCAGACCAGATACAGAAAGCGTCTATACCGACCTTCTGAACCTTCAGCCATTGCCCATTACTGCTCTGAAAAATCCTGCATTGGAAGAAATTTACAGCAGGAGATTCCAGTATTTCAATCCAATGCAGACCCAGATATTCCACTGTCTGTACCACACTTCTGCAAACGTCCTCCTCGGCTCTCCTACAGGATCTGGAAAGACCATTGCCTGCGAGTTGGCAATGTGGTGGGCTTTCCGGGAAAAGCCAGG
>Ga0302325_10033790_pt1 | contig 10471 bp, 7 predicted proteins | sample Palsa_T0_2_FD_201948 | JGI IMG/M metagenome (GOLD analysis project Ga0302325, IMG submission 201948) | Peat permafrost microbial communities from Stordalen Mire near Abisko, Sweden - Palsa_T0_2 | ecosystem: Environmental > Terrestrial > Soil > Palsa > Peat permafrost | place: Sweden: Abisko...
GCTTAAGCCCGGCCGCTCCGGCCGAGGTTCTACGCGCAGGAGCCGCTTCTCACTCCCCAATGCCTGACCCAATCTTCAAACCGCCTTAGAAGAGAGCTTGACGAACCTCTCCCCATATTAGCGGACCCCGGGCGCCGCGGTTCCCAGCCGGCTAGCCACGGCGTTCTCGGCCAGTCCGAGCGCCGCATAGCAGGCCACGGAAAGCGCGATCAAAACGACGCTGCCCGCCCACAACGTGTCGAACTGCGATTCGCTGTAGGAAACGACCAGGAGGTTGCCGGCCCCTCTCCCCGTCGAGAGCCATTCCACGAGGATCGCGCCGCCCAGCGCCGCCGGGACGGCGTTGCGCGCCGAGGTGAAGAGCGAGGGCAGGCTGTACCAGAACTGGACCTTGCAGGCCACGGTCAGGCGGGATCCCCCGAAGGCGGCCACCACTTCTCCGGCCGGACGGGGCGAATCCCTCAGGCCAGCCAGGACGTAGACCAAGGTGGGAAAGAAAACGACCGAGGAGACGACCACGGTCACCCCCAGAAGGCCGCGGCCAAAGACCAGCGAGATAAGGGGCGCAATGGCCACTATCGGTATCGACCGCAGGAAGATCGCGCTCGGGAGGAAGGCGCGCTCCATCGGGGGACAGGCGACCATTCCCAGCGCCGCGACCACCGCCAACAGCGTGCCGAAGCCGTAGCCAATGCCCGCGTCCAGCATCGTGACCCGCAATGCCGCCGCCAGCTCCGCGCGGTTTCCCGCGGCCGCCGGGTCCGACACCAGGTAGTGCCATACGTCGAGCGGGGTCTTGGCGAAATAGTCGCCCAGTCGGAAGGCCCGCAGCAGCAGGTACCAGAAACCGATTCCCGCCAAGAGCGAGAGTGCCAGGTACGCCGTCGCCCGGAGCAGCCGGCCACCGGCCGAGGCCAGTCCACCCCGCTTGGGCTTTCCCGCCGCGCCGACACCGACGGTCGGATCCTGGCCCGCCCACGGCACCAGGAGCCGGGCAGCCAGGGAGGCGAGGCCATAAAGGATCCCGGCCAGCAGCGCCAGGAACGCGGCCAAGCCCCAGCTACGGGCGACCTCGAACGAGGATTGGGCCTGGACCAGGGCCACTCCGAGGCCTTGGCTGGCGCCAAAATATTCACCGATCACGGCCCCCAGGAGGGCGGCCGGAGCCGCAATGCGCATCGCCGCACACAGGCTGGGCAGCGCGCTCGGGATCCGGACCAGGCGAAACGCCTTCATCTCGCTGCCACCGAGCGAATGGACGACGTCCAAGGCCGCCGGATTGGCCGATCGCAGCCCCTGAATCGTGCTGAGCAGCGTCGTGAAGAAGACCGAGAGGGCCGCCAGCGCCTCCTTGGGACCGTCCCCGGGAAGCACCACGACGAGGATGGGGCCAATGGTGACGAGCGGGATGCAGTAAGTGGCGACCGCCACCCGCAGAAGGCTCCGCTCCACCCGGGGAAACTGCACGAACAGGACCCCGAGAACGATGGCGACGGCGTTTCCCCAGAGAAACCCGACGAAGGCCTCGTGGAGCGTCACGGCGCCATTCGCGACGTACGAGGAGCGATCGGCCACCATCTGGCGCAGCACGGCCGGGGGCGTGGGGATGACCCGCAGCGAGTGAAAGACCGCCGCCGCCGCCCACCAGAGCGCGACTCCGGCCGCGATGCCGCCCAGCATCGGCAGCCACGAGCGTGGCGCCATCCAATGGGCGCGTCCCTCACCCATGCGAAGGCGGTCCATCGGTCTCGGGGACGTCGGCAGGCGATTCCTCGTCGAAGAGCAATTCCGTCAGCCGGTCGCACAGGCGGTGGAAATCCGCGGTGCGAAGCACCGCGCGTTCCCGCGGACGCGGCAGTTCAACCACGACCACCTCAGTCCGACGGCCCGGCGGAGGACCCATCACGACCACCCGGTCGGCGAGGAACACCGCCTCGGCGACCGAATGGGTGACCAGCAGGGTGGTCGGACCGCGGTCGAGCCAGATGCGCTGCAGTTCCAGGTTCAGGCGTTGACGCGTCAGATCGTCAAGCGCCCCGAACGGCTCGTCGAGCAGCAGGACCTCCGGGTCAATTGCCAGGGCCCGCGCGATCGCGATGCGTTGGCGCATCCCCCCGGATAGCTGGCTCGGGCGCGCCCGTTCGAACCCCTCGAGGCCGACCAGCCGGACCAGCCGATCAACTGCTCCCGCGGGCACCGGGAGGCCGGCCACCTCAAAGGGCAGCCGGATGTTCGCCTCAGCGCTGCGCCAGGGCAGCAGCGCCGAGTCCTGAAAGGCCACTCCGATGCGGTGCTCCCGCCGCATCTCCTCGACCGGCCTTCCGTGGATCCGCACCTCGCCGGCCGAAGGCTGCTCCAATCCGGCAAACAGGCGCAGCAGGGTCGATTTCCCGCATCCGGACCGGCCAAGCAGGGCGGTAAACGATCCGCGGACGGTGGCCAGATCCAGGCCCACCAGAGCGTCGACGTTGGAGCTTCCCAGGCGGAAACGCTTGTCGACCCTTCGGGCCGCGAATCCGGTGGCGGCCGCGAAATCGCCTCGATCGAGCTCAGCCGACATTCGACAGCGGCGGAACCGGCGCTCCCAGCGAGGGAGCCGATCGCACGGCGGCCCGGTTCGGTCCAAGATGGCCCGTCAGCATTCTGGCCGCCGACATTGCCCGGGCCTTGGTGAAAATCCACGCTTTTGTCACCCCCCGCTCCACCCGTTGGGCCGAAGACGGGCGCCCTCCGGGCCGATGGGGCTGAATGCGGCTAAACCCGCGAGAGCGCCCGCACAAACTGCGTGATGAACTTACGACGTTCCCGGATGAACTTGGGATGGTCGGCGTCCTGCCCCGTGATCTGCCGGCAAATCTGCGGAAATGCCATCGGCCATGTGACGAGGGCCATGCACGCGACCAGCGCCTGCCCGGCCTGCAGCCCCTGGGGCCATCCCTCCGTTCCCTTGTTTTTCCGCAGCCGTTCGAGCGAGGCTTTCCACATCATCCGGGGCTTGCCTGCCCCCCGGCGCTTGCGGGCGTAGGCTACGCCCTCCCATTCGAGCAGACGGAGGAAGTAGGGGTGCTGCTGGTGGAAATCGATCCAGTAGAGCAAGTCGTTCTCAAATCCCTTGGGAACCGAGCCCTCAGCCTCGAGGACCTTCTGATAGACGTCATCGAGCACCTGTTGGTAGAGCCCCTTCTTGCTGCCAAAGTAATAGTAGATGAGCTGCTTGTTGGTTCTCGAGGCGGCGGCAATCCGTCCGACCCGCGCCCCGGCATAGCCGTGGGCGGAGAATTCATCCAAGGCGGTATCGAGTATCCGGGTCTTCGAGTCTTTGGCCATGCTGGAAGTCTGCCCTTGGCAAAGGACAGGTTTGGAAGCCTGCCTGTTTTGGATTCGCCGGCAAAGACCAAAACAATCGTTCGGTCCTTCAACCAAACGGTGGAGCACCCTCGACTTTTCTCCATCCCGACCCGAACAAGCAGGCAATGCGCCGCATTCTAGCATCTAAGCCGTTATTGGATAGATGCTTGACCAAAACTCGAAGCCGCTTTCCACGGCGACGAGCGCCGCCGCTGGAAACCCGGCCCCTCGGAACTGCGGCTAGGCGTCTCGTGTGAGACGGGAAACCAGGTACCGCAGCAGCTCTGGCAATGCGAGCGGTGTAGCGCCTCCCCCGCCGCGGGAATAATAGCCGCCAATCGAGGAAACCGGTCGACCCAGGCGCGCGGCCAGGCGCTGCTTTCCCGCCTCCAGCTGCCGCGGCGTGGGCAGACATTCGATCCTGTAGTCGGCAGGCAACAGGTCGTTGGTGCCCTGGAGATAGAGCTTCTCCCCTCCAACCAGGCGCGAGGTGGCGACGCCATGGGCGCCCCGGTGGGCCCGTTCGAGGATGAAGCTGCGATGCGTCAGCCCCGGCGCCACCCACGCGACGACGTCGCTATAGTAGGGCCGAAGCCGGCCCAGTACCCGGGCCAGCCGACCCGACATCTCATTGTGCATGGTGACGAAGGCGCGACGCTCCCCGTCGCCCCACCGCCACTTAGTCGGAGAAATCGGAATGCCGGTGAAATCCTTCCGCCACGGTGAGACGGCGTTGCCGCGGCCTTCGAAGAGGCCCGGGTCGTCGTAGTCGCAGGCCGGGGAACGAAGCTTCCCGTAGGAAAGGATGTGCTCATACGGCACGAAAACCAGCGGCTCGGAGATGACGGCGCGGTGGACGACGACCTTGCCCTTCCGGAGCGGGGCGATCGACAAAACCTCAGGGCGAAAGCCAGGGGGCAGATGCGCCGCAAAGGCCCCCGCCAAGCTATCCGTCCCTCCTGGACGGAAACCGGCTTCAAGCAGGCTGGCATTGATCGCCAGGTGCTCGCGGCTCAGCGGATAGGGCTTCGTCTTGGTGCAGGGCAGGAGCAGAAGGATCGTGCGGTCCCCACGCTCGAATGTTGGCACATAGCGCTTGGCGACGAAGTTGAGCCAACTCCGGATTCGCGGGTGGCCCAAGGCCTCCACGTTGTCCTGGGGACAGTAGAAGCAAAGCTCATCGTCGAGCTTGGCGGGGAAACAAATCTTCGCGCGGGATTCCAGTAAACGCAGTTTTCGATTCGTGGTGGCGACCATGGATAAACCTTTTCTGGGCCCGGCCTTGGGTTCTCCCCGCCAACGCCGTCGACTTCGGACTGCACGCCCCGCCCGGGCCGATGGTGCCACCCCATCCCGCCGCAAGCGGTCCGCGTCCGTCAAAGGCGACTGCCTTGGTTTCGAGTTTCCGATCTTGAGCCCCGAGAATTCCGCCGCGCAGAGCTGCCGACTAACGGGAGCGCCCAACGATCTGCTGTTCGTTGCGCGCCATGTTTAAGAGAGGGATTCTCCTGGCATCCCTGCTCTCACGCTCGCTCTAGCCCGGCGGAAATAGCCAAAAAATGATCTGACATTGGTTCGCGGGATCGAGCGTCTGAAGCAGTTCAAACCGACAGCCCGCGATGGAGTCCCCTAGATGATCGGCTCGATTAGGCACTGGCAGGAGACCCAGCCAATGCCGTGCCAATCTAGACCGATCGCAGCAGTCGCCAGCATCTCCGATCTCCGGCTCGGCCGCGGAGCAGATACGTAAGACTACGGGTTGCATGTCGATGCGGCTCAGACGATAACCCGCGAGCATGAGGCTGCCCCTGAATGTGATGTTTTTTCTTGGAGCGGTAGGTTCTTCGCTCGCTGCGACGGTGGGAGAGACCTACGACCAGGTGCTTGCCGAGAAGGGCAAGCCCACAAGTCATCTGGAAGCGGGTGTGGTGCAGATACTTACCTACCCTGACGCCATCATCAAATTGCGAGACCATGCGGTCGTGTCGATCAAAGCGCCCGAGGCGAACACGGTTTCCGGGGCTTCCGTCCCACCCCCGCCGCCAAGGACTACGCCGGTGGCGACCGCCGTCTCGGGCCCGACCGACTACAACGGCGGCCCGGCGTCCTGGGGCACGGATTTCAACGGGGCGCTCGATCAAGCCAAGGCCGAAAACCGGCACGTCTTCCTTTTCTTCACCGGTTCCGACTGGTGCGGTTGGTGCATGAAATTGAACAAGGAGATCCTGAGCACACCGGAATTTGCCCAGTACGCCCAAGACAAACTTGCACTCGTGGAGCTCGACTACCCGCACCACAAGGCCCAGCCCAACAACGTGCGGGTGCAGAACCGGACGCTGGCCACGCGCTATAACATCACGGGCTTCCCCACCGTCATCGTGCTGGATTCAACGGGCAAGGCCGTTGCCCGCTTGGGTTACCAGGAGGGCGGCCCGGGCCCCTTCCTCTCCCAGCTCAAGGCCCTGGGGGACTGAACCTCACGCCGGTGGCAGGGTGCGGATCATCTGAGCGACCTGTTTCCCGAGCTGATCCAAGGAGGCGCCCAACAAACGAAGTTGGTCGCCCTGCTCGGTGGACGGCGCATTTTTCGCCGCGACCGCCGCGAGGTGGGAACCGTACCCCAGCGCCTGGGCCTGCGTCATCAGCAGGTTGAAGGCGAAATTTGCGCCGCTGGAGAACAGCAGCTCGTGCTCCTCGGTCTTTGCTTCCGCCTCGCGCGCCGCCTTCTCGCCGACGGGCAAGCCCACCACCTGGAGATCCAGCGTGGGATCCCGACGAGCCAGTTCCGCCAACCGCTTACCCCCATCGTCCGCGGTGCGGGAGATTGTCTTGATGAGGTTGCGCAGCTCGTCGGAGCTGCCCTTTACGATCAGGATCTTACTGACATTTTTCTCCTGCCCGGGGCCGACGGTTGGACGGTCGCACACCCTTGGAACAGTGCGGCGCCGAGGAACGCGACCGCCAGCAACACCGGAAGCCGTTGGTGAGAGCCGGGGCGGACCGAACCATCCGCATTGTGCTGCTGGCGCATGCCGCTACAGACATCCCCGGCAACGAATGGTCACTGGGATTCGAATCGGGTCGCGGGAACGCTCGTTCCCCCGGGGGGTTGATTCCGTTCGAGCGCGGCCCGCGAAACAACTCTGTGCCGGGACTGGCGGCCTCGGCCATCCGGCGATTCTTACTCCACCTGGATGGCCGGTTGGGCCGTGATCCGGGAGTGAAGGAGGACGAACGACTGCCGGGCCCTCTCACTATTCGTGAACAGGAGGCCGAGCCTCAGCATTTCCTCGGCCTCCCCACGATAGCCGCTGAGGCCGCAGACCGAGGCGGCGTGGTAGGCCAGGCTGGTGTACCGGGGGAAATTCCTGACCCCCTGCAGCATCCTGGCGACATCGGGAGGCGTGGGCTTGCCGTCGCAGCGTTCCCAGGTTTCCACGGTCAAGGTGTAGGGGTCGGGAGACTGCCGGTAACGGAGGGCATCATCCAGGGCGCCCAGGACCGACCGGGCTTGTTCGAGGCTAAGCTTGCCCGCCGATCCCACGGGGTTCGCGATCGCCCGGGTGTAGCGAAGCTCCGCCAGTGCGATGGATGCTTTGGGCCGAACCACGCCTCCCCTTGCCGCGGCCTCGAGCAGCTCGAAGGCCCTCCCGTCGTCGCCAATGTCGTGCTCAAACATCCCATAGACCGAAAGGAGCCGCGGGTCGTGGATCCTGCTGGAGGACACCGCAAATGGCTTCATGACCACGGCCGAATCTCCGGGCACGCCCTTAGCCTGCCGGACGGATGGCTGGGTGCCGGGGAGGGGGTTCTCATCGGGCGGGAGCCCATTATCATCCCGATAGGCGCGTTCCAGCATCCGGCCGGCTGAGTTTAGGAACACCCCCGCCAAACCCGGATTCTCGACCCGCAGGGAATCGCCCCCCATCCGCAGCCAGTCGGCCAAGATTCGGCCAATCTGGTCCGCCGTGGCCTTCTGAAGCTCGGGCTCGGGGAAACCTAAGGGAATTCTCAGCTCAATCGACGTGGGTTGCGCCAGGGCGATCCGGAGATAGGCCGCGAGCTTCTTCTCCATGACCGCATAGCCAAATCCGAAGCATTCGGTGAACACCCGCTCGGAAACCGGCTCGCGCCGGGCTCGCTGCACCAATTCCAGGAACCCCCGAACCGTCGCCGGATCCTCCCGCCCGGGCCCCAGCAGCCCCCAGCGAGCAAGAAGGCCCGCCTCTGACTCCCACCGCTGGCGATCCTCGGCCGTGACGGGCGCCCCCGAGAAGAATTCCTGCAGCGGAGGAACCGCGATCTTCGTCCGCCTCCCCTTGGGATCGACCTTGATCTCCTTGAGCAGCCGCTGGGTTTCCTCCGCCGATACCCACAAGGTACCAGGGCCTTCGGCACTTTGGATCCATCCGTCCTTATGGACATCGATCGTCGGCATGAAGCTCTCGCGAAAGATCCCGCAACGGGATCCAACCAGGCCTTCCAGCAGCCACTCCGGGAGCGGAGGAGCGCACCGGAACACCTTTCCGAGGCCCACGGCGCAGGCGGGACTCTTCATGTCCACGCCGAAGAGATCCACATTGAGCGCGTAGGTGTCCTGGTCATGCGCCTCGAAGCGGTCGTTCCAACCCAGCACCTTGGGCGAGAACCGCCCCCAGGTGAACGCATCGCCGGGCCGGGCAAAGGCCAATTGCTGCGAATGGGTGCCCGGGTCGGGCATGGCATTCAGATCCGTATCGTCAATGATGACGGTGTCAGGCACGGCGGGTTCCGGCAGCCATTCGGGCGGCAAGATCCTGCGCTCGATGGCCTGACCCCGGCGCAGGGAATCCAACAGCCAAGCCGTGTCGTCGTCAGAGGCCCGCGACAGCACCTCGAATCCGTCCACGGTGGCGTAGCGCCACGGCTTCTTGTCGAGGCGCGTGTCTGCGACCACGAAGCGCTGCATGGTAAAGGCCCGAACCTGGGCCGCGGTCGCGGCCGGATCGGCGTCATCGCCCCGGGCGGAGCCAAGCAGCGCCGACCAGCCCGCGATTCCCAGCGCAAGGAGGAGCCCGCTCCCCAGGCGGCGCCCGACTAGCGGAGCCATATTGTGATTTTCTGAGACATGGCAACCGGGCAGATCCGCACCCGTATCGATCGCGAACCCATGCGAGAAAGCGACCTTGTTCTTAGGCACCGATCTCGATGCCGGGTCATTCGATTCCACGGCCCCGATCCACATTGGGAACCCGGCCCCACTCAATCCCGCCTTCCCCTTTGGACGGTCGTCGCTAGGGTCCAGGGATGGACGTCGGACCAGCACCACCAGGGTTCTGACAACCCAATGCCGCGCATCACTTTCCGCGCCTGGATAGTCGACCGGGTTGGGCGAGCATTGCTGCAAGAGGGAGGCTTCCTCATTTCGGATGCCGCTTCGCTGACCCTCGCTTGCTACGTCGCCGCCCACCTCTGGTACCGCACGGGTTTCCCGCCGGTGGTCTGGGCCTTGGTTGGAGCGGCCTGGCTGCTGGGCTGGACGACCGGCGTCGCCCGCGTAACCGTCAAGCCCATCCCGGGTAGCCGAATTCGGCCCCGCTGGCTGCCGCCGTTTCTTGCCGCCGTGACGGGCGCACTGACCCTCAAGTTCATGGTCCACCCGTTCTCCTGGCCGCAGGCTGCGGCCTTCGGAGTCCTGCTGGGGATCACGTCTTCGCTCACCCGCCTGATGCTGGGGCTAATCCGGCGAAGGCGGAGCGTGGGCACTGGCGAGGGACTCAGGTTGGCCGGGGCGCAAGGCGTCGCCCTATTCGCCGTCCATCCCTATCTCCGCAGTGCCCTCATCGGAGCTGGGGATGCCTCGTCCTATTCACTGATGGTGGCCGATTTTCGCGCGCAATGGCAGGCGGGGATCTTCCCCGTCTTGATTGGCCAGAGCCCCTTCGCCTTCAACGGCGGGTTCCAGCCAATCCGAAACGCGCCTTACCTGCCCTATCTCAGCGGGCTGATCGACCTCCTGACCCTTGGGACCCTAAACGAGTTTGCCCTCCTGAACCTGACCGTGTTGGTGAGCATGATAGGGGCGATCACCGGTTGCTATGCCGCTCTGAGGCTTTTCATGCCCAGGGCCCCCTGGGTCGCGCTGGCCTTGGCCATCCTCTATGGCCTCAGCCCGGGCGTCCTGGCCCCGCTCTACGGCGGCGACATGTTTCCAACCTTCATGACGCTCCCGTTTCTTCCTTGGTTATTCCTTGGACTCGCGGAGAGCGCCGTCCAGCCAGGGAAGCTCTGGCCGTGGGCACTCCAAGCGGTGGCCCTGGCCGCGATCTGGATGGGCCATCCACCTGTCGCCGCCTGGGCAACGCTGCTCGCCGGCTTCGCGGCCGCGTGGACCCTCGTCCGCGAGCATCGCTGGGAGGTAGCCCGCCAGCAGGGGCTCGCCGGCCTACTCTTCCTGGGGCTGAGCGAATACCTCGTGGCCTCGGTCCTCGACCTGCACCTTCCGGCGGTCTCACGGGCCAGCGCCTTGGACACGATCGGCTACAAGCTTTCGATCCTGCGGGAGAACTGGAGGGGCAGTTTCCTGCCCGTGAGTGCGCGGGGCACCCGGCTCCTGGGCGACGTGCAACTCGGCTATGGCCTATGGCTCTGCGTGGCCCTCGCTCTTCCCGGCGCCCTGGGACATCGCACTGGTCGAAAACTCCTCGGCTGCTTCGCGCTCCTGCTCCTTTTCACCTGGCCCATTCCCTATGTCACCGAGCTGGCCTGGAGACTTCTCCCCACCCAGCTCCTGGTCGTTACCAACCAATGGCCGGTGGAGCGGTTCTACGTCCTGCTGGCGGCCCTGTCGGTTTTTCTCGTGGCCTCGGCAATCCGTGAGGCCCGGGTCTCGTCCGCACGGATGCGCTGGTCCGCCGGCAGCCTGCTCCTGCTCGCCTGCCTTTGGAGCGCCACCGAAACACGGAAATTCTTCGTCCGGGCCGCCGACACCGCTCTCACGTATGTTCAATCGGAGGATATGCACCTCCCCGAAGGCATCGTCGTGTCCCGGACCCATTCCAACGAGTATCTCGGGACGCCGCTTTATTTCTCTTACGGTCATATGGATCCGCGCCTCGAAATTCGACTACTTGACCTGCAGACC
>Ga0302325_10033793_pt1 | contig 10470 bp, 11 predicted proteins | sample Palsa_T0_2_FD_201948 | JGI IMG/M metagenome (GOLD analysis project Ga0302325, IMG submission 201948) | Peat permafrost microbial communities from Stordalen Mire near Abisko, Sweden - Palsa_T0_2 | ecosystem: Environmental > Terrestrial > Soil > Palsa > Peat permafrost | place: Sweden: Abisko...
TAGGGCCACCGGTCCCTGACGCCCTCGGCCGCCACCCACCAGCCCGCCACCGCGGCCGGCCAGAAGCGGAGCCGCAGCAGCAGCCGCTGGCCGATGCAGAGCACCGCGAAGATGATCGCCAAGGCCGCGGCCAGCGCGACCCACGCGTACCACGCCTCGTTGACCAGCCAGGACAGCAGCGGGACGAACAACGCCAGGCCGAACACCAGCCCGCAGCCGAACGACGCCCGCAGGCTGCGCCCGGTCAGCGCCAGCACCAGCAGCCCCGGCCCGGCCACGGCGAGCGGCCAGGCGTCCACCGGCGGGAAAGCGGCGAACAGCGCCAGCCCGCCGGCCAGCGACAGGAGCAGGGCCCAGCGCGTGGCGAACCCGCCGAAGGCTCCCGGGCCGCGCGTCTTCGCGCCGGCGGCGGGTGCGGCCTGGGCGGATATCACCCTGGCAGCCTAACCGGCCGGTAAGCCCGCGTCACACCCGCCGATTGGGGACGCCGGCTGTCTCAAAGGCGGACAACCGACGTGGTTAAGCGTGACCGAGCTATACCGCTGAGCTATAGTACGTGGCTAACGCCTTGTTGTTGGGGGGGCGTGCACTTTCCGTTGAGTCCGTGTCGGTGCACATGAATTGGCGAGTCATGATCAAGATCCGTTACGTCGATCCGAATAAGATTTCCCCTGGGTTACATGCTGCGGTCGAGTGCCATGGCCGCACGACCACGGTTTACCTGCTCTGCGGCCTGAGGCCGCAGCAGCGCCGGGCGGCGTTCCGCAGGCTCCGGATGTCCGCCCGGACCGGCTACTGTCCCGCGTTGCCTGCCCCGCAGCTGGCTTTCGCGCGGCTGGCCGACCGGATCAGGACCGGCCTCGGCCGTGCTGGGGCGGTCTTCCGCTCCCATCCGGCCGCCAGCACGGTGCCGGTCATGCTGGTGTCGGCCGGGGCGGTGGCCTTCCTCTTGCTCCCCGCGCTCTCCACTCACGCCCCGCAGGCACGGGGTCGGCTGGCCGCCGCCCCCGCGCCAGTGGCGTCGGTCAGCGCGGTCCCGCTGGGCATCGCCCCGACAGGCGAAACGTCAGCCGGCGAAGCGCTGGCCGCCGAAGCGTCAGACGGCGTGCCCCCGTTGCCGGGGGGATTGATCCCCGCACCGCACGCCGGTCACGCTAGCGACCTCCGGGCGCCGGCCTCGCCGGCCTCGCCCGCCTCGCGGGCATCGGTCGGCGTCGCGGCCTTCACCTCCCGGAACTCGACCGCGCCGTAGCTCCACTACGCTGAATCCGCCAGCAACCGAGCCCTGGCCGGGCCCGGCCGGATCGAAGGAGCTTCGGGTTGAGCAGGCGCGGATGGCTGCTGTTCGCCGCTATGGGCGTGATCTGGGGCATCCCGTACCTGCTGATCAAGGTGGCCGACGGCGGCGTCTCGGTGCCGGTGCTGGTCGGCACCCGGGTCGCGCTCGGCTCGCTGCTGCTGTGGCCCGCGGCCATCCGCGGCGGGCACCTGCGCGCGCTCAAGGGCCACCTGAAGTGGCTGGCCGCGTTCACCGCGGTCGAGATCGTCGCCCCGTGGGCGCTGCTGTCCAACGCCGAACGGCACCTGCCCAGCTCGACCAGCGGCCTGCTGGTCGCCGCGGTGCCGATCTTCAGCGCGCTGCTGGCCCTGGCGACCAGGAGCGGTGACCGGCTCACACCGGTCCGCTGGGCCGGCCTGGCCATCGGACTGGCCGGCGTCGCCGTCCTCGCGGGCCGGGGCGCGGGCAAAGGCGACGCGCTGTCGGTCGTGCAGGTGCTGCTGACCGCGCTCGGCTACGCGATCGGCCCGCTGATCGCCAACCGCAAGCTGGCCCACCTGCCGCCGGTCGCGGTCAACGCCGCCTGCCTGGGCGCGGCCACCGTCGTCTACGCGCCGTTCGCGGCGCTGACCTGGCCGAAGACGATGCCGTCGGTCCAGGTCCTCGGGGCGCTGGCCGGGCTCGGCGTGATCTGCACCGCCGCGGCCTTCCTGCTGTTCTTCCGGCTGATCGCCGAGGTCGGCCCGGCCCGGGCCACGGTCATCACCTACGTCAACCCGGCCGTCGCGGTGGCGCTAGGCGTCGGCGTCCTCGGCGAGCACCTGACCCCGGCCATCGGCATCGCCTTCGTGGCCATCCTGGGCGGCTCAATCCTGGCCACCCGCCCCAGCGAGCCGAAGCGGCGCGGCGCCGCCTGGACTGAGGAGCGAGGGACGAGCGACGAGGGAAGGCGGCGCCTCAAAGCGCCGCGTAGGCGAGCAGATAGCACTGCACCACCCCCCGTTCAGAATGATTCTGTTCTTTAATGATTCCGAACGAATCGTGGTGCGTGCCGCCGGGCATGATCCGCGGTTTTCCCTGGGGAGGCTGATGAGCACGACCGCGGTACCCGATACAGCCGGCCCGCCCGGCCTGCGGATGTCGAGCGCGCGGGGCCGGTGGGTGGTGACCGCCACCGTGCTCGGCTCGGGCATGGCCGCCCTGGACGCGACCGTGGTCGGCATCGCGATCCCGGCCATCGGGCGGGACTTCCACGCCGGGGTGACCAGCCTGCAGTGGGTGGTCGACGCGTACACGCTGACGCTGGCCGGCTTGCTCCTGCTCGGCGGGACGCTCGGCGACAGTTACGGGCGGCGCCGGATGTTCATGGTCGGCACCGTGTGGTTCGCCCTCGCCTCGCTGCTCTGCGGCCTGGCCCCGAACGTGGGGGTGCTGATCGCGGCCCGCGCCCTGCAGGGCGTCGGCGGGGCGCTGCTCACCCCGGGCAGCCTGGCCATCTTGCAGGCGTCCTTCGCCAAGGACGACCGGTCGGCGGCCATCGGCGCGTGGTCGGGGCTCGGCGGCATCGCCACCGCGGCGGGCCCGTTCCTCGGCGGCTACCTGATCGGCGCGGTGTCGTGGCGCCTGGTCTTCTTCATCAACCTCCCGCTGGCGGTGGCGGTGCTGGTCATCACCCGCAGGCACGTGCCCGAGACCCGGTCTCCTGGTGCGGTGCCCAAGCTGGACGTCAAGGGTGCGGTGTGCATCAGCGGTTCGCTGGCCGGGATCACCTACGGGTTGATCGCGGCGTCGTCGGACGGCTGGGGGTCGGTGGCCGTGCTGGTGCCGCTGGCCGTGGGCGTGCTGCTCGGCGGGCTCTTCCTCCTGGCCGAGGCGAAGGAGGCGCAGCCCATGCTGCCGCTCGGGGTGTTCGCCTCCCGGCAGTTCTCCGCGGCCAACGCCGTGACGTTCGTGGTGTACGCGGCGCTCGGCGGGGTGCTGTTCCTCGTCCCGACCGTGCTGCAGGTGGTCCGCGGCTACACGCCGCTGCAAGCGGGCACGTCGCTGCTGCCGGTGACCGTGATCATGCTGGTGCTTTCCTCCCGGTCCGGCGCGCTGGCGGCCAGGATCGGGCCGCGGCTGCAGATGTCGCTCGGGCCCGTGGTGATCGCCGCGTCGCTGGTGCTGTTCACCAGGATCGGCGGCGCCGGCGACTACCTGACCGCGGTGCTGCCCGCGGTGCTGCTCTTCGGGTTCGGGATCGCGATCAACGTGGCGCCGCTCACCGCGACCGCCCTGGCCGCGGCCCCAGCCGACCACGCGGGGATTGCCTCGGCGGTCAACAACGACGTGGCCCGGGCGGCCGGGCTGATCGCGGTGGCGGTGCTGCCCGCGCTGGCCGGCATCACCGGCCAGAGCTACCTGCACCCGGCCGCGCTCGCCCACGGCTTCAAGATGGCGGCGCTGATGGCCGCGGTGTTCTGCGCGGCCGGCGGGGTACTGGCCGCGGCCACCATCCGCAACCCGGCCCGGTCGGCCCGGCACATCCCGGCGCCGCCGCGGGAAACGTCCTGCAGCCTGGAGGCCCCGCCGCTGCGTACCCTGGAGCCGACAGGACCCCCCATCACCACCGAGGTAGGGAAGAGCGATGACAGCTGACGCGGACAAGGCGGTGGAAGCGGCCGCGCGGGCCGCTCGCGGCACGGTCACCGACCTGGCCGCCGCGCCGGACGAGCAGCTGGACGACGCGCTGCGGGCGATCGCGGACCAGCTGGGCCGCGGGGCGGACGCGGTCCTGGCGGCCAACGAGGCGGACATCGTGGCCGCGCGGGCCGACGGCATCAGGGACGCGCTGCTGGACCGGCTGCGGCTGGACCCGGCGCGGATCGAGGCCATCGCGCAACAGCTCTGGGCGCTGGCCGACGTCCCGGCCGAGCCGTCCCGGCGGACCATCAGGGACCTCCCCGACGGCCTCGTGCTGTCCGAATACCGCCGGCCCGTCGGCGTGATCGGGGCCAACTTCGAGGCCCGGCCGAACGTCGTGGTGGACATCGCGTCGCAGTTCGTCAAGTCCCGCAACGCGGGGGTGCTGCGGACCGGTTCGGCGGCGATCCGTTCGGCCGTCGCGCTGGCCGACGAGGTCCTCGCGCCCGCGCTGGCCGCGGCGGGACTCGATCCGGCCATGATCCAGCTGGTCCGCGCGCCCGGCCAGGAATCGGCCCGCGCCCTGGTCCGGCAGCCCGGCCTGATCCCGCTGGTCATCCTGCGCGGCAGCGGCGACAGCACCCGCGCGCTGGCCGCCGAGGCGGCCCGGCACGGCGTGCGCACCATGGCCCACGCCGACGGCGGCGCGGTCCTGTACCTGGATGCGGACGCGGACGGCGCCATGGCCGAGGAGCTGATCGAGGCCAGCCTGGACCGGCTCGGCGTCTGCAACCGGCTCAACCTGCTCCTGGTCCACCCGGCGCGCTGGGAAGAGCTGCTGCCCCGCATCATTTCGCTGCTGAACCGGCTCGCGATCACGCCCTCGCTGCCGCCGCACACCCACCCGCTCGGCCACGAGTGGGCGCTTGATCCCGGCCACGAGCCGACCGTGACGATCGCGCCCGCCGACGGCCCGCGCGCGGCCGCGCTGCTGGCCAACGACGAGACCTCGGGGCTGGCCGCCGCGATCGTCACCGAGAACGACGCCGCCGCGGCGGAGTTCCTGGGTGCGTACGCGGGCACCGGGGCGTTCTGGAACGCCAGCACCCGCCTGCTCGACGGGTTCAAGCTGTTCTCCGTGCCCGAGACCGGCATCAACATCGACGCCGTCCCCGGCCCCCGCGGCCCCGTCACCTTCCGCGACCTCTACCTGCGCCAGTTCGTGGTCACCCCCGAATGACTCCTCCGTTTATCGCAGTGGATCCGGCCTCGGTAGCGGCCCCAGCAGCCGCTAACTCGAACAAAAACCGCACCGATGGAGCATAGGACCGCATAGAACCGGCCCGGTGTTCCATAGGGTCGACTGGTACGGATCACACTGGCCACACGGGCCGCGGTGGCCCCTAATGCCCCTTGGTTCGTGGCCCAGGCGCGTTGCCTAGGTTCGCTCGGCGGCAGCCGAGGCACTTGGGGCACTTGGGGGACTTACGGCAGTTGGGGGACTTACGGCAGTTGGGGGACTTAGGGCACTTGGGGGCGACGCTGGCTCGTGGTACGTGATCGATTCGAGGGTCATCTCGTCGCCGCCGCTGATCGTGACGTCGTCCCCGCCGCAGCGCGGGCACAGGGCCAGCACGTCGGTGGTCTCGGCGTGCCGCCCGCAGTCGCGGCAGTCGATGGTGGCCGGCACCGTGACCAGCTCAACTACGGCACCGGCCGCCTCGGTACCCGCGGCGACGAAACTGAACGCCTGCGCCAGGGACTCCTCGACCACCGCATGCCGGACCCCGAACCGGACCCGGATCGCGGCTACCTGGCGACCGCCGGCGCGCTGGCGCACCGTATCCAGCACACCCTCACACAAGCCGTACTCGTGCATTCCGCTCCCGGGTGATCAGGCCGCGCGGCGCGCCTGCCGCCGCTCGATGACTTCGTCCAGCACGGTGCCGAAAAGGGCCGCCTTGCTGCCCTTGGATTTTCCGTTCACCCGGTCCAGGGCCGGGGCGGCCACCGACTCCAGCGCGGCCAGGCCCTCACCGAGCAACCGCCGGGTCTCCTCCGAGGCCATGATGGCCTGCGCCGAGTCCAGTGCTTTCTGCAGGCCCTCCCGTCCCTGGCGGGTGCCCACGAAGAAACCGACGGCAAAGCCAAGTACTACTTCCACGCCTCTCACTTCCTCTCCGGCGCGGGCGGATCACATCTCACGTAGCTCCAGGTAGCGCTTGATGTCAGGTAGCGAGTCGATCACCATCGCCAGCACGGCGGCGATAATCGCCGCCTTGATGAGCCTGCTCAGCATCCCGCGCACCTCCCTTCCTTGTTGTCGTGACTTCGCTGCTAAATCTGTTACGCGGGCCTGGGCCAGGATTTCCTCCACCGCCCGCACCGCATGCGGCAAGGCCTGCGTCACCTGATCGGTCAGGCCCATGCCGGCGCTGACGTCGGCGGGCTCGCAGGCCACCAGCAGGCTCCGCCCGGGCCGGCCGCCCAGCGAGACGAGCAGTCCGAAGATGCTGTCCGGCGTCAGGCTGTGCGCGTCGATGACCGGGTTGGCCAGCGCGGCCGGGTCCGGCAGTTCGATGTCGACGACGCTGACCGTGCCCGGCGCCGCGCCCCGCGGCGCCGCGTCGATCAGCACGAACAGGTCGCAGCCGTCGAGCAGCTCGTACGCCAGGTGGACGCCCCGGATGCCGAAGTCGCGGATCTGCACGCCGTCGTCCCGCGGCTGCTCGCCGAGCAGGCGGACGACCTCGACCCCGAACGCGTCGTCCCGCAGGAACACGTTGCCCACGCCCGCGACCAGCGTCCGGCCGGTCATGACGCCGCCTCGCACGGCTCGACCTCGTCGACGCTGAAGTAGAGGAAGCGTCCGTGCGCGATGCGCAGATCCTGGTCGGGATCGTCGGCCAGGGCCACGGCCAGGTACGGCCGGTCGTCCACGTCCAGCAGCACGGCCTGAACCTCGGCGATCCGCCCGATCAGGAACATGTCCTGGGCGTCGCTGCGCCGGTGCCCCGGCCGCAGCCGCACCCGGCTGCCCCGCCCGATCTGATGGCCGCCGATGTCCACGGTGTCGGTGTCGGGAGACACCGACGCGTCCGCGGCCGGGTCCCACCAGGGCACGTCCGGGTCGGGCCGGGCCGGGCGCGGCGAGCGGACCGTGCCGTGCAGCTTGACGATGTCGCCGGGGTCCATGGCCTCGACCCGGTCGATCAACGCCGCCGCCCGGGCGTCGGTCGCCCTGGCCTGAAGCTTCTCGTCATCGGAGAGCGCGAGGGTGCGGAGCGTGAGAATCTCGTCGATCTCGAGGCCGTCGTAAAGCTCGCCCGGGCTCTCCGGCGCCACCTCGGGGTGGTCGTACAAGATGATCGGGGAGGACAGCACGATGTCCCGCCCGCCGTCCGGGTCGGCCAGCACCGGCCAGCCGCCGATGTTCTCGCACTCCGCCGCGGCCTTCATCGCCCACTCCGGCGGGTCGATCATCGAGATGAACTCCCCGCCGGTGGCCGTCATGATCACGTGCGCGGCGACCAGTGCGGTGGGCAGCGCGTCGTCCCGGCGCTCCGGCACGGGCTCGACCGCGGTCCGGTTCTCCACCCGCACCCGCAGCCGCACCGCCCGCCACGGACCCTCGAGCGGGAAGGCCCGCACCGACACCACGCCCGCCAGCGCCTCCCGGCGGCGGACCGTGTCACCGTCGTCGCGCTCCTCGCCGCCGTCGACCGCGAACTCGTGCACGTAGCCCGCCCCGAGCAGGTCATCACGGCCGACCGTGAACTCGATCTCCCGCTCCACCGCCTCGTCCCAGGTCTTCACCTGACCGGGCTCGGCCGCCCCGGTGCTGCGCCGCTGCACCTGCAGGAAACGAAGAATAATCCGAACGGAGGCGTGGCCGGAGTGCTCGAGCACCATCTCGGCCTGCGTGAAGTCGCGTTCGGAAGGGTCCGCGGCCGCGTATCCGGGTCCCATGACCACGCCCCACTGCCAGCGGCTGCGGTTCTTCTGGGCCGAGGCCCGGTAGGGATACAGGATGTATCCCTCGTACAGGACCGCGTCGGCGATGCGGCGGACCGCGTCCAGGCTCACGGCTGCCTCGCCTCCGGAATCGTGGTCGCGTCGTCGGGGCTCTGGGCGTCGCCCAGCAGCGCGTTCAGGGTGGCGTCCCAGGTGGGCAGCGCGTTCTTCGCCTTGTACACAGACAGCGCGTCCAGCGTCTCCCGGCTGCAGCGCAGCCACGCGCTGTTGGGGAAGTGCGCGTCGACGAGCTCTTGCCAGACGGTGACCGGCATCCGGTAGGAGGCCTCGGCGCTCCACGGCACCAGCTCGACGGAGTAGCCCTGCTCGGTCGCGATGAAGACGGTGCCGCTGAACAGCATCAGCAGCGGGACCGTGCCATCGTCCAGGCCGGCGAAGTAGCGCCCCGAGGCCACCTCCAGGTCGTAGGTGCACGGCACCGGCAGCTCGATCTCGGTCACCGCGGTGAACGAGGAGACCATGGTGGTGACCGTCGCGAGCTGGATCGGCTTGACCGTGTCGGCCCAGCGGGACGGGTCCCCGAACAGGTCGTGCAGCCGCTGCGCTTCGGTGGCGGAGTACCGGCGGCGGTGCGGCTCGATCCGGATCTGGGCGCGCAGGGCGATGGCGTGAATGCGTACCCCGGACCGTTCGGTCACGGTCAGCTGGAAGGTCAGCGTCGGCGTCACCGCGTACCGTTCGGCCGTCACACCGGTGCAACCGAAGATCAGGTCGGCCATCTCAGCGCCCCACCTCCTGGCCGGCGGTCCGTCGTTCCAGCGCGACGGCGCGGTGCCGCAAGCCGGTCATGAACCTCGCCAGCGCGGTGCGGACCTCGGCGCCGCCGTCGAAGCCCGTCCAGTACATCCGGAGCTCGCCGACCAGCGCGTAGCACATGTCGATCGGGATCAGGAAGACCTCGTTACCCCGCTCGGTCCGGTTGACCAGGATGGCTTCGACGTCGGGGGTCATCTCGCCGAGCAGCGGGTGGTCGGCGGCGATCCGGTCCCAGGCCTCCAGGTCGAGCTCGCATTCGGTCGGGCCGGCCGGGCTCGGGTAACCCGCCACCACCCGGCCGATCGCCGAGTTGTAGAAGAAGAACGCCATCGCCACCGGGATCTGCAGCTCGTTCCAGTCCGCATCCGACAGGGGCCGGCTCGGGTCGTGGCCGATCCGCTCGGGCACCGCCCGGTACCGCCCGCCCCCGGCTCCCTCCTGGGTGAAGAGCAGGTAGCACGCGCGGCAGGCGCAGGCCAGCGACCGCTTGTCGGTGTCCACCAGGTGCCCGTGCCGGTCGGTGAGCACCTCACGGCACAGCTCGCAGCGTTCGGTCGCGGCGTCGTCCTGCCGCCGGTGGCCGGCCAGGCCCGGCACGCTGTCCAGGGCCGGCAGCCCGGCCACCAGGCCTGCCAGGCCGTTCAGCTCCCGACGATCGCCCGCCGCCGGCACGGTGGTCTCCGGGGCGGTGGTCTCCGGGGCGGTGGTCTCCGGCACTGTGGTCTCCGGCGCGGTGGCCTGCGGCGCGGGCGGCGGGGGAGTGGCCGCCGCCCGCTTGGTGAAGCGGCGAAGACCGGCCACGTTGGGGCCAGAGGTTCCGGTCGCGGGTCCTCCGCTGGTCACCGGGCCCCCTGGAGTCCCGCCGGACGCCGGCCGATCTGCAGCAGCGGCAGTTCGGCCGGGGCCTCGACGACCTCGACGTCGACCCCGGCGGCATCGGGGGTGGCTCCGGTCACCGCCTCGGCGACCGCCGCCCGGACCGCGTCCGGCGAGGACCCGCAGCCGTGACCCGCCGCCTCCATCCGCAGGTGGACCACGCCCTGGTCGTCGAGGCCGAGGTAGGTGACCTGGCCGGCGTGCGCACCGAACTGCGGCAGCACCTGGTCCACGGCGCGCTGGGCGCGGGCGCCGATGTCGAGCGGGTGCAGGTCATGCACCAACAGCAGGCTCTCCACCAGCGGGTCCGCGACCAGCCCATCCAGCAGCCGCGGACCTGCCCCATGGGGATCGGAGCCGACGATCCTGACGATCTCGGCCAGCCCGGCGCCGTACAGCTCGACCAGGCAGCTCACCAGTTCCTCGGCGGTCTCGGCGACCTTCGGCCCGGCGTGGGAGACCAGCTCGTCGAGCAGCGCTTCGATCTTCGCGCCTGCTGCCTGCGCATCATGACCCGAGGCCATCTGCCCTCCAAATGGTGGCCGCTGCTTCGAGGTTCCCTGCTGTCACATCGGCAGGGGTGTTCCCGTCGGGGAGTGCACCGTGTTGAGCGTCTTGCCGTTGCCTAGGTACATGTGCACGCCGCAGGGCAGGCACGGGTCGAAACTGCGGACCGCGCGCATGATGTCGATGCCCTTGAAGTTGTCCGGCGGGTTCTCCTCGAAGATCGGCGTGTTCTGCACCGCGTCCTCGTACGGTCCTGGCGTTCCGTAGACGTCACGCACGCTGCCGTTCCACGGGGTCGGCGGGTACGGGTGGTAGTTCGCGATCTTCCCGTCCCTGATCACCATGTGGTGCGACAGGACCCCGCGGACCGCCTCGGTGAAGCCGACGCTGTTCGC
>Ga0302325_10033794_pt1 | contig 10470 bp, 8 predicted proteins | sample Palsa_T0_2_FD_201948 | JGI IMG/M metagenome (GOLD analysis project Ga0302325, IMG submission 201948) | Peat permafrost microbial communities from Stordalen Mire near Abisko, Sweden - Palsa_T0_2 | ecosystem: Environmental > Terrestrial > Soil > Palsa > Peat permafrost | place: Sweden: Abisko...
GCGGGGATCAGGATGAATCCGCCGTTGGTCTACCCGAGCGGGTTGTTCGCGGCGGTGGCGCCCATGAGCACCGCCGTGGTGACCAGCGCCCAGCCAACGGAGCGGCGGAGCGGCACGACGGTGGCGAGCGACCCCACGGCGACGGCGGGCAAGAGCAGCGACGCGCCGTTGACGTATCCAAGGAGACTGTAGACGACGACCGCCGCCGTGGAGGCGCCGAGCACGGCGAGCGGGTAACGGTTACGCCAGGCCAGCGCCATTCCGGCCACCACGACCAGGATCAGCGCGGCGTCCGGGGTATGCGGGAGATGGTGGCCGCCCGTGAAGTAGGCGCCGGGGGTCGTCGGGTGCGCCTCGCCGTAGGAGGCGGCGAGCATGATCACAGTCAGCAGCACCGCGATGGCCGTGTCCCTGATGGACGGACGCGCCCGCGAAGACAGTGCCCGCGAAGACAGTGCCCGCCACGACGGTGCTGTCCTCATGATCGCAGCGTAGGCCCCAGGTGGCCGGCCGGCCATCCTCCCCAGGGAGGCGGTGGCCTACTTCCCTTGGTGTAGGACGGGACTCTTGCGGGAGTACGCCTGGCCGGGGAGACAGACAACTGGCGCGGGACCACCGAGTATGCCGCCGGCCGGGACGCTGGCGATGGCTGGCGGAAACCCCGCCGGCGCCATGAACCAGGAGGCTGCGATGCCAGCCCTGACGCGTTTCGTTCTCCGCCACAAGGTGCTTGTCGCGCTGCTGTGGCTGGTGGTGGCCGCCGCAGGCGTGGTGACCATTGGCGGGACGACCCACCGGATGACCAACGACTTCTCGATGCTCGGCCAGGCGTTCACGGTGGACAACCAGATCGCGGCGGAGTACGGGAACGGCGGCTCAGGGCAACAGGGTCACCGCCGGCCGCCTCCAGCTGCGGCTCGGCCATGACCTGCGCTGGTATCCCTATGCGCGCTCGGATGGCGACTGGGAGCCAAGCGGGCCGCCGCAGGCCGACCCGGCCCAGGCCGTCGCGAGCCTGTAGGACGACCGTTCGGCGGCAGCGTTTCGATACGGCCAACCCGCCGCCCGCGACCCGGCCCGGATTGACCTGACGGCGGCCAGCGCGGCGGTCGCGGCCAGCTGACTATTCCGGTCAGCCGATCCGGCCAACGTAGTGGAAATTGCCGTCGCCGACCGTCTTCCGCAGGGTCGACATGACGGCGTACACATTGTCGTGCGGCCCCTGCATATACAGCGGCATCCCGTCGCGCCCGAAGGTGATGTCGCTTGACCCGTCCCACTCGCCCAGGTGCCCCGCGCACTTGGCGAAGTCGGAGTGCGGCTCAAGACCCAGGCCGCGCGCGTAGTCCACCGCGCCGAACACCACGTGCCGCGCCAGGTCCAACGGCGCCGCCACCGGCGGCCTGCTGAAGGTGCGGAAGTAGAGGCTCACGAAATCCGGCAGCTTGCGCCGGTCCATGGTCTTGGGGCCTATGCAGTCCTTGACGCCCAGGCACCAGACGTCAACCAGGTACCCGCACGCGGACACGCCGCTGCCGTGCTCCCGGGCGACGAGCACACTCATCAGGCCGGACTCGCCGTCTCCGGCCGCCCGAACCCCCGGCCATTCGGGATGACCGTTCACCGTGAGCCCCTCGGACCAGCCGTCGGTGACCCAGCAGCCGACCAACTCGGCCTCCCGCCTGGGCGCAGCCGCGCCGACGGCCCTGATCAGCGGCGCCACCTCTGCGGGCTTAAGACCGAGCGCACGAGCGATCTCCTTGGGAGTCCGGCCATCACGGCGCAGCTGCGCGACCCGCTCCACGAGTTCCTGGCTTGGCATGGCACTAGCATTCCGCATTTTCCCGCCCTCCGGACCCAGCTCACCACCAAAGCCGACTCTCCGCGGCACAAGACCGCAATCGATCATCTCGAACGGACCGGGCTTACTCCCTCAGCTTTCGCTTACTCGGGCACGGGGGCCAATCCCGCAACAGGATTCGATAGCGCTGAAGCTTTGCCCTAGTGACCGGCCCAATCTTCAGCGCTAGCACGTGCAGCTTTCTGCCCTACTGTGCCGACGATCCAGGCGTGCGAGACTAGCGGACATGCCGTATGACCGCGATGTCAAGGCGTTCGACGATCGCGCCGCCACCTACGAGTCGGGATATCTCGGACGCCTTCACCACGAGATCTCCGATCGGGTCGCCGACCTCGCGTTGCGCCAGGTGCCCGCGCCGCGGCGGATACTCGACGTCGGCTCGGGGACCGGATACCTGCTCGGCCTGCTCGCCAGCCGACTGCCGGACGCCGTGGAGCTGACCGGTGTGGACGCGGCGCCTTCCATGGTCACGGTCGCCCGTGCCAACGCAGCCGACGGGCGGCTCCGCTTCATGAACGGGACCTCGGAACAGCTGCCCGTGCCCGACTCCAGCTGCGACCTGGTGGTAAGCGCAACGTCGTTCGATCACTGGACGGACCAGGCTGCCGGCCTCACCGAATGCGCCCGGGTGCTCGCGCCAGGCGGCACCCTCGTGCTCGCGGACCAGTTCTCGCTGCTGCTGTGGCCGACGCTGCTCGCCGGCCACAGGGGCAACGGTCACAGGGGCAAGGCAAGGACGCGAGCACGTGCCACTCGGCTGGTCTCCGCGGCGGGACTGCGGACGCCGCGCTGGCACCGGCTGTACGCCGTACTTATCCAGGCGGTGACCGCCGTCAAGTAGCGGGCGTCTGGCAGTCTGACAGTACGACTCATGGAGAGGCGGTCGAGGATGCTGCGAGTTGGGCTTACCGGCGGGATCGGTTCGGGGAAGAGCGCGGTGTCCGAGCGGCTTGCCGCACTCGGGGCCGTCGTCATCGACGCGGACAAGGCCGCGCGTGCTGTCGTCGAGCCGGGGACGCCGGGTCTCACGCGGATCACGGAGGCCTTCGGACCCGGCGTGCTTGGCGAAGACCGGGCACTCGACCGGGCGAAATTGGGCGAGGTTGTCTTCGCCGACGATGCGGCGCGGGCCAAACTCAACGCCATCGTGCACCCCCTCGTCCACGAACACATGCGTGCCGCCGAGGAGGCCGCGATCGAGGCCGGCGGCCAGGACACGGTCCTCGTGCACGACATTCCGCTGCTGGCCGAGGGCGGCCGGGGAAGCGCCTTCGACCTCGTCATCGTCGTCGACGTCTCCCCCGAGATCCAGGTAGAGCGGCTGGTCGGCCAGCGCGGCATGTCCGCCGACCAGGCCCGCGCCCGGATGGCCGCGCAGGCGACCCGCGAGCAGCGCGTCGCCATCGCCGACATCGTGATCGATAACTCGGGAACGCTAGCCGACCTGGATCGCCGGGTCGCCCAGGTCTGGGCCGATTTGCACTCCCACGTCGCCCGCTAGACCTCCGGCCATTCCGGCTCCGTCACGCCAGCCTCACCCGTTCACTTTGCACACCCTGTGACTATTTTCCGAAGGTATTTGCCCCATTTGTGGGTGCGCAGGGTGCGCAAAGCCAGCAGGAGAGGCGTGTGTGACAGGAGGGATCGGACCTCATGGCGCACGACGGCCGGGTCGCATTACAGGTGCGAATAGAAGTAGCAGGGCCCCCGGGGTCGGCCATAGCCCGAAAACGAAGCTGCCCCGATCCTGAGGGATTCAGGACCGGGGCAGCGACGGTGTGCGTTGCTCGCTAGACGTTCCTAGCTCTGGCCACCTGCGAGCTTGTCGCGGAGGGCGGCGAGTGCCTCGTCGGAGGCCAGGGTGCCGGTGGGGGCACTCGGGTCCGCCGTGGCGGGGCGGCCGCCGGCCCGCGGGACGCGGGGCGCGGACTGGCTTGTGGTGACGGACTCGGCCGCTTCGGCCCCCTCCGCCTCCTCGGCCTTGGCGCGGGACTCCTCGATCTGCTTGCGGTGCGCCTCGAAGCGGGCGCGGGCCTCGGCGTACTGCCGCTCCCACTCCTCACGCTGCGCATCGAACCCTTCGAGCCAGTCGCCGGTCTCCGAATCGAAGCCCTCGGGGTACAGGTAGTTGCCCTGATCGTCGTAGGTCGCCGGCATGCCGTAGAGCGTCGGGTCGAACTCGTCGCCGACCGTCTCGCCGACCGTGCCCTCGTTGGCCTGCTTGAGCGACAGCGAGATCCGGCGCCGCTCCAGGTCGATGTCGATGATCTTGACGAAGATCTCCTCGCCGACCTGCACGACCTGCTCGGGGATCTCCACGTGGCGATCGGCCAGCTCGGAGATGTGCACCAGGCCCTCGATGCCCTCCTCCACGCGGACGAACGCGCCGAACGGCACCAGCTTGGTGACCCGGCCGGGCACGACCTGCCCGATCTGGTGGGTCCGCGCGAACTGCTGCCACGGGTCCTCCTGGGTGGACTTCAGCGACAGCGAGACGCGCTCGCGGTCCATGTCCACGTCAAGGACCTCGACCGTGACCTCCTGGCCCACCTCGACGACCTCGCCCGGGTGGTCGATGTGCTTCCAGGACAGCTCGGACACGTGCACCAGGCCGTCCACGCCGCCAAGGTCGACGAACGCGCCGAAGTTGACGATCGAGGACACGACGCCCTTGCGGATCTGGCCCTTGCGCAGCGTGTTGAGGAACGTGTGGCGCACCTCGGACTGGGTCTGCTCGAGCCAGGCACGGCGGGACAAGACCACGTTGTTGCGGTTCTTGTCCAGCTCGATGATCTTGGCCTCGATCTCCTTGCCGACGTACGGCTGGAGGTCGCGGACCCGGCGCATCTCAACGAGCGAGGCGGGCAGGAAGCCCCGCAGCCCGATGTCCAGGATCAGGCCGCCCTTGACGACCTCGATGACGGTGCCGGTGACGACGCCGTCTTCCTCCTTGATCCGCTCGATGGTGCCCCACGCGCGCTCGTACTGCGCACGCTTCTTGGACAGAATGAGGCGGCCTTCCTTGTCCTCCTTCTGGAGGACAAGGGCCTCGATCTGCTCGCCGACCTTAACGACATCGTGCGGGTCGACATCGTGCTTGATCGACAGCTCACGGGACGGGATCACGCCCTCTGTCTTGTAGCCGATATCGAGCAGAACCTCGTCTCGATCGACCTTGACGACGGTTCCCTCGACAATGTCGCCGTCGTTGAAGTACTTGATGGTGAGGTCGATCGCGGCGAGGAATGCCTCCTCGGACCCGATGTCGTTGACCGCTACCTTAGGGGTCGAGGTGGTTTGCGTGGTGCTCGTCATAAGTGAGTGGGCTCCGGATGCGGACAAGAATGAATGATGCGCGCCGCGAACCCAATGCAGTGAACGCGCGGGACTTGCCTGACCGGGTTACGGCCACAACACGCCCCGGCGGCCTGCCATCGATGGTCACGCGGCTCTTGGGAGCCACCTGGCTGCGACGGGCCGCACGAGGACACAGCGCAGCGTCCAGCATATGAAGTTCCCACTGGCAGGTCAATTGAGCACGGCCACAACTCGGCCACAGTTATCCCCCGGGGGGGCGACCCCCCGTACCCCCCCGATGTCCGCCCGGGCAGGCCCGATGGCAGAACCCGCCATCATATCGGGCCTGCCCGGGCGGACGGGAGACTGCGGATGGTGTCTTCCAGGGTCTAGTGGCCCGCGTCCGACCAGGACCTGCCGGTGCCCGTGCTGACCTCAAGCGGGACGCGGAGCTCGGCGGCGCCGCCCATCTCGGTCTTGACCAGGGCGGTCAGCGCGTCGAGCTCGCCCGGGGCGGCCTCGAAGATGAGCTCGTCGTGGACCTGGAGCAGCATCCGCGACCGCAGGCCCGCCGCCGCCAGGGCGGCGCGAACCCGCAGCATCGCCACCTTGATCACGTCGGCGGCCGAGCCCTGGATCGGCGCGTTCAGCGCCATCCGCTCGGCCATCTCGCGGCGCTGCCTGTTGTCGGACGTGAGGTCGGGCAGGTAGCGCCGCCGCCCCATGATGGTCTGGGTGTAGCCGTCGAGCCTGGCCTTGGCCACGATGGACTGCAGGTAGTCCCGCACCCCGCCGAACTCCTTGAAGTAGTCCTCCATCAGGCCGCGCGCCTCCTCGACGGAGATGCGCAGCTGCCCGGAGAGCCCGAACGCCGAGAGCCCGTACGCGAGTCCGTAGTTCATCGCCTTGATCTTCGCCCGCTGCTCGGGCGTCACGTCGGCGGGGTCCACACCGAATACACGGGACGCGGTGGCCGCGTGGAAGTCGTGCCCGGACTCGAACGCCGCGATCAGCGCCTCGTCACCGGACAGGTCCGCCATGATGCGCAGCTCGATCTGGCTGTAGTCGGCGGTGAGCAGCGTCTCGTAGCCCGCCCCGACGATGAAACCCTGCCGGATGCGGCGGCCGAGCTCGGTGCGGATCGGAATGTTCTGCAGGTTCGGGTCGGTCGAGGACAGCCGTCCCGTCGCCGCGATCATCTGGTTGTACGTCGTGTGGATCCGCCCGTCCTCGCCTGCCATCGGGATCAGCGAGTCGACGATCGACTTGAGCTTGGCGACGTCCCTGTAGTGCAGCAGATGCTCGAGGACCGGGTGCTCGGTCGACGCGAGCAGCGTGGTCAGCGCCTCCGAGTCCGTGGTGTACCCGGTCTTGATCTTCTTGGTCTTGGGCAGCCCGAGCTCGGTGAAGAGCACCTCCTGCAGCTGCTTGGGCGAGCCGAGGTTGAACTCGTGCCCGACCACCGCGTAGGAGGCCTGCTCCGCCGCCTTCACCTCCCCGTGCAGCGTCGCGGACATGTCGGCGAAGTGGTCGGCGTCGGCGGCGATCCCGGTCCGCTCCATCTCGGCCAGCACGCCGACGAGCGGCAGCTCCATGTCGTGCAGCAGGCGGCTCGCGCCGCGCTTTTCCAGGTCCTCATCGAGCGCCGCGGCGAGGTCGAGCGTGGCCGCCGCGCGCTGCACGAGCGCGATCGCGGCCTCCTCCTCCCCCGACCCGTCCAGCGTGAGCTGCACGTTCTCGCCGGTCTCTGGGCGGAGTTCCTTGCCGAGGTAGCGCAGCGTCAGGTCGGCAAGATCGAAGGTACGCTGACCGGGCAGTGCGAGATAGGCGGCTAGCGCGGTGTCGCTGGTCAGATTTTCCATAACGTACCCGTGCGCCGCAAACGCATGCATGGGTCCCTTGGCGTCGTGCAGCGCCTTCGGGCGCTTCTTCGACGCCAGCCACTGGGCCAGGGCGTGGTCGTCGGCGGGTGTCAGCGCCGTCGGGTCCAGGTAGGCGCCAGCTCCATCGGGTGTGGCGAGCGCGATGCCCGTAAGGTTTCCCGTGCCACGGCCCCAGGAGCCGGTGACAGCAAGCCCGGTCCGTTCCGTCGACTGGTGGGCGTCTAGCCAGGCGGCGACCTGATCGGGGCCGAGAACGGACGCGTCGACCTCGATCCCCCCGCTTGCCTGGCCGGCCGCGGCGGCGGCCGGCGCCGACACGCCGTTGATCCCCTCGGGGAGGGTCTGGTAGAGCCGGTCGCGGAGCACCCGGAACTGGAGGGTGTCGAAGAGCTGGTGGATCGCGGCTCGGTCCCACGGCGCGGGCGCGAGGTCGGCCGGGGCGGCGCCGACCGTTTCCGTTGGCAGGTCGCGGATGAGCGTGGTGAGCTGGCGATTGCGCAGCACGGACCCGAGGTGCTCGCGCAGCGCGTCGCCGGCCTTGCCCTTCACCTCGCCGACGCGGTTGACCAGGTTTTCCAGCGAGCCGAACTCCACGATCCACTTCGTGGCGGTCTTCTCCCCCACGCCGGGGATGGAGGGCAGGTTGTCGCTTGGGTCACCGCGCAGGGCGGCGAAGTCGGGGTACTGCGCCGGGGTCAGGCCGTACTTCTCCTGCAGGGTCACGGGGTCGTAGCGCCGCATGTCGGACACGCCGCGGCTGTTGTAGAGGACCGTCACGCGGTCGTCGATGAGCTGGAACGTGTCCCGGTCGCCGGAAACGATGAGGACGTCGCAGCCCTCGGCGCTCGCCTGGGTGGCGAGGGTGGCGATGATGTCATCGGCCTCGTAGCCGGGTGCGGACAGGTGGCGGACGCCGAGCGCGTCGAGCACCTCGAAGATGAGGCTGACCTGGCTGCGGAACTCGTCGGGCGCCTTGGTCCTGCCCGCCTTGTACTCGACGTACTGCTCGTGCCTGAACGTCGGCTCGCTGCGGTCGAACGCGACCGCCACCTTCGTCGGCTTCTCGTCTCGCAGGACGTTGATCAGCATCGCGGTGAAGCCGTACACGGCGTTCGTCGGCTGGCCGGTCGTGGTGGCGAAGTTCTCCACCGGGAGCGCGAAGAATGCCCGGTACGCCAGCGAGTGCCCGTCGAGCAGCAGGAGCCTGTCAGTCACCCTCCTGATCCTATGGCGCCGAACGTCATCGTCCCGCAGGGACGGGGCCTCTTGCGATGGCGGTTTTTGCCATCGGGCCCGTCCCTGCGGGACATCGGGGGGTACGGGGGGTCGCCCCCCCGGGAGATGACTGGTTGGATCTAGGGACTAAGAGGAGAATGCGAAGATTGTCGATGAGGTGAAGGTGCTCTTCGGGCCGAGCGTCGTCGATGGGAACGCCGGCTCGTTCGGCGAGTCGGGGAAGTGCTGGGTCTCGAACGTGTACCCGGCGCCCTGGCGGTAGGTGTCACCGCTGATGCCGGTCAGCGTGCCGGTGAGGAAGTTGCCGCTGTAGAACTGAACGCCCGGCTGGTCGGTCCAGACGGTCAGCGCGCGCCCGCTTGCCTTGTCCCAGGCGCGGGCGGCCAGGTTGAGGCCGTCAGGTCCCGTGGTGCGCGGTGTCTGCTTGTTCAGGATCCAGTTGTGGTCGTAGCCCTGCGCGATGAGCAGCTGGTTGTCCGCCTTGTACTTCGCGGGCAGGTTCTGCGGCGCGCTCACGTCGTCGATCCGCGACCCGATGGTGTGCGGGGAGCGGAAGTCGAACGGCGTGCCGGCGACGGGGACGCCGTCCGCCAGCGGCAGCGGTATCTGCGTGGCGTCGGTTGGCGAGTACCTGTTGGCGTTGATCTGCACGTCCTGGCTGTAGGCCGAGCCCGCTGCTGAGCCCTGGCCGGCCAGGTTGAAGTAGCTGTGGTTGGTCAGGTTCACGACCGTGCTCAGCGAGGACGAGTCGTTGTGCGCCTTGTAGTGGATGGCGTACTGCCCCTCGTTGTTCAGCGTGAACGTCACGTCCACGGTGAGCTCAGCGGGGAAGCCCGTGCACCCGTCCGGGCAGCCTGGGCTGCCCTTGGCGCCGCTTGAGTCGCCGTTCGGGCTCACCAGCTGGAGCGTCACGCCGACCTCGTTCTTGGTGGAGATCACGCCGACCTGGGACCACACGTGGTCACCGAAACCGACGAGACCGCCGTGCAGGGAGTTCACCCCGTTGTTGACCGGAACCGTGTAGGTCGTCCCGTTCAGCTTGAAGGTGCCCTTGGCGATCCGGTTGGCGTACCTGCCGACCGTCTCGCCGAAGTACGGGCCGCCGTTCGCGGTGACGGGCGGGCTGTCCTCGGTGATGTAGTCCTTGAGGGTCTTGAAGCCGAGCACCACGTCCGCCGTCTGGCCATCACGACCGGGCACGGTGATCGCCTGGGTGATGGCGCCGAAGGACAGGAGGTCGACGGTCATGCCCCTGTCGTTGGTCAGCGTATACCGGTAGGTGGGCGTCTCCTTGCCGGTGTACGGCTCGATGGCGCTACCGAAGTACTGCCTGGAAATGGTGGGAGCGTGCTGCCGGTACGCGGATCCGGCGGGCGCGGTCGCCGCGGGCGCGCTGGCAGCCGCGACCGTGCCGAGCGCCGCCACCGCGGTGCCGACCGCCGCGATGACCGCTGGCCTGCTCGTCATCCACTTTTTTAGCTTGTACTTGCTTACTGTGCGCATACGGCTTCCCTTCGTTGGGTCCCGTCGGCCAGCCTCAATGGGCCCAGAGGCTGGCCAGCATGCGCATGCCTACCAAGAGATTCTGATCGTTAACACCGCAAAAGTCACGTGCCGTCCAACAGAAAACGTCAACTTCACTGGTACCGCCCGAAATGGCTGCTAGCGCGTCCCCGCCGTCGCGAGACCGCGACACGCCAACGCTATGAGATTGTTATCTATGCGCCGGCGGCCACGCTCCGCTGCTGAACTCGCTGGTGAGCGACGTCGGCACCGGAGGATCGCGGGGAGGATTGCCCAGTTCGCAGCCGCTATGCACCGCCGCCACGTGGTGACATCGATGGCTTTGACCCACGTATCAGGACAGACCCGGGTAAACACACCGGAATCACGAGTGAACAGCTAGTGGTCTGCGTGACGAACTCTGCTTTGCCGTTGAGACGCGAGGTCGCTAACGTAACGACAGCGGACCCGGGGGCCCAAGTAGAGAACGTGTCTGCCCGGGGAAGGCGGACACGGTACCAACGGGTCCCCGGGTCCCTCTGTTATCTTCCGGGGGGGCAGACTTCCCGCATGGGGGCTCCCGCCCTCTTCCCGCATGGGGGGCTCCCGCCCCCCATCCCCCCATCCCCCCTGGCCCCCTGGCCCCCATACCCCCCGATGTCCGTGCGTGCGGGCCTGATCGCAAAAGGC
>Ga0302325_10033795_pt1 | contig 10470 bp, 8 predicted proteins | sample Palsa_T0_2_FD_201948 | JGI IMG/M metagenome (GOLD analysis project Ga0302325, IMG submission 201948) | Peat permafrost microbial communities from Stordalen Mire near Abisko, Sweden - Palsa_T0_2 | ecosystem: Environmental > Terrestrial > Soil > Palsa > Peat permafrost | place: Sweden: Abisko...
GGCCGCGTGCTCGGCTCGCGTTGCGCTGTAGAATGGACCCACAACAATTAATGGGGGATCGGCTATGACCGAATTCACCTCGCCCGGCATTCAAACGTACACGATCGGAACCTCCGGGACCTACGACATCACCGCAGATGGCGCGCAGGGTGGCGATTCAGGCGAGGCGCTTGGCGGCACCGGCGCTTCTGTCGCAGGAGATGTCTTTCTGGAAGCCGGAACGAAGCTTGAAATCGTCGTCGGCGGCGATGGGGGACCCTCGGAGTACGGCGCCGGCGGTGGCGGCGGCAGTTTCGTGATCGAAACCTATAACGGCAGCAGTGCAGTCGATACCATCCTGGCGGTCGCCGGCGGCGGCGGCGGCGCGGGCTTCAGCGCAGGTGGCGGCGGCGGCCGCGCGGGCCCGACGGGCGGGAATGGCGGCGGCGGCGAGGTCGGCGGTGCCGGCGGCATCAACGGTGCAGCGGGTCAAGGCGGCTTTTTTGGCGGTGGCGGCGGCGGCTTTACGGGCGGCGGCTTTCCTGATCAGAGCGGCGGCGTTGCCGGCAGTACATTTAGCGGCGGCGGCGGCGGCGGCCATGGCGGCGTTGGCGGCGGCGGCGGCGGCTTATCTGGCGGCGGGGGGGGCGGCGGCTTCGGCGGCGGCGGCGGCGGCGGTAACGGCGCTACCTTTGGCGCCGGGGGCGGCGGCGGGTCCTATTTGAACGCCCTCGTGACCCACGGAGTTGAGACCGGCGGCATCAACAGTGGCAATGGTTCGGTGGACGTCGTCATCTGCTTCCTGCGCGGCACGCGTATTCGCACGCTGACGGGTGACAAAGCGGTGGAGTCTCTGACGGTTGGCGAGACTGTGCTCACCGCCGCGGGCGAGGCGCGGCCCATCCGCTGGATCGGATCTCGTGGCCTTGACTGCGCGCGCCATCCCAAACCGAACTTCGTGTGGCCGATCCGTATTCAGGCGGAGGCCTTCGGGCCGGATCTGCCGGTACGGGATCTATGGATGAGTCCCTTCCACTCGATTCTCGTGGAGGGCGTGCTCGTCCAGGTAGAGAAGCTCGTGAACGGCGCGACCATCGTGCAGGTGCCGCGCGAACGGGTGGAGTACTGGCATGTGGAGCTTGAGAGCCATGACATTCTTCTTGCCGAAGGGCTGCCGGCGGAGAGTTATCTCGACGTGGGCAACCGCACAGGCTTCGTCAACGGCGGAGACTATTTGGAGGCGTACCCGGACTTCATGCCGAAGCAGGAGAGCGAGAGCTGCGTGCCGGTGGTGAAGGAGGGGCCGGTGATTGAGCGGACGAAGACGGCCTTGCTCGCGCGCGCCCAAGAGCTTGGCTATGCGCTGAGGGACGATGCCGATGTGCACGTGCTGGCCGATGGCAAGCGCATTGATGCGGTGAGCTTGGGCGAGAACCGCCTGGCATTCCTGCTCCCTGCTGCAGGCTCAAATATTGAGCTGCGCTGCCGCAGTTTCATTCCCGCGCACATCAATCCCGAGAGCAAGGATCAGCGCTCACTCGGGCTCTGCGTTGCACGCTTGCAGCTGGATGGGATGGAGGTCGCACTGCAGGATGAGGCGGCGTTCGATCGCGGATGGCATACGCTCGAGGGCGATCCGCAGGACCTGCACTGGCGCTGGTGCCAGGAGCGCGCACAACTGCCGCAGGGCGCTCGCCTAGTCGTCATCGAGATGTGTCATCAGGGCCAATACTATTGGGCAGAGCCGAAGAGTATCGATGTAGTTCAAGGCGGCTCCTGCGCACGGCAGTAGCAATGAGCAACGAAGCAACACGACGTTGCGACCCGCCAGCGAATTGCGCAATGTCCATGGAGCGAGAGCGCCTGCGAGAATGAACGAGTGAGCTCATGTCATCTCGGTCACGCGCGACCCTGCGTAGCGATGCTGCTCGATCGCACTTTGCAGCGCGCTAGCCGATTTTATGTGCAGGTGCAATCTCAAGAGCTTACGCAAATGACTGGAATATCGGTCTGGCGATCCGCACGACCTCGTGATGAGATAGCACCCAGGTCGCAGAGGCTCACGCAGTGTGTGCATCGAACAAGTCCTGAATCGGAGCAAGGATTCGATGTGCTTCTTAGAGGAGAACTTCTTACCCAGATCATGCTCGCAGGCGATGTGAGTCACGCTCACCCTTCCCAGCGCGAAAGGCGAGACGATGCTCAAAGCGCAGCTGCAATTAATGCCCAGTAAGGCGGCAGAAGCGTTCAGATCGGCAGCGAGAGAAACACCAGCCGTACCTGTTCGTCCGAAAGGTCTGTGAGCAGACCCCAATGGCGTAAATGGGTGACGTGTAAGATGGACGGACGCGTGCAGACCGTGGTGAGTCGCACGACCGGAGATGCTAGGAATCCGGAACGTCCTTCGTCGCGCCGAGTTTGCCGGCGTCCGTGCGGGAACGAGCGATCGATCATGCGGGTTAGCCGAGCCAAGCATTTCGCTTGCGCGAGGCAGGACAGAAACCGCAAGGTCGATGGCATGAACAACGGTGGACGCGTTTACTTGAATTAATCTCGCGCCACAATTAGAACGCACACCGGCGCCGTACGACGCGTAACTCGAATAGGCCAGCGTTGGCGGCTTTTCGCCAAACTAGCTCTGATTTAATTCAGCGGCATCCCTGCATAGCCGTCAAATCTGCTGGCCAAGCCGAAATCCGCCAAGAGAGAATACTCGTTTGCGTGATACTCCTTATTTTAGCTTCTGGGGAAATTACCTGAACCGAGGGCTTAGGCAGAGATCTCGGGGCCCTCAAGCCGGGATGGAGCGCGGGTCGCGGCGAGCTACGAGCGACTCGCGAATATGTTGTCTTCACTGGGAAGCTGAATAGATCACGCTCATGCCAGCCGGGGAACTGGGATCGAGTATGGCGCTCTACCCGTTAACTACGGTTTCACTGGGTGGCCTATGAGAGTTCTCCTTGAAGTTTTCGGCGCCGCAATGCTTCTAGTGCTCGTGGTGGGTGGAATCCTGTACGAATATGCGCGTGCACGCTTGACGAAGCATGAGCGGGACAACTGGCGTACGCTGCAGCCGTAGAAGGCCCAGCGTTCGGGCTTTAGATTAAGTGGTTTTACTAATTCTGAAGCGCGGCAGCTTGCTTCACCAAGGCAACGCCACAGTCTCCGCATTTGGAGGAGTTAAGGCAGCCTAAGAATAAGCCAGGCATAAAATATGCTGGGAACCCTCAACTCGCGCGGTCGTTAACTCGGTGACCGTCGGGCGCGAAACAGGGGAGTAGCGTATGTCCCATGATCTCGTTTTCACTTTGTGCTCTCTCGCATTGCTACTGGGAACGATTTGGCTGCTGATTGATGTCGTTCGTCATTCCGAGGGCTTCTTGTTCTCGGAACGGACGGTTCATCAACTGATTGGCCAGTATCTTAACGCCAAACTTCACTGGCCCGGCGTTGGGTTTCGTGTAGCTGCGAAGTCAGGCAGATCTCTCGGAGGCTGGTCGCGCATCCGTAAGGCCACAAGCGCGCGCCAATCCGCGCCAGCGTCTGGCAGGTTGAGAGAAAAGTCACCCGTCTAAGTTCGTTGGGCTGGTAGCAGTTCAAATGCTGCGGTGCGGTCGCACTTCCAAGAGTAAATTACGCCCTCAATTTGCAAATCCGATCCGCGCCTGAGTGGTGCGCAGCAAATTCCCCGTTGCCCGCGATGGCTGCCAGCCGATTGCTCGGGCATTATAGCGAAGGTAAAGCTGCGCGCCTGAGAGCACCTCGCAACGCCTGACACCTTGACCATATAGAGAGAAATAATGAACTACGCGATGCGCCTGCTATCTCGGGCAACCTATTTTTTGTTGCTCGTCGTACCAACATGGGCGGAGGCGCCGTATTCATTCGATGCAGCTCCAGGGCGCCTGCCGAAAGACGTCGCGCCAATCGACTACACGATCGACATAGTCCCCGACACCAAGGCTATGACGCTGTCGGGACACGAGAGCGTACTGCTACAGTTTCGGTCTGCTACGGCAACGGTGCAGTTCAATTCGCTAAATGAGACTTTGCACGACGTCCGCCTGGATGGCAGAGCGGTCAAAAACGTCGTTTCGGACGACGAGCGACAACTAACCACCGTAACCTTGTCCGGGCCGGCGGCGCTCGGGCGACACACTCTGACATTTGCCTATAGCGGAAAAATTGAACAGCAGCCGCGCGGACTTTTCACCCAGAGCTATAGCGCCTCCAACGGCGCGCAGGGACTGCTGTTGTCGACGCAGATGGAGGCGACGGATGCGCGGCGCATGTTCCCCTGCTGGGACGAGCCCGCATTTCGCGCAACCTTTCAGTTGCGAGCGACCGTACCGGCTGCGTGGAAGTCGGTATCGAACATGCCGATCGTCCGGCGTGTCGTGCACGGCGAACTAGCTACCACGACTTTTGGGCGTTCGCCAAAAATGCCGTCGTACCTGGTCGAATATACGGCCGGCGAACTCGCGCAGGTCGACGCCAATGCAGACAAGATCAAGTTCGCAGTGTGGGCCGTGCGCGGCCAGGAGCAGGGTGGGGAGACGGCTCTCGCCAACGCACAGAAGATCCTGGCCGACTACAATGACTACTTTGGGTACCGTTATCCGCTGCCAAAACTCGACTCGATCGCGATCCCGGGTGGATTCACGGGCGCCATGGAAAACTGGGGCGCCATCACTTACAACGATCAGCTGCTATTGCTGACGGCGAATAGCACGATCGGTGATCGACAGCAGGTATTCAGCGTCCAGGCCCACGAAATGGCGCATCAGTGGAATGGTGATCTGGTGACGATGGCGTGGTGGGATGACATCTGGCTCAACGAAAGCTTCGCCTCCTGGATGGCCGCGAAGGAGACTGCGCAGCGCAATCCGGATTGGAAATGGTGGGAAGAGCAGGACGGCGACAAGGAAGGTGCGATGGGGGCCGATGCGCGCGTGACTTCGCATGCAATCCAGCAGCATGTGACCGATGAACTGCAGGCGATGACTGCTTTCGATTCGCAGATTACTTATAGCAAGGGTCAGGCCATTCTGCGCATGTTTGAGGCCTACCTTGGACCGGATGTCTTTCGCAGCGGCGTTCGTACTTACATGAAGGCACGGGCGTTTTCGAATGCGACTACTGCGGATCTATGGAACGCACTCAGCCTCGCGAGTAACAAAGATGTGGCTGCGATCGCTGCCGACTGGACCGAGCAGGCGGGATTTCCGCTGGTCGCGGTGGCCGCGCATTGCGATGCCACAGGCGTGCGCACGATCAGCCTGTCGCAGAAGCGATTCCTGCTGAGCGGGGACGCAGCAGCGCCCTCCCATTGGAATGTTCCGCTCCAGATCCGCGTCGGCGTCGCTGGCACACCGCAGAGCGTGCTCTTGTCGAGGGAAGATCAAGCTACTAAGGCCGGTCGCTGCGATGAACCCTTGAGCATCAATGCCGATGCGATTGGGTATTACCGCGCTATCTATGATCCCACGACACTCGCGAGCAACACGAAGAACTTTGATTATCTAGCTGACGCCGATCGGATCGCGCTGCTGGATGATCAATGGGCCCTGGTTGAATCGGGAATACAGCGATTGCCCAGCTATTTGGCGTTGGCATCCTCGATGGGCGCCGACCTTGATACTCGCGCGTGGGTGCAGATTGCCCAAGCCCTCGAGACGATCGAGTACGCCGAGCGAGGCACAGTCGGGCACGATGGCTTTGCTGCGTACGCACGCTCAATCTTGAGGCCGGCATTCGTACGGCTGGGGTGGGATGCAATGCCCGGCGAAACTCCCGGTGTGCAGCGCTTGCGCAGGAAGCTGCTCAGCGATCTCGGCATCTGGGGCGATTCTGCAGTCATAGACGAGGCACGCAAGCGCTTCAGCGCATTCGTCACGGACCACAAGGCGATTACACCCGATTACCAGGCGGTCGTTCTGTCAATAGTTGCGCATTATGCCGATGCCGCAACCTTTGATCGGCTGCATGCGATCGCCCGGGCGGCCACGGATCAAGCGGTGCTAGAGCGCTATTATGTGGCGCTGATGCGAGTCGGTGATCCGAAACTTGGCGCGCAGGCAGCACAGATCGCACTGTCCTCTGACATCCCGCCGCAGGCGGATTCACTGCGTATGCAGCTAATCTCCACGCTTGCCCGCGAGCAACCACAGCTAGCGTGGAACACGTTCAGCAACAACTCGGAGAAGCTGCTGGCGCAACAGGTCACTTTTGCCCCCCTGATCATTGCGCAGCTCGTACCCGAGATTTTCTGGAACGGCGTGCCATTGTCCGACCTCGAGACCTGGGTGCGTGCGCACGTACCGGCGGAGATGTCGCCCTCTGTAGAGCGCGGAATGGAGACGGCGCGCTTCAAGCTTGCTGAGAAGACTGCGCTCGTGCGCGAGGCGGACGCATACCTTCACTGATTCCCGGCCTCGTCGTAATCGAGTGATCGCTCCTTGCTCGGCAGCGCCAACTTGGCCGTCCGCCGGGACGTCATCGATGAGAGCTGAACGCCGAAGCGCTTTTATGCGTTAATAGAGCGTGAATAGTCCATGGCGCAACAGCAGTGTACTGAAATGGTCGATGCGGGCGCTAATGGCCTTATTCGCCATAGTCGCCTTGATCATCTTGGCAGCAGCCTTGGTGGACGCGAATCGCTTCCGTGGCCCCCTCGCTCGCTACATCACCGCGCACACCGGACGCGCTTTTCGCATAGACGGCTCTCTCCAGGCGCACCTGTTCTCACTCAGGCCCCGCCTGGTTGCCGAACGCGTAGCGATCGGCAATCCGCCGTGGATGCCTCCCGGTCCCACGGCGGAGGTTGGCAGACTCGCCTTGTCTTTTGAGCTGTTGCCGCTCTTCTGGCACTCGTTCGTCATCAGCCGCCTCGAATTGGAAGGATCGGTCCTGCATCTCGCGCGCGATCTCGAGGGCCGTGCGAATTGGCAGGCACACAAGCCCGGCACGGTTGAACCCAAGGGGCCGCCGATCATTCACAGTCTGTCGATGCCCAACGCTCACGTCGAACTCAACGATGACCGCAGACATCTGCAGTTCAACGGTACGGTCTCCGCGCAGGACATTCACAGTTCCGATGGAGTGAGTCCTTTTCGGATCGAGGGGGCAGGACAGCTGAACGGCGGGGCTGTCACGTTCACGATCGACGGTGACCCGCTTGCCACCGTACGCCGCGGGCAGCCCTACCACTTTGCTCTCGAGGAGCGCTCGAGTGGCTCGCGGCTCACCGCACGCGGTTTGCTGCCGCGCCCCTTCGACTTTCGCACTCTCGATGCGAATTTCGAGACCGAAGGAGAAGACTTGAAGGACCTCTTCTTTCTAGTCGGGGTCACGCTGCCGAATACCGGCGCCTACCATCTCTCGGGCAAACTTGCGCGCCAGGGGATGCATTTCCAGTACAGCGATCTTGTCGCGACCTCCGGTCAAAGTGATATGCACGGCACTCTGTCGATCGACATCTCAAGCGGCCGGCCGAAGCTCGAAGCCGATCTGAATTCGCAACTGCTGCGTTTGGCAGATTTTGGCGAGCGCGCGGCGGGGCGTGGCGAAGAGTCGGAGGCAGCAAAGCCCCTCGTGCTGCCTGACACGGCGCTGCGACTCGTTGGCGTTCGCCGTGATGATTCGAATGTGAGTTTTCATGCTCAAACCATCGTCGCGGGCCCTGCGGCGCTGCACGCAGTCGCGGCCAAAGTGACGATCGATCACGGCGTCCTTACGGTGCCCTCATTTTCGGCCGTCATCGCCGAAGGCACGCTGACCGGTCGCATCAGATTCGATGCAACGCATGATGTGCCGACGGCGAATCTCGATTTGAGAATCGCAAACCTGCGGCTTGACCAGTTCGGCCACAAGGATAACGTCGAGCCGCCGCTCGATGGTCTGCTGCAGGCGCGCCTGGACCTCAAAGGAAGGGGACTCTCGATCCATGAGCTTGCCTCGAGCGCGGATGGCAGGGTGACGGTAGTGCTGCCGCACGGTGCGATTCGCGACTCCTTCGCGGAGCTCACAGGAATCGATGTCACACGCGCACTCGGGCTCGTGCTGCGCAAGGACCGGCAAGAAACGCCGGTCCGCTGCGGAGTCGCGAGCTTTCAAATTCACAACGGGGCTGCGACCTCTGAGACCCTGATCGTCGACACCGACCCGGTTCTCATTACCGGCAAGGGTGAAATTCATCTCGATGCCGAATCGCTCGATCTGGCCATCCGCGGGCGACCGAAGAGCTGGCGCCTGGTGCGATTACGCTCGCCCGTTCTGGTCCGCGGCACCCTCAAGCATCCCTCGGTCGGAATCGATGCCCGCAATTCCATCGTCCAAGTCGGCGAGGCCGTCGCCCTCGGCGTCGTGCTGACACCGCTCGCTGCGGTGCTGGCCTTCATCGATCCTGGCCTTGCCAAAGACGCGGATTGCGCGGCATTGCTCGCCGCGGCAAAGAGCGATGGCGCGCGCGGAAGCCCTGCCACGCCTGCACACTGAAGGTTGCGTCGATCGTTGCGCGTTCACGCGAACGGCGGGTGACAGGGTTCAAACGGCGCATTTACGGTGCTAGTGTTTCGCTATGAAGATTGCAACATTCAACGTCAACGGCATCAGAAGCCGCCTGCCGCACCTGCTTGAATGGTTGGCGAAGGAATCGCCGGATGTCGCGTGCCTTCAGGAACTCAAAGCTCCTGACACCAGCTTTCCGATCGCGGTCATTCGCGAGGCGGGCTACGGCGCCATCTGGCATGGTCAATCCTCGTGGAATGGAGTCGCGATCCTCGCGAAAGGCGCAGATCCGATCGAAATCCGCCGCGGGCTACCCGGTGATCCGGACGACGCGCATAGCCGCTATATTGAGGCGACGATAAGCGGGGTACGGGTCGGATGCCTGTATCTACCCAACGGCAATCCGCAGCCCGGCCCAAAATTCGATTACAAGCTGGCTTGGTTTGAACGTCTGATCAAGCACGCGAAGTCTCTACTAGTATCCAGTCGTCCCGTCATATTGGTAGGCGACTTCAATGTGGTGCCGACCGACTTCGACATCTACGACCCAAAGTCCTGGAGGAACGACGCGCTGCTGCAGCCGCAGGTGCGCGCAGCGTATCAACGTCTGCTGGCGCAGGGTTGGACCGATGCGCTGCGCGCACGACATCCTGAAGAGTCAATCTACACATTTTGGGATTATTTTCGGCAACACTGGCAGCGCAATCGGGGTCTGCGCATCGACCATTTGCTTCTGAGCGCGGATATGGCAGCGCATCTCGTGGACTCAAATGTTCATACTTGGGTCCGAGGTCTGCCAAAGGCGAGTGATCATGCCCCTGTCTGGGTACAGATCTCCACCGACACCCACCCCAAACGCGCAACCGCCAAAGGTACTGCGAGAAACTGACGCGCCGTCCAAATGAGGCTCTCACGTGCCAAAGTCAGCGGACAGTTACTTGACCTCTATGGACTAAAGTCGGCATGAACCCCGGATACAGCATTGAGGTCGGTACGGTCGCCGACGTGCCCCAGATCGTCACCTTGATGGAAAAATACTGGAGCTTTGAGGGTCTTACTGGATTCGAAGCAGCACGCATGTCTGAGTTGCTTGGGAGGTTCCTGTCGCACCCGAACCTGGGCACTGTCTGGGCTGCGCGAGAGGGACGCGATCTCGTCGGCTACCTCATAGCCGTATTTGTCTTCAGTTTTGAATACCAGGGAGTCGTGGCCGAGATTGACGAATTATTTGTGCTGCCGCGTGCGCGGCATCACGGCATAGGCACGGCGCTCCTCGATGTTGCTGAAAGAAGCGTCGCTGATGCCGGCTGCACGTGTATTCAGTTGCAACTTGGCACTGCCAATGATGGTGCGCAAGCTTTTTACCAACGCCGGGGTTACGCCGCACGCACCGCGTATAAACTATTGGACAAGGAGCTCGCAGCCGCATCGGTCGAGCGATGCGACATCTGAGCGTCCCGCTTGAACCGCGCGAGGCCACCCTGAAGCTTGGGGGACGCCGCCGCTAGGGTTCGAGCGCGAAGCGCACTTCTTATTCTGGGGCCACGTCGAGGCGGAAGACAGAGGAAGATCTGGAACGCTAAACTGTCCGCCGAGTCCTGCCATCGAATCGGTCTCGAGCCAACCGCCGTGCCCTTTGTCACTTCTGAAGCGCTAAATGAAAAGTACGACGTGATCGTCGTGGGCTCGGGGGCCGCAGGCGGCCAGAGTGCTTACACCCTTACCATGGAAGGCGCCAAGGTCCTGATGCTGGAGGCAGGCCGCAAGTACACTCCGGAGACCGAGACGCCCATGTTTCAGACTCCGGAGCAGGGGCCGTTACGTGGTGCCTCGACACCGGATAAGCGTTTCGGCTTCTACGACGCAACGGTCGACGGCGGGTGGGAAGTCCCCGGTGAGCCCTACGTGCAGACAACACAAGACGCCGCGGGGCGCTTTGACTGGTGGCGTGCGCGCATGCTCGGCGGTCGCACCAACCATTGG
>Ga0302325_10033796_pt1 | contig 10470 bp, 13 predicted proteins | sample Palsa_T0_2_FD_201948 | JGI IMG/M metagenome (GOLD analysis project Ga0302325, IMG submission 201948) | Peat permafrost microbial communities from Stordalen Mire near Abisko, Sweden - Palsa_T0_2 | ecosystem: Environmental > Terrestrial > Soil > Palsa > Peat permafrost | place: Sweden: Abisko...
CGGATGCGATCGCGTTTGCCGTTGCCCATCCTCAACGGGTAGCCCATTTGGTTCTGCTCAACACAGTGGTCGGACACCAGCCCTCGTTGAAGCTGCCCGAGATGATCCGGCTGTTCGCTGATCCGGCGCTGGCGCCGTTGGCCGACGCCATGGTCAACGACGAAGGCCAACGTCTCTGGCTGCTGCAGCACACATCGACTCAGTGGGGGATGGATGCCCTCGACGCCGACGGCATCGCAATTCAATCGATCCTTCCTCAGTTCTTCGGCAACGCCGACCAGCCCGACGCCCTTGCGGCCATCCGTGCCTGGACGGCGGGAATGTTCGAAGCCTTGAATCATTTTGACGCAGCTATCGAGGATGGCGACCTGGACCGTCTAGAGGTTCCCGTCTCGATCATCTTCGGAGAATCGGATCGCTATTTGAACCCCTCGCTTGCGGCAGAAATAGCGGCCTTGTTCAAGGATGCCTCGTTTCATCTGGTTCAAAATGCCTCCCACTGGCCCCAGCATGACCAGCCGGAGGTCCTCGCGAAACTTCTGATGCGGACCGAGTGATCCCCGGTTCATAGTCGAAGGCGCAGTCCTCGGCGAACAGTGTGAGGAAGCATCGGGCCTACCTCTTGGCCAATGCGGCGTCGCACCATCTGAGAGGCACAGGGCGGGAGCGTGTCAAGTACCGCGCTCTCGGCCAGGGCGCCCCGGGATCCACGAGGAGGATGCGAGCATCGCTTCGGACACCTTGGCCCGTCTTCTCAAGGGACTCGAGAACGGCACGTTCAAGCTCTTGCCCCACGTGTGGGTGTCCTCGAAGGGCGGGAATGGTCGGGACCCCGGACCTGGCGTCAAACGCCTCTCTTCGGTTGCAGCCATGAACGTCTCGTTCTTCGTGCCTAACACAGATCCTCGGACTTTCCCGGTTGAGGCGGGTCTTGCCCGGGGAGCGTTCGCGATCAAAGTATCCGCGGCAGCCCAGAGTGCGGGGAGGCACCGTTGCCGCCAACCAGGTCATCGCGGAGATCAGCGGGCCCTCCAGGGTCAGGACGAGTATTCCGTATAGTCGGCTATCTCGGTCTGGGGGGCTGGGGAGTAGGCGCCGAATGCTGGTTGGGTGTTGGCGCGGGTCGGTCACCATCGAACCGGATCCGGAACTCGCAACCCTGGTAAAGGTGCTCAGAGCGTATGGGACCGATTTGGCGTCGTTCGAAGCCTCTCTTGAGGGTCGGGTGAAGGTGACCCTGAATCCGGTCCACGCGGTGGCGCTCGGCTAGACCGCCCGCGCGTGAAGCAGCGCAACGAGCTGCTCGATCATGAGACAGATCAAGGGTCGCCGTCAGGCGCTCGAGGGCGCGGAGCGAAACGGAGTCCCGGAGCGATTTCTGAGGTGTCGGCGTGCCCCATCATTAGGGGGCATTCGCCCGTACACCGATTCACACACCTGCGATAGCTCTTCAGAGGGTTCCGTCCCGCTACACGTCAGATGACGCCTTCTTTAGAGAGGGTGGCTCTCGAAGAACTTCCAGAGCAGCTGATTGGCAGAGATGGAGAATGTCGTCTTTCCCACTACCGACGCGATCGCGACCATCGCTTCGCTCCCAGCCCATATGTGGCCGTCCCCGTTTTCCCTGTAGAGCTCAACCGTCGCATTGCCCGGACAGCTGTAGGCAATCAGCGTGACATCACTCGTCACAGTCGACGTCTTCGGGGATTTCGAGCAACCGTTCCTGGCGGCCCATCGGGCCTCCTCTACTGGAATGGGTAGATCGTTCTGTTGAATGCCCTGGTCACTCTTGGAGCTGAGGTTGGACCCGATTGTCCCATTCCCATTTGGTGCGGGCAGTTTCTTGGCGGCTGGGCCGATCCCCCCTTTGTATGGCACAAAGGGGTCAGACGTTCCGTGAAATGCAATCACCGGAACGCGCCGAGAGGGATGGCATCCCGACGTTGCTTCAATCCCGGCAATGGTGGCCACAGCGGCAATTTTGCTCGCATCACTGCAGGCCAGTGCCGACGCCATGAACGCTCCGTTCGAGTACCCGGCCACATACACCCTGTCGGTGTTGACACACAGCGTGCTTTCGAGATGTCCAATGAGCGCGATCAGAAACTTCTGGTCCGGACTTCCGGGAGTGGTGACCCAGTGCTGGACTGTCTCGTTGACTTGTGGCGTGACCGTGATGAATCCCTTCGTGGCCCCGTAGCTCCCCAGCTTCGTGAAGTCCGCCTGTATCGCAGCGGTCTCGCTGTAGCCGTGAAGGTCGATGACGAGAGGGAGAGGGTGGCTCAGGTCTTCATTGGGAGGCGACTCCACGATGTAGAGGCCAGCTTCGCGGGCAGCGGAGAAGTCGAGGGTCTCCCCATTCTGGACGGGTGCTGTCCCTGGTTGACAGCCGACTGAAGCATGCGATGGGACTGCAGCAGCTGCTGGGAGAGCATTCGGCGCGAGCAATGCTGCCGCGAAGAGGGAGATCAATATCGCTAGGGCTGGAACGACTCTACTGATGAACACGGCGGCACTGTATGTCCCCTGGAAGACCAAGGCAGGACGCCGGTTCGATCGGCGGCTCGAGCCTGCCCCGTAAGTCGGGACAGGTTCAGCGGGCTGCTTAGGTAGAAAACTGACGGACTGACCAGGAAGTCGTCGGGTCTGTAAACCGAAAGGTGCGTCATGGTCCTGAATCCCCGCCACCATTGAGCGCCGGCCGGCGCTTCCTGTGCATATGGCACAGGAAGCCGACCAGCGCTTTCGCGTTCGAGCCAATTATCGAAAACAAGGAATATCGGGCCTTTTTCTCGAGAACTTACGCACTGCATGCTCTGCCCAACGCGGGGAGACAGCGACGACCGGACCACTGGAATCGACACCCAACTCCACCGGGGACGATGGATGGAGCCGCGTTCTCTGGACGATGAGTGCCCGACTTTTGATCCCCCGTATTGGTCCGCCGAGTTCACTTAGATTCGAAGCTCGGCGCGGCGCAATCGGGTCGGAAAGCGGGCGCTTGTGTATATGGCAAGTTGAAACCTGATGCACCGCCTTCGGCGGCTTGCCCTCTGAACAATGGGACTCACATTATTTCGCATCGCTTCAGTCAGGCTCTTCCGCAGCTCAAAGGTTGTGCGGACCGGGGCCCTGTTGACCGAGCAGATCGTCGGGGTTCACCAGCTTGCACAGGCCCAGAGACAAGCAGCCACAACCGATACAGCCGCTTAGCCGGTCCCGCAGGTGCTGCAACCCGATGATCCGCTGATCCAGGTCGTCCCGCCACGCCGCGGAGAGCCGCTCCCAATCCCGACGCGTTGGCGTGCGACCGTCCGGCAGGCGGTCGAGAGCCTCTTTGATCCGCCGTAAGGGGATGCCGACAGCCTGGGAGGCCCGGATGAACGCCACTCTCCTCAGCACCTCTCGTGGAAACCTTCGCTGGTTCCCTGCGGTGCGGGTGCTCTGGATCAGCCCTTCGGACTCGTAGAAATGGAGGGCCGAGACGGTCACGCCGCTGCGAGACGCCACCTGGCCGACAGTCAGCTCGGCCGAGGAAAGAGAAGTTCGAGACATGGTCTTGACCTCAACCTTACCTGAGGTTCTACGCTTTCACCATGACCTTTCGCGATGCCGAAGTGCGCTTCCTCACCCGTCAGCCCCGTGGCCATCTGGCCACCTTGGGGCCGAATGGGGTCCCTCAGGTCAAGCCCCTGGGATTCGCGTACAACCCGACACTCGATACCATCGACATCGCTGGGTTCAATATGGGCGCAAGTGCGAAGTATCACAACGTGCAGGCGAATCCGAACGTGGCCTTCGTCGTCGACGAGGTCACCGAAGAATCCATGGAGGGCGCCCACTTCCTCGAGATTCGAGGTGTGGCGGAGACGGCGGTCGGCACGCACGACCTACAGGGTCATTTGGCGCCCGAGATCATCAGGATCCATCCCCGGCGCATCATCTCGTTCAACGTCGACACCGACCACCCGGGTTTTGCAGCCCGAGATGTGACGCCGGCCGATCTCGGCAACGCGGTGGCCTGAGATGCGCGCAATCGAGGTGGCTCGATTCGGGAGCCCAGAAATCCTCGAGCTGCGTGACCTGCCGGACCCCATTGCGGGTCCCGGGCAGGTCCTGGTCGCGGCGTCGGCCTGTGACGTCCTGTTCGTCGACACCATGATCCGTTCGGGTCGGGGGGCCGACTACTTCCCGATTCGGCCGCCCTATGTCCCGGGCAACGGAGTGGGCGGAACGATTGTGCGCCACGGCGCCGGGGTCGACACCAGCTGGCTCGACCGGCCCGTGGTGGCGCACACCGGCGGAGCTGTTGGCACCGGAGGGTACGCGGAGCTGGCGGCAGTTGATTTCGCAGACTGTGCCCCGATTCCTGACGACGTCGACCTCCTCGACGCCACCGCCGTCCTCCACGACGGCACCACGGCGCTCCGTGTCCTCGAGAAGACCGCACCGGAGAAGGGGGAGTGGGTTCTTGTTATCGGTGCTGCCGGGGGCATGGGTTTGCTGCTCATCCAACTGCTCGCCAGTCGGGGGGTAAATGTTGTGGGTGCTGCCCGCGGAGTAACGAAACGCGAAATCGTTTCGGAGGCGGGGGCGGTGGCGGCAATCGACTACGGGGATCCGGGTTGGACCGATGCCGTGCTCGACGCCAGCGGCGGGCGACCTCCGACCATCGTGCTTGACGGGGTCGGAGGAACGATGGGCGGGGAAGCGTTCGGGCTGATCGCTGACGGCGGGCGGTTCTCGGCGCACGGGACCCCGAGCGGCTCGTTCGCGCTGATCGACCGCGGCAAAGCAGAGCGTCGTGGCGTCACCGTCACCACCATCGCCGACCTTCAATACGGCGACGGCGACAGGTCTCGGCTGGTTGCGGCGATCCTGGCCGAGATCGGCGCCGGGGGAGTGGCCCCTCTCGTTGGCCAGACCTTCTCACTGGCTGAGGCAGCCAAGGCCCATCTTGCGATCGAAAGCAGGGAGACCGTCGCCAAGACGCTCCTCCTGTCACCTTGACAGTGATCTATTAGCGACCGCCGAGGGTCATCGCGGTGCACTTTGGGGAATGACCCGAAGATTGCCCGAAGGTCGGTGGGATCCCACGAAAATCCCACGGATTCAGAATTCTGTGTCACAAGTCGTTTCGCATTCAACGTGGATAATGCCGCATTATCCCAGCTAGGGTCCTAAATCGGTACAACGTCGGTCAGTCCGCAAAGTCCAGGTGGACGGTCGAAGTAGGTCTCATAACCGCACCAAGAGCCTCTCGCAACTACCGAATCGCCAATCGCCCTGTGGGAAAACATCAGAGCTCCACACGGCCAGTCGATCAGCATTCAGGTCGAGACTCCCAAGTGAGTAGAGATCTAAAGCGCGGTCCCTACGGCAAATCGGCGCTTTTCTGCTGCCGAGCCGGCAGAGAAGCGCACCGACCCCCGTGGTTCTTCCCGCTGCGTGCCTACAGAGGCGGTGCTGGGAGACCCGCGAAGAGCACCAAAAAACTGAAATTGGGGCTAGCACTCTCGGAAGGAGAGTGCTAATAATTCCACTGTCACGCTCACCAGTGGCGCTGAGAATGGGAGCTCACACAAAGGAGGAACTGCAATGGCTCTCGTACGTTCAGACCCGTTTCGTGATGTTGACCGGCTCTTTCAGCAGTTGGCCGGGGCCCAACAGAGCCGGCAGATCCAGATGCCCCTGGATGCGTTTCGCAAGGGCGACACCTTCTTGATCACCCTGGACTTACCCGGCGTCTCGGCTGAATCGGTCGACCTGACCGTGGAAGACAACGTGTTGACGATCAAGGCCGAGAGGCCGGCACCGCCCAAGAGCGAAGAGGTCGAAGTGCTGATTGCCGAACGCACTTACGGCACCTATGTCAGACAGGTGTTTCTCGGAACGAATCTCGATACCGAGCACATCGAGGCGCAGTATCAGGCGGGGGTCCTCTCTCTCTCGATCCCAATCGCTCCGCACGCCAAGCCGCGCCGGATCCAGGTACAGAGTCGGGCCGAGAGCGAACTCATCTCCGCATAGACACAGCCACCCCTGAAGGTCCGTTCAGGACGACCAGAAAGGAGGCCTTGTCACATCTTCTGGGTTGGGAACCGTTGAGCCTTGGCCCCTGGGATGCCGCTTGAGCAGTCGTAGGGCTGGGCTCTGGCAGTAAAGATGCGGCCCCGGGCGGATGGAGTCATTGGCGATTTCGCCCGGGGCCGGGGCCGATCAGTCACTGATGAGAAAGGAGTTGTGACGTGACGACGACCTTTCATTTCGATACGAACGAGCCGCAGTACGAGTATTCCTGCGAAGGTGCCGATACGCAGCTCCGTTGTCAGGGTCTCGTCGCCGTTGCGGCGGGACCGGCACCCGCACCCGGCGAAGACGCCACCCGTACGTGGTTCGAGCTCTCTCCGGTCAGCGGAAAGCGAATACTGGCAGGGGTTGGGAGAAGTGCGCCAGGTGCCACCGCTGCATCAGCATTCGAAACAAGAGAGGCGATTTGGGCGAATGCCATGGCAGGCCTTGCCCCACTTGAGCTCGCCGAAACGAGCGCCCATGTTGCTGACTGTGTCTATGCCCTGATCGACTCGACCATTGGACGTATTGAACTGGGGCAAGCAGGACGCGGAACAAGTGCGTTGATCTTCGATGGTAGCGAGACCCGGCTGGTGCAGTCGGCGTCATCCAAAGTTGGCGTTGGTCGCTCCACTTCATTCGAACTCTCCGCCGGGTCCACTCTGCTTCTGCTAACCCACGATCCGGCCGAACGCCAAGCGTCGACTTCCGTCATTCGGAGAGCCCTTGCCGCTCGTTCAGTGCAGGGCGATGAGGTAAACGCGGTCCTTCAGTGCTGCCTCGAATTGCGGAATGACCCACTAAGCCAGTGCGAGGCCATCGTTGCTCTGCATTTCGAACGTCTCAATGGCAGCCCCGTCATGCGGAGTCCATCAGATCCTCCTCCCATCGCGGGGGAAGTCGTCCATGAGGATGCCTTCGTCACCGATGGCAAATCCAAAGCTGGGACTCATCAATCCAAACACCACGCCAAGCGGTGTCGACGCCGGGTAGCCGGAATGGATCCGGCCCGAGAATTCTGAGACGTCGAGTGTCCCGTTCAGAAGGTGGGACCCCACAGAACGGATCCCGCCTGGGCCGGTTCAATGGAACGGACGTGGTCCCCGATCGCCGAGGCAATTTCGACCCGAGTGGCCTCAGGATTGTCCATCCTTCTGTCCATCTATTTGGTCGTATCGGATGGACCAGGGAAAGCTTCCTGGACACCTTTGTCCGGAACGGTGTCAGCCACCCTGCAGTACGTGCAAGCCCTTCACTGTCGGGACATCTACCGTGACGTGCTCGAAGGTGATCGTCCCGCCGAGGCGCGGCGTGATGTAGGCGACCGTGGTCGCCACCAGTTGCAATTCCAGCGATGCACCGGCCTTGGCCGTGTAGCCGACGCTCTCGAGTGGGATGGTCACGCTGTGGGACTTCCCGTCGAGTGTGACCGGAATGGGGGTGATCTGGTTGTTAACGACGATTCCAGTGGCAGGGTCAACCAACTGGGCGAACACCCGGGTCGGCCGCGTGCCGGGCGCCACGGAGCCTGAGTAGGTCATGGAAAGCGTCGGTGGGCCGACCAGCACGGCTGCCCGAGTGGTAGGCACCGTGATGTTCAGGGCGTTCTTCGCTGGCCCCGGGGTAACAGGCAGGGCCACCGAGTCGACGATGTTGGCCGCCTTCGCGTTGGCAGCGACCACTGGTGGGCCCGATCCGCCACCGGCTTGCAGGGCGAGCGTGCCCGAACCGGTCATCACGACCGGGGCTCCTGCGGGAAGCGGATAGCCGGGGCCTGCATATGACGTCCCGTCCTGGTCGACGAAAGCGAACCCCTTCAGCACGTGCGCGGAAGCATCGCGCGCGACGTAGTGCCGCATCCACGCGAGCGAGAGTGGGCCGACCTCCACGGCCGATCCCGGGTTCGTCAGGCAGACGCCATGACCACCACAGAACCACGCCATTGAGACCGTGGTCCCCTGGCGGTGGAGTGCCTGGTAATTTTCTATTCCCTCGTCCAACGTGAACAGGTCGTCGACCGTGCCCTGCAAGATCAAGGTCGGCACCTTCACTCGCGACAGGAACTGGGCGGGCCCGCGGCCGTCGAAGAAGGACACGGCCCCAGCATCGATGGTGCCGGTCGTGTTCATCTCGTTGTCGGCAGCCGTGATTTCAGGGTCGAGTTTTGCGGTCGACGACACGCTCGAAAGGATGTTCCCCCACCCGATCTTGGGGGTCTGGTTCTTGTCGAGACTCGTCCCGAGCGAATGCCAGGCAATGGTCGGGGCGATGGCGTCGATCCGACAGTCCCGTTCGGCCGCCGCGAATTGCACGCCGCCGCCGTAGGACTCGCCGACCATTCCCACCCGGGGCACGCCCGGCCGGTCCAGCTGCACGCCCGACCGTTGCGCGACCCAATTGAGCATGGCCGACACGTCCCGTCCCTCGTCGTTCGGGCTGTCGACCTCGGCCTCCCCTCCCGAATCGCCGAAGCCCCGGGGATCCCACGTCAAGACGTTGAAGCCGCCCTGCCAGAGCTGGGCGATGCTCAGTGCTCCTTGGATCCCGGCCTGTGACGTGTCGGTATCGCCGGACGAGCCCCAGCCGGGGCCCATGAGCACAGTCGGATGCGAGCGGCCGCCCGGGTCCAGTCGATCGGGAAACCAGTGGATACGGATAGTCGTGCCGTCGAAGGAGGTGAGGTTGTAGTCCGACGGGATGCCGGGTACAGGTGCCGCCTTGGTCGATTGCCAGCCAGTTGGTGGTTGACAGCCTTCCGCAGCCGCTGCCGGCAAGCCTGACATCGCGCGCATCGGAGCGGGTAGCGAAGAGCCGGACGTGGCGTTGGTGCCGATTGCGAAAAGAGCCACGGCGACAGCGACGGCCAGTGCTCGCCCGTAGGCGAACCGACGATGTCGCATTCGTGCCCCGATCGCTCCCGTCACTCCCTCTCCTCTTTCTGCGGCCCGTCGCGACGCCGAGTGGGTTCGACGACCTTGGCCGTTGCTTTTCATTTGGTGAGCACAGCCCACTCGCCAGCGGCCCTCGGCTCAGGCGACGAGTGATCCTACTTTGGGGTGTCCGGTGGTTTGGCTACTTCTATGGCGGCGCCCAGTTGAGTCTCTGAGAACCCATCTGCGCTCGGGAACGGTGTCAGTGCATCCGCACGCTCGACAAGCTGATCTTCGCAGACAGCTCAGAGTAGGGCCGGTGGCATCACCGCCATCGAGGAGGGTGTCGGTCTCGTCGCCACAATCGCCATCCATCGCCTGCGCCCCCTCAGCTTGGGAGCCTAATTGACAGTCTACTGTCAAAAGCCTACAGTTTGTGTGTGTCGCCGGCGGTCAATCCCGAAGACGCATGGACCCGATTCGCCATGAGTCTGTTCAAGGTCAACGGGCTCATCATCCGGGCCGGTGAGGGCATCACGAATCCCATCGGCCAAAGCAGTGCGCGATGGCAGGTACTCGGGCGGGCCTACGAGCCGACGACGGTCGCGCAGATCGCCCGAGATATTGGCCACGCCCGCCAGAGCGTTCAACGGATCGCCGACATCCTGGCCACAGAAGGGCTGGTCTCGTACGAAGACAATCCCGCTGATCGACGAGCTCGGCTCCTGGAACTGACATCCGATGGTGCAGAGGTCCTGGCAAAGATCTACGAACGTCAGGTGGATTGGTCACTGCAAGTGATGGAGCAACTCAGCCCAACGCAGTTGGTGCAGATTGCCAACAAGCTTGAGGGCATCGCGCAGGTACTGCGGTCCTCGATCGAGGGCAGCGATGGAGAGGACTGATCATGGCGAGAGGTGCATGAGAGTCCGAAAGGAATAGATGAATGAAAGGAAATTCCCCAATGGGTAGATACATCGTGCTGTACGAAGCGCCACTCGGTGTCACAGAACGGTTTGCACGAGCGACACCCGAGGAAGCCCAGACAGGAGTGCAACTCTGGGTCGATTGGGCTCAGAAGATCGGTCCTGGATTGGTAGATTCTGGAAAGCCACTCGGCAACGCACTCCGGGTGACGAGCCGTGAGGCCACGAGCACCGAGAGCAACATCATCGGCATGTCGATCTTGCAGGCGGAGTCCATGGATGAAGCCTTGGCGATGGTCAAGGACCATCACCACCTGCACTGGGAAGAGGACTGCGAAATCGTCGTTCTCGAAGAAATGCCCATCCCGGAACTGGAAAGCCCAAAGTCATAGCGGCCCCTCGCTCGGTGGTCGACGCTGGCCATGCCCGCCAGATCGCTCCTCGACCGTGGCCGATGTGCCACCTCGGCGCAGCTACTCATGGCGGGAATGCCGAATATCCGGCAGTTCGGAATGTCAATCAGAGATACGAGGACTGAGTTGTGGAAGTGGAGAAGGAAGTGTTGCTGAACTCCCTCACTGAGGGGCGTAAGCACGTCCTGG
>Ga0302325_10033802_pt1 | contig 10469 bp, 6 predicted proteins | sample Palsa_T0_2_FD_201948 | JGI IMG/M metagenome (GOLD analysis project Ga0302325, IMG submission 201948) | Peat permafrost microbial communities from Stordalen Mire near Abisko, Sweden - Palsa_T0_2 | ecosystem: Environmental > Terrestrial > Soil > Palsa > Peat permafrost | place: Sweden: Abisko...
GTAGAAGACGCAGGAGCCCTCCAGGTCGACACCGCTATCCGTAAGCCGGCAAATGACCTCGCCGCCGCGCGGCGAAGCCTGAAAAGCACGAAACTCTTTCTTATTGAGCCGCTTGGCCCAATAGGGTGTGAGCATGCAGTGGGCCGCGCCGGTCACGGGGTCTTCCGGGATGCCCTTGGCGGGGGCGAAGTAACGGCTAACGAAATCATAGACACCGTCCCCCGCCGCGGTCACGATCAGTCCAGCGCGGTCCAGGCGGGCGATCGCCGCGATGTCCGGAGAAAGTTGACGCACTGCCTGCGCGCTGGGCAGCAAAGCAGTGTAGCTAAAGGCATTCGCCAACACCTCGACGGGGACCACGCCCAGAGCCTCGGTTAGCCCCGGCGGCGGCAGGACCGGCTCGGCGGCCCTGGCCGGAAAGTGCATCACATAGCCTGCCGCCGCCCGGTTTACTGTGAGCGGCCCGCTGGCCGAGTGGAAGACCACCTGGCTCCGTGCGGGCTCCAGCCGCTCCATCACCACGGTTGCGCTGGCCAGGGTGGCGTGCCCGCAAAGCGGCACCTCAGTGGCAGGCGTAAACCAGCGCAGCTGGTATTCACCGCCCTCCCGGACCAAAAAAGCCGTCTCCGCCAGGTTGTTCTCGGCGGCAATGGCTTGTAGCGTGGCATCGCCCAAAAAACTGTTCATCGGCATGACCGCCGCGGGATTTCCCGCAAATCGGCGGGTGGTAAAAGCATCAAGCTGGAATATCGGCGTGCGCATAGATACATCCTTCGGTAACGGCTACCTTCATCTCGCCTACCGTTAACCTTCCTATGATAACGATCCAGCACCCGGATCTTCCCGAATCGGGCGGCCTGATTCCGGCTTGCACTTTGCCTGCTATATTTTGCTTTCCTCCTGTAACATAGCGAATCATTACTCACGAGGAAGTCATGCCACTGATTCTGAAAACGCGCCTTTGTCGGAACGTCCAGATCGTTCAATGTCACGGCCGCATTGTGGCAGGCGACGAAGTGAAATCCCTGGAAGCGGCGCTCGATATGGCCTCGCGGGAAGTTCCCCGAATCGTGCTGAACGTGAGCGATGTGGACCGCGTGGATAGTGAAGGCATCGGGATGTTGGTGCGATTCGCGCCCCGGGTGCGGAAGCGCGGTGGCGACCTCCGCTGGGCCGCTCCACAGGCGTTCGTTGTGAACCTACTGCATTTGACCATGCTCTCCGGCGTGTTTCAGATGTATCCCACGGAAGACGAGGCGATCCTGTCTTTTCTGGATCGACCTGTGGATCAGAAGCCGGCGGAGAAAGCCGGCCCTCGGGTGCTGGTTCTCGATCAGTCCGCCGATCTGTGTTCCTTTGTGAAGACGGTGCTGATGCAACATGGCTTCGACGTGAAATCAGCAAGCTATTTTCAGGACGCCAAGATCCTGTTGCAAGTGGACCACGTGGACTACATCCTAGTCGGCCCTGATTCTGCCCACTTTTGCTATGAAACAGTCCTGGGATCGCTCAGAACCTTGGCGCCGAAGTCAACCACATTACAACTGGCTGCGGACTTCAAGTCCCGCGATGCCTTTGAGGCCTCTGAAGCCTTGCTTCAGCTCTTCGGTGTCCAACAGCCCCTGGTTAGTTCGAAAAGCCTCGCTCAATGAGCACGACTTGAGAGTTTTTTCCGAACTTGCACTGCCCCTTGGGCCGATGTCCCCTTGAAGCTATTCTCGCTACCACGCTTGCGCCTGCGCTTGCTGCTTCCCTCAATCGCCGTGATTGTCGCCGCTACGATGATCCCGGTGGGGCTTCGGCATCCTTCGCTCCGGTACATCACCAACAGGTTCGAAGTCGCCGATTTCTTGAACAATATCCTCTTGTATGTCCCTCTGGGGATCGCACTCAGCGGTTCGACGCTCCTGCGCACATTTCTCTTTGGTTTGTGTTTATCAACTGCTGCGGAAACGCTGCAGATAGGATACGTCGACCGCATCCCGTCCGGCTCCGATATTACGAGCAACACGTGCGGAGCGTTGGTCGGCTACCTGGTCGCGATGGTGTGGCTCCGGGCTACCGGCTTCGACCCGAAGTCGCTGCGCATTCCCCGGCTGCTCGCAGTAGCAGGAATTCCATTAGCTATACTCGGCGCCATCTTGCTCGTCGACCACCCCACGAGATCAGATTTCTCAAACTGGAGTTCCACCTATCACCTGGCGATCGGAGACGAACCGACCGGTGACCGGCCGTGGGATGGAACCATCTCAGCATTTCAGATCTATCCCTTTGCCATGGCTCCATCGCAGATCGACGATCTCGCTCGTCAGGCTGCTCATGCAGACAAGCCTGACCTGCCGGCTGGAGGTCTGATACCGCCCACAACTTCCCAGCAGGGGTACGGCCGTTCGCTTTTGTCCACCGACGAAGAAGTCAGATTCCATGACACGCTGGTCAGACAACAGCAGCTCACACTCCTGGTCTTCCTGCAAACGAACAACGTCGAACGGAGTGGGGTCGCGCGCATCATCACGTATTCTCAAGATCCGGGCAACCGAAACTTTACCCTGGGTCAGATCCACGACACGCTCACCTTCCGCCTGCGGACGCCCTCTTCGGGGGCGAACGGGGCCAACCCCGCGCTCTACTCCGGACCTGTTCTCTCGCTCAACCGTCCAGTGTTTGTGGCCGCAGTCTACGATGGACGTATTTCCCGGTTGTACGTGGACGGCAACTTGGTCGCTCATGCAGATCTGGGAGCGAAGCGGCCTCGCTTACCGAGGCGAATTTTTGCCTGGCTGCCACGCGACATGCCGATTCGTGAGATCGAACTGGGCGCGTCCGAGGCTCTTCTCAGTGGGTTATTCTCGCTGGGGATTTTTGCATTGGCCGGGGTCCCTCGCCGGCTCTCGATCCGCTTATTCGCCGGTGCAGCGGCGGGGTTTGCAGTCGGCGCGGTGATATGGATCTGTGGAATATCCGAACTGCGCCTGGGAATGCGCATTCTGCTGGAGTGCGTAGGTGCGGGTCTGGTGGTCGCTGCGTCGGTTGAGACTGAGCTGAGCGGCCCCGTATTACAGAGGCCGGGCACGGTTTAGAAGCGGGGCACATCGGCAAGACGATTCCTATTTTGGAATGGAATCATCCAGCCGGGGTATTCAGGGGGAAGCCCGCTTACCTCGTCGAGCTTCTGCATCTCGTCTTCGCTAAGTTGAAGGTCGATGGCCGACAGGTTCTGCTTGAGTTGATCGACACGCTTGGCGCCGATGATGACCGAGGTCACGAAAGTTTTGGCGAGAATCCAGGCCAGCGCAACTGTGGCTACGCCGGCATCGTGAGCCTTGGCGATCGGCTGAAGGACGTCAAGGATGCGCCAGGCGCGCTCCTTATCCACGATGGGGAAATCAAAGGCCGAACGTCTTGAGTCCTCTGGCTTTTGATGCTCGCGGGAGAATTTGCCCGAAAGCAGTCCGCCGGCCAGGGGGCTCCAGACTAGAAGGCCGGTGCGCTGATCCTCGAGCAGCGGAACGATCTCGCGTTCGAGTTCACGGCCCGCGATAGAGTAATAGGCCTGCAGCGTGTCGAGCTTGGCGAGATTTTTTGCTTCGGAGATTCCATTGGCTTTCATGATCTGCCAGGCGTACCAGTTGGAGCATCCGATGTAGCGTACTTTTCCCTGCGCGACCAGCGTGTTGAGCGCGCGGAGAGATTCTTCGATAGGCGTGACCAGGTCCGCGGCGTGGATCTGGTAGAGATCGATGTAGTCGGTTCTGAGCCGCTTGAGCGAGGCCTCAACCGCGTCCATGATGTGTCCGCGCGAAGCACCGACATCGTTACGGCCCGGGCCGGTGCGCCCGTAGGCCTTGGTAGCGATGACTATATCTTTACGCGCGATGCCCAGGTTGGCGATTGCTTGGGCGAGCACCTTCTCCGATTCTCCGTTGGTATAAACATCCGCCGTATCCACGAAGTTGATGCCTGCGTCTACGGAGAGCCGGAGCAATTCGTCGGCAAGATTTTGTTCAACGCCCGCAATCGGCTTCCACATACCTTCGCCGCTGGCAAAGGTCATGGTGCCGAGGCAGAGCTCGGAGACGAGAAGGCCCGTGTGGCCAAGAGTGTTGTATTTCATAGGCACCTTTTGCTTGGGGATGGGGTAGTACTCCCGTTAGATGAGCCTGGCGGTCCGGCGGATTCGCGATCAGCATGCAGGCTGATCATGAGCTAAGCCTTTTCCCCGGGGACGCGATCGAACTACGGCCGGACGAGAGCCAGCCGGCAACCAGCAACGATGTAGATTGCGAGCCTCCCGAGCGCGAATCGGCCTCCTGCGATTATGCTGTTTCCCGGAGGCTTCGTCATGACCATCGCTGAAATCCTGCTTCAGGACTACGACGTCGAGGCAAAGAATACCCACACCACTTTGGAGCGCATCCCCGCCCATCTTGCCGAATTCAAGCCGCATGAGAAATCGATGCCCATGGGCCGGCTGGCTATGCACGTGGCCACGCTTCCCAACTTTGCAACCAGCATTCTCACGGTGGAAAAAATGGATGCCGCAAGCAGAAAATTCCCCCCGAACTTCTTTGAATCGACTGAGGCTCTCGTGCGCACCTTTGACCAGGCCTCGTCCGAACTACGCGATACCTTGATGCGGAAGTCTGATGACGACCTCGAACGTAATTGGACGATGGTTTTCGGGGACAAGACCATTGCAAATGCTCCACGTTCGCTTCTCTTCCGTACCATGTTTCTCAACCATCAGATCCATCACCGAGCACAGCTCGGCGTCTATCTCCGCCTGAACAATCTTCCTGTGCCTCCGCTCTACGGCCCCTCAGCCGATGACAGAATGGGCTTTTAGAGCGGGCTATCGTTACTGCGTGAGAACTCTGCTGTTGGGTAGCTCCGGGCTGAAGTGCGTGAGAACTCCGCTTACGAACTCAGTCCCGAAGGAGTCTGTGTCATAGCAAACCGCGAAGGAAAGGACGGGTGCCCCACGTTCGCCCCACCTGTCCCGGCTTGCCGTGGAGCGTACGTGGGCCGAAAAAGGCGGGCGACCCGGATTTCCTGCTACGCGGCACTCACCAACGACCACGTGTGCGGCTTTCAGTAAGGAAAGCCGCATGAAGTCCGCCAACGCCAACAATCTCCACAGGAAATCCGGGAAAGCCCACCATAGCTTTTGAAATATCGACCGGCAAATCCACGGAGGGTCTAGGAAAAGCATTCGAAACATATCATTTTCGGCCCACGTACGCTTTGGCGAACGTGGGGCACCCCTCCCATCCCAAAGCCACCCGTTCCATGTTCAAATCCATACCTCAGGGCCTAAAGGCCAAGGAACTCGCCTGGGTGATGTCCGGGCTAAAGCCCGGATCTACCCAACAGCGGGGTCTTCAAGTAGATGCTGAAGCCGTCCCCGAGGCCTCTCCGATGAGCGTGATAACGTGTGGGCGAGGATGATTCCATGCGTATGCTCGTCTCTGCTCAATCTGCGCTGATGGCTCTCGCCTGCTGCTTAGCACAGTCCGTGGCGGCGCAGACTACGGAATTAACTTCCGCCGAGGTCGAGCAACACATCCAACATGTCACCTCCGGCCTCACGGGCGATGAGCATGGAACCCATTCCCTAGCCGATCAAATGAAGGAGCTCAAGGTTCCCGGTGTAAGCATCGCGGTCATTCATCAGGGCAAGATCGAATGGGCACGCGGCTTTGGCGTGCGCAGTGTGGGTGGGCCGCCTGTCACTGCCGATACCATGTTTCAGGCCGGTTCCATCAGCAAGCCGCTCGCTGCCATGGCGGCGTTGCGCCTGGTGCAGCAAGGAAAGCTGTCGCTCGACACCGACGTAAATACCTACCTGACCAGTTGGAAGTTGCCCGGCGATCCGGTTACCGCGGGTAAACCCATCACTCTTCGCGAGCTGTTGACACACACCGCCGGCACCACGGTGCACGGCTTTCCCGGTTATGCGAGCAATGAGCCGGTCCCGACCCTGGTGCAGGTGCTCAACGGGGAAAAGCCCGCGAACACGCCGCCCATCCGCAGCGAGGGACAGCCTGGGGTTTATTGGAAGTACTCGGGCGGCGGATACACCATCATGCAGCAAGTCCTCATCGACGTGACCAAGGAGCCCTTTCCCGAGCTACTGCACGATTCGGTGCTCGCGCCTATCGGGATGAGTCACAGCACCTATGAGCAGCCATTGCCGCAGGTGTTTCAGAGTTTCGCAGCTACACCCTACCGCAGCGATGGTGAGCCTGTGGAAGGCGGCGCGCATACCTACCCCGAGATGGCCGCCGCCGGGCTTTGGACAACGCCGGCCGACCTGGCTCGCTACGCCATTGAGGTCGAGCAATCGTTGCAGGGCAAGGCCAACCATGTGCTCTCAGCAGACATGACCCTGCAAATGCTGACACCGGGGATCGGACATTGGGGGCTCGGCCTGGAGATTGGCGGGTCCAGTCTCAACCCCTACTTCTCACATGGCGGCTCGGACGAGGGCTTCCGCAATATCTTTGTGGCCTACGAAACCAGCGGCGATGGCGCGGTGGTGATGACCAATGGGGACGCCGGCAGTCTGCTGGGCGACGAGGTTATGCGCAGCATTGCCACCGAATATAAGTGGCAGGACTACGGCCATTCCGTCTTACCAGCGCTCCCTGTCGTCCGCGGGTCTGGCGGCCTACTCTACACCATAATCATCGTTGTTATCGGGGCCGTGATCCTCGCCCTACTGCTCCGCCTTGTCACTCGCAGACGCATTCGACGGCTTTGATTCCGGTCAACCACTGTTCGTTGGCGAACAACCCTTTTCAATTCCGGACACTCGATGCGGGTCGGTGTCGAAATTGCTTGAGAACACGCCATTTGCGCGGCAAAGGATTGGCTACAAAAGTGCTCCACCTTAGGCACGCGGTGGTGTGTGCCGGGAGGTCTCCATGCTGGCTTTGCTGAATGACTTAACCGGGGCCTTGCGCCAACTTCGCCAGTCGCCGGGACTCGCTCTGCTCGCCATTCTGACCCTGGCGCTCGGCATCGGCGCAAACACGGCTATCTTCACCGTCGTCGAAAGTGTTTTGTTGCGGCCGCTGCCCTATGCGCATGCGGATCGCTTGCTCTATATCGGCCCGGCCGACAGGCCGGGTTTCGGATCCACGTCGTGGTTGAACTACCGCGATATTCGCGACCAAGCGAAGCAATTGAAGACGCTTGCGGCTTATTCCGAGGACGTGGCCGTAATCGAGAGCCGGGATGGTTCGCAAAGTGTCGTCGCCCCGCGCACGACCGCCAGTCTATTTTCCATGCTGGGCGCTCAACCTTTGCTGGGCCGCGCTTTCACTGAGGAGGAAGGCGAAACGGGCGGTCCGGAAGCCGTTCTGCTCTCCGAGGGCCTCTGGCGGCAAAGCTTTCAAGCCGATCCAGATATCGTCGGGAAGGCGGTGAGGATCAGCGGCAAACCCCACACCGTAGTCGGAGTCATGCCTGCTTCGTTCTACTTCCCTGAAAGCATGGGACCGGAGATGCACACAGGCGTATGGCTGCCGCTGCGGCACTCGGGAGAGATGCTGAAAGACCGAGGCTACCACTTCACCAATGTTGTGGGTCAACTTCAGCCGGGAATCAGCATTGTCCAGGCACAGCGCGAGCTCGATGCCATCGCCGCTCACATCCCCGCCACGCATGACAGCCAGAGCGTCACATTTCGCGCTACACCCTACCAGGAAGTGGTGACTGGGCCGGTGCGCCCGACACTCTTGGCGCTCTTTGCCGCCCTGGCGCTGGTGTTGTTGATCGCTTGCGCGAATGTTTCCAATCTCCTGATCGCCCGCTGCCTGGGCCGGCAAAAGGAGTTCGCAGTCCGGGCGGCGCTGGGCGCAAGCCGGCTGCGCCTGGTCCGGCAGTTGCTTTCAGAAGGACTGATGTTGAGCATCGGCGGATGCGGAGTCGGGCTTCTGCTCGCTCAACTAGCCATGCTCGCCTTGAGCAAACTGCCCGCGGGGACCATCCCTCGGGCCGATTCCATAGCCATCCATTGGAACGTCCTGCTGACCCTTGCCGCCATCGCCATGCTCACCACCTTGCTGTCTTCGCTCTTGCCCGCATTGCTGGTGGCGCGCGCCAATCCACAGGGGGCATTGCAGGCGGCGTCCCGCGGTATCGGCTCGCGCGCAGTGAGCAGAAGGCTGAGCGGATGGCTGGTCGCGGGCGAGGTCGCGCTCTCTACCCTGCTGCTGGTTGGGACTGGCCTGCTCTTTCACACGCTTTGGAATCTGCAACAGTCACGGCTGGGTTTTGATACCGCGCACCTGACAACTTTCCAGGCCATGCCTGCGGATGCGGCAGGCTTTTCCGGTATGGCGGTTTCGCAAGACGCCGGGCACGCACCGCCTTCCGTCGCCACGCTCGCCTATGAGCCGGTTCTCGCCCGCATCCGGCAGGTTCCCGGTGTGCAAAGCGCAGCCCTCATCACTGCTGTGCCCCTGTCGGGTATAGACATAGGAACAAGCTTTTCCATCCTCGGCCGCGCCAAGGACCCGGCAAATAAGCCGGAAGCCCGCATTTCCGCGGTAAGTGGAGACTACGCCCGCACCCTGGACACACCGGTCTTGCGCGGCCGCATGATTGATGATGACGATGTCGCAACCGCTCCTTTTGTGGTGGTCATCAACGAATCCCTGGCCAAAAAGTTTTTCCCGGGCCAGGACCCGCTGCAAAAACAGATTGACCTGGGCGGCAAAGACACGGGCATGATCAGGCCATACGCTATTGTCGGTATTCTTGCGGATCAGGTGGACAGCAGCGTCGGGGGCGCGGTTCAGCCTCTCGTTTTGGTGCCTCACCAGCAGATTCCCACCACCTCTCTCTTCTATCAGGCACTATTGGAAACCGTGGTCAGTTTTGTGGTGAAGACGCGCGGTGACATCCCCGTCGCCGCGGAGATGCGCTCGGTCTTTCACCAAACGGCTCCGGGCTTCGCGCTCGATGAGTTTCAAACTATGCAGCAAGCCGTGGATAAGAACACCTTCAACCAGCGGTTGGGCTTGAATCTAGTGGGCTCGTTCGCCGGACTTGCGGTAGCCATGGTGATTGCCGGACTGTACGGCGTGTTGTCCCAACTGGTGAGTTATCGCCGCCGCGAAATAGGCGTCCGCATGGCCCTGGGCGCAACCCGGAAAAGTGTGGCCCAGCTCGTCCTGCGCCAAGGCTCGATCCTGATTGGCGCCGGGCTTGGCGCCGGCCTCCTCCTGGCTTTTGCCACGGCCCGCCTGATCAAGGGCTTCTTGTACCAGGTGCAGCCGTTGGATATGTGGACTTATGTCGCCGTAGCTGTGACACTCTCGGCAATCGGGTTGATCGCCGCTTTTATTCCCGCGCACAGGGCTGCGCACATCGAACCCATGCAAGCGCTGCGTACGGAGTAGTCCTTCCGCTGCGCCGGGAATGGCGTTACCGCATAAATATTATTTCAGCCCTTTGACCAGATAGAGTTCGGAGAGCATCCGGACATAGCTGTAAACGTAGGCTCGACCGTCAGCGCTGAAAAGAATGTGAGACATGTCGCACAATCCCGTGAGGTCGGTCGGGTGCAATTCCCGGAAAAATTGCCTCTCGCCAGTGACCACGTTCAAACGATAAATCCTGGTCGGTAACTGTCTCCATTGGTAAACGTACAAAATGTGCGGGTCGGAGCTGGGAACAAACATGTCTCCCGCGAGCAGACCTGGAACGGGGCGCGGCGGGCCACCGTCGATAGGGTAAAACTGTCCTACTGCGTTCTCGGAATCCCTACCGATGATTGCTTGCCCATCGGGGGAAACTTCACAGATATAAACGCCCTCGGGAGTGATCGGCCGAGGTTTGCCACCATCAATGTTCTGAATGAAACAGCGAGTTCTGTGCCCTGGCAGGCTCCCGGAAAAGACGATCTCCTTATTGTCCGGTAGCCAGTGAATTCGATGGCCATAGTGTTGGATGCCGTCCTTATCGATTCGTCTGACCGTCCCGGCACCGGTGGGCAACAGCAGTATCTGGGAATACGAAACCAGCGAAGCTGCCCATTTGCCATCGGGCGAAAGATCGCCGGCCATTCCTTCACCCAGCGGAATCGGCGGCGATCCGTGCATGCTACGCATGGCGACGGTGTAGGTTGGTCCACCCTGCTCACCCTGCTCGTCGAATAGCAAGGTGTTTCCGTCATGAGACAGGTCCACAGGAAGTGACCAGTCCAGCCAGGAGAGATCCTGCTCTTTGCTTGCCCCGGGCGCGGAACCCACCATGCCGGCTCGGTTTTCGTCCCGGGTCAGCAGCACTCTCCCATCGGGCGCAATGTCATCCAGCGTGACCCCGCCGAGTGCCTGGTAAACCAGGCGTAGTTGACCGGTCAGGTCGACGGCATAAATGCTTCGTTCGAGTCCGGCCCGGGTGGCCGTGAACCAAACCTCGGTTCCATCCGCGGACCATGCGAGCCCTTCTTCGCTCTC
>Ga0302325_10033805_pt1 | contig 10468 bp, 12 predicted proteins | sample Palsa_T0_2_FD_201948 | JGI IMG/M metagenome (GOLD analysis project Ga0302325, IMG submission 201948) | Peat permafrost microbial communities from Stordalen Mire near Abisko, Sweden - Palsa_T0_2 | ecosystem: Environmental > Terrestrial > Soil > Palsa > Peat permafrost | place: Sweden: Abisko...
CGGCCCCTGTCCGACCTGGACTGGAACGATCTGCAGATCCCGGTCGCGATGGCGTTCTTCTTCTACAACTCGGCGATCGGCCGGGTGGTGGCGGGTTACCCGAGCCCGGCCGGCCCGACCGAATGCGAGCTGGACCTCGAGGCGTGGGACAGGATCGCCGCCGACCACCCGCTGCTGCGCGAGATGGCCCCCGATGTCGAGGCCATCCTGGTCAACCGCACCGAACTGGGTAACGAGGTCTTCCTGATCCCGATCGACATGTGCTACTCGCTGGTCGGCGAACTCCGGATGTACTGGACGGGCTTCGACGGCGGCGCCGAGGTCCGCACCGCGCTGGCGACGTTCATGACCGGCCTGAGGCACCGCGCGGTCGCGCTGGAACGAACCGCCGGCCAGGAGCTGAGGCACTGAGATGGCAGACCTGATCTTCGGCTGTACCGGCGCGACTGCGGAACGGTACGCGGTGACGCCGACGCTGACCTTCCAGCTGACCGTGACCGAACGGTCAGGCGCACGCATACACGCCATCGCCCTGCGCTGCCAGATCCGGATCGAACCGCACCGCCGCCGGTACTCCGCCACCGAAGCGCAGCGGCTGCACGACCTGTTCGGCGACCCGTCACGCTGGGCCGACACGGTCAAGCCGATCCAGCTCGCCACGATCACCGCCATGGTCCCCTCGTTTACCGCGGTGACCGAGATCGAGCTGCCCGTGCCGTGCACCTACGACCTGGAAGTGGCCTCGGGACGCTACTTCGCGGGCCTGGACGACGGCACGGTCCCGCTGCTGATGCTGTTCAGCGGCACCGTCTTCATCGCGACCGAGCAAGGCTACTCCGTCGAGCTGGTGCCGTGGAGCGCCGAGGCCTCCTACCGGATGCCGGTCACCGTCTGGAAAGAACTCGTCGACGCGCACTTCCCCAACAGCGCGTGGCTGCGCTGCAGCCGGGAAACGCTGGACGCGCTGTCCGTGTACAAGGCGAAGAACGCGCTGCCCACCTGGGACGCCACCCTGAACGCCCTGCTGGCCGCGGCCCAGAGCCCGGACGAGGTGACGGATACGGGGACCCCGGAGATTCCCGGAGGTCCGGGCCGGCCGGCGGGCGCCATCGGCGAGGCGAGGCAGACGTGAGCCTCGACGCCGTCCGCCGCATCGCCGACGCGGTCCTGTACGAGGGATACATCCTGTACCCCTACCGGGCGTCGGCCCAGAAGAACCGCAGCCGCTGGCAGTGGGGGGTGGTCATGGGGCCCGGGTACGCGGCCGCTGACCCCTCCGAGCGCGACTTCACCCAGGCTGAGATCGTGCTCGAGCACTCCGGCCAGGCCTTCGTTCAGATCATCCTTCGCTTCCTGCAGGTGCAGAGGCGTAGCACCGGGGCGGCCGGCCCCGGCGGCCGGGCGCAGACCTGGGACGAGGCGGTGGAGCGGGAGATCGAGTTCACGGTCGGCCGTGAGGCCCTGCTCGGGGCGGGCTACGTGCACGAGTTCGCGGTCGACGGCGGCGAGGAGCGTGAGCCGCTGGCCGGCGACGATGCCGCGGAGGCTGGTGACCCGGGGGCTGGTGACGCGGGAGTCGGTGACGCCGGGGCCGGGTTCGCGGTCCGCCGGCGGGAACCACTGGCGGGCGTGGTGTCCGTGCGGGCCTTCCCGCTCGAGGGCCCGTGGCGGGCGGACCGGCTGCAGGTAAGGGTGGAGAACCGGACCGCGGTCGAGGCCGTCCCGGAGCGCCGGGACGAAGCCCTGCCCACCGCGCTGGTCGCCGCGCACGTGATCATGACGGCCACGGGCGGGGAGTTCATCTCGATGATCGACCCGCCGGAGTGGGCGAAGACGGCCGTGGCCGAGTGCGAGAACATCGGCGGCTGGCCGGTGCTGGCCGACCCGGACGGTGGGCGGGACATCGTACTGTCCTCCCCCATCATCTTGTACGACCACCCCGAGGTGGCGCCGGAAAGCCCGGGCGAGCTCTACGACGGCCTCGAGATCGACGAGATCCTCACGCTCCGCACCCTCGCGCTCTCCGATGACGAGAAGCTTCAGGCCAGGGCGACCGACGCCCGGGCGGCGGCGCTGATCGACCGGGTCGAGGCCATGGACGCCGGCGACATCGTCAAGCTGCACGGCACGGTCCGCTCGCCGCGCCCGGCCCGGTTTGACCCGGCTACCAGCGGCAGCCAGAGCGCGGGGGCCACGGCCGCCGCCGACGGCCACACCATGGTCGCGCGGACCAATGCCGCGGGTGAGTCGGAGTGGATCGGCGATCCGGACGTGCCCTGGTGGGATCCGGGCGCGGACGCGTCCGTCTCCCCCGACACCGACACCGTGGACGTCGGCGGCCACCAGATCGGGCGGGGCAGCCGGGTGCGGCTGCGGCCGGGTAACCGCCGCAGCGACGCTCAGGACATGTTCCTGATCGGGCGGATCGCCGAGGTCCAGGCCGTGCTGCTTGACGTGGAGGACAATCCGTACCTGGCCGTGGCCCTGGCCGATGATCCGGACCAGGATCTGCGCATCGCGCACGGGCGCTTCCTCTACTTCAGCGTCGACGAGGTCGAGCCGTGCGAGGCGACGTCATGACCGGCCGGACGCTGGTGGCGGGCGTGGGCAACGTGTTCCTGCGGGACGACGCCTTCGGGGTCGAGGTCGTCCGGCTGCTCGGTGAGCAGCCGCGCGACGACGGCGTGCAGATCCGCGACTTCGGCATCCGCGGCGTCCACCTGGCCTACGAACTGCTGGACGGCTGCGACCTGTTCGTGCTGATCGACGCGGCGCCCCGGGGCGCGGCGCCGGGCACGGTCAGCGTCATCGATATCGAACTGCCCGACCCCGCCTCGCTGACCAGCCCGGTCATCGACGCACACAGCCTGACGCCGGACAGCATCTTCGCGCTGCTCGCCTCGCTGGGCGGCCGGCCCGGGCGGAGCCTGCTGGTGGCCTGCGAGCCCGCCGACGTCAGCGCCGGCATGGGCCTGACCGATCAGGTGGCGCAGGCCCTGCCGCACGCGGTGCGGGCGGTGCAGGAAATCCTGGCCCAGGCCAGCCCGGAGGAGCAGAACGGCGGGAGCGTCACGGACTTAGCAGAGAAGTCACGACACAGGGAAGGGAGGTGCGCGGGATGCTGAGCAGGCTAATCAAGGCGGCGCTCATAGCCGCCGTGCTGGCGATGGTGATCGACTCGCTACCTGACATCAAGCGCTACCTGGAGCTACGTGAGATGTGATCCGCCCGCGCCGGAGAGGAAGTGATAGGCGTGGAAGTAGTACTTGGTTTCGCCGTCGGTTTCTTCGTAGGCACCCGTCACGGACGGGAGGGCCTGCAGAAGGCGCTGGACTCAGCGCAGGCCATCATGGCGTCGGAGGAAACCCGGCGGTTGCTTGGTGAGGGCCTGGCCGCGCTGGAGTCGGTGGCCGGCCCGGCCCTGGACCGGGTGAACGGAAAGTCCAAGGGCAGCAAGGCGGCTCTTTTCGGCACCGTGCTTGACGAAGTCCTCGAGCGGCGGCAGGCGCGCCGCGCGGCCTAATCATCGGGAGCGGAATGCACGAGTACGGCTTGTGCGAGGGCGTGCTTGAGACAGTGTGCCAGCGCGCCGGCGGTCGCAAGGTAGCAGGGATCCGGGTCCGGTTCGGGGTCCGGCATGCGGTGGTCGAGGAATCCCTGGTGCAGGCGTTTAGCTTCGTGGCCGCGGGTACCGAGGCGGCCGGCGCCGTAGTTGAGCTGGTCACGGTGCCGGCCACCATCGATTGCCGCGACTGCGGGCTGCGCGCCGAGACCACCGACGTGCTGGCCCTTTGCCCGCGCTGCGGCGGGGACGACGTCACGATCAGCGGCGGGGACGAGATGACGCTCGAATCGATCACGTATGAGCCGGCGTCGCCCCAAAGTGCCCCAAGCGCCCCAAGTGCGGCGGGCGGCTAGCGGAGTCCCAGGACGGTGGTGAGGGCCTCGTCGATGCCCCATTGCTGCTCGGGAGTGACGTGGCCGACCAGGTCGCCGAGCCGTCCGGCGTCGATGGCTCCCACCTGCTCCACCAGGACGCGGGTGGTCTCGCCGAGCAACTCGATCTCGGGACGGAACGAGGCCGGCCTGGCGCTGAGCGAGGTGGGCGCGACCAGCACGACCGAACGCGATAGAAGCTCGTTGGCCTGGACGATCACGCCAAAGCGGCGACCACGCTGCTCGTGACCTATTCCGCGGGCCGGGCGGAATTCGTGAACGTCACCCCGCAGCACGCATGCTCTCCATCAGCGCGGCGACCTCGAGCATTTCCCGCCGGTCGGCTTCATCGGCCTCGAGCGCCGCGACCTCGGCAGCCAGAGCGGCCCGGCGCTGTAGCCGCGCCGCGCTGTCCAGGATCGCGCGGCGGATCGCTTCGGACCTGCTGAGGCCGGTCGCTTCGAGCTGCGCCAACGCTCGCAGAGTCTCAGGATCAAGGCGCACGCTGATGGCTGATGTCACACCAGAATTGTCTCACAATTTGTCATACAAATCATCCGGGGGTGACCACGAACTGGCGCAGGTACAGGTCGCGGAAGGTGACCGGGCCGCGCGGGCCGGGCACCGCGTCGATGTTGATGCCGGTCTCGGGCACCGAGAACAGCTTGAACCCGTCGAGCAGCCGGGTGCTGGCGTTCCAGAACGCCCCGGTGCCCGCGTACGCGCCGAGGAACTGCGCCGCGGCGGCGTCGTTCTCGGTGACGATCGAGGCGGCCAGCCCCGAGGTCTCCTCGTTGGCCAGCAGCGCGGCCGCCCGCGGCCCGTCGGCGGGCGCGATCGTCACGGTCGGCTCGTGGCCAGGATCGAGCGCCCACTCGTGGCCGAGGGGATGAGTGTGCGGCGGCAGCGAGGCTGTTATCCCCAGGCGGTCCAGCAGGGCAATGATGCGGGGCAGCATCTCTTCCCAGCGTTCGGGGTGGACCAGCAGCAGGTTGAGCCGGTTGCAGACGCCGAGCCGGTCCAGGCTGGCCTCGATCAGCCGCTCGGCCATGGCGCCGTCGGCGTCCGCGTCCAGGTACAGCACCGCGCCGCCGTCGGCGTGGGCCATGGTGCGCACGCCGTGCCTGGCCGCCTCGGCGGCCAGCGCGCGGGTGCTGTCGCCGCTGCCGCGCAGGATGACCAGCGGGATCAGGCCGGGCTGGCGGACCAGCGCCCGGGCCGATTCCTGCCCGGGCGCGCGGACCAGCTGGATCATGGCCGGATCGAGCCCCGCCGCGGCCAGCGCGGGCGCGAGCACCTCGTCGGCCAGCGCGATGGCCGATCGGATCGCCGCCGAACCGGTCCGCAGCACCCCGGCGTTGCGGGACTTGACGAACTGCGACGCGATGTCCACCACGACGTTCGGCCGGGCCTCGAAGTTGGCTCCGATCACGCCGACAGGCCGGCGGCACTCGGCCAGCACCAGGCCGTCGGGGAGCTCCCTGACCGGCCGCCTGGACGGCTCGGCCGGGACGTCGGCCAGCGCCCAGAGCTGTTGCGCGATGGCGTCTATCCGCGCCGGGTCCAGCCGCAGCCGGTCCAGCAGGGCGTCCCTGATGCCGTCGGCCCGCGCGGCCACGATGTCCGCCTCGTTGGCCGCCAGGACCGCGTCCGCCCCGCGGCCCAACTGCTCCGCGATCGCCCGCAGCGCGTCGTCCAGCTGCTCGTCCGGCGCGGCGGTCAGGTCGGCGACCGTGCCCCGGGCGGCCCGCGCGGCCGCTTCCACCGCCTTATCGGCGTCGGCACCGTCCACAGGGGTCCCTGGGGCCTCCGAGGTCCTTCGGGTCTCCGGGGTCCTTGGGGTCTCCGGGGTTTGGTCCGCCGTCATGCCCTGTCCCCTCCGTCGTTTGGTGCTGCCGGTTCCAGGTTACGCAGGGGCGGGGCCTCAAGTCCGCAGGACGATTCCCGCGGCCCCGGCTTGGCGCGTGCTGACCGGGCCGGGTTGCGGATGGTGGCCACGGCCAGCAGCCCGCCGGCGGCGCAGAACACCGCCGCCATCAGCGCCGCCGTCTTGAAGCCGTGCGCGAGCGCGGCCGGGTGCAGGTAGCTCTCCCCGCTGATGCCGGCCAGCGCGGGCAGCACCGCCACCGCGATCAGCCCGGCCGCCCTGGCCACGTCGTTGTTGACCGCCGAGGCGACACCGGCGTGGTCGGCCGGGGCCGCGGCCAGCGCGGTCGCGGTCAGCGGCGCCACGTTGATCGCGACCCCGAAGCCGAACACCAGCACCGCGGGCAGCACCGCGGTCAGGTAGTCGCCGGCTCCGCCGATCCTGGTGAACAGCACCAGCGACGCGGCGAGCACCACGGGCCCGACGGACATCTGCAGCCGCGGCCCGATCCTGGCCGCCAGCGCGCCGGACCGGGCCGAAAGCGCCAGCATGATGACGGTCACCGGCAGCAGCGACGTGCCGGCCTGCAGCGGGCTGTAGCCGCGGACCACCTGCAGCACGGTCGGGACCAGGAACAGCACCCCGCCGAGCGCCGCGTACACCACGAACGTCACGGCGTTGGCCGCGGAGAACTGCCGGGAGGCGAACACCCCGAGCGGCAGCATGGGCTGCGCCTCCCTCGCCTCGGCCAGGATGAAGAGCCCGCCGAGCAGCACGCCCACGGCCAGCGGCACCAGCACGGACACCGAACCCCAGCCGTCAGCCGACGCCGCGATCAGCCCGTAGGTGATCCCGGCCAGCGCGCCGCTGATGCACACCGCGCCCTTGACGTCCAGCTTGGGCACCGCGCCCGGGGACCGGGTCTCGGGCACGTGCCTGGCGGTGATGACCACCGCCGCCACCGCCAGCGGAAGGTTGATGAAGAAGACCAGGCGCCACGACACCGCGCCGATCAGGTACCCGCCTAGAAACGGCCCGGCGGCCGTCGCGATGCCGCCAAGCCCCGACCACGCGCCGATGGCGGCCGAGCGGTCGTCCTTGGCGAAGGACGCCTGCAGGATGGCCAGGCTGCCCGGGGTCAGCAGCGCCCCGCCGACGCCCTGCAGGGCGCGGGCCGCGATCAGCACCGCCACGTTCGGGGCCAGGCCGCAGAGCAGCGAGGCGAGGGCGAACCACACGGTGCCGATCGTGTACATCCGGCGCCGCCCGTAACTGTCGCCGAGCGTCCCGCCGAGCAGCAGCAGGCCGGCCAGCGTCAGCGTGTAGGCGTCCACCACCCACTGCAGGCTGGTCACCCCGGCGTGGAAGTCCCGCCCGATGGCCGGAATGGCGATGCCGACCACGGTCGCGTCCAGGGCGGCCAGGCCGGAGCCGAGCACGGTGGCGGTCACCACCCACCGGCCCCGCGCGGTCGACATCCGCAGGCCGGGCGGGCCGCTGTCCGGTAGGGCCGCCGGGTCCGATGGGGCCGCCGGGTTCGACGGGGCCGCCGGGTTCGACGGGGCCGCCGGGTTCGACGGGGCCGCCGGGTCGGTGTCGCTCACGGGGGCCTTTCTCGGGGACGCGGGATGGGTGCCGGGGGCGGGTGGCACGCTCCGTTCGGGATCATTGAATTTTTTCCGAACGGACCGGGCTGACACCATCCTGCGTCACCCTCGGGATTCCGGTGGCCGGCGCGCGGGTGGCCAGCACCGAACCGCCCAGGATCGCCACGAAGGCCACGCCGATGGCCGGGGTCAGGTGCTCGCCGAGGACCCCGACGCCCAGCGCCACCGCGACGGCCGGGTTGACGTAGGTGATGACCGTGGCCCGGGCCGGGCCGACCTCGGCGATCAGCCGGAAGAACACCAGGAAGGCCGCCGCGGTGCAGATCACGCCGAGTCCGGCCAGCGCCCCGAGCACCTGGACCGACGGCATCGCCTTGGGCCAGGTCAGCGCGGCGAACGGCGCGTAGACGACGGCGGCCGCGCCCAGGCAGGCCGCGTTGACGGCGACCGGCGGCAGGTCGGCCAGCTTGCGGTTGGCGATCAGCGGGCCGATCGAGTAGCCCAGCGCGGTCAGCAGCACCTGCACGACCGACAGCGCGTCGCCCTTACCCGCGCCCGGGCCCGCGAGCACCGCGACGCCGCCCAGCCCGATGGCCAGGCCGGCCCAGCGGACCGGCGTGAGCCGGTCACCGCTCCTGGTCGCCAGGGCCAGCAGCGCGCTGAAGATCGGCACCGCGGCGATCAGCAGGCCGCTGGTCGAGCTGGGCAGGTGCCGTTCGGCGTTGGACAGCAGCGCGAACGGGCCGACGATCTCCGCCGCGGTGAACGCGGCCAGCCACTTCAGGTGGCCCTTGAGCGCGCGCACGTGCCCGCCGCGGATGGCCGCGGGCCACAGCAGCAGCGAGCCGAGCGCGACCCGGGTGCCGACCAGCACCGGCACCGAGACGCCGCCGTCGGCCACCTTGATAAGCAGGTACGGGATGCCCCAGATCACGCCCATCGCAGCGAACAGCAGCCATCCGCGCCTGCTCAACCCGAAGCTCCTTCGATCCGGCCGGGCCCGGCCAGGGCTCGGTTGCTGGCGGGTTCAGCGTAGTTGAGCTACGGCGCGGTCGAGTCCGGAGAGGTGAAGGCCGCGACGCCGATGGATTCCCGCGGCGCCGGCGCCAGGAGCTCGCTATCGGGACCGGCGTGGGCCACGGGGATCAACCCTCCGGGCAGCGGGGGCAGGCCGGCCGACGCCCCGCCTACCGACGCCGCCGACGCGGGGGCCGCGACGGCCAGCTGGCCCGGCGGCCGCGGTCCGTGCCAGGCGCGAACGGAGATCGCGGGCAGCAAAAGGAAGGCAATCGCACCGGCCGACACCAGCATGAGCGGCACGGTGCTGCCGGCCGGATGGGAGCGGAAGACGGCCCCAGCCTGGCCGAGGCCGGTCCTGATCCGGTCTCTGAACCGCGCGAGCGCCAGCTGCGGGGCAGGCAACGCGGGACAGTAACCCGTCCGGGCGGACATCCGGAGCCTGCGGAACGCCGCCCGGCGCTGCTGCGGCCTCAGCCCGCAGAGCAGGTAAACGGTGGTGCTGCGGCCATGGCACTCGACCGCAGCATGTAATCCAGGGGAAATCTTGTTCGGATCGACGTAACGGATCTTGATCATAACTCGCCAATTCATGTGCACCGACACGGACTTAACGGAAAGTGCACGCCCCCCCAACAACAAGGCGTTAGCCACGTACTATAGCTCAGCGGTATACCTCGGTCACGCTTAACCACGTCGGTTGTCCAGCATTGAGACCACTCGGCGGCCCAAATCGGCTGGCGTGACGTGGGCTTACCGGCCGGTTAGGCTGCCAGGGTGATATCCGCCCAGGCCACCCCTGCCGCCGGCGCGAAGACGCGCGGCCCGGCCGCCTTCGGCGGGTTCGCCACGCGCTGGGCCCTGCTCCTGTCGCTGGCCGGCGGCCTGGCGCTGTTCGCCGCCTTCCCGCCGGTGGACGCCTGGCCGCTGGCCGTGGCCGGGCCCGCCCTGCTGGTGCTGGCCCTGACCGGGCGCAGTCTGCGGGCGTCGTTCGGCTGCGGGCTGGTGTTCGGCCTAGCGTTGTTCGTCCCGCTGCTGTCCTGGCTGGTCAACGAGGCGTGGTACGCGTGGGTCGCGCTCGCAGCGGCGCTGGCGATCATCTTCGCCGTGCTCTGCGTCGGCCAGCGGCTGCTGCTGCGGCTCCGCTTCTGGCCGGCCGCGGTGGCGGGCTGGTGGGTGGCGGCCGAGGGCGTCAGGGACCGGTGGCCCTACCCCTTCCCCTGGGGCCGGCTGGCGATGAGCCAGTCCGTCGCGCCCGACGTCCGCTGGGTCGCGATCGGCGGGGTGCCGTTCCTCAGCTTCCTGGTCGCACTGACCGGAGCCATGATCGCCCGGGCTCTGCTGGCTTATCTGGGGGGGAATAATCCCCCCCAGACCCCCCCGCACGGGGGGGCTGCCCGCTTCCCCGTACCCCCTTGGCTCCGCCGGCCGGGGACTGGCCGCGTCGCCGTACTCCCCGGGGCCCGCCGGCGGGGGGCCGGCCGCGGCGCCGTAGCCGCCGGGCCGGTGCTGGCCGCGGCGGTCACGATCGGCCTGGTGCTCGCGGGCGGGTTGCTGCCGGTGGACCCGGCCGGCGGTGCGCCGACGGCCCAGGTCGCCGCGATCCAGGGGGACGTGCCGCGGGCCAGGAACCTGCCGCAGCAGCTGAACGACAGCGAGGTCACGCAGAACCACGCCGCCGCCACTTCAGAGCTGGCCGCCCGGGTCAAGGCCGGCCGCGAGCCCGCGCCTGACCTGGTGATCTGGCCGGAGAACGCCACCGGCCTCGACCCGTATGACTACCCCTCTATCTATGCCGACCTCGCCGGGGCGGTGGCCGCCATCGACCGGCCGATCCTGGTCGGCGAGGTCCTGCAGAACCCCGAGCTCAACGTCGGCCAGCTGTGGGTCCCCGGCCGGGGGCCGACGACGCTGTACGCCAAGCGCCAGCTCGTGCCGTTCGGTGAGTACATCCCGTTCCGCGGCCTCATCTCGAAGTTCAGCTCGCTTCCGTCGCTGCAGCCGGTGAACTTCACCCCGGGGCGGAAGGCCGTGGTCTTCG